>DGYMJ06203__coassemble_553_pt1 | contig 21762 bp, 20 predicted proteins | sample DGYMJ06203__metabat2_low_PE_040 | metagenome-assembled genome bin DGYMJ06203 | reverse complement strand
CTCGTCGATGAACACAATGGAGGGGGACTCCTTCTTCGCCTGGTCAAACAGGTCCCGCACCCGGGAGGCGCCCACGCCCACATACAGCTCCACAAAGTCCGAGCCCGAGATGGACAGGAAGTGGACCCCGGCCTCGCCGGCCACCGCCTTGGCAATCAGGGTCTTGCCGGTGCCCGGCGGGCCCACCAGCAGCACGCCCTTGGGCAGCTTGGCACCGATGGCGGCGTACTTCTCCGGCTCGTGGAGAAAGTCCACCACCTCCATCAGGGCCTCCTTGGCCTCGTCCTGGCCGGCCACGTCGGCAAAGGTGACGCCGGTGGAGGCCTCCTCCACATAGACCTTGGCGCCCGACTTGCCGAAGGTCATGGCATTGCCCATGCCCCCGGGCAGGCCGCCCATCTTCTTCACCATCCAGCGGGAGAGCAGCTCGCCCAGGAGGATGAAGATAAAGATGGGCAGAATCCAGCTCACCAGGAAGGAGAGGATGGGGTTGGCCTGGGTGGGGATTTCAGCGGTAAACTGGATGTCCTCGTTTTCCCGCAGCTGACTGAGCAGCCGCTGTCCGTCGTCGGGCCAGATACCCGTCTGGTAGACGGCCTCGCTGCCGCTCTCATCCGCGGCCAGGAACACGATCTCCCGGTTGGTCTCGTCCAGGGCCACCTGGGTCACCCGGCCGTCGTCCACCATGTCCAGGAACTGGCTGTAGGGCACCTCGTACACCTGCCGCTCCAGCATGGAGGGGAACAGGAACACATTGAGGAGCATCAGCACGATCAGGGCCACCAGATAGTAGAAAAACAGTGGCTTTTTCGGGGGTGACGGCTTCACGTCGCTGTCTTTGATCTCTTTCATATGGATTTCCTCCGGAGTGCGAATTATTATTTCGTATGCTAACCATATGATAAGAGCGCGCCCCGGAAAAGTCAACGCATCCGCTCCGCATTTTACACAATGTTCACAGTCCCGGGCAGAAAAACGGGCGGCCCCAGCGGGGCCGCCCGTCCTGTACTGTGATTCAGTTGAGGCCCAGCCACTGCTTGAGATCCCACAGGGAGTCGGCCATGTGGTCGCAGGGCACCCGGGCGGCCAGGAACTCCTCCGCGCCGGTGGTGCCGTTGAGCACCGCGCAGAAGTGAGTGCCCGCCCGGCGGGCGGTCTCCCCGTCGATGGTGGTGTCCCCGCAGAAGAGCACCTCCGCCGGAGCCAGGTCCAGGGCGTTTACGGAGGCCAGCAGCCCCTGGGGATCCGGCTTGGGGGCGGACACCTGGTCGCCCCCCACGATGGAGGTGAGCAGGTGGGCCACGCCCCGGGCCTCCAGCACGTCCCGGAGGGTGCCGGTCTTTTTGGTGCTGACGATGCCTGCGGGGATGCCCTGCCGGTGCAGGGCGGTGAGCAGCTCCGCCGCGCCGGGGAAGAGCCGGGTGCTCTCCACCTGGAGGGGGCCGGCCTTCTCGGTGTACAGCTTCCGGAAGCGGGCGCGGTTTTCCGGGCCGCTGTCGCCGGTGAGGACGGTGTACTCGTCCTCCAGCATCATGCCGATGGTGCGGCGCACCGCCTCCCGCTCCGGCTCGGGCAGGCCCATTTTGGCAAAGGCGTACTGAAACCCGGCCACGATGGCCTCGGTGGCGTCGCCCAGAGTGTAGTCGAAATCAAAAAATACAGCTTTGTAGTCCATTGTGTATCCTCCTCCGCGCACGGGGGCTGAACATGTCTCATCCAGGCGGCCCGGCCGCCTGGATGAGACGCGATTTATTCGTAGAGCTTCCGCCCGGCGGTGCTGGGAATGTGCAGCTCGTCCCGGTACTTGGCCACGGTGCGCCGGGAGAGGGTGCAGCCCTGGGCGGCCATGAGCTCGCAGAGCTTCTGGTCGGACAGGGGCTTTTTCTTGTCCTCCCCGGCGATGAGCTTTTTCAGCAGGGCCTTGGCCGCATCGGGGGAGGCGGCTTCCTCCCCGCCGGCACCGGAGGCGCCCAGGCTGCGGGAGAAGAAGTAGCTCAGGGGATACACCCCCATGGAGCACTGGATGTACTTGTCCTTCACCGCCCGGCTCACCGTGGACTCGTGGACGCCGATGCGCTGGGCCACGTCGGCCAGGGACAGGGGCACCAGGTGGCCCGGCCCCTTGCGGAAGAAGTCCTCCTGCAGTTCCAGAATGCACTCGGCGCAGGACATGAGGGTGGAGCGGCGCTGCTCGATGGCCTTGACCATCCATTTGGCCTGGCGCACCTTGCCGGTCAGGTAGTCCTTCACCTGCTCGTCGTCGCTCTCCTTGAGCAGGCGGGTGTAATACCCGCTGATGTTCAGGGTGGGGAAGTAGTAGTCGTTGGTGAGCAGCTCGAAGTGATCCTGGAAGCTGACCACGATGATGTCCGGGTTGATGTAGGTCAGGTTTTCCCGGGCGGCAAAGCCGGTGCCCGGCCGGGGGTTGAGGGAGCGGATCAGATCACAGGCCGCCCGCACCTCCTCCTGGCTGGCCTTCAGCTCCCGGGCGATCAGGCCGTAGCGGTTCTTGGACAGGGCGTCCAGGTAATGCTCCGCAATGGTCACCGCCAGCTGGTTCACCGGCTGGCGGCGCACCAGCTGAAGCCGGAGGCACTCAGACAGGTTCCGGGCCCCCACGCCGGCGGGCTCCAGGGACTGCACCACCTCCAGGGCCTTCTCCATGGTCTCCGGCGGGCAGCCGCAGTCGGCGGCCAGGGCGTCCAGAGGCTCGTCCAGCCAGCCGTTCTGGTTCAGGCTCTCCACCAGGAAGATCCCGGCGTCCATCACCTCCGGCGCCAGCTCCAGCACCTTCAGCTGGGAGAGGACATAATAGTAGAGGTTTTCGTCGTCGTCCTCCACCGTGCCGTAATTTTTCAGGGGGCTGTCCTCCTCCTCGGTGTCCTGCTGGTGGTAGTACCGGTTCTGAGGGTCGGTGGACTCCAGCCACTCCAGCTTGCGCCGCAGGGTGGAAAACTCGTCCTGCTTGTCGTAGGACTCCTCCGGCTCCAGCACCGGGTTCTCCTGTACCGCCTCCTCGATGTATTCCAGAAGCTCCTGGGAGCCCATCTGCAGGATTTCCATGGACTGCATCATCTGGGGCGACAGGGTCTGCGTCTGCTTCTGAGAGAGATTGAGTTCCAATGCGCTGGCCTCCCTTTGCGAAAAAACGGGGAATTTCGTACGGGAGACAGTATATCATGGAATGGGCCCTTATTTCAACACAAGAACGGGCCCGGGGATGTAGAAAATGCGCCGGCGCTAATTGCCGGGGCTGAGAAAAGCCCCCGCGCCGTAGCGCAGGCAGCGGCGCAGCCGGGCCTCCCCCCGCTTGATGGTGCGGGCCACGGTGGAGCGGCTCACCCCCAGCTTCTCCCCGATCTCCCGGGTGTTGAGCCGCTGGCCGTAGTAGAGCAGCAGCACCTCCCGCTGCCGGGGGGTCACGTCCTCCTGCAGAGCCCGAACCAGATTGCGCTTGACGATGCTGAGCTGCTCGGAGTTGTCCCCGGCCATGGCCTGGGCATAGCGGGCCATGTCGGCGGCATAGGTGCCGCCCCGCCTATAGCGTATACCGGGCATTGCGGCGATACCCCCTCTCATAGTAGTGCTCGCACAGGACGGCCAGATCCCTGGCCTCCCGCCACATGGCGCGCAGCTGCTGGATGCGGCTGTCCAGCAGGCGGCCGGCCTGCCCCGGCTCACTCCGCCGCCGGCCCTCCAGCGCCAGCGCCCGCTCCCGCAGCGCCGCGGCATTGGCGCGGTACTGCACGGAAAGCTCCATCAGTGTCATCGGTTGTATCCTCCTCTCCATCTCCGCCGGCTGTCAGGGCGCGGCAGGCGGGGCACAGCCCTGCCTCCCCGCCGTAGAGCTCCCCCCGGCACCGGCGGCACCAGCCCCGCGGGGGCAGCCGCTGGCTGTCCCGCAGGGGCCGGAGCCAGATCCGCCGTCGAATCCTCTCCGCCCCCTCGCAAAAAAGTGTAAAAAAACAAAAACTTCTACTTGACAAATCACCTCACGCTTGGTAAAATAACATTCGCTGTGGACGAGCTGGTCTGCTGGTGTAGCTCAGTTGGTAGAGCAGTTGATTTGTAATCAACCGGTCGGGGGTTCGAGTCCGTCCACCAGCTCCAGGGCGCTTCGATTTTCTGCGGAAAATCTTTCGCTTCGCGAGGGAAGCGCCTTCTAGGGGGAACTAGTTCCCCCTAGATACGCGCCTGCGGCGCGATACCCCCTCCAGTCTCCGACGGGGTTTGCGCAGGGCGGAACAAGTTCACATGGAGGAGTTCCCGAGTGGCCAAAGGGGGCAGACTGTAAATCTGTTGCGATTCGCTTCGGTGGTTCGAATCCACCCTCCTCCACCAACAAACGTCCCGCCAGCAGGTGGGGCGTTTTTTATTGTGGATTTGAAAGGCGGCTCTTGGAAACACGCCGGTGGCGCGTTTCAACCGCCGTGGCTTTTCCGCAGAAAAGCGAATCCACCCTCCTCCTCGTCGGAGCAAAGTCTGCTTTGCTTCGGCCTTTGTTTTGCAAAAGGCCATCCGCCCGCTTCCTTGCTCCTCCTCTCCCAATCACAAACGCTGCGCTGGTTTGTGATTGGGGTTTCAGGCGGGGCATTTTTTTATCCGCATGTGCGCTGCTGCGGGGCTGTGGGCCGGCACTGATATCCCCAAATGGTGATAAACGGGGAATGAAATAGAACGTTTGTTCGATTGCTTGGCTATCATAACACCAAACGGAGATAATAGTCAAGAGATTTTTCTGAATTTATATTGCAATTGGTGATGAAATGTGATAGGATAGCCCAAAGTATGGGACAGGAGGGACGGCGGCATGGAGCAGGAGAGTACCTTCGGCGCCCGCCTGCGGGGCCTGATGGAGGAGCGGGGGCTGAGCTATGAGCAGCTGGGAACCCTGCTGGGGCGCAACCCCCAGACCCTGAACCGCTATGTGCTGGGCCGGCGGGAGCCCAAAATCGGCACCGCCGCCGCCATTGCCCGGGCCCTGGGGGTGGATCCCCTGTGGCTCCAGGGCTATGACGTGCCCCGCACCCCGTCGCCGGCCGGCGGCGGGATGGTGCCGGTGCTGGGCACCATCCGGGCGGGCCTGCCCATGGCCGCCCGGCAGCAGGCGGAGGGCTGGGCCGCCGCCGACGTGTCCGGGCCGGAGGATCACTTTTACCTGCGGGTGACGGGGGACAGCATGGTCAACGCCGGCATCCGTCCGGGGGATCTGGTGCTCATCCGGCGGCAGGATACGGCGGAGAACGGCCAGATCGTGGCCTGCCTGGTGGACGGGGAGGACGCCACCCTCAAGCGCTTCCGGGTGCAGCGGGACATGGTGATCCTCCAGCCGGAGAACCCGGCCTATGAGCCCAGGCTCGTCCCCCTGCGGGATTTTGAGACCGGCGCGGCCCGCATTGTGGGCGTGGCGGTGCGCCTGGTGCGCAATTTATAAGGAGGGAAAGCCATGCTGACCGAGGACTGGATGATGCGCCAGGTGGAGGCCCTGGCCCGCTCCATCGCCTATCTGGTGTTTCAAAAGGAGGATACGGCCTACACCCCCACCGGGGCGGCGGAGGACGCGGAGATTGACGAGCTCTACCGCACCCTGCTGGAGAAGGTCAACGCCGGGGACATCGGCGGGGCGGAGGATCTGCTCTACCAGCGGGCGGAGCCGGAGGACAGGCGCTATCTGGAGCTGGCGGTGGATTTCTACAGCCGCCTCAACGATCTCAGCGACGAACAGCTGGAGCAGGGGGGCTTCGCCCGGGATGAGGTGCAGGACGGCCTGCGGAACCTGGCGGCGCAGTTCGGCGTCTCCCTGCTGTGAGAAGAGGAGGATTTTGTCATGAAGCTGGACTTTGACGCCATGGAGGAGACCGCCATCCCCCGCTTCCGGGACGGGGAGAAGACCACCTACGCCCGTATGTTTGTGGACGGGAACAACCGCATCATGAGGGGCCGGCTGGAGCCGGGGGCCTCCATCGGCCTGCACCCCCACCAGGGGAGCAGCGAGATTGTCTATGTCCTCTCCGGCACGGGGAAGGCCCTGTACGACGGGGGAGAGGAGGCCCTGGCCCCCGGCGGCTGCCACTACTGTCCGGAGGGGCACACCCACTCCCTGGTCAACGACGGCGGCGAGGATCTGATCTTCTTCGCCGTGGTGCCCCGGCACGGGGACGGCGGCTGAGAAGGGGACAACAAAACGGCGGCGCGCATCTGTGATGCGCGCCGCCGTTTTTCTGCCTGTGTCCGGGCTCAGCCCTCCGTCCCGTCGGGAATGGCGCCGAAGTGGTCGAAGGGCAGGATGATCCACAGTGCCCGCCCCAGCACATACCGCTCATCCACCGCGCCCAGGGTCACGTCCCGGCTGTCGGATGAGTGATTGCGGTTGTCGCCCATGACGAAGATGGAGCCCTCCGGCACCTCCACATGGGTGGCGTGCTCGTAGTTGGACGGGGGCGCCATGATCTCCTCGGGGTTGATATAGGGCTCGTCCAGCACCTGGCCGTCCACCGAGACGGTGCCCGCCTCGTAGTCGATGTCCACCGTCTGCCCCCCCACGGCGATCACCCGCTTGACAATGGGGCCGTCGGAGGCGTCAAACTCCTTGGTGAGCACCACCACGTCCCCCTGTTTGGGCTCATAGCCCACACTCTGGAGGAGAAGCAGATCCCCGTTGTGGAGGGTGGGGTACATGGAGTCCCCGTCCACGCCGATGATGCGCCCCACAAAGGTGAAGAGGAGAATCAGGGTGATGAGGGCGGCCACCAGGGCCTGGAGCCAGAAGAAGAGATCCATCTTGAAGGAGTCCTCGCTGGACAGCTCCTCCTTCTCCTTTTCGTCCGTTTTCTTGCTTTTTGCCAATGGTATCAGCTCCATGCACATACAAAGTTAAGGGTATTATACCCTGATCCGCTCACGATTGCAAGGTCTGGATGGACACGCCCGGATGTTCCGCCAGCAGGGCGGCCTCCCGGGTGTGGCAGGTGAACAGGAGAATCTGCCGCTCCCTCCCCAGCTCCTCCAGCAGTTCCAGGGCCAGGGCGCAGCGGCCGTCGTCAAAGTTGGCCAGGGCGTCATCCAGCACCAGGGGGCAGGGGTCGTCCCCGGGCAGCACCAGCCCGCACACCGCCAGGCGCACCGCCAGATAGAGCTGGTCGGCGGTGCCCTGGGACAGGGCCAGCGCCCGCCGGGGCGTCAGGCCGTCGTGCTCCTCGGCCAGGGCCTCAAACTGCTGGGTCAGGGCCACCTTGTCGTATTTGCCGCCGGTGAGCCGGGAGAGCAGCACCCCCGCCCGGCGGTTGAGGGCCGGGGAGAACCGGGCCTGGAGCTGGCCGTGGGCCCCCTCCAGGGCGGCCAGGGCGGCGGCGATGGCATCGTACTCCGCCCGGCGGCGCTCCAGCTCCTCCGTGACGGCCTCCCGCCGGGCGCGGAACTCCTCCGGCGCCCCCAGGGTATTCAGCTCCCCCTGGGCCATGGCCAGGCCGCCCCGCAGGCGGGAGAGCTCCCCCTCCGCGGCGGTGAGCCTTGCCGCCGTCTCGGCGGGGTCGAACCGGGGCTCCACCCCGGGGTCGGCGGCGGTGTCCTCCGGCCGGGGCAGGCTGTCGGCCAGCTTTTTGGCCCCCTCCAGGCGCACCCGGGCGGTGGACAGCTTCTCATCCAGGTTCAGCGCCCGGGAGAGGGCGGCGGACACGCCGAAGGAGTCGGTCACGCCGGGGGCGAAGGGGTGCACCAGCTCCAGCAGCCTGGAGCGGGTGGCCTCGTCCCGCTGGTTCAGCTCCGACAGGGTGCGCTCCAGCTCCTCCCGCTTTTTGGCGGCCTGCTCCGCCACCACCCGGGATTCCCGGTAGGAATTGGCCCGGCCCAGGATATCCTGGGGGCTCTCCGCCTCATAGCGGGCCAGGATCTCCGCGGCCGCCGCGGCCGCCCGCTTTTTGGCGGTTCCGGCGGCGGCCAGCAGGGCGGCTCCCGCCGCCAGACCCACGCCGCACAGGGCCAGCCCCATCCACAGGGCGGGCAGCACGCCGGCAATTCCCAGCACCAGGGCCGCGGCCCCCGCCGCCAGCAGGATGCCGCCCCCGGCGTACAGGCCGCCGGTGCGGGGCGTCCGCTCCGCCGTCTCGGCGTCGGCGCTGGCCTGCTGCCAGGCCTGGTCGGGGGTCAGCTCGGGGAACAGAGGGTCTTCCGCCGTCGCTTCGGCCTCGGCCTCGGCGGAGCGGGCCTCCTCCAGCTGGCTCTCCGTCAGCCTGCGGCTGGTGTGGAGGGCGTTGAGGGCGTTGAGCTCCTCCTGGGCCTTTTTCAGGGTGTCCCGATCCGGCGGCGGGCCGTGGCGGGTGCGCTCGGCCTCCAGATTGTCCACCTGCCCCTGGGCCTGAGCCAGGGCGGCCTGGGCCGCCTCCCACCGCTCCCGGCGCTGTTCCATGGCACGGGCCAGATGGGCGTCCCGCTCGGTCTCCAGCAGCCTGTGCTCGGCCTGGAGCCGGTCGATCTCTCTTTTGGCCTCCTGGGAGAGCCGGAAGGCCTTGGCCTGCCGGGCCAGGGCGGCGTCAATCTCCGCCAGCTCGCCCTCCAGCCTGGGGATCAGGCCGGTCTTGTTGTGCTTTCTCCGGTTGAGCCAGTCCCGCAGGCGGCGCTCCACCTGGGAGTAGGACACGTCCTCCTCCCCGCTGGAGGCCAGGGCGGCGATGCGGGCCTCCAGGGCGGGGGCGCCGTCGATGGCCGCGCCCCCCTGTCCCACGAAGGCGGAGCGCTCAAAGACCTCCCGGGGCACGCCGGTGAGGATCTCCCCCGCGTTGGCCCCGGTGAGGCCGGGCACCGGCGCGTCGGTGTCGGTGTACACCGCCTCGAACTGGCCGAAGGGGGTGTTCCCCTTGGCGGAGCGCCGGAGGGTGATGGACTGGCCCTGCCAGATCAGCTCCACGCTCCCCTCCATGGGCCCGCCGCCCCAGGGCTGGTAGCGGTTCTTCTCCGCGATGTACCCCTGCCTGTCCCGCTCCTTGGTGTTGACGCCGTAGAGCATGGAGCGCAGGAAGGCCGACCAGGTGGACTTGCCCCCCTCGTTGGGGGCCTGGATGATGTTCAAGCCCTCCTCCAGCGCCAGCTCCCGGTTCCGGAGACCGCCGAAGGAGGCCTTCATACGTACAATTCTCATGGGCAGGGATCCTCCCCGTTTTCCAGGGCCGCCAGGCCGAACCGGGCGGCCAGCTCCAACCCCTCCGGCTGCCCGCTTTTCAGGGTGCGCAGGAACAGACCGGTGAGGCTGTCCTCCCCCGACCGGGCCCACAGCTCCCGCCGCTGGCGGGTGTGGTCCCGGAGGGTGAGGCTGTAATAGCGCGGCTCCGCCAGGGCGGTGAGGGCGGGAATATCCGGCGGCGTGTCCCGCTCGCCGGTGAGCACGATGCGGCAGCAGTCGCCGGTGGGGGCGGCGGGCAGGGCGGCCTCCAGGGCCGCCGCCGGGCTCTCCGCCCCGGTGACGTCCACCGTCAGAATCTCATACCGCCGCTTGGCCAGGGGGACAAACTCGGCGGACACCGCGCCCCCGTCATCCACGGTCACGGCCAGCACGCCCTTGTCCCCCGTCTCGTCAAAGCCCCGCCCCTCGGGACAGCCGGGGTAGGCCCAGCAGGTATCCCCGGCCCTTTGCAGGCCGGAGCAGGCGTGGACGTGGCCCAGGGCCAGGTAGGTGAGATTGCTGGCGGCGATATCGGCCAGGGTGATGGGGCCATAGCGGCTCCGGTTTTCCACATCCCCGTGGAGCACCATCAGGTGGGTGTTCCCGTCCCGTGGGGCGGAAAAGCCCAGCAACGGGGAGCGGTCGGCTTGGGGGGTGGTGAAGGCCGCCCCGTGCACCACGCAGCTGAGGCCGGGCAGCTCCACCGACTCCACCGCCACGGTGGAAAAGATGTGGACGTTGTCCGGCCAGGCCGTCCCGGCGTACACCGAGCGGGCGTCGTGGTAGTCGTGGTTGCCCGGCGCGATGAACACCGGGCAGGGCAGGCCCCCCAGGCACCGGGCCAGGGCCTGCACCGTCTCCTGGTAGGTCTCCCCGCCGTCCAGCAGATCGCCGGACAGGAGCACCAGGTCGGCCCGCCGCTCCTCCACCAGGTCGGCCAGGCGGGTGAGCAGCTCCCGCTGCTCCCCCCGGCGCTCCCTGGCCTTGTCCGCCGGCAGGGCCGCGAAAGGGGCGTCCAGATGGAAGTCCGCCCCGTGGATGATGGTCAGCATGGTTTCAGATTCCTTTCTGCGGTGGGACGTAGGCGGCCCGTCCGCCGTTTAATCGCGGATGTCCACCCGCTCCACGGACAGGCACCTGCCCGCGTCCACGTCGATGGAGAAGAGCACGCTCTCCAGCTTGCAGGGGCCGGGGGCGGGCTCAAACCGCCGGGGCAGGCCGCCCAGGAAGCGGTTGATGGCCTGCTCCGGCCGGATGCCCAGCACGCTCTGGGCCGGGCCGGTCATGCCCAGGTCGGTGACGAAGCCCAACCCCTTGGGGAGCACCTGGCAGTCGGCGGTGGGCACGTGGGTGTGGGTGCCCCAGACGGCGTGGGCCCGGCCGTCCAGGTACCAGCCCATGGCCCCCTTCTCGCTGGTGGCCTCGGCGTGGAAGTCCACCAGCACCACGTCGGTGCCCTCCATGCGCTTGAGCACCCGGTCGGCGGTGGTGAAGGGGTTTTCAAAGTTGCTGTCCATCTCGCACCGGCCGATGAGGTTGATCACCCCGATGCGCACCCCCTTTGGGCCGTCGTACACGCCCCAGCCCCGGCCGGGCACCCGGCTGGTGTAGTTGGCGGGACGGAGGGTGTAGCGGTCGCTCTCCAGGAAGTCGGCGATCTGGATGCGGTTCCAGGTGTGGTTGCCCAAAGTGACCACGTCGGCCCCGGCGTCGAAGATCTCCCGGGCCTGCCGGGGCAGGATGCCCACGCCGGAGGCGTTCTCCCCGTTGACCACGGTGAAGTGGACGTCCTTGAACTTTTTCAGCTCCCGCAGGTGGCGGCCCAGGTATTCCACCCCGGAATCCCCCACCACGTCGCCCACGGCCAGTACGTTCAGTATCATAGTGCTCCTCCCTCTGTCACAAACAAAACAACAAACAAGTTATATTATATGTGATTTCCCGCAAAAGGGCAAACCGTTTTTTGCAAAGCGGCCCTGTAACCCGCTGTCATTGCCTGTAACCGGATTGGAACCGCCCCTGTAACCCAATTTCCCGCCGCGGGTGTTATCATAGTAGGACAAAAGGAGGATATTCTCTATGAAAAAGCTGCTTTTTACCGGCCTGTCCGCCCTGACTCTGGCGGGGCTCCTGACCGCCTGCGCTTCGGAGGCCCCGGCCCCCACAGAGACCACCCCGCCGCCGGAGACCACCCCGGCCCGGACGGAGGACCAGACCGCCGGATATTCCTTCCAGGTGCTCCCCGTCACGGAGGAGAGCATCCGTACCCTCTACGGCTGGGAGGGGTACGAGGTGCGGGCGCTAACCCCTTATGAGGGGGATTTCCTGGTGGAGTACGGCTACGCCAACGACCCCAATTTTTCCCTGCTGGACTGGGTGTTCTGCGCCACCGGCCGGCGGGTACAGCTCACCGCCATGGACCAGTTTGAAGCCTATGAGATCATCGCCGCGGGGCAGGTGAGGTGCACCACCACCGGACAGAGCGCTGTCGTCCCCTGGAAGGGCCTGCCGGAGACCTATACGGTCCGGGTACTGGGGGATCAGGACGGCGTGATCGACAGCAATTGGACAGAGACCGAGACCACACACGAGACCGCCTGGCTGGATCCGGCGGAGCCCCTCTATCTGGGGTACTGGGACGGGGATGGGCCCGCTGCAAGCGACCGCTGGGAGCAACTCTACGACGCCCGCATCGACGCCGACGGGCTCTCCTTCTCCTTTATCCCTAACGGGGACAGCCTGGAGCGGTTCCAGTCCTTCTTCCCGGCGGCCACCACCACCCCAAGCCTGGAGACCAGCTATGACCCGGACACCCGGCGGTTCACCCTGCGGCTCTACAACACCAGCCTGGAGAGCGGGACTACCGGCTCCGCGCTGAACGGGGATCTGGCCGCCATGGGCTACCCGGAGAACCTCTACCCCTGCTCCTTCCCGGCGGGCTCTCTGGGCCGGGACAGCCACTTCCTCACCGATGTGACCATCCAGGAGGAGGGGGAGGACGTGGTGGTGTCCGCCGTCCTCACGGAGCGGGCCTACCGCTTCACGGTGGAGACCTCCAACCTGGGCTACGACAATATCCCCAGCTTCCGAATCATCTTCCGGGAGCAGAATCCGGACATGGACGGGAGGGACTGAGCGGATGAAAAAGCGTATGTTTTCCCTGCTGGCCGCCCTGGCCCTGGCATTGCTCCTGACCGCCTGCGGGCCGGAGGCCCCGGCCCCTGTGGACACCACCCCGCCGCCGGAGACCAGCCCGGCATCAGAGCCCGCCCGCGCGCTGACCCAGGAGGAGGTGGCGGCGGTCAACGAGGCCTTTGCCTCCTGGACGGAGGAGAACGGCGTCACCATTGCCACCCCGGTGAGCGGCTTTTTCACCAGTTATTATGATGACGTGACCCGGCTGGACTTTGCCGCCTTCCTCCAGTACTTCCCGGACGACGGCACCCTGAGCGCCGGGGATGAGGCGGAGGCCGCCGCGCTGGCCGCCCTGCCCGGCTATCCCTGGGGCATCTCGCCGGGCTCCGTGCCCATCCACCGCATCACCCGCGCCTCGGTGGACGCGGCCCTGGAGCGGTACGCCGGCATCACCTCCGCCAACCTGGCCGACACCTCTGGTGTGCCCTATCTGGAGGACTACGACGCCTGGTACACCTTCACCAGTGACTTCGGCCCCGGTATGTTCGTGTGCGCCGGAGGCCAGGTGGACGAGGCCGCCGGTACCGCCCTGCTGTGGTCGGAGCCCTGGGCGAACGGCCATCGGGCCGAGCTGACCCTGCAGAAGGACGGGGAAAACTGGCACATCCGCGCCCACAGGAACACCGCCGACCAGGCCCTGCTGGAGCGGCTGACCAACCTGACGGCGGAGGACATCGGGTATGTGAGCTGGTACGGCTCCAACGAGCCCCCCTCGGCGGAGGAGCTGGCCGAACTGCTCCGCCAGGCGGCGGAGCACCCCATCGACCACGACAGCCTCACCCTGAACGGTTCGGCCACCGACGTGGTGTGGACGCTGGACTGCTACCTGGCCCCCAAGGATCAGGAGACTTATTCCGGAGACGACGCCCTCTATCTGCAGGCGGGCCTGGAGGAGAACGTGGTGGAGGTGTTCGGCGGGGCCAACCTGCCCGGCGGACGGCTCCACCTGGAGAGAGAGGCCCTCTACCAGCTCCTCCGCACCAGCCTGGACACGCCGGACGACATCGATCAGGAGGCCTATGCCGCCTGCAAGGCGCTCACCGACGCCTACTACGACGCCCGGCTGGCCCAGGTGTCCGCGGACGGCGGCTTTGTGGGCTGGGAGCTGACGGGCTTCCGGGAGGCGGACGAGGAAGCGGCTCTGGACGCCAGGGCCTATGCCATCTCCGCCGCCTTTTACACCGACCCGCCGGAGGGCGCCCTCCGCCTGCTGGCCGGGGGCATGTATGTGGACAGCAGTCTCCGGGCCCACGGGCTGGATTGGCAGCGGGTCTACCTGGTGACCATCGGCGGGGAGTCCGCCGGGGTGCTCCGCCAGGACTGGGAGGGCACCGAGGCCGACAGCGACCCCCTGGGCGGCTTTTCCAGTACGGAGGCCCTCCGGGCCGCCCTGTGGACGCCCGGTATGGAATTGTAGGGGGGCAGGGAGAGAGACTGCGATTTCCGGCTGACATCCTGTTGATTTTTGTGCTACAGTGGGGAGAAAGAGAACAAGGAGGATTCCTCTTGAAGCGAAGCGTGCTTGTGCTGTGCCTAGCCCTGGCTCTGCTGCTGTCCGGGTGCGGCGGGACGCAACCCGCTCAGGCGGAGACCACTCCGCCTGAGCTCACCCTGCCGTCCCCCACGCCCACCCCCACTCTGGAGCCCACGCCACCCCCCAAGCCGCCCCTGACGGACGGGGAGCTGGCCGCCTTCGTGGAGGAGGCGGCGGAGCACCACGGGGCGGTGGGCGTCCAGGCGGCGGTGATTGAGGACGGGGCCGTCACCGCCCAGGCCGCCTGGGGCTGGGCCACCCTGAACAGCGACCCCATGACCACCGATCACAAGCTGCGTGTGGCCTCCCTGACCAAGGTGGTGGTGGGCATGTGCGCCATGCTGCTCTCCGAGGACGGCGCCGTCACCCTGGACGCGCCCATCGGTACATGGTGGGACACCACCTCCGTCAACCCCTGGTATCCGGACACGCCGGTGACCATCGACACCCTGCTCACCCACACCTCGTCCCTGGCGGCCAGCGACAGCCTGTCCGCCCGCACCTACTCCGGTGCCCGCAGCCGCATCTCCGGCGGCTACCGCGCGGTGGAGCCCGGCGACCCAGCCGGCTGGGCCTACAACAACTACGGCTTCGCCGTGCTGGGCATGACCCTGGAGCTGGCGGCGGACACCTCCCTGGACTACATGCTGGCGGAGGGCCTGCTGGATCCGCTGGGCATCGACGCCGCCTTTGAGGGGGGCAGCGTGGATAACACCGATCTGCTGGCCACCCTGTACTACTACGGCGGCTCCCTGGCCCGCTCCACGTCGGAGCAGCGGAGCTACACCCTGGACTACGCCCCCGGCCACAAGGGCAACTTCTTCGACGGGGGCTTCACGTGCAGCGCCGGGGATCTGGCCAAGCTGGCGGCCGTGCTGGCCAACGACGGGGCATATGAGGGGCAGGTTCTGCTCTCCCCGGAGTCGGTGGCCTGGATGGAGACGCCCCTGGACACCCCCGTATCCGACGGCCGCTCCACCTTCCTCCAGTGCCGCCCCCTGCGGTACCAGGAGGAGCTGTACGGCCGGGAGGGGCTGTACTACCACACCGGCTCGGCCTATGGCCAGTATGCCCTGCTCTCCTACGATCCGGACACCGGCGACGGGGTGGTGGTGCTCACCTCCGGGGCCGACGGGGTGGTGGACGAGCACGGCATCTACGCGATATGCGGCGAAATTGCCCAGGCGGTCTATGCCGCCGTGGAGGAGGATACCTGATTGAAAAAATCCTGGACGGGCCTCTGTCTGGCCCTGCTTATGCTGACGGGGTGCGCCCCCGCCGCCCCGGCGGAGACGCCCGCCCCTCCGCCCACGGTGGAGGTCACCCCAATCCCGGAGCCCACCCCAACCCCCACGCCGTCCCCCACGGTGGCCACCCTGGCGGTGTGCGGCGACATCATGAGCCACATGCCCGTCACCAACGACGCCTGGGACGAGGGGCAGGGGGGCTACGACTACTCCCCCATCTTCGCCCAGGCCGCGCCCTACCTCCAGGCGGCGGACTACGCCGTGGCCAACCTGGAGACCACCCTGTCCGAGACGGGGCCCTATTCCGGCTACCCGGCCTTCAAGTCCCCCGCCGCCCTGGCCGGGGATCTGGCGGAGGCGGGCTTTGACCTGCTCCTCACCGCCAACAACCACTGTTTAGACCGGGGCTGGGACGGCCTGGTGTCCACCCTGGACGCCCTGGACGGCGCCGGGCTGGCCCACGTGGGCACCTGCCGCTCGGCAGAGGAGCGGGCGGGAAACACCATCCACGTGGCCGACGTGGGGGGCATCTCGGTGGCCTTCCTGGGGTACACCTACGGCACCAACGGCATCCCCGTCCCCCAGGGGCGGGACTACGCCGTCAGCCTGTTCAACACCGACTACATGACCACCCTCTCCACCCCGGATACCGATAAGCTGGAGGAGGATCTGGCCGCCGCCCGGGCCCTGGACACGGATCTCATCGCCGTGATGATCCACTGGGGGGTGGAGTACCAGACCACCCAGAACTCCTATCAGGAGGAGCTTGCCGACCTGCTGATTTCCAACGGGGCGGATCTGGTGCTGGGGGGCCACTCCCACGTGCCCCAGCCCATCGAGCAGCGCACCGTGGCCGGGTGGGACGGGACAGAGCGCACCGGCTTTGTGTGCTACTCCCTGGGCAACTTCATCTCCTCCCAGGTGGATCCCCTCACCGACACCACGGCGGTGCTCACCGTGGAGCTGACGAAGGACAACGCCGCCGGGGAGGCCTCCGTCACCGGCTGGGACTATGTGCCCATGCTCATGGTGCGCCGGGACGGGACGGAGCGGGTGTTCACCCTCACCGACGCGTCCTCCATCCCCGCCGGCGCCGACAGCGCCCTGGCCGCGCGGCTGGAGGAGGCCGCCGCCAACTGCCGGGAGATCCTGGGAGAGCCCCGTACCGGCGGCTGAAATTGTAAACAATTTTTGAACCCTCTTGAAATTTTCGGTTCGAAGGACTATGATAGCGTTAGCACTCTGAAAGTTTGAGTGCTAACGCTATCTATTTACAAATGAGTTTTCATATAGGAGGCATCCATCACCATGGCAAAGAAACAGTTCAAGGCCGAGTCCAAGCGCCTGCTGGATCTGATGATCAACTCCATCTACACCCACAAGGAGATCTTCCTGCGGGAGCTGGTGTCCAACGCCAGCGACGCCCTGGACAAGCTGGCCTACAGGGCCCTCACCGACGACAAGGTGGGGGTGGATCGGTCGGAGCTGAAGATCACCCTCACCCCCGACCAGATTGCCCGCACCCTGACCATCAGCGACAACGGCGTGGGCATGACCCGCGAGGAGCTGGAGAGCAACCTGGGCACCATCGCCCGCAGCGGCTCCCTCCAGTTCAAGCAGGACATGGCCGCGGCCGAGGGGGACAAGCCCTCCGACGTGGACATCATCGGCCAGTTCGGCGTGGGCTTCTACTCCGCCTTCATGGTGGCCGACAAGGTCACCGTCACCTCCCGGGCCTACGGCGCCGACGAGGCGTGGCAGTGGGAGTCCACCGGCGCCGACGGGTACACCCTCACCCAGTGCGGCAAGGACACCGTGGGCACCGACATCGTGCTCCACATCAAGGCCAACACCGATGACGACAAGTACGACGAGTACCTGGAGCAGTACCGCCTGGCGGAGCTGATCAAGAAGTACTCCGACTACGTCCACTACCCCATCGTCATGCTCATGCACAAGTCCCGCCAGAAGCCCCGCCCGGAGGACGCCGGCGACGACTACAAGCCGGAGTGGGAGGACTACGACGAGTGGGAGACCCTCAACTCCATGGTGCCCCTGTGGCAGCGGCCCAAGAGCGAGGTGAAGGCCGAGGAGTACAACCAGTTCTACAAGGAGAAGTACGGCGACTGGGAGGATCCCCTCAGCGTGATCCACGTGTCCGCCGAGGGCGCGGTGGAGTACAAGGCCATGCTCTATATCCCCTCCCACGCCCCCTTTGACTTCCACTCCCGGGACTACCAGAAGGGCCTGCAGCTCTACTCCTCCGGCGTGCTCATCATGGACAAGTGCGCCGACCTGCTGCCCGACCACTTCCGCTTTGTGAAGGGCGTGGTGGACTCCCAGGACTTCTCCCTCAACATCTCCCGGGAGATGCTCCAGCACACCCGCCAGCTCAAGGTGATCGCGGGCAACCTGGAGAAGAAGATCAAGGCCGAGCTGCTCCGCCTCCAGAAGGACGAGCGGGAGAAGTACGAGACCTTCTGGAAGGCCTTTGGCACCCAGATCAAGGTGGGCGTGGTGTCCGATTACGGCATCCACAAGGAGCTGCTGAAGGATCTGCTGCTCTTCTTCTCCTCCAAGGAGGGCAAACTCACCTCCCTGGCTGAGTACAAGGCCCGCATGCCCGAGGAGCAGAAGTATATCTACTACGCCTGCGGCGAGGACGCGGCCCAGCTGGACAAGCTGCCCCAGGCCGAGCGCATCCGGGACAAGGGGTACGAGATCCTCTACCTCACCGACGAGCCCGACCAGTTCGTGGTGGACGCCCTGGGCGCGGTGGACGACGTGCCCTTCAAGTCGGTGGACGACGACGACGCCCTCCCCGAGACCGACGAGGAGAAGGCCGCCCTGGAAAAGAAGGCCGAGGAGAGCAAGCCCGTGCTGGACTTCCTGAAGGAGACCCTGGGCGACCAGATCAAGGAGGCCCGGGTATCCAAGATCCTCAGGAGCGGCGCGGTGTGCCTCACCGCCGACGGCCCCATCACCCTGGAGATGGAGAAGTACTTCCAGCGGGTGGATCCGGAGAACGCCAAAAACATGAAGGCCCAGCGGGTGCTGGAGCTCAACCCCGACTCCCCCGCCTTCGCCGCCCTGCAGCAGGCGGTGGAGACCGACAGGGACAAGGCCGCCAAGTACGCCAAGCTCCTCTACGCCCAGGCCCAGCTGATCGCCGGCATCCCCCTGGAGGATCCGGCGGGGTACACCGAGCTGGTGTGCTCCCTGATGGTATGAGATAAAACCGTAAAAAGCAGGCCGGCCCCGCGCATTTGGGTGCGCGGGGCCGTTTTTTTCGTCCCGGCGGAGGTGGAGCATATTGACAGGGTCGGGAATCTGCGCTAATATATACAGCATGCTGTATATTTGGAAGGGGAACGAAAGGGGGAACTGCCGTGGAGGCGGAATACGTCCTGGCGCGGGAGATCCTGAAGCTGGCCAACCGGATCACCAGCCGGCGGAATGCGGACATCCGCAGCCTGGGCCTCACTGCGGCCCAGGCGGACAGCCTGGTCTACCTGGCCCGCCGCAGCGGGAAAACCGTGTCGGATCTGAAGGACTATCTGGGGGTCACCCACCAGACGGCCAGGGGGATTGCGGCCCGCATGGCGGAAAAGGGGCTCATCACGCTGTCCGTCTCCCGGGAGGACGGGCGGTATAAGACGATCTCCGTTACGGACGAGGGGCGGGCGCTGTTCCGGAAGATGGAGCAGAACGGCACCCACCTGGGGGACAGGCTGCTCCGCGGCATGGGCACGGCGGAGCGGGCCCAGTTTCTCACCCTGCTGTCCCGGGCCCTGGACAACCTGGACGCCCTGTGAGCGGGGCCGCGCGCCCCTGAACTTTCCCGTATGGAGGTATCCGATTGAAAAGAGGATCACCCTGGTCTACCTGCTGGAGATTCCGCTGTCCTTTGCCTTTGGCCTCCTGACCGACTTTTATGATTTCCTGGTGCCGGAGCTGCCCTTCCCCGCGGCGGTGCGGGTGGCGCTGTTCCTCCTGACCATGTTCGTCACGACCATGGGCGTCTTCCTGTGCGTCAGAACCGACCTGGTTCTCACCCCCACGGACGGCACCGTCAAGACCATCTCCGAGGTCTTCCACGTGGTGTTTTCCAGGGTGAAAAACGGCTTTGACATCACCCTGGTGGCCGTCAGCGCCCTGCTCTGCCTCGTGAACCACGCGCCGTTCTACGGCATCGGCGTGGGAACCGTCCTGTCCGCCCTGCTGCTGGGGCGGATCATCCGGCTGTATGAGGGCCGCCTTCTGCCCCCCTCCGCACCTGCGGAGCCGGAGGCCGGCTGAACGCCCCCCAGACCGGACATCGCCCCCGCGTGCCAGGCACGCGGGGGCGATGCTTTGTTTCAGAACCGGTAGATGCCGTCTGCGGTGAGGGTGAACTCCGCCTGATAGAGGGCGGCGCAGGCGCGGGCCAGGTACTCCGGATCCCGGCTGCCCGCCGTCTCCACGGCGGCGTGCATGGCCAGCTGGGCCATGCCGATGTCCACCATGGGTATGCTCACCTGGCGGCCCAGGAGGTTGCCCAGGGTGGAGCCGCCGGGCTCGTCGGCCCGGTTGGCGAACACCTGCACCGGCACCTCCGCCTTCTGGCAGATGGCCTGGAATAGCCCGGCGGTGAGGCCGGTGGTGGTGTACTTCTGGCTGGCGGCGACTTTCACCACCACCCCGCCGTTGGGGTAGACCCTGTTGGCCGGGTCGGCCTTCTCGGGGAAGTTGGGGTGGACGGCGTGGCCGTTGTCGGCGGAGAGGAGCAGGCTGTTGGCCAGGGCCCGGCGGGCGTCCTGGGCCGACAGGCCCAGCACCTCCCCGATGCGGGCGAGCACGTCGGGCAGGAAGGTGCTCAGGGCCCCCTGGCGGGTGCCGCTGCCCACCTCCTCGTTGTCGAAGAGGCAGTAGATCTGCCCGAACCGCCGGCTGCCCCCGGCGGTGAGGAAGCCCTCCAGCGCGGCGTAGGCGCAGCCCAGATCGTCGATGCGGGGGGCCTGGAACAGCTCCCCCTCCGGCCCCAGGTACACCGGCCGCTGCCGGGGGCAGAGCATCAGGTCGGTGGACAGGATGTCCCCCGCCTCCACCCCCAGCTCCTCCGCGATCAGGGCGGTGAGGGGCGTTCCGCCGGAGAGGGCGTACAGGGGCTGCATGTCCTTCTGGGCGTTGTAGTCGTGGCCCCGGTTCACGTCCCGCTGCTGATGGATGGCCAGGCTGGGTATGGTGAGCAGATCCTGATCCAGGTATACCAGCCGGCCCTCCACGCCCTCGCCCGTGCGCACAATGGCCCGCCCCGCCACCGTGAGGGGGCGATCCAGCCAGCTGGCGCAGTTCATGCCGCCGTAGCCCTCCACCGACAGGCGGATGTAGCGGGAATCCCCCTCCAGGGCATCGTTCTTCACGTGGAAGGTGGGGGAGTCGCTGTGGGCGGCGGCCAGGCGCCACCCCTCCGGCGCGCCCTCCGGAAGCCGGAAGGCGATCAGGCTGCTCTGGTTGCGGGTGGTGTAGTAGCCCCGCCCCCCCTCCAGCGTCCAGGGGGCGCACTCCTCCAGCCGGGTGAAGCCCGCCTCCTCCAGCAGGGCGGCGGCGCTGTGCACCGCGTGGTAGGGGCTGGGGCTGTTTTCTATGTACTCCATGAGCAGATCTGTGGTCTGCATGGCAATCCCTCCTTTGTTCCCCCACATTATACGATATTCCGCCCCAAAAGAAAAGGTTGACATTGTCTGCCTTCTGTGATACATTACAGGTAGACAAAGTCTACCTTTTGCGGAATGAGGTGATTGCATGGAGCCGGTACGGCTGACGGGTACGGAGTGGGCGGTGCTGGACTGCCTGTGGGAGAAGGCTCCCCAGACCATGACCCAGCTGGCCCGCACGCTGTCTGCGCGGGAGGGCTGGGCCAAGGGCACCACCACCACGGTGCTCAGGCGGATGACCGACAAGGGACTGCTGGCCTGCACCCAGGAGGGGCGGGCCCGGCAGTACGCCCCGGCGGTAGACCGCCGGGCCGCCGTGGTGGGGGAGACCCGCAGCTTCCTCCGCCGGGTGGGGAAGGGCAGCGTGGAGCTGCTCATGAGCGCCGCCGCCCAGCCCGAGGAGCTGAGCCAGGAGGAGCTGGACGCCCTCTACGACATTTTGAAGGGACTGGAGGAGAGCCGCCATGACTGAGTGGATCATCACGTCGTCCCTGCTGATTCTCATTGTCCTGCTGGTGCGCCGGCTGTTCCGGGGAAGGCTGTCCCTGCGGCTGCAATACGCCCTTTGGCTGGTGGTGCTGGTGCGCCTGCTCATCCCCGGCACGGTGGCCCAGACGGGTCTGAGCGTGCTCAACTACCTGCCCCGGACGGAGGTGGAGGTGAGCCAGGGCACCGTCACCGCCCCCGCCCCGATTGACGGCGGCGGCGTACAGACGCAGCCCGCCGAACCGGCGGGGGACTGGGAGGCAGATCCCGTCCAGCCCGCCGCCCCGGCGGAGCCGTCGGGGAAGGGGGAGCCGATCCAGACGCCCTCCCCGCCGGAGCCCATCCCCTGGCAGACGGTCCTGACCGCCGTGTGGCTGGCGGGGGTGGCGGCCACCGCCGCCGCGCTGGTGATCTCCAACCTGCGGTTCTACCTCCGCCTGCGGCGGGTGC
>DGYMJ06203__coassemble_548_pt1 | contig 21873 bp, 17 predicted proteins | sample DGYMJ06203__metabat2_low_PE_040 | metagenome-assembled genome bin DGYMJ06203 | reverse complement strand
GCCTTATCCTTCATCCTTTTTCTTCACTTGTCCAATATGTATTGTAATCCTACATGTACGGCGGCCGCAGGCCGCCCCGCGCCTCTTGCATCACCTTCCAAAAAGTGCTATGATTCGTGTTTGGATTTTGTGTTGTGAGGTGGCGCGTGTGAAGCTGAGAAACGCCGTTTGGAGCGTGCTGAAATTCGAACTGCTGTGGAAGCTGGTGACCCTGGTGGTCATCAGCCCGCTGCTGCGGGAGATCTACCAGACCTATGTGTCGTCGGTGGGAATCTCCTTCAACGCGGATGTGCTGGGCACCTTCCTGAACCTGAAGGGCGCATTGATCTTCCTGGCCCTGTTCTTCGCCGCCGGGCTGCTGGCCTTCTATGAGCTGAGCGTGGTCATCCGCCTGGTGGCCCTCGCCCGTCAGGGGGAGGAGGTTGCCGTGCGCCAGGTGATGAAGCAGGCCCTGTGGGCCCTGGGTGCCATGAAGGGCTGGTCGGTGGTGCCGGGCTCCCTGTACTATCTGCTGCTCCTCCCCCTGGCCCAGACGGTGTACCTCCACTCCCTGGTGCCCGCCATCACCATTCCCTGGTTCATCCTGGGGGAGATGATCAACACCGCCGTCGGTACGGCGGGGGTCATCGCCATCTACGCCGCCTATTACGGGGCCCACTTCCTGCTGTTCTTCGTCCCCATTTTTATGGCCCTGCGGCGGGAGAGGTTCGGGCAGGCGGCCCGGAGCAGCGCGGGCTGTCTGCGGCGCATGGGCTGGAAGCGGCTGGCGGTGCTGGCGGGAGGGCTTCTCCTGTGGATGCAGGCCGACTCGGAGCTGGCCCGGTACTGGCGGCGCAACGTACTGGAGCCCGGGGACTTTGACCGGTTTTTCCTGAAATATCTGGTCTACTCCGAGGCCTTCCGCATCGATCTGCTCTACTGACTGGCCACCACGCTGCTCCACACCGTGCTGATGGCTGCCTTCCTCTATCTGGTTCTGTCCTGGATCCTGTCCCGGGAGAACCTGACGATTCCGGCGGAGGCCCCGTGGAGCGAGGACAGCCGCACCATCCTGGCCATCTGGTCGAAGCGGTGGGCCCGCTTCAAGGCGGCTGTCCGGGCCCGCTGGGCCAAACGGCGCTGGAAGGCCGCCGCCGCCGCGGTGTGCGCCCTGCTGGCCGGCTACCTGGTCATCAACTGCTACCAGCCGCCGCTGCTCCACGCCCCCATCGTCATGGGCCACCGGGGCAGCATCTACGGCGTGGAGAACACCCTGCCGGCGGTGGAGGCGGCGGCGGACATGGGGGCCGACTACGCGGAGGTGGACATCCAGCTCACCGCCGACGGCGTGCCCGTGGCCTTCCATGACGGGAGCCTCCTGCGGCTGGCGGGGCGGATGGAGAGCGTGTCCGCCCTGACCTGGGAGGAGCTGCGCGCCCTGCCTCTCCACGACGCCTCCAGCTATCAGGACACCGGATACATCGCCTCCCTGGAGGAGCTCATCCGGTTCTGCCAGGCCGATGAGAGCGGCATGGGCCTGCTCATCGAACTCAAGCCGGAGGCCGGCCAGGGGGAGGCCCTGGCCCGGGCCATCCTGGATGTGGTGGAGGCCCATGACTTCGGGGAGCGGGCCATCTTCATGTCCCTGGACTACCCCTGCCTCACCACCATCCACGAGACCCACCCGGAGTGGTGGGTGGGCTACTGCGCCTATGCCAGCGCCGGGGATCTGGACGAGACCATCTGGCAGTACAGCATCGACTTCCTGGCGGTGGAGGAGAGCCTGGTGAGCAACCGCCTGGTGGCCCAGGCCCGGGAGCTGGGCCTGCCGGTCTATGTGTGGACGGTATACGATACGGATAAGATGAAGCAGTATCTGCAGATGGGCGTCACCGGCCTCATCAGCGACTGGCCGGATCTGGCCGCCGGGGTGGTGGAGGAATACAACGCCTCCCATGGCACTGATCAATACCTCTGGCAGGGAAAGGGCTGCCCCAGGGGGGAGCTTCCGGCCGCCTGAGAACGTCCGCAGGGGGTGGACTTTTTCACCTGCCCATGCTACAATGTGGAGGCCCCTTTATTTTTGTTAAAAGGAAGGATCACTATGGGAACTACCCTCGGCACCTTGAGCAATCTGGCGATCTACATCGGTCTTGTTGTCCTCGGCGCATTTCTGGGCTCCCGGAAGGCCCTGCGCAGCCGCCCCCTGGTGTGGGTGAGCAAGCTCCAGTTCGTGGCCCTCATGATCCTCATCGTCACCCTGGGCGTGAACCTGGGCGCCAACGACGAGGTGATCTCCTCCCTGGGGGAGATCGGCCTGTCCGCCCTGGTGATCACCGTGTTCGCCATGGGTGGCTCCCTGCTCTTTCTCTCTCTGCTGCGGCGGTTTGTCCTCAAGCTGGACCGCTACGGCCTGCCCCGGGGCAGCGAGGCGGCCCGGGAGGAGGAGAGCCACCAGGCCGGCAAAGCGGACAACTCCCTGACCATTTGGATCGTCGTGGCCGTGGTGCTGGGCATGCTGGCCGGCCGTTTCGTCCTCCCCGCCGCCGTCACCGTCCACTGCGGCACGATCATCAACTTTGGCCTCTACCTGCTGCTGTTCATGGTGGGCATGGACATGGGCAAGCAGGGCACCTTCCTCAGCGACGTGAAGACCGCCGGGTTCCAGGTGCTGCTGGTGCCCGTTGCGGTCTGCCTGGGCTCCCTGGTGTGCGCGGCTGTTGCGGGGATCTTCCTCCCCCTGGGGATCAAGGACTCCATGGCCGCCGCCTCCGGCATGGGGTGGTACTCCCTGGCCCCCACCCTGCTGGCCCCCTACTCCCTGTCGGTGTCCGCCGTGGCCTTCCTGTCCAACGTGATGCGGGAGATCTTCTCCATCATCTCCATCCCCTTTGTGGCCAAGTACATCGGCTATGTGGAGTGCGCCTCCCTCCCTGGCGCGGCGGCCATGGACACGGTGCTCCCCGTGGTGGTGGGCGCCACCCATGAGCGAATCACCATCTACTCCTTCACCTCCGGCGTGGTGCTCTCCCTGGCGGTGCCCATCCTGGTGCCCGCCATCGTGGCCATCCCCTTCTGAGGCGGCACCCATGGAGATTGAACGCCGCTGGCTGGTAAACGGCTGGCCGGAGGGAACCCCCGCCCAAATCTGGCACATGGCTCAGGGCTATTTCGCCGTCTGCCCCGCCGTGCGCATCCGCCGGGAGGCCCTGGCGGGCGGGCCGGTGCAGTATGTCCTCTGCTTCAAGGGCAAGGGCGGCCTGGTGCGTGAGGAGATTGAGCTGCCGGTGTCGGAGGGAGACTACGCCCGGCTGATCACCCTGCTCTCCGGCCCCATGATCGAAAAAGAGCAGCGCCGGTATCCCCTCCCCGGCGGCCTCACGCTGGAGGTCAACTCGGTGGATCCGGCGCTGGAGACCGGCTTCTTCTACGCCGAGGTGGAGTTCCCCGACGAGGGCTCTGCCCGCTCCTGGGCCCCGCCTGGGGCGTGGGCCGCCTACCTGTCCCGCGAGACCACCGGGCAGCCCGGCGAGAGCATGGCCGCCTACTGGGCGCGCACTCGCCCCCAGCCCTAAACCGCGCCCCCCATCAAATCTGGCTGTGCGCCTGTGTGCGGGCGCTGGAAGGCCTGAAATCCGTAACAATCGTTTTTCTCAGCGCCGGTTCGCCTCTGACAAGGTGGGCCGGCGCTCTTTTGTCCGCCCAGCACTTTGCTCAGAGCAGCCGGAACCGCTCCAGCTTCTGGTAGAGAGCGGCCCGGGAGATCCCCAGCGCCCGGGCCGCCATCGAGCGGTTCCCTCCCGACCAGATCAGGGCGCGCTCCACCGCGTCCCGCTCCTGCTCCGCCAGGGTGCGGGGCGGCCCGGCGGTGCCTGCGGGGGCCTCCGGCGCCGGCCCGGCCAGGGGATCGGAAACCCCGAAGGCCTCGTTATAACTGCGCTGGCCGACGGTCAGCTCGGTCACCACCCGCTCCCCGGTGATCAGCACCCCGTCGTAGAACACCAGCCAGCGGCCCACCAGGTTTTTCAGCTGGCGCACGTTGCCCGGCCAGGCGTACCGCTGGAGATAGAGCATGGCCTGTGAGGTGAGGTGGAGGCGGCCCCCCTTCTGGGCGCACAGGTGGTCAATGAGCATGGGGATGTCCTCCGGCCTGGCCCGCAGCGGGGGCAGGTAGAGCTCGATGGCGGACAGGCGGTAGTAGAGATCCGCCCGGAAGGCCCGCCGCTCGCTCATGGCCAGCAGGTTCTGGTTGGTGGAGGCGATGATCCCCGCCCGCAGGGGGATGCTCTCCCGGCCGCCCACCCGCTCAAACTCCCGGGACTCCAGCACCCGCAGCAGCTTGGACTGCATGTTCAGATCCATGTCCCCGATCTCGTCCAGCAGGATATCCCCGTCCCCCGCCAGCTGGAACTTGCCCAGGCGGGTCTCGGTGGCCCCGGTGAAGGCGCCCTTCTCATGGCCGAAGAGCTCCGCCTCCATCAGCTGCTCCGGAATGGCGGTGCAGTTGATGGTGACGTAGGGGGCGGGGCGGCCCCGGTGGCGCTCGGCGTGGATGCCGCCGGCGATGATCTCCTTGCCGGTGCCCGTCTCCCCCAGGATCAGCACGCTCTCCCCGCTGTTGGCCGCCTTGCGGGCCTTTTCCAGCAGATCCTTCACCGCGGGGCTCTCCCCCCGGAAATCCTCTAGGTTGTAGCCGCTGTCGATGCGGGACAGCCCCCGGTAGAGCCCCTGAAAGCCCTCGTCCTGGTCGCTGATGCGGGTGGCCACCCGCTTGAGCCGGGCCAGGCTGCGCACCGTGATGGTGCCCACCACGCCGATGATCCCCTCCCCGTCGGAGACGGGGAAAAGGCTGGACAGGCACTGCCGGCCGTGGAGCTCCAGCAGCAGATCCAGCTGGGGCCGGCCGGAGCGGAGCACCGCCTCAAAGGGGGAGACCTGGTCGATGACGGAGACGTGCTGCCCGATCAGCTCCTTCTGATCCGACGCGGTGATATAGAGGATCCGGCAGTCCCGATCCAGCAGAATGCCGTTGTCAAAGAGGCTGTCCAGCATCCGATCCAGGGCGCCGCCCCGGGTACGCAGCTCCGTCTCGGAGAGATAGAGGGTATTCACCATACCACCACCTGTACAGATTTCTTACATTTATCCTAGCATATGTACAAAAAAAAGACAATTCATTTTCGCAAAACCGGAGGCAGGAGACGGGTTGCAATCAAAATTCTGCTTACGGCCCCAGGGAATCCGGGCATCAGCGGAAAAGTTGGCCCTCCTTTTGCATAACAGGGAGGCAGAAGTCTTCCACAACAGCAAAGGAGTGTATCAGTCATGAGTCAGCGTCCTGTATTGACCCCGGAAGAGCGCGCCCTGCCCTACGCCAAGTTCTACGACCTGCCCATCACCCCCATCCCGGCGGAGAAGATCTCCGTGCTGGAGGGGGGGCCCATTGACCCCGCCCTGGCCCTGAAGATTGAGGATCGCAATGAGCTGTTCCGGCCCGGCTACCTGCCCTGCGAGGTCGGCTGGTGCGTCATGCCCAACGGCACCGGCTACCTGGCCAACAAGACCGAGATGCCCGGCGTCACCCCCGAGATGTTCGAGTGGTGGTTCGCCTGGCACAGCCTGGAGGATCTCCGCTACCGCATCTGGGATCCCGAGGATCACTACTACGCCCGCCAGCAGAACCGGGCCAAGACCCTGGATCAGAGCCTGCCCATGCGGGAGCGCACCTGGGGCACCTGCCACCACGTGAAGGAGGACATCGGCGGCGGCCCGGACGAGCTGATCCTGGAGTTCCGCTATCCCCACGAGCTGGGCTACGAGGAGGAGAAGGTGGGCACCGACGCCTGCGCCGCCCTGATCTGTGCCAACGGCCACGGGCCCGTGCCCGGCCAGGGCGTGGCCGCCATCATGACCCACTTTGTGCGGGAGATCCCCGGCGGCATCGAGCTGCGCTCCCGGTTCTGGATCGGCTACGGCCTGGTGGACGGGCAGCTGGTCAAGCTGGTGCCCGACGGCGTCTCCGTGCCCCCCGAGGTGCCCATGGGCCTGTTTGCCCACAACCTGAAGGAGTTCGGCCACCTGGCCACCATCCTGCCCCAGGTCTACGCGGAAAACAAGGACAACTGGTAATCGACTGTTCGAGGAGGAACCGACTATGTGCAAAAAGAGTAAATTCCCCCTGGTGTTCAACATCTTCCTGGCCTTCTTCATCACCCTGGTGGTGACCCTCTTTGTCCAGGCCGGGCAGGGCACCCTGTCCGTGCCCACCTTTGTGGTGGGCATGATCCAGGGCTTCTGCCTCAACCTGACCCTGGAGACCATCATCGATCTGCCCGCCATGGGCAACAGGTTCGTCAAGGCCGTGGGCATCAAGAACCCGGGCGGCGCGGCCGCCTACTTTGTCCGCACCCTGGCCATTGTGTTCGTCATCGTGATCCTCATGAGCTTTATCCTCATGTTCTGCGAGGCCGGCTTCGCCCTGGGCGGCGCCTTCTTCGGCTTCTGGATCACCAAGGTGCCCGCCATCTTTGTGGTGGCCTACATCACAGCACTGATCGCCATCGCCCCCTTCATGAAGGCCTCCATGGCCATCTGCTCCAGGGAGGGCTGAGCCCATCCGGCTGCAAACGCACAGACGCCGCGGAAGCTGCGCTTCCGCGGCGTCTGTGCGTTTGCCTGTTAGATCTCCATGTCCAGCAGATAGGAGGACAGGCCCTTGCCGTGCATGTCCACGGACAGAGAGCGGGTCACGCCGCCGCCCAGGGCGGCGTACATGACGAAGTTGAGGGCGTGGATGTTGGGCAGCTCGTAGCGAACCACCTCGCCCTTGACCATGCCCTTGAAGTGCTCCTTCACCTTCTCGGCGGTGACCTTCTCACGGAGCAGCTCATAGTCCTTGGGGTCATAGGCGATGAGGGAGATATTGGAGATGTTGCCCTTGTCGCCGGTGCGGGAGTGTGCGATATCCCAGAGTTTCATGACTCAACGCTTCCTTTCTGTACCAGAATCAGACTTCAAACAGCTCGACCTCGGGCTTGACATCGTTGCGATCCACCAGGATGGAGGCCACGGAGACGATGTCGCGGGTGCGCTTGACGGCGCCGCAGCCGCCGGCGGGGCCGTTGGTGTACAGGGCCTCCACCTCGTTGGGCACCAGGTCGGCGACGGCCTTGGTCTTGGCGCGGCCGGCCACCCGGACGCGAACCTCGCTGGGCTCCTGGTTGTATTTGTAGTCCGGGTTCCAGTACAGGCTGTTGCAGCCGATCAGGTCGAACTTCAGCTCGTCGAACTGGCCGGGGGCCACCAGCTCCAGCCGCTCCTTCACGATATCCAGAGCCAGCTTGGCGCGCGCCAGGCAGCCGGGGCCGCCGTAGCTGATCTCGCCGTCGCCGATGAAGCAGTCCTTATAGCCGATGGAGCACTTGAAGGTGTCGGTCTTGGGCTTGCCGGTGGCGCCCTCCACCTGAACCTTGTCCTTCTCCACCTCGGTGAACTTGACCTGCTTGAAGTCGGCCACCACGTCGGGGGTCAGGTAGTTCTCCGGGTCGTGAATCTCATAGACGATCTGTTCGGAGCAGGTCTCCACGGTGACCATGCCGCCGGCCTCGGGCACCTTGGTGACGAAGAAGGAGCCGTCCTCGGCGATCTCCACGATGGGGAAGCCCAGGTGGCCCACGCCGGGCACGTCCTTCTTGCCGGGCTCGGCGAAGTAGCCGCCGGTGACCTGGCCGCCGCACTCCAGCAGGTGGCCCATCATGGTGCCCTTGCCCAGCTTGTCCCAGTCCTCCAGAGACCAGCCGAACTCGTGGATGGCGGGGGCCATGAAGATGGCGGGGTCGGCCACGCGGCCGGTGATCACCACATCGGCGCCCTGATCCAGGGCCTTCAGGATGCCCTCCACGCCCATGTAGGCGTTGGCGGAGACGATCTCGCCGGGCAGCTTGGACAGAGGCTCGTGGGTCTCCCACACCTCGGTGTCCATGTACTTGTCGATGACGGGCAGCAGATCATCGCCGGTGACACAGGCGATCTTCATGCCGGTCAGGCCGTGCTTGCGGGCGATCTCCACGCACTTCTTGGCCGCGGCCTGGGGGTTGGCGGAGCCCATGTTGGTGATGAGCTTCACCTTGTGCTTCCAGCACAGGGGCAGGGCCTTCTCCATGCGGTGCTCCAGCAGGCCGTTGTAGCCCTTGGTGGGATCCTTCAGCTTGGCCTGCTGGCCGATGGCGATGGTGCGCTCGGCCAGGCACTCGTAGCTGATGTAGTCCAGATTGCCCTTCTCGATGAGCTCCAGGGAGGGCTCCAGGCGGTCGCCGGCGTAGCCCGCGCCGCTGCCGATTCGGATGGTTTTCATTGCGCAGCTTCTTCCTTTCAAAGATTGTTAGGAGGGCGCGGCGCTCCGGCGGACTGTGGCCCGCAGGGCCGCCGCGCCCAAGGTCAGACAGGGATTCAGATGGTGATGCCGCCGGTCAGAACGGCCACAACCAGCATGACCAGGGAGACCAGCCACAGGATGGGGATAGTCTTCTTCTGGTGCTCGCCCAGATCCACGCCGGCCAGACCCACCAGCAGGAAGGTGGAGGGGGTCAGCGGGGAGACGGGGAAGCCCACGGTCATCTGGCCCAGGATAGCGGCCTGGCCTACGTTGACACCGGCCACGCCGAAGCCCTCGGCGGTCTGGGCCAGCACGGGCAGCACGCCGTAGTAGAAGGAGTCGGGGTCAAAGAGCAGGGAGGCGGGCATACCGATGATGCCCACGATGACGGGGAAGAACTTGCCCAGGGAGTGGGGGATGATGGACACCAGGGTGTTGGCCATCTCGGTGATCATGCCGGTGCCGGTCATGATGCCGCAGAAGGCGCCGGCGGCAAAGAGCACGGAGCACATCATGATGGCGCTCTTGGCGTTGGCATCCACACGGGCCTTGGTATCGGCCACCTTGGGGTAGTTGATGACGGTGGCCAGCACGTAGAAGATCATGAACACCACCGCGGGGGCAAAGCCGGAGAACAGCAGGGTGACGATGGCGGCGATGATCAGGATGATGTTGACCCAGAACAGGTGGGGACGGGCCAGCTTCTTCTCCTCTTCGGTGAGCTCGGCCATCTTGAACTCGGCGCTGGTCAGCTTGACGGTGCCCAGGCGGGCCTTCTCACGGGCGCCCAGCAGGGCGGACAGAACCACGTCCAGGGCCAGGCCCACCAGCACGGCGGGGAGCACAGGCATGAACAGCTCGCTTACCACGTCCACGTTCAGGGCGGTGGCGGCGCGGATGGTGGGGCCGCCCCAGGGCAGGATGTTCATGGTGCCGGCGGACATGGCCACGATGGTGGCCAGGGTGGTGCGCTTCATGCCCACGGCGTCATACAGGGGCACCAGCGGGGGCACGCAGATCAGGAAGGTGACCGCGCCGGAGCCGTCCAGGTGGACGATCATGGCCAGGATGGAAGTGCCGATGGCGATCAGGATGGGGTTGGTGCCCACCAGTTTGGTGATGCCGCCGATGATGGGGCGGAAGGTGCCGGCATCGGTCAGGATGCCGAAGAACAGGATGGAGAAGATGAACATGACGCCGGTGGCGGCCACGGACAGCAGTCCGTCATCGCCGGCGATCATCCCTCCAAGGCTCTTGACGTTGGCCGCGAAGTTGACCACCCCAGGGGCGCCCTCCGGGTCAGTGACGATAAACGCGCAGGCGATGATGCCGGTGATCAGGGGAACGATGATCAGGGCCACCGCAGGCGACGCTTTCTTGGTCATAATCAGGATAAGCATGGCTATGACCGTGATGAAACCAAGTGCTGCTAGCATGTAGAGACCTCCTCTTTTGAATTAGCAACCTCTCCAATGTTGCCTGTATATGCCTATATGCAAAGCGGATGCCAAAAGAGGAAGAACGATGAAAAAATTTTTCAAAGCCTTGGGGCGCAAGGGGATGCGGCGGCGGCAGCGCCCCGGGGGCAGCCGGGGCGCATAAAAAGGTTGTTCTAAAATTCTGGAAATAAACCAAATGGTCACCTTTGGCGCGCTCCCCGCACCCCCTGAAACTGCTGTGATTCTAAATTTTTAGAATGGATTTCCAGGATTTTAGAACTATCCGTTGAGCTTGTTGTACAGGCTGGCCAGGGAGATGCCCAGCTGGGCGGCGGTCTTCTTTTTGCCCTCCAGTCCGGCGCCGTTCTTGTCCAGCAGGCGGCGGATCTCCCGCTTTTCAAAGTTCCGTGTCCTCTGGGCCAGGGTGAGGCCGGCGTCCTCGCTCCGCCGGATCAGATCGCTGGGCAGGGCGGCCCGGCTGATCACCCCGGAGGGGGTGAGATAGGCGGAGAACTCCAGGGCATTGCGCAGTTCCCGCACGTTGCCCGGCCAGTCGTGGGCCTGGAGGCACTCCACCGCGTCGTCGGTGAGGGTGAAGGGGCGGCGGAGCCTGTGCCCCAGCTCGTCCAGGATGGTGCGGGCCAGCAGCGGGATATCGCCGGGCCGCTCCCGCAGGGGCGGGATGTGCAGGGCAAAGGTGTTGAGGCGGTAGTACAGATCCTTCCGGAACTTCCCCTCCGCCACATAGTCGGGCAGGGAGGCGTTGCAGGCGGCGATCACCCGCACGTCGGCCTCCAGCTCCTTGACCGCGCCCACCGGGCGGAACCGCCGCTCCTGGAGGACGCGGAGCAGCTTGGCCTGGAGCCCGATGTCCATTTCGGAGATCTCGTCCAGAAAGAGGGTGCCGCCGGCGGCGGCCTCGAAGAGGCCCATCTTGCCGCCCCGCTTGGCGCCGGTGAAGGCGCCCTCGGCATAGCCGAAGAGCTCCGACTCCAGCATGTTGGCGTTGAAGTTGGCGCAGTTGATAGCCACAAATACCCCGGCGGAGCGGGCGCCGGCGTTGTGGATGGCCTGGGCGTAGAGCTCCTTGCCCGTGCCGCTCTCCGACTCCAGCAACACCGTGGCATCTGTGGCGGCAATGCGCTGGGCCAGCTCCTTCACCTGCATGGCCTCCGGGCTGACGGCCACAATGTCGTCAAAGGTGTACCGGGCGCCGTTGGCCCTGTTGAGGCGGCGGAGCACCTGCTTGCTCCGGGCCTCCGCCGCCTCCAGCTCCTCCTTGGCCTGGTAGGCGTCCTCCAGGAAGGTCACCACCGACACGCCGCCCTTCAGCTCCCCGTCCTCGTAGATGGGGTACATGTTGACGAAGTAGAAGTCCTGGATCTCCTGGCGGGTGATGTGGAGGATGGGCTTGCCCACCTCCAGCACCCCCGGCAGCCGGGCGCCGGGGCGCAGCTCCCGGAGCTTGCAGCCCTCAATGGGGCCGATGTCCCCTCCGGCCTCCTTGTTGAGGAACTCCCGGTAGGCCCGGTTGCCGAAGACGATGCGCCCCTCGGTGTCGATGATGGTAATGCCCTCCCGCATGGCGTCAAATACCGCCCGGGCGTCATCACTCAGGTACATGGCGTTTCCCCCTTTTCACCGCTTGTTGCGATGCCTGCCGGGCAAAGTCAAAAGCCTTGAACAGCATGGCTTTCAAGGCCCATCGGCTCTGCTCAGGCGCTTCCGGCGGCATATCCCCGCCGCCGGAGGATACATTGCAGCAATGGCTGAATTCTTCCCGCAAGCGCCGAAATCGGCGCTTGCGGGAGGAATTGCGCGGCCGTGCCGTGCGAATAGATCCCATAGCGTTTTATTCAGCAGACATTATAATACAGATGCCGCAGAGCCACAAGGGGGCTGTCCGATTCTGGACGTGTCACGGCCGGCAAGACATATGACGGAGCCCGGCCGCAGAAACCTGTGGCCGGGCTCTGAAACAGCCTGCCGGAAAAGTCCTTGCGGACTTTTCCGGCAGGCTGCTGAATTACTCAGACATTCTGAAAGGGCTTCATGGCATCTGCCTCTATCTGACCCGTTTCCCGTTGAGGAACACGGCCCGGACCTCCCCGTTCCAGTCGAAGGGGTGGCCGCTGGTGACCACCACGTCGGCGTCCTTGCGGGGGGTGAGGGTGCCCACCCGCTTGGAGATGCCGGCGATCTCGGCGGCATCCCGGGTGATGGCGGCCAGGGCGTCCTCCGGCTCCATGCCGCCCCGCACCGCCATGGCGGCGCAGAGGGGGAGGTACTGGATGGGAGTCTCCGGGTGGTCGGTGCAGATGGCCACCTTCACCCCGGCGGCGCGGAGCCTGGCGGGGTTGGACAGGGTCTGCCCCACCAGCTCCGGCTTGGAGCGGTCGGTGAGGCACGGGCCGGTAATCACCGGTACATTGGACTGGGCCAGCAGCTCGGGCACCAGATAACCCTCGGTGCCGTGGACCACCACCAGCTTCAGGCCGAACTCCCCGCTGATGCGCACGGCGGTGGCGATGTCGTCGGCCCGGTGAGCGTGGAAGTGGGCGGGCAAGGCGCCGGTGACCACGGGGGCCAGGGCCTCCAGCTTGGCGTCGTAGTCGGGCACGTCCTCGTCGGGATCCTCCTCCGCCTTGGACTGCTTGTCCTGGTACTCCTGGGCCTTGGCCAGGTTCTCCCGGATGATGGCCGCCGTGGCCATGCGGGTCACCGGGGTCTCCTTCCGCTCGTTGTACACCGACTTGGGATTCTCCCCCAGGGCAAATTTCATGGCAATGGGGGCCTTGAGCACCATCTCGTCCACCCAGCGGCCGTCTGTCTTGAGGGCGGCAAACTGTCCGGCGATGGGGTTGGCGGAGCCGGGGCCGGTGAGCACCGTGGTCACGCCCCCCTCCCGGGCCTCCCGGAAGCCCCGATCCAGGGGGTTCACCCCGTCGACGGCCCGCAGCTGGGGGGTGCAGGGGTCGGTGGACTCGTTGCCGTCGTCGGCCTCAAAGCCCAGGGCGTCTCCGAACAGGCCCAGGTGGCAGTGGGCGTCGATGAAGCCGGGGAGGATGTGCCCCCCCTCCGCGTCCAGCACCTCACCGCTGTACCCGGCGGGCAGGGCCTCCATGGGCCCCACGGCGGCGATCTTGTCCCCCTCCAGCAGCACAAAGCCCCGGGGGATCACCGGGGCGTCCATGGGGTGTACCACCCCGTTTTGAATGAGCATGGGCCGTTTCCTCTCTTTCGACAAAAGTTCTGTTTGACAATTTCTGGAAAATGCGGTATAGTTGCCTCACAGCTTATCCAATAGGCGAGTGTGAGTCCAATTACCCCTGCAAATTCCATTCTCCCGCACACATCTCTGACTTGGGCGCCCCCGAGGGGGCGCCCCTTCTTTTTCCCGCGGGGGCTATTCGTCCAGGGTGTACTGATCCACCAGGATCACGTCCCGCTCCAGATAGTGGCCGGAGCGCCAGATGCGCAGGGAGAGCACATCCCCCACGGACAGGCTGTCCTTGAGGGCCTGGAGCTGCTCCATGGTGGTGATGGTCTCCCCATTGGCCTCCACGATGATGTCGCCGGGGAGGATGCCCTGCATCTGGGCGTCGGAGCCCTCCCGCACGGTCTGCACCGCCACGCCCTGAGGGCCGTCGAAGCCGGCGGCCATCTCCGCCGTCACCGTGTAGCCGGTGATGCCGATGGTGGGCCGGTTCTCCACCTGACCGTATGCGATGAGGGCGTCCACAACCTCCTTCACCGTGGTGGTGGGGATGGCGAAGCCCAGGCCCTCCACCGTGCTGTCATAGCCCTCCATTTTCAGGTTGGTGATGCCCACCACCTGGCCGTGGTCGTTGATCAGCGCGCCGCCGGAGTTGCCCGAGTTCAGGGCCGCCGTGGTCTGGAGCAGGGACATGGTGTACCCGTCCACATTCACGTCCCGGTTGATGGCGGAGATGATGCCGTCGGTCATGGTGCCCCGCAGCTCCTCCCCCAGGGGGTTGCCGATGGCCACCACCGGATCCCCCACCACCAGCAGGGAGGAGTCCCCGAACTGGGCGGGGGAGAGGCCGTCACATTCGATTTTCAGCACCGCCAGATCGCTGGGCACATCCCGCCCCACCAGCAGGGCGTCGAACACCCGCTCGTCCTGGAGCACCACCTCCAGCCGGCTGCTGCCCTCAATCACGTGGGAGTTGGTGATGATGTACCCGTCCGCGGACAGGATGACGCCGGTGCCCAGATTCATGCCGCTGTCCAGATAGCCCCGGATGCTGACGATGGAGTCGATGCACTCCTGATAGATCTCCTGGAGGCTGTGGGCCTCCCCGTCGGGCAGGGGGGAGATGGTGAGAGTGGTGCCGTCCCCGGTGGGGGCCCGCTCCACGGTGGTCTCCGCCGGCTGCGGCGCCTCCGTCTCCTGGGAATAGGGGGCGCGGAAGCTGGGCTCATCCCGGAAGAGGGCCTCCGGCGCGGAGCCCTCCCACAGGCCCAGCAGAGCTCCGGCCCCCACCAGCAGGGCGCTGAACAGGAGCATCAGCAGGACGGCCGCCAGGCCGCCCCGCCGCCGCCCGGGCCGCCGGGGCGGCGGCGGGGTGCGGGGCGGGGGAGATGGGGCCCCCGCCTGCTGGTCGTAATAATAGCCGCGCATAGGGGCCTCCTTTTCGCCGTTTTTCGACTTGTGCCGGCGTAACGAATCCGGCTCTTCTATGGTGCCAGAGGCTGCTTCCCGGGGGGCCTCGCAGAGTTCCGCCGTCCGGAGACGGCGGAATCAAATCCAAATCGTTTTTCCCGGTGACATGCGCATCGGGAAAAACCCCTCCCGGCCCCCCCAGTGTGAGGCCTGACCGCCACAGGCGGCCAGACCTTGCGCGCAGGGGCCGCAGCTCTCCTCGAAAAAGCGGCATCGCCGCTTTTTCGACTTATGCCAGGGTCAGGGTGAACACAAACTCGGTAACGCCGTCCTGGCTGGTGACGCTGATGTTTTCCTTGTGGTTGTTGAGGATGGTCTTGACGATATACAGGCCCAGGCCCACCCCGTCCCGATCCACGCTGCGGGACTTGTCGCTCTTGTGGAAGCGGTCGAAGATCATGGCCAGCTCGTCGGGAGGGATGGTCTGCCCCTGGTTGCGCACCGCCACGTGGGCCTTGCCCCCCTTGGTGGTGATGGAGATGCCCATGGTGCTCCCCTCGTCGGAGAATTTGATGGCGTTGTCCAGCAGGTTGTAGCACACCTGGGTGATGGCGTCGGGATCCCCCCACACCTCCACCGCCCCGTCGGGCAGCTGGGTGTCCACATCCAGATGGCGGGCGTTGATCTTGTTCTCCAGGCTCACCAGCACCCGCAGCATCACCTCGGACACGTCAAACTGCTCCTGGGCGGTGATGCTCTCCGCCGACTGGAGCCGGGACAGATCCAGCATCCGCCGCACCAGGCGGGACAGCCTCCTCGTCTCGGAGGAGATGGTCTGGAGAGCCGCCCGCTCCTTGTCCGGCGGGATGGTGCCGTCCAGAATGCCGTCGGAGAAGCCGGCAATGGTGGTCATGGGGGTCTTGAGCTCGTGGGAGATGTTGGCCACAAACTCGCTGCGCTTCTCCTCGCTCTTGGCGATGGAGTCGGCCATGGCGTTGAAGGCCTCGGCCAGCTCTCCCACCTCGTCCCTGCGCCTCTCATAGCCCCGCACCCGGGCCTCATACTCCCCATGGCCGAACTTCCGGGTGGCCTCGGCGATCTCTTTCAGAGGGTTGGTCAGGCGCAGGGAGGTGATGGAGCTGGTGATGAAGGAGATACACAGCACCACCACGGCGGTGAAGAAGAAGATGGAGATAAAGGCCTGCCACAGCTCGGTGATGTCGGAGGTTCGGGCCGCCATATAGGCCGCCCCCACCACGGTCTGCTGGGTCTGGCCGGTGAAGGGATCCACCGACTTGACCACGATGGGCGTGCCCGAAACAAAGCGGCGCTCCGGAAACAGTCCGCCCAGGGAGCTCATGCCGCTGTAACCGCCGGACTCCAGCACGGTCTGCATCACGGACTGGGGCAGGTGATCCACGGCCAGGCCGTCCTGAATGGCGTCGCCGCTGCCGTCGGCGTAGAGCACCAGGGAGCCGTCGGAGTCCGCGATGATGACCACGGCGTTGGCGATGCGGGCGATGTTGGCGATATAGATCTGATAGACCTTGCTCTGGGTTCCGATGCCCTGCTCCTGGGTGGAGCCGGTGAAGCTGGCCACATCATCCACGTTGCGCTCCATGGAGTTGCGGGTATCCTGAATGGTGTAGCGGTAGGTCAGGGCGATGAAGGAGGTGCCCAGCAGGGCAAAGGAGATGAGAATCATTCCCGCCGTCAGCAGGAACTGCCGGCCGTACAGGCTTTTCATTGGGGACTCACGACCTCGAACTTATAGCCCACGCCCCAGACGGTCTTGAGGCTCCACTGGTCGCTGACGCCCTCCAGCTTCTCCCGCAGGCGCTTGATGTGCACATCCACCGTCCGGGAGTCGCCGAAGTAGTCGAAGCCCCACACCTCGTCCAGCAGCTGGTTGCGGGTGAACACCCGGTTGGGGGAGGCAGCCAGATGGTAGAGCAGCTCCAGCTCCTTGGGGGGCGTATCCACCCGCTTGCCGTCCACCAGCAGCTCGTAGGAGTCCAGGTTGATCACCAGCTTGTCGAAGGAGAGCTTCTTCTCCCCGGTGCCGTTCTCGTCCCCGCCGAAGCGGCGGAGCACCGCGTGGATGCGGGCCAGCACCTCCTTCATCTCGAAGGGCTTGACGATGTAGTCGTCGGCGCCCCCCTCCAGGCCGGCCACCTTGTCCTGGGTCTCCCCCTTGGCGGTGAGCATGATCACCGGGGTCTTGTCGTTCTCCCGGATCTTCTTGAGCACCGACCAGCCGTCCATCACCGGCAGCATGATGTCCAGCAGCACCAGGTCGGGGTGGAAGGAGCGGAACAGCTCCACGCCCTTGCCGCCGTCGTTGGCCACCACCGTCTCAAAGCCCTCCTTCTCCAGATAGAGGTGGAGCAGCTCCGCAATATTGGTGTCGTCCTCCACAATCAGAACCTTTTTCGCCATAGCGCACCGTCCTTTTCTATGCGATTCCCGGCGGAATCATTCCTGAGTCCCTATTATACAGCCCTTCAGCCCGGCATGGATGAATATTTTGTAAAAGCGGCGCCCGCCTACTCCACATAGGCGCGGTCGATCTGGATCACCGCCTGATAGGCGGGATCCAGGGTGCTCACCGCCTGGCGCAGGCGCTGGAGCACCTCCTCGTCGGTGAGGCGGCACTTGTGGGGCACCACCGCGTCAAAGATCACGTTGGTGTGGGTGGGGCCCCGCACCACCCGGAAGTCGTGGATGGTCATCTCCGGCTCCACCACCCGGGCCAGGTCGGCCACCTGCCGCCGCAGCTGGTTGACCTTCTCGTCGGCGGTGGCGATGGGATCCATGTGCACCGTGGTCTCGATGCCGAATTTCTCCTTGATCTCCCGCTCGATGTGGTCGATGGCGTCGTGGGCGTCCAGGATGTCGGCGTCCTGGGGCACCTCCGCGTGGAAAGAGCACAGCCGCCGGCCGGGGCCGTAATCGTGGATGATCAGGTCGTGCATGCCCACCACCTGGGGGTGGGAGAGCACCAGCTCCCGGAGCTGCTTCACCAGCTCCGGATCGGGGCTCTCCCCCAGCAGGGGGTTGATGGTGTCCTTGGCGGCCCCCCAGCCGGAGCGGAGGATGAACACCGCCACCGCCAGGCCCACCCAGCCGTCGATGTTCACGTGGGCGAAGCGGTTCACCAGGGTGCCCGCCAGCACGGCGGCGGTGGCCACCGCGTCGGAGAGGGAGTCGGCGGCGGTGGCCGCCATGGCCGCCGAGCCGATTTTCCTCCCCAGGCCCCGGTTGAACTGCCCCATCCACAGCTTCACCAGGATGGAGGCCGCCAGGATGCCGGTGGACACCAGGGAGAAGTCCACCGCCTCCGGGTGAAGGATCTTGCCGATGGAGGAGCGGCCCAGCTCCACCCCCACCAGCAGGATCATCAGGCTTACCAGCAGGCCGGCCAGATACTCCATCCGGCCGTGGCCGAAGGGGTGGCCGTCGTCGGCCTTCTGCCCCGCCAGCTTGAAGCCCACCAGGGTCACCACCGACGAGCCCGCGTCGGACAGGTTGTTGAAGGCGTCCGCCGTGATGGAGATGGAGCCGGTCATCAGCCCGGCGAACAGCTTTCCCGCCGACAGCAGCAGGTTGAGCACAATCCCCACCGCCCCGGACAGGATGCCGTACCTCTCCCGCACCGCCGGATCCGTCACATTGTCGCAGTCCTTGATGAACAGCCGCACCAGTCCCATGCCAAAGCCCCCAGATTCAGGAAATCAAATTCAGGTTTCCTAACATTATCCCACGGCGGGGCCGCCCCGTCAAGGGGAGGGAGGGCGGCGGCCTCAGACCCCCGCGTCCTGGAGCAGCTTCTGCCGCTCCTCCTCCAGGCCCCGCTGCTCCCCCGCCAGGTTCTGATCCATCCACTGCAGGCGGTTCAGGGCCTCACACACCCGGGAGTCCACCGCCTCCACCCCACGCTGGGCGTCGTTGATGCGGGACTGGACGTACCAGTCGGCAAACAGGCCGTCGAAGAAGTAGTCGGCGAAGGTGGCGAACTCCCCAATATGCACCTGGGGGATCTCCATGTGCTGCACGTCGGCCAGCTCGGTACGGAACCGGGACAGGCAGTTCTGGGCGTAGCCGATGCCCGCCTGGGCGTCGTCCAGGTGCTCGTGCTTAGCCATGGTGGACAGCAGGCCGCCGCCGAACATGTCCCAGGTGCCCCAGTCCTCGGCGCTGTCCAGGCTGTTCAGCACGGAGGACAGGGCCGCCTCCGCCGTGCGGCCCGCGGAGATGGCCTCCCCCACCTCCCGGCGCTGGCTCTCCAGCTCGTCCAGCCGCTGATCCAGCTCGGTGAGCCGGGCGCCGGCCTCCCCGCCCATCTGCTTGAGCAGCTCCCCCTTCTCCTCCAGCAGGGCGTCCCGCCGGATGCGGTCGATGCGCAGGCTGTCCTTTTCCCCCAGCACCGCTCTGATGCGCCCGTCGATGTCCTCCAGATCCCGCTGGGCCTGGTCGTACTGGAGCTTGGCCGCCAGGGCCTCCCGCCGCTCCTGGGACAGGCGGGCCTCCTTGTCGCCGGTGATGGAGAGCAGCAGGGAGCGCAGGCCCCCCTTCTCCAGCTTGTCCACGTCCTCCTGCTCCTCCCAGAACACGCGGCTGGTGTCCATCACCCGCTGCTCCCGCTCCGCCCGCTGCTCCTGGAGATCCTTCAGCTGGGCCTCCAGCTGGCTCTGCCGGGCCAGGGCCTCGTTCAGCTTCTTCAGCTCTCCGTTGATCTCGTTCAGCCGCTCATTCATGTCCGTTGGCTCCTTTCCAAAATCCGCCGGGCCGCCTGCTCCGGCGTCAGCTCTGAGGTGTCGATGTGTTGGGTATGCAGCTCCCGGTACAGGGGCAGGTAGGCCAGGGCACGCTCCGCCGCGCCGGCGTCCCGCCGCCCGGCGGCGATGTCCGCCCCGATGCGGGCGCGGAGCACCTCCGGCCGACACACCAGGGAGATGGGCCGCACGGCACACCCGGCGGTGTCCACCTGCTCCAGCAGGGCGTGGAGAACCTCCTGCCGGTGGAGCACCCAGGCCAGGATCACGTGGTCGCAGGCGGAGCAGCGGAGGAACCGGTTCAGCAGAAGGGCGATGTTGCCCAGCACCAGCTCCTTGGTCTCCTCCGTCACCCGGAAGGGGTGCATGTCCCAGCACCAGTCCCCGTCCAGGAACACGCTGTTGTCCAGCAGCAGCTTCAGCGCCTGCCCGGCGGCGGTCTTGCCCACGCCCATGGGCCCGCCGATCAGATACAGGGTTTTCACCGCCCCGCCCCCTCTCTCAGACCATATTCTACGATATGCGAACCAAAAGCGCAAGGAAATCGGCTGGACTTATGGCCTGAAATCGCGTAAAATATTCCTATCTCATCTGAACAAAGGAGCATCCTATGGAACCCATCATACAGATCCTGGCCAGGGAGCTGGACAAGTCTCCGGAGCACGTGGAGAACGTGGTGCGCCTCATCGACGAGGGCAACACCATCCCCTTCATCGCCCGCTACCGCAAGGAGCTCCACGGCGCCATGGACGACACCGCCCTGCGCACCCTGGCCGACCGGCTGCAATACCTGCGCAATCTGGACAAACGGCGGGCGGAGGTCAAGTCCGCCATCGAGGGCCAGGGCAAGCTGACGGAGGAGCTGTCCGCCGCCATTGACGCCGCCGCCACCCTGGCGGAGGTGGAGGATCTCTACCGGCCCTACAAGCCCAAGCGCCGCACCCGGGCCACTGTGGCCCGCGAGAAGGGGCTGGAGCCCCTGGCCCAGCTGCTCTACGCCCAGGAGAAGGACGGCCCCGCCCCGGAGGAGGCCGCCGGGGACTATGTGGACGCCGGGAAGGGCGTGGAGAGCGTGGAGGACGCCCTCCAGGGGGCGGGCGACATCATCGCAGAGTGGATCTCCGACGACGCGGACATCCGCAAGGGCCTCCGGGAGCTGGTGTGGCGGAAGGGCTATCTGGTCTCCGCCGCCGCGGCCAGGGAGCCGGAGGACACGGTGTACCGCCTCTACTACGACTTCAAGTCCCCCCTGAACCGGGCCATGGGCCACCAGGTGCTGGCCATCAACCGGGGCGAGCGGGAGGAGATCTTAAAGGTAAGCGTGGAGATGGAGCGGGAGACCGCCCTGATCCCCATCCGCCGGGCGGTGCTCCGCCCCGGCGCCCCCGCCATGGCCTTCATCCGCGCCGCTGCCGAGGACGCCTACGACCGGCTGATCTTCCCCTCGGTGGAGCGGGAGATGCGCAATCTCCTGACAGAAAACGCCGACGAGGGGGCCATCCACAACTTTGCCCTCAACCTGAAGCCTCTGCTGATGCAGCCGCCGGTGAAGGGGAAGGTGACCATGGGCCTGGATCCCGGCTACCGCAACGGCTGCAAGGTGGCGGTGGTGGACGGCACCGGCAAGGTGCTGGACACGGCGGTGGTCTACCCCACCTTCAGCGAGCGGAAAAAGCAGGAGGCCATCGGCGTGCTCGCCCGGCTCATCAAAAAGCACGGGGTGGCCCACATCGCCATCGGCAACGGCACCGCCAGCCGGGAGACCGAGCAGATGACGGTGGAGCTGATCCGCCAGGTGGGCGGCGGCGTCAGCTACATGATCGTCAACGAGGCGGGGGCGTCGGTGTACTCCGCCTCCAAGCTGGCGGCCCAGGAGTTCCCCGACTTCGACGTGAACCTGCGAAGCGCCGTGTCCATCGCGAGAAGGCTCCAGGATCCCCTGGCCGAGCTGGTGAAGATCGACCCCAAGAGCATCGGCGTGGGCCAGTACCAGCACGACATGCCCCAGGCCCGGCTGGACGAGACCCTCTCCGGCGTGGTGGAGGACTGCGTCAACGCGGTGGGGGTGGATCTCAACACCGCCTCCGCCCCCCTGCTGTCCTACGTGGCGGGGCTGAACAACACCACCGCCAAAAACATCGTGGCCTACCGGGAGGAGAATGGCGCCTTTACCGGGCGCAAGCAGGTGCTCAAGGTGCCCAAGCTGGGCCCCAAGGCCTTTGAGCAGTGCGCCGGCTTCCTGCGGGTGCCGGAGAGCAAGAACGTGCTGGATCACACCGGCGTCCACCCGGAGAGCTATGAGGCGGCGGAAAAGCTGCTCTCCCTGTGCGGCTACTCCCTGTCCGACGTGGCCGCCGGGGGCATTGGCACCCTGCGGGAGCGGGTGAAGGAGCAGGGCGAGGCGCAGGCCGCCCAGGCCTGCGGCGTGGGCGTGCCCACCCTGCGGGACATCGTGGCCGAGCTGATGAAGCCCGGCCGGGATCCCCGGGACGAGCTGCCAAAGCCCATCCTGCGCACCGACGTGCTGGAGATGAAGGATCTCAAGCAGGGCATGGAGCTCACCGGTACGGTGCGCAACGTCATCGACTTCGGCGTGTTCGTGGACATCGGCGTCCACCAGGACGGGCTGGTGCACATCTCCCAGCTGGGCGCCCCCCGGCGGGTGCGCCACCCCTCCGA
>DGYMJ06203__coassemble_546_pt1 | contig 21884 bp, 18 predicted proteins | sample DGYMJ06203__metabat2_low_PE_040 | metagenome-assembled genome bin DGYMJ06203 | reverse complement strand
GGGGGGCGGGGGAGGGGGCGCCTCCTCCTTTCTGTGGAGGCGGTTGAGCACCTTCACGATGCAGAACACCACGAAGGCCATGATGAAGAAGTTGAGGACGGCGTTGATGAAATTCCCGATCATGAGCGCGCCGCCGCCGGGCAGCTGCACGGCCATGGCGGCCAGGGCCTCATTGCTGCCGGCGAAAATGCCCAGGATGGGGTTGAGGATGTCGTTGACCAGGGAGTTGGTGATGGCGGAGAAGGCGCCGCCGATGATGACGCCCACCGCCAGATCCATCACGCTGCCCCGGGCGATGAACTTGCGGAACTCGGCAAAGAAGCCGGTGGTTTTCTCTTTTGCGGACATAAATACTCCTTTGGGTGTCTGTTTGCCCTGTCGGGGCGGATATCATCCGCCCGGCCTCTGTCCGTAGGGCCGCCATATATGGCGGCCGCCTGTAGGGCGCGGCATCCCTGACGCGCCGCTGCCTTCCCCCGCGGGGCGGGCCTACCCGGCCGGGGCCCCCAATACGGGGGCTCATGGCGGCGGTGCGCGGTACCGGCCTGGCCCGCCGGGCCGCCGTTGGTGCCATGTCACCGAAATACCATGGCGGCTGCTGTGGCTGGGAAACGGCGCGCCGAGTCGTCGCGCTCCACGTGGCCAGCAGTTGCGTGGGGAAGCGGGCGGATGATATCCGCCCCTACGGATCCGGCAGGTGACGTGCCGCAGTGGCGGCGCCTTACTTTTTGGGCACCAGGACTTCCTTGCCGCCCATGTAGGGCTGGAGGATCTTGGGGATTTTCACGCTGCCGTCGGCCTGGAGGTTGTTCTCCAGCAGGGCGATGAGCATGCGGGGGGGCGCCACGCAGGTGTTGTTGAGGGTGTGGGGCAGGTAGGTCTTGCCGTCGGCGCCCTTGACGCGGATTTTCAGGCGGCGGGCCTGGGCGTCGCCCAGGTTGGAGCAGGAGCACACCTCGAAGTACTTCTGCTGGCGGGGAGACCAGGCCTCGATGTCGCAGGACTTGACCTTGAGATCGGCCAGATCGCCGGAGCAGCACTCCAGCTGCCGCACGGGGATGTCAAAGGCGCGGAAGAGTTCCACGGAGTACCGCCACATCTGCTCGTACCACTTCATGGAGTCCTCGGGCTTGCAGACCACGATCATCTCCTGCTTCTCAAACTGGTGGATGCGGTAGACGCCCCGCTCCTCGATGCCGTGGGCGCCCTTCTCCTTGCGGAAGCAGGGGGAGTAGGAGGTGAGGGTCTGGGGCAGCTTGTCCTCGGGGAGGATCTGGTCGATGAAGCGGCCGATCATGGAGTGCTCGGAGGTGCCGATGAGGTAGAGATCCTCCCCCTCGATCTTGTACATCATGCCGTCCATGTCGGTCTGGCTCATGACGCCCTCCACCACGTTGCCGTGGATCATGAAGGGGGGGATGACGTAGGTGAAGCCCTTGTCGATCATGAAGTCCCGGCCGCAGGCCAGCACCGCCTCGTGGAGGCGGGCGATGTCCCCCAGCAGGTAGTAGAAGCCGGAGCCGGACACCCGGCCGGCGGCGTCCAGATCGATGCCGTCGAAGGACTCCATGATGTCGGTGTGGTAGGGGACGGGGAAGTCGGGCACCACCGGCTCGCCGAAGCGCTGCACCTCCACGTTGCAGCTGTCGTCGGGCCCCAGGGGCACGGAGGGGTCGATCATCTGGGGGATCACCAGCATGATCTTGTGGATTTCCTTGGCCAGCTCGTCCTCCCGGCCCTCCAGCCAGGCCAGCCGGTCGGCGTCCGCCTTCACCTCGGCCTTCAGGGCCTCGGCCTCGGCCAGCTTGGAGGGATCCTTCTTGGCCTGGCCCATCAGCATGCCCACCTGCTTGCTCTTGGCGTTGCGGGCGGTGCGCAGCTCCTGGGCCTCCTGGATGGTCTTGCGGTTCTCTGCGTCCAGGGCGATCACCTGGTCTACCAGGGGCAGCTTCTCCTCCTGGAACTTCTTCTTGATGTTCTCCTTGACGGCATCGGGGTTCTCCCGGATGAATTTGATATCCAGCATGGTTACTTCTCCTCGTTGTTGATATGGTGTTTGAAAAGCAGGGGCAGGCGGGCCGCCGAGGGCGGCAGCCCCTACGTGTTTGAGAAATTTCAAAATGGGGCCCCCGCGCGAGCCCAGCGGCCTTGCCGCGGGTCGCGTGGGGAGGAGGAGGGGCAAGGGAGTGGAGTGGATGTCCGGCGCCTGCGCCGGACGAAACGGAACGGACTTTGCCCCGACGATGTTTCACGTGAAACAGCGTCGGTGCAAGCTCCAGATCGCTCGCTTCCGCGCCAGCGCGAAAGCTCGTTCCTTCCGCTGCACCTCCTTTTCCCCACCGAACCCGCGGCAAGCCGCTGGGCTTCGGTGGGGACCCCGGAGTTGTGGGAGTTAATTCAGCCACTCGGTGAGGGAGTGGTAGGCATCCAGGGGGTCGTAGTTCTCCCGCTCCTGGTCGGTGAGGGCGGCGGAGACCTCCCCCAGCACGCCCTCCATGCCGCCATTCCCGGCCAGGGCGGACTCGGCGGCGGCGGCCACGTCCCGGGCGTCGGCATAGCGCCCCTCGTTGTACAGGGCGCGGATCTGGTTCAGGTAGGTGAGGGCGTCCAGCTGCCTCTGGAGGGCGTCTGTCTCGCCGGTGTCGGTCTGGGCGCTGTTCACCTGCTCCTCCAGGGCGTCCACCTGGGCCTGGAGCTCCGCGTTCTGCTCCTTGAGGCTCTCGTTCTCCTGGAGCATGTTCTCCAGGGACTGGACGGTGGAGTCGGAGGTCTGCTGGAGATCGTCCAGGGCGGCCTGGTTGGCCCGCTGCTGCATGAGGAAGGACATGAGCAGCAGCACAAAGGCGGCGGCAAAGAGGATCACCAGATAGAACAGCACGGAATTGCGCTTGTTGGGCCGTTCGTGCTCCGCGGCGTGCTGGAGGCGGCCCCGCTCCTGCTTCTCGGTCTCCTGGCTCACAGGGAGGAACCCCCTTTCCCGGGCAGCTGCTCCAGCAGCTCCAGCAGGGCGTTCAGATCCTCCGGATTGTAGTACTCCAGCTCGATTTTGCCCTTCTTCCGGCCGTTGACAATGTGGACTTTCCGGCCGAAGCGGCTGGCCAGGGACTTCTCCGCCTCCTTAATATAGAGGGAGAGATCCGGCCCGGCGGCGGTTTTGGGGGCGGGGGGCTCCTTCTCCCCGGCGGCCAGGCGCTTGGCCAGGGCCTCGGTCTGGCGGACGGACAGCTCCTCCGCCACCACCTTCTGGGCCAGCTTCTTCTGCAGCTCCCCGGAGGGGACGGCCAGGATGGCCCGGGCGTGGCCGGCGGACAGCTTGCCCTCCTCCAATAAGAGATGCACCGGGTCGGGCAGGGCCAGCAGCCGCAGGGCGTTGGCCACCGCCGGGCGGGACTTGCCCACCCGCTGGGCCACCTCCTCCTGGGTGAGGCCGTACTCGTCCAGCAGCACCTTGTAGCCGTTGGCCTCTTCAATGGGGTTCAAGTCCTCCCGCTGGAGGTTCTCGATCAGGCCCAGCTCCATCACTTTCCGGTCGTCGGCCTCGATGATGACGGCGGGCACCTCGGTGAGGCCGGCCAGCTTGGCCGCCCGCCACCGGCGCTCCCCGGCGATGATCTGGTAGTAGCCGGAGGCCAGCCGCCGCACCGTCAGGGGCTGAATCACCCCGTGGATGCGGATGGAGTCGGCCAGATCCTGGAGGGACTCCTCGTCAAACCGCTTGCGGGGCTGTTTCAGCCCTGGCTCCACCTGGGAGATGGGGAGGGAGAGGGAACCCCCCTCCTGGGACTGGAGGGCGGCGTCCCCCAGCAGTGCGCCCAGGCCGCGGCCCAGGCCCCGTTCCATTGCCATTGCTTCATTCCTTCCTTTCCACGCGGGTCACCGCGAATTGGTTGTGCTCCAGCAGCTCGTGGGCCAGGGCGTCGTAGGCCTCCGCGCCCCGGGAGAGGCTGTCGTAGGCGCTCACCGGCTTGCCGTAGCTGGGGGCCTCGGAGAGCCGCACGTTGCGGGGGATCACCGTGGCGTACACCTGGCCGGGGAAGTGGCGCTTGACCTCCTCCGCCACCTGCATGGACAGGTTGGTGCGGCCGTCATACATGGTGAGCACCACACCCTCCAGGGCGATCCTGGGGTTGAGGGAGCGCTTGACGATGCGGATGGTGGACAGCAGATCACTGAGGCCCTCCAGGGCGTAGTACTCACACTGCACGGGCACCAGCACTGTGTCCGCGGCGCACAGGGCGTTGAGGGTGAGCAGCTCCAGGGAGGGGGGGCAGTCGATGAACACGTAGTCGTAGTTGTCCGACACCGTGTCCAGGGCGTCCTTCAGCCGGTACTCCCGGTGCTCCAGGGCGATCATCTCCACCGTGGCCCCGGCCAGGGCCTTGTTGGAGGGGATCACATCCCCGTAGGGGGTGGACTGGACGGCCTTGGGGGTCTCCGAGCCGTTGAGCAGCACGTCGTAGATGTTGGGGGAGACGGTCTTGTCCACCCCGAAGCCGGAGGTGGTGTTGGCCTGAGGATCGAAGTCGCACACCAGCACCCGGCAGCCCAGATTTTTCAGGGCGGCGGCCAGATTGACACAGGTGGTAGTCTTTCCCACCCCGCCCTTTTGATTCACAATCGCGATGGTCTTAGCCATAGCACACCTGCCTTTTTTGCTTCGCTGCAAAGGGTCAGGTTCTATTATATAGCGGCAGATGGCGCAATTCAACTGATTTTCCGCTGTTTCACGTGAAACAGCGGAAAATTCATAAAATCCTAAAAAATGCGGGCCCATGTTTCACGTGAAACACGGGCCCAACAGGGAGGCGCACCAGACAGGCGGGCGCACGCACAGGTGCGCCCCTACTTGGGGATGGTAATGGTGAGCTGGATGGTGTCGGCGGTTTCCTGGCGCAGGCAGTTTGCCTTTACACCGGCCTGCTTCATCAGGGACAGGCCCCGGCTCACCGTGTTGAGGAAGAGCCGCACATCCTTGAGCACGATGGTGGGCTTCCGCCGGGCCGGCGGCGCGGGGTGGAGGAGGCGCTCCACATACTCCTCTGTTCTGGCCACCGTCAGGCCGCCCTCCACCACCGCCCGGGCGGCGGCGGCCCGCTGCTCCGGCGACTCCAGCCGCAGCAGAGCCCGGGCGTGGCGCTCGGTAAAGCCCTTCTCACGCAGCAGGGCCAGTACCTCCGGCGGCAGCTTGAGCAGCCGCAGCTTGTTGGCCACGGCGGACTGGGACTTGCCCAGCTTTTTGGCGGCCTCCTCCTGGGACAGGTGGTAGGTCTGGATCAGCCGGGAGAGGGCCAGAGCCTCCTCCACAAAGTCCAGATCCCGCCGCTGGAGGTTCTCCACCAGGGCCAGCAGGGAGGACTCCTGCCCGTCCACGCTGACCAGGATGCAGGGCACCTCCTCCAGCCCCGCCATGCGGGAGGCACGCAGCCGCCGCTCCCCGGAGATGAGCTCATAGCCCCCCGGCACCCGCCTCACCGACAGGGGCTGGAGCACCCCGTGCTCCCCGATGGAGGCGGCCAGCTCCTCCAGCCCCGCCCGGGAAAAGTGGCGCCGGGGCTGGCCCGGATTGGGGGAAATGGCGGCGATCGGCAGAAAGACCACCTTGTTGCTCTCAAACAGACCTTTTCGACGCAGCAGCGGCATCGGAATTCCTCCTTTGTGGCAGAGCCTTGATAACCATAGATTACCATATTTTTCAGCAAAGGAGCTCGAAGAGGGTCGGTTAGGAAATATTTTCCAGATTTTGGACACCTGGAACCAAAACACCGCCCCGCCGGATCTCTGCCCGGCGGGGCGGTACAGTCGGTCTGTCAGGCCCGGAGAAAACCCTTGCCGAAGATCTCGCTGGAGTTGGCCACGATGAGGAAGGCGTGGGGATCCACCTGCCGCAGGTGACGGCGCATGGCCACCGCCTGTCCCCGGGAGAGCACCGTGAGCACCACGTAGTGGGTCTGGTCGGTATAGGCCCCCTTTGCCTGCCACACAGTGGCTCCACGAACCAGGGTGTGGGTCACGTAGTCACACACGTGCTCCGGGTCGGAGGTGATGACGAAGAAGGCCTTCCGGCGGTTGAGGGACTCGATGGCGCTGTCCACCAGCACCGACTTGAGGGCCAGGCCCAGCAGGGAGCACAGGCCGGCACGGATGTCGAACACAAACAGGGCGGCCGCGGCGATCACCACGTCGGACACCAGCAGGGCCCGCCCCACGTCCATGCCGGTGTACTTTTTCAGGATCATGGCCATGATGTCGGTGCCGCCGGAGGAGGCGTCGATATTGAACAGAATGGCGGCCCCCAGAGCGGGGAGGATGACGGCGAAGAAGAGCTCCAGCATCAGCTCGTCGGTGAGGGGGCCGTCCAGCGGGCACACCCACCCGAAGACCTGAATCAGGGCGGCGGAGACGATGGAGGCATACACCGTCCGGAAGCCGAAGCTCTTGTCCAGCATGAGAAAGCCGAGGATCAGAAAAAACACGTTGATGATGGTGTTGTAGGTGGAGGGGGAGAGGGCGGGAATCAGCTCCCCCAGCAGGATGGCCATGCCGGACACGCCCCCCATGGAGAAGTTGTTGGGGAACTTGAAAAAGTACACCCCCACACTCACCAGCAGGGTGCCCAGGTTCATCAGCAGGAACTCCCGGATTACCTGTTTTCGATTCATCGGATTCCCTCCCTGTGTCTCATCATTCAGCGCTGGGACAGGACGGCGCTCCACACGTCGTAGCCGGCGGTGTCGGGGATGTTGCCGACGCGCCACAGGGACACGCCGTTGACGCCGAACATCCGGGCCAGCTGGATCTTGTCCGTCACGCTCTGCTCGTTCTCGTACCAGATCTTATAGCGGCTGCCGTCCTCGGTGGTGTAGAGGGCATAGGGGTTGCGGGAGGCGGTGTCGTAGGTCACCACGGTGTCGCTCTGGTTCAGCCGGGCGGCCAGGGTGGACATGGCCGGGTGGTAGATGGTGGTCTCCAGCAGGTTCCCGCTCTCGTCCACGCGGAACCCGGCGGTGCCGAAGGAGATAGCCAGGGCCAGCTTGCTCCGGTCGGCCACGCCGGTGTCCGGATCGGTGAGATCCCGCAGGGCCTCGTACACGCTGTCGAAGGGGGTGACGGGGGAGTAGGTGTTGGTGGTGCCCACATAGGACTCGGGCACCGAGGGCCACTGGTAGTCGTGGGCCATGAGGATCACCTTGTCGGCAGCCTCCCCGATGCCCCGGTAGTCCCAGCCGTCGTACCAGGTGTCGGGCTGGACGCACACATAGAGGCTCTTGTCCGCGGGCAGGGCGGCGCGCAGCTCGGTGAGGAAGGTGACGAAGCTGGCGCGGGTGTCCGTCCCCTTCAGGGCCTCAAAGTCGATGGTAATCCCCGCGTAGTCCGCCGCGGCGGACACCAGGGCGGAGACGGCCTGGGCCCGCCGGGCCGGATCGCCCACCACCCCGTCCACGGTGGAGACCGTGCTGCCGTCGGAGAGGGTGATGGAATCCCCGTCGGAGGCGTATACATTGAGGTTGCAGGGGATGCTCCGGCCCTCCCAATAGCTGGTGGCGGGGGTTGGGTCGGCGGGCATCACCCAGTCGTTGCTGTTGGAATTGGTGGAGTTGAGCCACGGCCCGCTGGCCGGATCCAGCTCCATCCGGGCCCAGCCCACGCTGACGGCGTCCATGGAGGCGGTCAGGTCGATCTGGGAGTAGGAGGAGAAGGCGTAGAACCCGTGGAGCCAGTCCACGCGGCTGGTGTACCGCTCATACACCCGCACCAGCATGGCGGCGGCCTCCTCCCGGGTGGCGGAGTCGTAGGGGAGGAACTTGAGCTGGCCGCCCGCCCCCTCCACGCCGGTGATCATGCCGATGTCGTAGGCGATGGCGATGTACCCCTGGTTCTCCGTCACGTCGTCAAAGGGGAGGGACAGGTCGGTGAGCTGGCCGGCCAGCTCGTTGTACCCCAGGGCCCGCACCAGCATGACGGCCATCTCCTCCCGGCTGATGTAGTCCTCCGGCCGGAAGGCGCCGCCGGCGTCCATGACGCCGTGGGCCAGGGCGGTCTCCACATAGGAGTAGGCCCAGTGGGAGGCGGAGCAGTCGGAGAAGGAGGGGCTCTCCGGCGTCACCGTGTCCCAGGAGAACATCCGGCACAGCACGGTGACGAACTCCACCCGGGTGAGCTCCCTGCCCACGCCGAAGGTGCCGTCGGGGTAGCCCTCCATCAGTCCGTATTCCTCCACCTTCTGGATCACGTCCGCGGCCCAGCTGCCCTCGGCGTCGGCAAAGGCGGCGTCGGCGGCGGGGGAGAGGGGGGCGGCGGCAAGCAGCAGCACGGCGGCCAGGGCCGCCGCGCAGAGCCGGCGCGTCACGGTAATCATATGCAGGATCTCCTTTGCTCAGTAATATGGAACCACCAGCATTGTACCAAAAACCGACACGGAGTACAACCAAAAAACAGGATGCACAAAAGCGGGGGCCGGAGTTTGGGCATTTCTTCCGTATAATTTTTCTAAAAACACGTGACGGGCCCGGGGATTTTTGATAGAATATAGTCAGTTGCAGGGACTTCCAAAATTCGATACAATAAAACTATCTTTTTCTGTGGAGTAAGGAGAGGACTATATGAAGCTGCTGGAGGAGCGCATCCGCACCCATGGCAAGATCCGGGAGGGCGGCGTGCTGAAGGTAGACAGCTTCCTGAACCATCAGATGGATGTGAAGCTGTTTCAGGAGATGGGGAAAGAGTTCCTGCGCCTGTTCGGAGACTGCGGAGTTACCAAGATTTTGACCATCGAAGCATCGGGGATCGGGATCGCGTGCGTAACTGCGCAGTTTTTTGATTGTCCGGTGATTTTCGCCAAGAAGAACAAGACCAAGAACATCGCCGGGGACGTGTACACCTCCAAGGTGGAGTCCTTTACCCACGGCAAGGTGTACGACATCATCGTGTCCAAGGAGTTCCTGCTGCCCTCCGACCGGGTGCTCCTCATCGACGACTTCCTGGCTAACGGCAGCGCCCTGCAGGGCCTGATCAACCTGGTGCGGGACGCCGGCGCCACCCTGGTGGGGGCCGGCATCGCCGTGGAGAAGGCCTTCCAGCCCGGCGGCGACCTCATCCGCGGCATGGGCGTGCGGGTGGAGTCCCTGGCCCGCATCAAGTCCATGAGCGTGGAGGACGGCGTGGAGTTCTGCTAAGGCGTCCCATTGCGCCCGGCTGATTGGCCAGGGACTCCACGGGGCCCCGCGAAGCGGGGCGGCACCCGCGCCGTACGAGCGTTTTGGCCCCTGGGCCAAAACCTCGGCGCTGGGGCAATTCAGTTGCCCCAGCGCGAAAAGGAAGTCGGGTTCCCAAAGCGGCGGGCCGCTTTGGGACGTCCCTGGCCCGCATCAAGTCCATGAGCGTGGAGGACGGCGTGGAGTTCTGCTGAGTGCGCCTGCGCGGCCGGGTGCCGTAACCGTCGTGCCCGTAGGGGCGGATATCATCCGCCCACGATTTGTCAGAGTAAGGCTTTGACCGCCTGCAGGGGCGACCTGTGGTCGCCTGTCTGCTGGGGAACCCCCGAGGGCGCGCCTACGCGGCGGGCGCCCCGCTTTTGGTGTCAAAAGCGGGGGGAAAACCAGCAGGGAGGGGGATTTCGATTTCCCCCTCCCTGCACCCACCCCTTGAAACGACCAAGAAGGGGGAATTGCGATTCCCCCTTCTTGGAACTTCCCCCAAGCTGTCCTACAGGCAACTTACCGGCGGCGAAGGCTTACTTCGTAACGCCTTCGCCGCTCGAACGCCGCCGCAAGCGCCCCGGTATTTCGGCGGCATGGCACCGACGGCGGCCCGGCGGGCCAAGTTGGTACAGCGCAGCAGCTTTCAGGGCTTGCAGGGCAATCCCGATGCGTGCCGCCCAAGGCGCGGCAGCGCCTGTAGCGTAAGTGCCGATAGGGCGGGCGGCAATGCCGACCCGGTCTTTGCCCTGCCAGTGCAGGCCACCGCCGCCATGAGCCCCCGTTTTGGGGGTTCAGGGGGCGAAGCCCCTGACCCTTCTTTCCCCCCATTTCTTTGGGAAGAAATGGGGGCCCCGGCCGGGCAGGCCCGCCCCGCGAGGGGCACCCAGGCGTGGGAACGAGGGAACCCCTCATCCGTCTGGCCTTCGGCCATCCACCTTCCCCCCACTGGGGGGAAGGCTTCGGGCGGATGATATCCGCCCCTACGGGCCCGGCAAAACAGTTCCCCGCACGGATATACTGACTGACATAAGCAAGACCGGCTGCCGCAGGCGGAGGGCATCCTCCGTGATGAGCGGATGATTTGGCGTCCACCACGGGCGGGGACAGTCGTCCCCCGCGCGGGCAGCCGTTTGGAATAGAGGATCCGATACTGTCTGAATGTGATAAGGAGGAACCTGTTTATGAAGAAGAGACTGCTTGCAATGCTCCTGGCGGGCGCCATGGTGTTTGGCCTGGCGGCCTGCGGCGGCGGGGATCAGGGCTCTGCCGAGACCCCTTCCAGCCCCGAGGGCACCGCCCCCGCCGGGGAGACCACCCCCGCCGGCGATGAGGCCAAGACCATCAAGGTTGGCATGGTGTGCATCGGCGACGAGAACGACCAGGGCTACACCTACAACTTCATGCGCGGCGTGGAGGAGGCCACCGCCCAGCTGGCCGAGCAGGGCATCAACGTGGAGTGGGTCTACAAGACCCAGATCCTGGAGGACTCCGGCTGCGAGGACGCCAACATCGAGCTGGCCGACGCCGGCTGCCAGATCATCATCAACAACTCCTACGGCTTTGAGTCCTACATGCTCAAGGTGGCCCCCGACTATCCGGAGATTGAGTTCATCTCCTGCACCAACCAGGCCTCCGCTGTGGACGATCTGGCCAACACCCACAACGCCTTCGCCAACATCTACGAGGGCCGCTACCTGGCCGGCGTGGCCGGCGGCATGAAGCTGCAGCAGCTCATCGACGAGGGCACCATTACCGCCGACGAGGCCGTCATCGGCTACGTGGCCGCCTTCCCCTTCGCCGAGGTGGTCTCCGGCTACACCGCCTTCTATCTGGGCGCCAAGAGCGTGTGCCCCAGCGTGACCATGAAGGTCAAGTACGTGAACAGCTGGTCCAACGCCTCTGAGGAGGCTGCCGCCGCCGCCGCCCTGGCCGACGAGGGCTGCGTGCTCATCTCCCAGCACTCCGACAACACCACCCCCGCCACCGCCGCCCAGGATGCCGGCGTGTTCCACTGCGGCTACAACAACGACATGACCGGCGTGGCCCCCGAGTCCAGCATCATCTCCTGCCGCGTGGACTGGGCCCCCTACTTTGTCTACGCCATCTCCGCCGTGGCCAACGGCGAGGAGTTCGCCCAGGACTGGACTGCCGGCTACGCTGACGGCTCCGTCAAGCTCACCACCCTGAACGAGGCCATCGCCGCCCCCGGCACCGCGGAGGCCCTGGAGGCCGCCGAGGCCGAGCTGGCCGACGGCCTGCACGTGTTCGCCGGCCCCCTGTCCGGCCATCCCGCCCAGGATCCCGACGGCGAGGTGTGGAGCATCGGCGAGGGCGAGTACTTTGCCGAGTCCGATCTGAGCCAGGAGGGCGGCCTGTCCGCGCCCCAGTTCTGCTACATCATCGACGGCATCACCGAGGAGTAATCGGAACAGACGCCCATGGGGGCCGGCCTTCTGGCCGGCCCCCGCATGCTTTTGGGATTTTTGGTTTACACACTTCCAAAAATTTGTTATCATGCAGTTGTAAGAGAGACGAGAGAACTTCGGCCCCCCGGGGCCGGGAAAGGAGGCTGGGCTTGGAAGGTACCAGTGCAATCCAGCTCAAGGGGATCACCAAGCGCTTCGGCAGCGTGGTGGCCAATGACCACATCGATCTGGACGTGAAGCGGGGGCAGATCCTCTCCCTGCTGGGGGAGAACGGCAGCGGCAAGACCACCCTGATGAACATGATCTCCGGCATCTACTTCCCCGACGAGGGGCACATCTTCGTGGAGGGGAAGGAGGTCACCATCCGCTCCCCCAAGGACGCCTACGCCCTGGGCATCGGCATGATCCACCAGCACTTCAAGCTGGTGGACGTGTTCACCGCGGCGGAGAACATTGTCCTGGGCCTGGAGGGGAAGGGCAGGTTTGACATCCGCTCCGCCGGCCGCCGGGTGAAGGAGATCAGCGAGAAATACGGCTTCGACATCGACCCGGACAAGAAGGTCTACGACATGTCCGTGTCGGAGAAGCAGACAGTGGAGATCATCAAGGTGCTCTTCCGGGGGGCGGACATCCTGATCCTGGACGAGCCCACCGCCGTCCTCACCCCCCAGGAGACGGAGAAGCTCTTCGCCGTGCTGCGCAACATGCGCGCCGACGGCAAGGCCATCGTCATCATCACCCACAAGCTCCACGAGGTCATGGCCCTGTCCGACCAGGTGGCGGTGCTGCGCAAGGGCAGGTACATCGGCACCGTCAACACCGCCGAGACAAACCCCCAGGCCCTCACCGAGATGATGGTGGGCCGGGCGGTGAGCCTGAACATCGACCGGCCGGAGGCCAAATATAAGGATCTGCGGCTGGAGGTGAAGGGCCTGACCTGCCGGGATCACGAGGGGGTCAAGACCCTGGACGACGTGTCCTTCCAGGCCTTCGGCGGCGAGATCCTGGGCATCGCGGGCATCGCCGGCTCGGGGCAGAAGGAGCTGCTGGAGGCCATCGCCGGCCTGCAGCATGTGGAGGCGGGCAGCGTGCTCTATTACCCGCCCCACCCCAACAGCGACATCGCCGGCTACCACGTGCCGGTGGACAGAAACGGGGAGGAACTGGTGGGCAAGAACCCCACCCAGATCCGCAAGGTGGGCGTGTCCCTGGCCTTCGTGCCCGAAGACCGGCTGGGCATGGGCCTGGTGGCGGGCATGGACATGGTGGACAACATGATGCTCAAGACCTACCGGGAGCACAAGGGCCCCTTTGTAGACCGGAAGGCCCCCCGGGCCCTGGCCGAGCGGCTTATTGAGGAGCTGGAGATCGTCACCCCCGGCGTGTCCACGCCGGTGCGGCGGCTGTCCGGCGGCAACGTGCAGAAGGTGCTGGTGGGCCGGGAGATCGACTCCACCCCCACGGTGCTCATGACCGCCTATCCCGTCCGGGGCCTGGACATCAACTCCTCCTACACCATCTACGGCCTGCTCAACCAGCAGAAGCTGAAGGGCGTGGCCGTGATCCTGGTGGGGGAGGATCTGGACGTGCTGCTGGAGCTGTGCGACCGGATCCTGGTGCTCTGCGGCGGCAAGGTGTCCGGCATCGTGGACGGCCGGGGCGCCACCAAGGAAGAGGTGGGCCTGTACATGACCCACGTGGGCGGCGGAAAGGAGGCGGCACAGGATGCATAACGGCGAAAAGACCCCCCTGATCCGCCTGGCCAAGCGGGAGAGCATGCCGGCGGCGGCCCAGTGGGGCATCCGCATCGCGGCCATCCTGCTGGCCCTGGTGGTGGGCGGCCTGGTGATCCTGATCTCGGGCAACAACCCCGTCCAGGGCTACGCCACCATTGTGGAGGGCGCCCTGGGCAAGACCTCCGGCATCCGGCAGACGGTGAAGAACTTCATCCCCCTGCTGGGCGCCGCCCTGGCCATCGCCCCCTGCTTCAAGATGCGCTTCTGGAACATCGGCGCCGAGGGGCAGATCACCGCCGGCGCCATGTGCGCCACCTACTTCGCCCTGTTCTGGGCCGACCGGCTGCCCCAGGTGCCCCTGCTGCTGATCATGTGCGCCGCCGGCGCCGTGGGCGGCGGCATCTGGGCCCTGATCCCCGCCTTCTTCAAGGCCCGGTGGGGCACCAACGAGACCCTGTTCACCCTGATGATGAACTACATCATCATCGGCGTGGTCAAGTGGCTCCAGGGCGGGCCCTGGGAGAAGATCCCCCGGGGCAGCCAGCAGATCGAGCAGTTCGCGTCCAACGCCTGCCTGCCCCGGGTGGCCGGGGTGTACTGCGGGTGGATCATCGTGCTGGTGCTGACGGTGCTCATGTTCCTCTACATGCGCTACACCAAGCACGGCTATGAGATCGCCGTCATCGGCGAGAGCGAGAACACCGCCCGCTACGCCGGCATGAACGTGGGGTGGATCATCATGCGCACCATGTTCCTCTCCGGCGCCATCGCCGGCATCGTGGGCTTCCTGCTGGTCTCCGGCGCCAACAACACCCTCTACTCCGGCGTGGCCAACAACGCCGGCTTCACCGCCATCACCGTGGCCTGGCTGGCCCAGCTCAACCCCTTCGCCATGGTGGGCATCTCCGCCCTGCTGGCCGTGCTCCAGAAGGGCGCCGACACCCTCAACACCCAGATGTCCATCCCGGTGTCCCTGTCCGACGTGATCACCGGCGTGCTGCTGTTCTTCATGCTGGGGTGTGAGTTCTTCATCAACTACCGGCTCATCTTCCGCGGCGCGGAGGAGCGGCAGGCCCGAAAGGAGGCGGCGAAATCATGACATTCCTGCTCAACCTGATCACCGCCGCCGTCCTCTACGGCACCCCCCTGCTCTACGGCACCACCGGCGAGATCCTCACCGAGAAGTCGGGCAACCTGAACCTGGGCGTGGAGGGCATGATGTTCATGGGCGGCGCCGTGGGCCTGGGCGCGGCGTTCTACTATGAGAAGCTGACCGGCGCGGCGGTGTCCGCCCCCCTGGCGGTGGTCATCGCCATCGCGGGCTCCTTCCTGGCCGGGGCGGCGGGTGCGCTGATCTTCAGCTTCCTCACCATCACCCTCCGGGCCAACCAGAACGTCACCGGCCTGGCCCTCACCATCTTCGGCACCGGCGTGGGCCAGTACCTGGGCGAGTTCATGCGGGTGCAGGAGGGCACCTATGTGGCCGTCAGCAACACCCTGAAGGCCGCCTTCAACAACTCCCCCTTCCCGGCCGCCCTCCAGCAGCTGCCCGTGGTGGGCAGCCTCCTGTTCGGCCACAGCATCTTCACCTACCTGGGCATCGCCATGGCCGTGGCTATGGGCCTGTACCTGCGGCGCAGCCGCTCCGGCCTGTACCTGCGGGCGGTGGGCGAGTCCCCCGCCACCGCCGACGCCGCCGGCATCAGCGTGGCCCGCTACAAGTACCTGGCCACCGTCATCGGCGGCGGCATCTCCGCCGTGGGCGGCATGGTGTACATCATGACCGTGGTGGGCGGCGTGTGGAACCACGAGGGCCTGTCCGGCGAGGGCTGGCTGGCCGTGGCCCTGGTCATCTTCTGCCTGTGGAGCCCCTACCGGGCCATCTGGGGCTCCATCCTCTTCGGCGGCCTGCTCATCCTCTACCTGCGCATGCCCATCGACCTCATTCCCGACCAGATCTACAAGATCCTGCCCTATGTGGTCACCGTGGTGGTGCTGATCTTCACCTCCCTGCGCAACAACCGCGACAAGCAGCCGCCTGCCAGCCTTGGTTTGGCGTATTTCCGCGAAGAGCGGTAAACACAAGCGCCGCCCGTATCCCGGGCGGCGCGCTTTTTTGTCCTGAAACGGGCGCGTCCCCTGGGGGCGGGCCTGACCAGCGCGGTACGCCAACTGCCAAGCCCGTAGGGGCGGATAGTATCCGCCCGTCTGGTGGAGCCCAGCCTCCCGGCGGATGCCTGCGCGGCGGGCGCCCCCATTTCTTCCCGAAGAAATGGGGGGAAAGAAGGGCCGGGGGGCTTCGCCCACCCTGGACCCCCCAATACGGGGGTTCATGGCGGCGGAAAGCTGTACAGACAAAGCAAGAACCGGGCGTGCATCCACGCCCGGTACCTTTTTTGGTTTCGTGACAGGCGCTGCCGCGCCTTGGGGGCCCGCGTCGATCACCCGGCAGGCCCTGACAGCCGCTGCGTTGTACCGGCCTGGCCCGCCGGGCCGCCGTCGGTGCCTGCCTCCGAAGGGCCGGGGTGCCCCTCGCAACCGGCGGGTAACTGCCCACTCTGTAGGGGCGGATATCATCCGCCCGTTTGTCCCCGAAACCGCTTGCCCCGTGGGGCGCGACGACCCGGCGCGCCGTTCGTTTACCGGGGTGCCCTACGGGTTTTCCGGCTCCACGGGGATCTCCCCGTGCTCCTTCTCATACTGCTTCAGGTAGCTCTCCACCGCAATGCACAGCTGCATATTGATGGATCTCCGCCCCTGCTTCGCCAGGGTGCGGATTTTTTCCATATAGATTTTTTCCAGGCGGAGCGGATAGGGATTGGCCTGTACAGACATATTTTCAACTCCTTTTGACTCTATTAGATGCTACCATGATATCCTCTCAACCAGTCTCCTCACAATAGTTCTAATAGATACAAAAAGATATTGACTATTTGTATCTGTTTGATATTATATAGATACAAAAGGAGGGATCCCTATGAACCACCCCAACCGGAAGGAGATCATCACCGTCCTGGTGGACGCCGCACCAAGGCCAAGCTGCGGCGGCTGGCCGGGGACTCGTACCGCACGCTGTCCGGCTATGTGCGCCACCTGATTCTGGCGCACATCCGGGAGGCGGAGGCCCTGCGCGGCCCCATTCCGGACGAAGAGCCCTTGTGCCCGGGGCCGGGGCGTGGTACAATAAAGGGAATCTGAACGAGAAAAAGGAGCCCTTTCATGCTGTATGCGGTACTTGTGCTGGCCCTGGTGGGGCTTGACCAGCTGGTCAAGTTCCTGGTGCGGGCCTACATTCCCCTGGGGGGGGACGTGCCCTTCCTGCCCCACATCCTCCAGCTGACCTATGTGCAGAACACCGGCGCGGCCTTCTCCATCTTTTCCCAGCACACCTGGATTCTGACCGTGGTGTCCCTGGTGGTGTCGGTGGCCCTGGCGGTGCTGCTGCTGAAAAAGGTATTTCCCCACCCCCTGGCCATGCTCACCCTGTCCCTGGTGCTGGCCGGGGCGGTGGGCAACCTGATTGACCGGGCGCTGTTCGGGTACGTCACCGACATGTTCCAGACCCTGTTCATCCACTTCGCGGTGTTCAACGTGGCGGACATCTGCGTGGTGTGCGGCGGCATCGGCTTCTGCGTCTACTATCTGTTTTTCCACGGCAGGGGGGACGGCCATGGAGCCGATTCTGCTGAGGGCTGACCGGGACGGGGAGCGGGCCGACCAGTTCATTGCCCGGCTGGTGCCGGAGCTGACCCGCTCCGCCGCCCAGCGCCTGCTGGAGGAGGGGGCGGTGACCCTGGCGGGCCGCCCGGTGAAGAAGAACTACAAGACCGCCCCCGGCGACGTGCTGGCGGTGGCGCTGCCCGAGCCGGAGCCGGTGGACGCCGTGCCCCAGGACATCCCCCTGGACGTGGTGTACGAGGACGGGGACGTGATCGTGGTCAACAAGCCGGTGGGCATGGTGGTGCACCCGGCGGCGGGCCATCCCGACGGCACGCTGGTCAACGCACTGTTATATCACTGTGGGGAATCACTCTCCGGAATCAACGGAGCCCTTCGCCCCGGCATTGTCCACCGCATCGACCGGGACACCTCCGGCCTGCTCATCGCGGCGAAGAACGACTTTGCCCACCAGGCCCTGGCCGAACAGCTCCAGGATCACTCCCTCTACCGGGAGTATGAGGCGGTGTGCGTGGGCACCCTGAGAGAGGACGCGGGCACCGTGGACGCCCCCATCGGCCGCCACCCGGTGGAGCGGAAGAAGATGGCGGTAGACCGGAAGAACGGCCGGCCGGCGGTGACCCACTGGCAGGTGCTGGAGCGCTATCCGGGGCACACCCACATCCGCTGCCGGCTGGAGACCGGCCGCACCCACCAGATCCGGGTGCACATGGCCTCCATCGGCCACCCCCTGCTGGGGGACACGGTGTACGGGGCCAAAAAGCCGGTGCCCGGCCTGGCGGGCCAGTGCCTCCACGCCCGGCGGCTCTCCTTCATCCACCCCCGCACCGGGGAGCGGGTGACGGTGGAGTGCCCCCTGCCGGACTATTTCACGCAGGTGCTGGCGCGGCTGGGCCGGCTGACATAGCCCCGGCGGCAGCTAAACAATCACAGGGCGCATTCCGCCCGGGAAAGCAGGTGAGCCTCCATGGGAAAATTTGACGGCGTGCTGTTCGCCAGCGACTTTGACGACACCCTCTATGGCGAGGATATGCGCATTACCCGGGAAAACGTGGAGGCCCTGACCTACTTCACCGGCCAGGGGGGCATCTTCACCGTGGCTACCGGCCGGGCCCGGCCCAACTTCGCGCCCCACGCCCGCAGCGTGCCCATCAACGCCCCCGTCATCCTGTCCAACGGCTCCGCCCTGTACGACTTCCGCACCGGGGAGATGGTGTACGAGACCTTCCTCCCCGACCGGGTGCGGGGGGATATGGAGGAGGTGGCCCGGGCCATCCCCTCTATCGGCTTTGAGGCCTACCACCACGACGACGTGTACACCTACCAGCCCAACGCCGTCACCCGCCACCACCTGGGCCGGGCGGGCCTGCCCTCCACTGAGGCCCCCATCGCGGACATGCCCCTGCCCTGGAGCAAGGCCATCCTCCAGCAGCGCAGCGAGGTGCTGCTGGAGACCCAGCGGTACATGCTGGAGCGGTGGAGCGAGCACTACGAGGTGATCTTCTCCAACCCGGTGCTGCTGGAGCTGACCCGGAAGGGGAGCAGCAAGGGCGGCATGGTGGAATACCTGGCCCGTCGGCTGGGGATCCGGCCCGGCCACATCTACTGCATCGGCGACAACCAGAACGACATCCCCATGCTGGCCGTCTCCGCCATCCCCTTCGCCCCCTCCAACTGCGCCCCGGAGGTGCGGGCCTGGGGGGCCCGCATCCTGGGCTCCTGTGAGGAGAGCTGCGTGGCCCAGGCCATCCGCATCCTGGACGAGCTCTACTGAACATACGCGCCCCGGGCGGCTTTTCCGCCCGGGGCGCTGAGACGGTCAAAAAAGCGGCAAAGCCGCTTTTTTGAGCAGGATGCAGTCCGCTTCAGGCGGACAAATCCCACACTTGCGGCCTGAGAAGTGTTTTCTCCGACGCACATGTCGCCGGAGAAAACAGATTTCCATTTTTTCGCGCCTGCGGGCGCGAACACTGCGAGGCTTTTCCACACGGAGGGCTTTCCAACAGCCTGCGCGCCCCGGGCGGAATTTCCGCCCGGCGCGCTGCCGTCTCGGGGGAGAGACCGCCCCCGCCATTGGCGGGGTGGAGGTCTCCTCCATGGCCAAAAAAGAACCCGGAGCAGCTCATGAGAGTGCTCCGGGTTCCAGCAAAGGTAAAGTTGTCACGCTGCGCCTGCTCGCGACGCCCGGCTTCCCTCCGACTCCGGGCACAAACGGCCAGTCTGCGGACTGGCCTGGTTTGTACCCGTCGCTCCAGTCCATCCGGGCTGCTCGCGACGGCTCCGCGCTTCTCTTACGCCAAAGCCGCGGTGATGATGGCCATGGAGCAGTCCCCGCGGGCGCGGCCCGCGGGGGCCCCAAATGATTTTATCCGCTCGGGGCAAATGAATTGCCCCGGCGGCAAGGTTTTGCGCCGCTGGCGCAAAACGCTTGAACGGCGCACAGCGCCGCCCCCGCCATTGGCGGGATGGAGGTCTCCTCCATGGCCATAAGAAACCCCGGAGCGGCCCTGAGACCGCTCCGGGGTGATGTAACATTTGCTCAGGCCAGAGCCGCAGTGATAATGGCCATGGAGTAGACCTCCTGGGCGTTGCAGCCGCGGGAGAGGTCGTTGATGGGGGCGTTGAGGCCCAGCAGGATGGGGCCGTAGGCGTCGAAGTTGCCCAGGCGCTGGGCGATCTTGTAGCCGATGTTGCCGGCGTTGATGTCGGGGAAGATAAAGGTATTGGCGTAGCCGGCCACGGGGGAGCCGGGGCTCTTGAGCTGGCCCACAGCGGGAGAGACGGCGGCGTCGAACTGGAGCTCGCCATCCACGTCGAAGTCGGGGTTGGTGGCCAGGACCTTCTCATAGGCGTGGCGCATCTTGTCCACGTCCTCGCCCTTGCCGGAGCCCTTGGTGGAGTAGGACAGCATGGCCACCTTGGGGTCGATGCCGAAGATGCGGGCGCAGTGGGCCACCTCGGTGGTGATCTCCACCAGCTCGTCCTCGGTGGGCTTGATGTTGATGGCGCAGTCGCCCATGGCCAGCACGGTGTTCTCGCCCACGCCCTCGCGGACCATGATGAAGCAGGAGGAGACGATCTTGTTGCCCGGCTTGGTCTTGACCAGCTGCAGGGCGGGGCGGACGGTGTCGGCGGTGGAGTAGGTGGCGCCGCCCAGCAGGCAGTCGGCCACGCCCATCTTCACCAGCATGGTGCCGAAGTAGTTGCTCTTCTTCAGGGCGGCGCGGCACTCGTCGGCGGTCATCTTGCCCTTGCGCAGCTCCACCATGGTGTCCACCATCTTGTCCATCTCAGGGTAGGTCTCCGGGTCAATGATCTCCGCGCCCCGGATGTTGAAGCCGGCCTCCTCGGCGGCGGCCTGGATCTCCTCCGGGTTGCCCACCAGCACGGGGGTCAGGAAGGTGCCGGACAGCAGGCGGGCGCTTGCCTCCAGAATGCGGGCGTCGGTGCCCTCGGTAAAGACAATCTTCTTGGGGCTCTTTTTCAGAGTGTCGATGAGCTGCTGGAACATGTGAATGGCCATTGGTATCATCCTCCATATTTACGCGTGAGCTTCGATTTGCCAAATATTTTGGCTGTACTGGTATTATACACCCGATCCCCTGGGATTCTCAATGCCAAAAGAGCAGAAGATTGTGAAAAAATACACTTTACTTTTTGTATTTATGAATTTATACTATACCTACTGTTTTGATACCAACTGTGCAATGAGGTGTGTTCATGAGTTCCGATTTCTCCCGCTGCCTCTCCCTGCTCCGCCAGGAGAAGGGCATCTCCCAGCGCGCGGCCGCCAAGGAGCTGGGCATCAGCCAGGCGCTGCTCTCCCACTATGAGAACGGCGTGCGCGAGCCGGGCCTGGCCTTTGTCACCAAGGCCTGCAACTACTACAACGTGTCCGCCGACTTCCTGCTGGGCCGCACCCTCTCCCGGGACGGCACCACCATCGCCGCCGGGGAGCTGTACGACTACTCCACCGAGAAGGACAATGTGCTCCACGGCTCCATCATGGCCACGCTGAACAAGAAGCTGCTGGTCAACTCCATCGGCGTGCTCTTCGACCTGCTGGGGAAGACCGGCAAAAAGGAGGCCATCACCGCCGCCGCTGACTACCTGGGCACCGCCATCTACAAGATGTTCCGCCACCTCTACCGGGCCGACGGCACCAAGAATGAGGACTTCTTCTCCGTCCCCGCCCGGCAGTTCATGGCCGGCGTGCCCACCGCCGACATGATCTGCACCGAGGCCCAGTATGTGGATGCCCTGGCCGCCCACGCCAAGGAGAAGGGGAGCTTCCCCCCCATGCACAACGACGCCCTCATGGAGAGCTACCCCGGCCTGTACCAGTCCCTGCTCCAGATCATCCACAACACCGGCGAGCGGGTCAACCGCCGCATGGAGATCCAGAACCAGAAGTAGGGCGCGGCATCCCTGACGCGCCGCCCGCGGGGCGGTATGACAACTGCCAGGCCCGTAGGGGCGGATATCATCCGCCCGCCTAATGGGGCCCCCGCCGAAGCCCAGCGAAGCACCCGCAAGGGGCACGCCGCATCCGTAAGGCGGCAAAGCCGCCAACGGCTGCGCAGCGGGTTCGGTGGGGAGAGTTTCCCGGCGAAGCGCCGCCGGTGGCGGATGAAGAGAGCCGGAAAAAAGGAGCGGCGCGATTGGCGGGCCGCTTTGGCCCGGTAATCGCTCTGCCGCGACGGGAGCAAGGGCCCAGCGGAGGGAATGAGCTTTCGGGCCTGCCCGAAAGCGAACGATCCGTAGCTTGGGCCGACGACGCCGCGCCTCGGGTGGCACGCATCGCGGTTACCCCGCAGGCCCTGAGAGCGGCTGCGCTGTACCGGCTG
>DGYMJ06203__coassemble_538_pt1 | contig 22045 bp, 33 predicted proteins | sample DGYMJ06203__metabat2_low_PE_040 | metagenome-assembled genome bin DGYMJ06203 | reverse complement strand
ATCACTGCGCGCCAATGGGTTGCGGGATTAAATTGGTAGACATCTGGTAGACATGAAAATAAATTTTGGAAAACCAGTGCTTAAGTGTACGCAGATGGTTCACTTTCTGCTTTTGGGAGGCAGGGGTGAGGAGGGAAGCGCGTGAGAAACGAGCGGACACGGCTGCTTCATCGGATGGAGCGGCTGGCACAGTGCAGGGTCAACGACGCGGTGAAGCTGGCCTTCCTGGATGAGGGACAGCTGGAGAAGATTGACGGGCTGGAGCTGGGAGCACTGAAGGAGTTCAAACGCAGCGGGAACGGCGCGGTGGAGCTCAAGCTGGTGGACCGGGTGGCGGTGCTGGAAAAGCTGGTGGAACTCTCCGGAGGACAGGAGAACAAGGCGGAGGAGTTTTTCCGGGCGCTGAAAGAAAATGCCGATGCGGTTTAAAAGCTTCTCTCAAAAGCAGAGACAGGTGCTGACCTGGTGGATAACGCCGGAGACAAGGGAGCTGGAGGCCGTGATCTGCGACGGTGCGGTGCGCAGCGGGAAAACACTCTGCATGGGGCTGTCCTTCTTCTTCTGGGCCATGGGGTGCTTTGACGGGGCCGCTTTCGGCCTGTGCGGCAAGACAGTCATCGGATTGCGGCGGAACCTGCTGGACGAGGTGCTGCCCGCTCTAAAAGAGCTGGGGTTCCAGTGGGAGGAGCGGGTGTCCCGCAGCTGGCTGCGGGTGCGGTTCGGCGGGCGGGAGAACACCTTCTACCTCTTCGGCGGTAGGGACGAGGGCAGCGCCGCCCTGATCCAGGGGGTGACCCTGGCCGGGGTGCTGCTGGACGAGGCAGCCCTCATGCCCCGCTCCTTTGTGGAGCAGGCCTGCGCCCGGTGCTCGGTGCCGGGAAGCCGGCTGTGGTTCTCCTGCAACCCGGAGAGCCCGGAGCACTGGTTTTACAAGGAGTGGATCCAGAAGGCGGAGGAGCGGCGGGCCCTCTATCTCCACTTCACAATGGCGGACAACCCCGCCCTCACCCCCCAGGTGCAGGAGCGGTATGCCCGCAGCTTCAGCGGTACCTTCTACCGGCGGTTTGTGTTGGGGGAGTGGGTGGCCGCCGAGGGGCGGGTGTACGACTTCTTTGACGAGTCCATGGTGCGGCCTGTCCCACAGGGGGAGATGGAGCGGTGGTGCATCTCCTGCGACTACGGCACCGTCAACCCCACGTCCCTGGGGCTGTGGGGCCTGCAAAACGGGGTGTGGTACCGGGTGAAGGAGTACTACTACGACTCACGGGCGGAGCGGGCCCAGAAGACCGACGGGGAGTACGCCGACGCCCTGGAGCAGCTGGCCGGGGGGCGGCCCATCTGGAAGATCGTGGCCGACCCGTCGGCGGCCAGCTTCATCGAGGTGCTCCGCCGCCGGGGGTGGCGGGTGGAAAAGGCCGACAACGATGTGCTGGCCGGCATCCGCACCACCGCCGGGCTGCTCAAGCGGGGAAAGCTGGTTATCTGCGAGGGGTGCAGGGACGCCATCCGGGAGTTCTCCCTCTACTGCTGGGACGAAAAGGCTGTGGGCGACCGGGTGAAAAAGATCCACGACCACGCCATGGATGACATCCGCTACTTCGCCGCCACCGTGGCGGCGGGCGAGCGGGGATACTTCGGCGGCCTGTGCGTGGAGCGGGGACGGTTTTAGACAAGCGAGACGGGAGGAAGGGCATGGGTGTGTTAGGAAAGAAGAAGGACGTGGGGGCAGGGACGGCGGTGCAGCTCCGGGAGGGGGGACGGCACCCCTTCGGCGTGCTGGACGGGTATGTCCCTCTGGGGCACGGGGAGATCGCCCTCTACCAGAGCATCCGGGAGGCGGTGCCCATCGTGGACGCCGCCCTGCGCAAGCTGGTGCGGCTGGCCGGTGGCGTACAGGTGCTCTGCCGGGACAAGGGCGCCCAGGAGGGGCTGGACTGGTTCCTCCTGCATGTGAACACCGGAAGGGGACAGCGGGGGATCCAGTCCTTCCTGGACTGCTACCTGGACTCCATGCTCACCTGCGGCCGGGCCGTGGGGGAGATCGTCCCCGACCGGCGGGGGCGGGACATCGCCGCCCTGCTGTGCGGCAACCCGGCGGACATTGAGATCCGGGAGGGGGACTCCCCCCTGGAGTTTGCCATCTGGGGGCGGGACGCCGCCGGCGGCCTGCGGGAGCTGCCCCGGCAGGAGCTGCTCCTCTTCACCCCGTTTCAGCCAGAGGTGGGCAGCCCCTACGGGGTGAGCCTGCTGCGCTCCATGCCCTTCCTGACGGAGATTCTGCTGAAAATCTATCAGGCGGTGGGCATGAACTGGGAGCGGATGGGCAACGTCCGCTTCGCCGTGGTGTACAAGCCCGGCGACAGCCCCCTGGACCAATCCATGGCCCAGGAGCGCAGCCGCCAGATCGCCAGGGAGTGGTCTGCCGCCATGCAGGCGGGCAAGGACGGCTCCGTCCGGGACTTCGTGGCCGTGGGCGACGTGGACATCAAGGTCATCGGGGCGGACAACCAGATTCTGGACAGCGAGGTGCCCGTGCGGCAGATCCTGGAACAGCTCATCGCAAGGACGGGGATCCCGCCCTTTTTGCTGGGCCTCAGCTGGTCATCCACCGAGCGGATGAGCACCCAGCAGGCCGACATGATGACCAGCGAGATCACCGCCATTCGGCGGGGGCTGGAGCCGGTTGTGGAGCGCATCTGCGAGCTGTGGCTGACCCTCCACGGCTATGACCGCCGCATCACCGTGGACTGGGCGGACATCAACCTCCAGGATCTGGTGGAGGAGGCCCGGGCGGAGCTGTACCGGGAGCAGGCGGAGGATCTGCGGCTGGCCCGGGAAAACAAGAAACCCTAAAAGAAGCTGGCCCGGGATGCCGAGACCAGATCGGGGCCCCCGGGGAAGCGCGGAGCGATTTCCTGGGGAGAGGCGGAGCAGCGGAATGATCGAGTCCCGCCGCATGCGGCGGGACGAGGGATATGGAGCTTGCGACGACGAGGTGGAGGAGGCCCGGGCGGAGCTGTACCGGGAGCAGGCCCGGGCGGCCAGGCTGGAGAACGAGGAGAGGGAGAAAAAACAGGAAGCCGGGGCGGAGACGGCGGGCGGATGATATCCGCCCCTGCGGGATCGTGAACGGCGGGGGGCGAGCCCCCGCCCTACATGGTCAAGAATGGATTACATATAGGAAAACGAGAGCAGAGGGAAGGGAGCGATGGGATGATCATCAGCAAGGACGCGGGCGTGGACGGCGCCCTGGAGCTCAATCCACAGGAGCTGGCCCAGATCAACGCCTGGAGCCGGAGGGAGCTGAAAGCGGAGGAGGTGTACGCCTTCGCGGTGAAGCTGTGCGACAACGAGGTGGACCGGGACTGGGAGCGGTTCCCGGCGGCCACCCTGGAGGAGCTGGCCCCCCTCTTTGCGGGCAAGAGCGGCCTGTTCGACCACCAGTGGAGCGCCAGGGAGCAGACCGCCCGCATCTACCGCACCGAGGTGGTGCGGGAGGCGCGGCTTACCGGGGCGGGGGAGCCCTACTGCTACCTGAAGGGGTACGCCTACCTGCTGCGCACCGAGGGTAACCGGGAGCTCATCGCCGAGATCGAGGGCGGCATCAAGAAAGAGGTCAGTGTGGGCTGCGCCGTGGAGCGGGCGGTTTGCTCCATCTGCGGCCAGGACATCCACACCTGCCCCCATGAGAAGGGGGAGGAGTACGGCGGTCAGCAGTGCTGGGCCGACCTGGTGGGCGCCACCGACGCCTACGAGTGGTCGTTCGTGGCGGTGCCCGCCCAGAAAAACGCGGGGGTGATGAAGCACTGGAGGCTGGAGCAGGAGGCGGCCCTGGGGCGGAAGTACCTGGAGGGTCTGCGGAGCGACGTGGTGCGGCTGGGCGGCCTGGCCGGGCTGGAGCTGGAGCACGGCACCCTCAAGGCCATCGCGGCCAGCCTGGAATACCCCGAGCTGAACGCCCTGCGGAAGGCCCTGGAGAAGCAGGCCGACCGGAGGTTCCCGGCGGAGACCCAGCTGACCTACGGCGAAACACAGAGCGGGACGGAACAGAGAGACGGGGCATTTTTGATCTGAACAGAAAGGGGACGGGAGTATGAGCAAGATTTCCTTTGACGGCATCGGCGAGGTGGTGGCCACCTTCACCTGCGGCGTGGACGTGAAGGCGGGCCAGGTGGTCAAGGCCTCTGGCAACGGGGCCGTGGACAAGTGCGGCGACGGCGACCGCTTCTGCGGCGTGGCCCTCACCGCCGAGGACGGCTACGCCGCTGTCCAGGTGGCCGGGCTGGTGAAGGTGGCCGCCGCCGAAGGGGTGGCGGTGGGCTGGAACAAGCTTCTGGCCGACGGCACCGGCGGCGTCAAAAAGGACAGCGCCAGTCCGGCCACCGGCGGGGACTATCTGGTCATCTCGGTGGACAGCGGCAGCGCCGTGGTGCGGCTGTAAGAAAGGGAGGAATGTGGATATGGGTTATCGCTTTGACAATCTGAGACTGGAAAAGGGCATGTACAACGAGGCGGGGCGCTCCTTTACCCAGGTGCTGGAGCGGGAGGACCCCTCCGAGCAGTACAAGGGCACCGCCCTGGAGGGGCTGGACGCCTATCAGCGGCAGCTCAAGCGGTTCGACATCAAGGTGAAGGGTGCGGGCAGCGACGCGGTGGAGAAGTTCTTCGCCACCAGCCAGTCCGCCGTGCTCTTCCCCGAGTACATCGCCCGCTCCGTGCGGCAGGGTATGGAGGAGGCCAACCTGATCCCCCACATCACCGCCGCCGTCACCCGGTTCGACGGCATGGACTACCGCTCCATCGCGTCGGTGCCCGACGAGGAGCAGAAGGCCCTGCGCCGGGTGGAGGAGGGGGCCTCCATCCCCCAGACCCAGGTGAAGAGCCAGGAGAACCTGGTGAAGCTCTACAAGCGTGGAAGGATGCTGGTGGCCCCCTACGAGGCCATCCGCTACCAGAAGCTGGATCTGTTCTCCGTCACCCTGCGGCAGATCGGCGCCCACATCAACCGGATGCACCTGGAGGACGCCATCGACGTGCTGCTCAACGGGGACGGCAACGGCAACCCCGCCCAGAGCTTTACCGTGGGCACCGACCCCATCGGCGGCACCTCCGGCAAGCTGACCTACGACGAGCTGGTGGATTTCTGGAGTCAGTTCGACCCCTATGAGATGAACACACTCCTGGTCAGCGGCGACGAGATGCTCACCCTGCTCAAGATGGAGGAGTTCCAGAACCCCCTCACCGGCCTCAACTTCCAGGGCACCGGCAAGCTGGCCACCCCCCTGGGCGCCACCCTGTTGCGCACCTCCGCCCTGGCCAGCGGCACCATGATCGGCCTGGACAAGCGGTACGCCCTGGAGATGGTGCAGGGCTCCGACGTGCTGGTGGAGTACGACAAGCTCATCGACCGGCAGCTGGAGCGGGCCGCCATCACCAGCATCTCCGGCTTTGCCAAGCTGTTCACCGACGCGGCCAAGGTGCTGAAGGTAAAATGACGGAGAAGATCATGGCCATGGCCAAGGCCCTGGGCCATGTGACGGCAGGACAGGAGACCGCCCTGGAGGCCCTGTGCCAGGCGGCGGAGACCGAACTGACCCGCCGCCTGCGGCCCGGGGTGTCCCCGGAGGACTGCGGAAGCGCCTTCGTGCTGGCCTGCGCCTGGATGGCCCTGGCCGGCCTGACCGCCGGGGAGAGCGCCGGGGTGGAGAGGTTCACCGCCGGCAGCCTTACCATCCAGGAGAGGGGCGGGGCGGACGCCGCGGAGCGCTCCGCCGCCCTCCGCCTCCAGGCCGAGACGGTACTGGGGCCCTATCTGGCCGACCGGGGCTTTGCCTTCCAGGGGGTGGAGGGATGACCGGGGCCTGGGGGCGGATCCTGGACAAATACGGCCAGCGGGTGGCCGTGGTGCGGGACGGAGCGGAGACCCTCTGCCGGGCCTTCCTCCAGCCCGCCCTGGAGACCCGGGAGGACTGGTTCCAGAGCCTGCCCACCCCCCTGGGAACGGTGCGGCGGGATCAGTGGCTCTACCTGGGGCCGCCGGAGGTGAGCCTGGACGGCCTGGGGGACGGCTATGTGGCGTGGAACAACACCCAATTTGAGGTGCGCGCCGCCCAGCCTGTATGCCTGGGGGAGGACACCATCTATTGGTGGGCCCTGCTGGCGGTGCGGGATCCGGAGCCGGAGGACGGCCCCGGGGAGACGGCGTGACAGCGGGACGCGCCGGGAGAAAGGAGAGTGAGACGCTTGGATTTTCAGACGGTGCGGGAGCGGATGGCGGAGTTCCTCAACCGGAACGGGGTGGAGGCGGTGTGCGCCTACCCCGACGGCGGCCGGACACGGAGGGACGGCGCTGTGGCTGCGGTCTCCGTCCGGGCCTGCCAGGGCGGGCCGGAGGGCTTCCGGGACTACCTGGGGGAGCGGTATGACGAGGCCACCGGCCAGTGGCAGGAGCTGTACGGCCGGAGGATCACCCTCACCCTGGGGCTGGATCTCTACGCCCCCCGGGGCTGCGGCGCGGCGGGGATCCAGGCGGCCTACGACAGGCTGGCCGAGGCCCTCCAGTGGGACGGGCCCACCGGGCTGGTGCTCCAGGAGCTCTCCTGCGGGGAGACCGAGTTTGACCGGGAGGCGGGGCTCTTCCACCGGCCGGTGACGGCGGTGTGCCGGGGCTTCCTCTACGCCGTGGCCAGCGAGGGCGGCACGTTCCTGGACTTTATTGTGAGAGGAGAGGTCGAGGTTTGAGTATCACAAATCATGAGCGGCCGGGGGTGTACTCCCAGTACGACGCCTCCACCGTGATCAGCAGCACCGGCGGCGGGCAGAACGTGGGCCTGGCCGCCCTGTACGACGGCGAGGAGGAGGTGGAGGGCCTGTACACCTTCAGCCGGTACGAGGACGCGGTGACCGCTTTCGGAGAGGCAACCATCACCGGGCTGGTGCGGCTGCTGTTCCTCAACGGCGCGGCCCAGGTGAAGGCCGTGCCGGTGGCGGACGCGGAGAGCTACACGGCGGCCTTTACGCTGCTGGAGGCGGAGGAGGACATCGCGGTGGTGGTGTGCGACAGCGACACCCTCACCGTCCAGCAGGCCCTGCGGGACAGCGTCAACACCGCCTCCGCCAACCGGCGGGAGCGCATCGCCGTGGTGCGGGGCAAGACGGGGGAGACGGTGAGCAATCTGGTCACCCAGGCCCAGAGCCTCAACAGCGAGCGGATGGTGCTGGTGGCCCCCCTGGGGGGCGACGCAGGCGCCGCCGTGGCCGCGGCCGTGGCGGGGGCCATCGCTGCCGAGAGCGACCCCGCCGTCCCTCTGGGGGGCGCGGAGCTCAAGGGGGTGGGCACCCTACAGGCCCAGTACAGCGACACCGAGATCGACACCCTGGTGCGGGGCGGCGTCACCCCCGTGGAGAGCGTGGCCGGGGTGGTCAGCGTGGTGCGGGGGGTCACCACCCGCACCAAGACCGGCGAGGCCGCCGACGCCACCTGGCGGGAGCTGACCACCATCCGCATTGTGGATGACGTGATCCCCACCGTGCGCAACGCCCTCAAGGCCCGGTTCCGCCGGGCCAAGAACACCGAGCAGAGCCGGGGGGCAATCCGCTCCCAGGTGGTGGTGGAGCTGGAGAACAAGCTGGCCCGGGAGATCATCACCGGGTACGAGAACGTCACCGTGACAGCGGACACCGAGAACCCCACCGTGTGCCTGGTGGACTTCGCCTTCACCGTGGCCCACGGCCTCAACCAGATCTGGCTGAGCGCCCACATCACGGTTTAAGGCGGGCGCGCCGGGGTCGTCGCGCCCCACAGGGGCCGGGACGGCGCACCCTGCATAATCAGAGAGGAGGAACGCCATGAAAGTCGCGGGATTTCCCACCAGCAGCGACATCTATCTGGAGATTGACGGGAAAAAGGTGGCGGTGGTGCAGAGCTACACCGCCAAATCCACCCGCTCCAGCCAGACCGTGGAGGCCTTCGGCGAGGACGAGCCGGTGGCCACCATCCCCGGCCAGCGCAACCACGTGCTGGAGCTGACGAGGCTCTACGCCACCGACGAGGCCATCCGGGACGGCATCAACTTCCACGAGCTGGAGGACTTCAGCCTGGTCATCTGCAAGCCAGACCGGAAGATCATCTACTCCGGCTGCCAGTGGAGCGCCATCGGCGAGACCGGGGAGCTGGGGGCCATGGTGGTGGAGAAGATCACCGTGGTGGCCGCCAAGCGGATCGAGACGGTGGTATGAGAAAAAACATCGGAGCGGGGCGGGAGCGGATGAGGCTGGAGGACGGACGGGAGCTGCGGCTCCTGTCCGCCCTGGAGGTGCTCCAGGCCCGGCGGGAGGCGGAGGAGCTGGCCCAAAACGAGGGGGAGCGAGCCCTGTGCGCCAATGCATGCCTGCTGGCCCGGGCCCTGGAAAACCACGGCAGGCCGGTGTTTGACAGCGGCAAGGCCGTCCTGGCGGCCATGGGCGTCCGGGAGATCGGGGCGCTGGCCGGAACGTGGGCCGCCTTTGACAGGGAGGAGAACCCCTCCCCGGAGGACGGACGGGAGCGGGCCCTCGCCCTAAAAAAAGCCTGGAGCACGCACCTGATGAGCGCCTTCGCTGGCGCGTGCTCAAAGCGTTCGGGGCCCTTCCCACGGAGGAGCGGGCCCAGAAAATGAAGGCGCGGGACTTCCTCTGGTGCGCGGTCAACCTGGTGCTGGACCGGGAGGAGGAGCTGAACCGGCTGTGCCCCTCCTGCCGGGCCCAGGCCGAGGAGGCGCGGTGCCTCTGCTGCGGCGCGCCCCTGGACGGGGTGTCCGTGGGGCAGAACGCCTCCTTCGATGAGGAGCGGTTTGAGCGGCTGAAACGGGGGGAGACCGGGTGAGAGACTATATCGAGGCCCTGCTGGCGGGGCTGGAGGAAGAGGAACCATCGGAAGAGACGGCGGAGCTGGACATCAACCCTGCCGTGGTACGGCTGGAAAAGAGAGAAGAATGGACGGCAGAGGACGGCGGGGAACCGCTGCCCGCCGCACCGGGGATGGAGAGCGCTTTACCGTCGGCCGCCGGGGCAGACGCCCCGGCAGAGACGGCGGGACGCAGAGACCGCGCGGAGATGGAGGAGGGCAGCGGGGCGGAGGCCCTGCTGCCCGGCCTGACCGACACGGCCGCGGCGGCGCGCCGGGCGGCCCGGAGAGAGGACGGGCCGCCCCCGGCCGGGGTGCGGGAGGCGGCGGAGCACGCCGGGGCCGCGGGCGGCCTTCTGCGGCGATTGGAGACCGACGGCGGGGCGGCGGCCCCGGCGCTCCCGGGTGACGGAGGGGACAGCCCCGCCGGAGGCGGGAGGCCCTCCGGAGCCGCCTGGCTGGCGGAGCAGGTGGGGCGGAGCCTCCGCCCCGCCGTGGAACAGACCGGGCGGAGCAGCGGAAGCGTGACCGTGATCCGCCCGGCGGAGCGGGGCGGCGGGACGGTGGAGGCCGAGGGGCTGGATCGCATGTTCCGCCGGGACGCCAGAAGATATGACGGGGGGTTCCAGCTGCTGTGAGACTGTCGGCAATGCGGTACAAGGATTATGTGTGGCCCCACAACCCGCGGGTGTACTCCATCGAGTACGAGCGCTCCATGGGGGCGTGGAAGGTGCCCTTCGGGCGCTACCAGCTCCAGGATCTGGGGCCCGGCCACCGGGTCATGCGGGGCGAGGGGGAGTTTGTGGGCGAGGGGGCCTACGAGGAGTTCAAGCGCCTGGCCACCGTGTTCTACTCGGACGGGCCGGGATTGCTGGTGCACCCGGTGTGGCAGACGGCCAACGCCTACTTTGTGGAGCTCTCCCTCCGGATGGAGCCACGGCCCGACTATGTGCGCTACACCTTCGCCTTCTGGGAGGGGTACGACGGCCACAGCACGGGAATTGAGGTGACCACCCCCGCCGGGGAGGAGGGGGGCGGCGGCACGGCGGCAGGCAATGCCGCCGCCGGGAAAACCCACACGGTGCGCCAGGGGGAGACCCTGTGGGGGATCGCCCAAAACTACGGCCTGGAGCTGACGGAGCTCATCAGGCTCAACCCCCAGATCAAGAACCCCAATCTGATTGTGGTGGGAGAGAAGGTGCGTGTGGCGTGATGCAGGGCGTGCTGACCTGCTGGGACGGGCGGAGGATCACCCTGCCCGATGTGGTGCGCTGGAAGTTCCAGTACGGGTGCGGAACCCCCTGTGACAGCTTCCAGCTCACCTGCCTGTGGGAGCCGGGGGAGGCCGACGTGCTGGCCGAGGCGGTGGGTTTTACCGCCGCCCAGGACGGGGAGACGGTCTTCACCGGCGTGGTGGATGAGTGTGAGCGGGGATGGGACAGCTCCGGCGGCACCCTGACGGTGGCAGGCCGGGGGATGGCCGCCCGGCTGCTGGACAACGAGGCCCTGGGGGCCGACTACCAGGTGGCCACCCTGGAGGACATCCTGCGGGATCATGTGGCGCCCTACGGCATCCCGGCCTCCGTGGGGGCGGAGCTGCCGGCGGTGCCCAATTTCTCGGTGGCCACCGGGAGCAGCGAGTGGCAGGTGGTCTACGAATTCTGCCGCTACTACGGGGGAATCGCCCCCCGGTTTGACCGGTATGGGCGGCTGGTGATCGCCCCCTGGCCCGGCGGGGAGCGGCGGGTGCTGGGGGCGGACACGGCGGTGACCAGGCTCACCCTGCGGGACCAGCGGTACGGGGTGCTCTCCCAGGTGCTGGTGCGGGACCGCACCAGCGAGGAGGTGCAGACCGTCGCCGACGGCGACTTCCTGCGCCGGGGCGGCAGGAGCCGCCGGGTGCTCACCATGCCGGGGAAGAGCAGCTATCAGGCCATGCGCTACTCCGGGGAATACCAGCTGGAGCAGGCGAGAAAGGAGCTGCGTACCCTGGAGCTGGAGCTGCCGGCGGCCTTCGCCGCCTGGCCGGGGGAGCTGGTGGAGCTCCGGCTGGCCCAGAACGTGGGCACCGGCCTTTGGCGGGTGCGGGAGAGCGTCAGCGCCCAGGCGGAGCAGGGCAGCTATACCCGGCTGACCCTGGCCCCGCCGGACGTGTTGGGATAGGAGGAACCTATGTGGATTGCGGAGCAGGGCCGGAGACGGCCCCAGACGGACGGGACGGCCCTGGTGGGGCAGGTGACCCTGCCGGGGGATCCGGCCGCCGTCTATCTGGACGGGGAGCGGCGGGAGCTGCCGGTGTACGGGCCGGGGGGCTACGTGTGGCGGCCCGCCAAGGACCAGCAGGTGCTGGTGCTCAAAACCGGCGCGGCAGGGGAGGCACCCTGCGTGGCGGGCGCCCCCTGCGGGGAGGACTGGAATCTCTCCCCCGGCGAGGTGCTCATCTATAGCGGCTCGGCCACGGTCCGGGTGGGGAGCGGCGGCGTCACCATCGGCGGCGGCGTGGTCCACCTGACCGGCCAGGTGCTGGTGAACGGCCGGCCGGTGGTGACGGAATGACGGAGGACGGAAGATGGAACTGATGGTGCGGGACGGGGACTACCTGCCCGACGGCGAGGGGGGCTTCCGGAGGGCCGAGGGGGCGGACGAGCTGCTCCAGCGGGTGCTGTGGAAGCTGTCCATCCCCCGGGGGAGCTTCCCCCTGCTGCCCCAGCTGGGCAGCGGGCTGTACCGGCTGGGGAGGGCCAGGCCCTCGGAGCGGCAGGCCCTGGCCCGGCAGCATGTGGCCGAGGCCCTGGCCGGTGAGGGGGAGCTGACGGTCACCGGCGTGGAGCTGGAGGGGGACGGCACCCTGCGGGTGTATCTGGAATGGCACGGTCAGACCCTGGCCGTGACCGTGGAGACGGGAGGGACGTGATGGGATGACGGTGGATGAGATCTACAGCCAGATGGCCCAGACCTTTCAGACGGAGACGGGGCTGGCCCTGGCGGGGGACGGGGACATGGCGGTGCGGCTGTACGCCGTGGCCGCCCAGATTTACGCCCTGTATGTCCAGGCGGACTGGGTGGCCCGGCAGTGCTTCCCCCAGACTGCCCTGGGGGACTATCTGGACAAGCATGCCCAGCTCCGGGGGCTGGAGCGGCGGGACGCGGTGGCGGCGGTGGGGGTGCTCCGCTTCTCCGTGCCGTCCGCGCCGGACACCGACCTGTCCATCCCGGCGGGGACGGTGTGCCTGACGGCGGCCCAGGTGCGGTTTGAGACCCTGGAGGCCGCCACGCTGAAAGCGGGGAACACCTATGTGGACGTGCGGGCCCAGGCGTTGGAGCCCGGCGCGGCGGGCAACGCGGCGGCCGGAACCATCCGGGCTATGGCGGTGGCCCCGGTGGGGGTCAGCCAGGTGACCAACCCGGAGGCCTTCACCGGCGGGGCGGACGTGGAGGACGACGAGGCCCTGCGGGAGCGGGTGCTGGAGACCTTCCGGCGGATGCCCAACGGCGCAAACGCCGCCTTTTACGAGCAGGAGGCCCTGTCCTTCCCGGAGGTGGCCGCCGCCTCGGTGGTGCCCCGGCCCCGGGGCGTGGGCACGGTGGACGTGGTGATCGCCACCGCCGCCGGCCTGCCGGACAGCGAGCTGCTGGAGGCGGTGACCGACCATCTGGAGGCCAAGCGGGAGATCGCCGTGGAGCTCCAGGTCAAGGCCCCCACGGCCAGGCAGGTGGATGTGACGGTACAGGTGGCGGCCAGAGCCGGGGCGGACAGCACCGCGGTGATCCAGGCGGTGAAGAGCGCCATCCAGACCTGGTTCGACGGGAAACTGCTGGGGCAGAGCGTCCTGCGGGCCAAGCTGGGGGACATCATCTATGAGGTGGAGGGCGTGGAGAACTACGCCATTACCGCCCCAGCCGCCGACGTGGCGGTGGACGTGAACGAGCTGCCCCGGCTGGGCACCCTGACGGTGACGGCCATGGAGGAGACCACATGAGCCACGCCGACTATCTGAGAGAGCTGCTGCGGCCGCTCCGGGTCTACGAGCTGACCGGCACCGCCAACGGCGGGGAGCTGGAGGCGGTGGGGGAGGCCCTGGACGGAGGCGGGGCCGCCCTGGACGAGGTGCAGCGGGAGATGCTGCTCTCCACCGCCGAGGACTGGGGCCTGGAGGCCATCGAGTCCCTGCTGGTGCGCAGGCCCGTGGCCCCCAATCTGAACCGGCGGCGGCAGGCCCTGGCCGCCCTGCTGCGCATCGGCGGAGACAGCTTCACCCTGGAGGCCATCAACGACAACCTGAAGGGCTGCGGCCTCAACGCCGTGGCGGTGGAGACCGACACCCCCGGCGTGGTGGAGGTGTACTTCCCCGACGTGCCGGGCATCCCCGACGGGTTCGACGAGATGAGGAAGATCCTGGAGGACATCTTGCCCAGCCACCTGGAGATCCAGTACAAGTTCTGGTACATCACCTGGGCCCTCATGGAGGAGAGGTTCGACACCTGGGGGGACATCGAGGCCATCTCCCCCACCTGGGAGGAGTTGGAGAAGATGGTACAGGAGGACGAGGCCGGATAGACAAGAGCGCCGGCGGAGAGCAATTTGCTCTCCGCCGGCGCTTTTTTCATATTACCAGTGTTCCAGCAGATAGGGGACGGCGGGGACAGGGCGGTCAAAGAAGCGGGAGAGGGTGCGTTCCAGCTCATCGGCGGAGACGTACTCCTGCGGGGCCAGCCGGCCTCCCTCTGACCACTCCAGCAGGCCGACGGCCGTGGCCCAGTACAGGGAGTCGTCCGCCCAGGGGGAGATGTCCTCAAAGTCGTTGCAGGCGGCCGCGCCGCCGGGCAGGAAGGTGTCCCGCCCCAGGTGGGCGGCGTAGCGGCGGAGGAACATGGCGGCCTCCTCCCGGGTGACGGGGCGGTCGGGGGTGAAGCAGGCCCCGCCGGTGCCCTGGACCACCCCCAGGTCATAGGCCCAGGCGATGGCCGTGGCACCGGGGGAGTCCCGCTCCACATCGGAGAAGGGGCCGTTGGCGTCGTAGGGCACGCCGCCGGCACAGGCCCACAGGGCGGCCACGAACTGGGCCCGGGTGACGGGGGGCTGGGCCGCCGCCGCGGCGGGGAGCAGCAGGGTGAGGAGCAGAAGCACAGGAATCATCTGTCGCATAGCATATCCTCCTTTGAGCATAGCATACCATAAACTGGAAGATTATGCCGTCGAACGGGCGGTCAGATGAGTTCGTTTTCGTTGATGGTACTGCGTGTCACGGTGTAGAGCACCTGCCCCTGGCCGTCCAAGGCCTGGGCAGTGTAGAGCTCGTACTCCGGCAGGCCCTCCGGGCAGTGATAGAGAAACAGCCCGCCCTCGCCGGGGACGGCCTCCGCGGTGTGGGTGGCCTCGCCGTCGGTGTAAGTGAGGCGAATAAACTCGATGGCCGGGTCGGAGCAAAGGCCGAAGAGAAGATCGGAGTTGTCAATGCCGCAGACAGAGAGGGGGGCGTCCTCCACCGGGGCGGCCACCAGGCCCCAGAAGCCGGGCTCCCAGGTGTCCCAGAAATAGAAGTGTCCCCGCTCCAGGGGACAGACGGCGTACCAGCGGTCATAGCGGAGGGCGTAGGTATGCTCCTCCGGATACCACTGGGCCGCGTCCACGGGGCCGAAGTGATAGGTTTTCTGGAGCTGCTCCAGAGCCGCCTGATGGGTGAAGCAGGGGCGGAAGGTGAGCAGCAGCACCAGAGGGATCAGCAGCAGGATTACCACATTGCGGCGCAGGCGGCCCTTCGGCGTGAGCCGCAGGCGGAACAGCATACGTTTCAAGATGTTTCCCCCCAGTCCATCGGGATCTCCACCCGGAAGGTGTGGTTGAATACGTCCCCTTCCAGCCAAAGCCGCTCCACATCATCCGGGAGCTGCTCCAACAGGGTGAAGTCAAGGGAGTAGAGACGGGCCCGATAGCTCCGCCCTTTATCGTCCACAAAGCGGTAGAATACATTGCCGGGCACATTTTGCACAATGTCCATGTCCAACCGGGTGCTGTTGTTGGGCAGCCAGCCGCTGTCGGGGTGCTGGGAGAAATAGACATGGGTCATATATTCGTCTCTGCTTGCGGCAAAGAAGTGGAGGCGCAGGCCGTCGATCTCTACCCATTCATCCATGGGATGAAGCTGCTGATCTGCGGTGACCTCCTGGAAAAATTCCCGATCATGCCGGTAGTACGTAACTGCATTCCATACCTGGCTGATCAGGGCAAAACTGAAAGCGATGAAAAGAAGCGCCAGGATGATATTGGTGACCAGCACCGAAAAGCACAGCAAAGGCGGGTGGGCGCGGTTGAGCTGGCGGCCCAGCTCCTCCGGATCGCCCATGGCCTCCAGGGCCCGCTCGGCGGCCTCCTCCTCGGGGGTGCCCCGCTCCATCAGCGCGGCGGCGTGGTCCTCCAGGTGGGCCCGCAGCTCCGCCGCGATGGCCCCCCGGGCGGGGAACCACCGCACCCGGCGCACCACCTGGTCACAGAACTGGGAAAACGGGGTGGACATGGGGCGCCTCCTTTCAGCCTGCAGTGGGGTCGTAGACGGCCAGCAGGTTGCCCTCGGCGTCGTAGGCCCGGCAGAACAGGTAGAGGGTTGAGCTGGAGCTGGTCAGCCCCTCCGGCTTCGGGGCATCCGGCACAAAGAGGGCGGGCCCCGCCCACACGCCGCCGCCCATATCGGTCAGCTCTCCGGTCACGCCCCGCTCTTCCAGGGCGGCGTACACATCCGTCTCCCAGTCGCCGAACCAGAGAACGGATACCTCCACCCGGGCCGCCTCCGGGTGGGTACAGATGGCCAGGGGAGCGACCTCCCCGCCGGTGAACTCTATGCGGCCGTTGACAACCGTGTCGACGGGAGCGTAGTCCACCTGGTACACACAGAGCGTCTCTTCCTCCATGGGAATGCTCTGCAGATCGACCACAGACCAGAGCAGCCCGGCGGTGCGTCCGAGCCCCACAACGGAGAACTGCCCGCCCGCGCGGCGCACCACCCAGGCGTCAAGGTGCGGCTCGGTATGCTGGAAGCGGACATCCCCGGCGGCCACGGTGCGGCCATGGGGGGCGAAGTGGGCGGTCTCCGCCTGGCGGCAGGCCAGCTCCCGGGTGGGCATGGGGCGGCCCAGGGAGAACCACAGCACCCACAGGCCGAAGAGAAGCACCAGGACGCTGAGTACCAGGCAGACCCGGGGCAGGATGTAGTAGCGGAATCGCTTCATAGGGGCGGCACCTCCTCGGGCAGGGTGACGGTGAAGAAAATGGCCTCTCCGGTGGCGGCGGAGACGGTGATGGAGAACTCCGTGGCCCCGGGGGTGGGGTTCACGATGAGCAGCCAGGCGGTGCTCCCCAGCAGGTAGTCCTCCCCGGAGGTGAGGTAGCAGGAGCCGGAGCCGCCGGCGTCATCGGTGTAGACTGCGTCGGGCGCATAGACCGCCGGGACGGGGAGCCAGGGGCGGCTGGCTGTGGCGGTGAGGGGGGCCTGGAGCTGGTATTGCTCCTCCACGTCTCCCTCGTACTCCCAGCGGACGTACACCAGCCCGGCCCGGCCGGAGGGGGCGAGGGTATAGCCCCCCAGCACGCCGCCGCCGGAGGCGGTGCCCTCCAGCACCACGGTGTCCTCCTCGTCGCAGGGCAGCTCCGGGGCCTGGGGGAACACCCCGGCCATGGCAAAGAGGCCGGTTTGCTGATTGGCCCCCAGGCCAAAGCCCGCCAGCAGGATCAGCAGGCCCAGCACCAGAAGCACCCGGGACAGCCGGGGGAGGGTGGGGGGATGGGCGGCGTCCAGCTCCGCCCCCAGGGCGTAGGGGTTGCCCATGGCCTCCACCGCCCGGCGGGCGGCCGTCTCCGGGTCGAGGCCCCGGGCTTCCAGGGCGGCGGCGTGATCCTCCAGGTGGGCGGTCAGCTCGTCGGCCACCGGCTCCCGGGCCGCCTTCCAGCGGATCATCAGGCACACTTGGGCGCAGAAGTCGTTGAATTGTGGGCTTGCCATGGGCTCACCTCATTCCGGTATGGTCAGCCCCCACCATTCGGCCCAGTGGCTGGGGGCTTCGGATTCATAGATCAGGTTTCCCGCCCGGTCGTAGCCCCGGAGGAGGAAGCCGTCGTCGTCGAAGTGGTAGTTGCTCTGCCCGGCAGGGCGGTAGAACAGATAGCATTTGTCCGCCAGGGGCTCCGCTTGCCGGAGGGTGTGGAAGCCGCCGCTGTACTGGGCGTAGTAGAGCACCTCCACCTCCGCGATGTTTGGATCGTTGACCACCACCAGCAGGCTGTCCCGCCGGGGGAGGGGCACCAGGGGGAGGGATGGGTCGTTGACCACCGCGTCCAGGGTGCCCTGCCCCCAGAACAGCCCCTCCCGGGGGAGGGTGCAGACGGCGTAGCAGCTCCCGTCCTGGAGGATGCAGTCGACGGAGGTGTCATTCTCCACCCGGGCCAGCACCGCGCCGGGGCCATAGAGGTAGCGGGTCTGGGTGGCGGAGAGGGCCTGCTGCCGGGTGAAATAGGGGATTGGCACGTCCAGCATGAGCAGCAGCAGGGCCGCACCCGCCAGCAGGAGCAGCGCGTCGGTGAAGATCCGCCGCTTGCGTACGGCGGGGGTGACGGGGCGCCTATTCATACGCCTCACCTCCCTGCAGGGGAAGGGTGAGGGAGAGCAGCGTCTCCTCATAGCGGTCGAAGCGGAGGGTGAGCTGGGTGGCCTCCGGGTCGATGCAGATGATCTGCAGATCGTAATAGGTGACGAAGGGGGTGATGCGGGTGGCGCCCCCAAAGACGGTATAGGGCAGGCCCAGGTAGCCGTCCGGCCCCGCCTGCTGCCACTGGGAGGCGTAGACGTTGCCCAGGTCGTCCTCCCCGTGGATCCAGCCGTCTATCCTGGGCCAGCGGAGCCAGGGGTTGGGGTGGACGGCCCTGAGCAGGCAGTTGGCCTGGAGGGTGTAGCCGTCGGCGTAGGGATAGTGCTGCCAGGTGACCAGTACCCGCTCCACCGAGAAGGTGTACGCACGCCACCGGCAGACGGCGCCCTCCGGCGCGTAGTCCGCCACCAGCTTCAGCTTGTCGTACTGCTCCAGCAGGGGGACGGTGTCGTCCTCGTCGTACACCGGGGGGTCGGCGATGTTGTGCACCGTCTCCGCCACCCAGGGAATGGCGCACATCAGCAGGACGGCCAGCGCCGTCCACACCAGGGCCCGGAACAGCTCCTGAAACCAGCCCAGCAGGGGGCTGTGGCTCTTGTCCAGCTCTTTGCCGATCTCCTCCGGGTCGCCCATGGCCTCCAGAGCCCGCCGGGCGGCCTCCTCTTCGGGGATGCCCCGCTCCATCAGCGCGGCGGCGTGATCTTCCCAGTGGGCGGCCAGCTCCGCCCGGATGGCGGCGTGGTCGGGGCGGAAGCGCACCTGCTTGCACACCTGGGCGCAGAAGTCGTCGATGGTTGGATGGCCCACTCAGCCCACCTCCCCGGACACAGAGATGCCGTAGCCGGCCCACCGCTCCGGCACGGGGGACTCATAGCGCAGCGCCCCGGCGGCGTCGTAGCCCTTGACCTGGAGCGCATCAGAGGACAGGAAGGAGCCTGACGGGATGTAATAGGGAATCAGGAAGCAGCCCTCCGCCGTTTGCCCCCCGCTGGCGGAAAGCAGGGTACAGCCGTTGTCCGTTTCCGGGGAAGAGACGGGAAAGATGAGCTCCACCCGGGCGATGTCCGGGTCGTTGCACACCACCAGCACCGAGCCGTAGCTATAATCGTCGACCACCAGCGGAATCAGGGGGAGGGACGGGTCGTTCTCCACAGCCACCAGACTGCCGGACCGCCAGAATGGGCCGCTGCGGGAAATATCGCAACAGGCATACCAGTTCCCCCGGCGGAGGATGTAGTAGCGGTCGCCCGGGCCGAACCTTCCGGCGTCCCACTCCTGCGGATTGTCCAGGGCGGCGATCACCTCCCCGGGGCCGAAGAAGTACCGGGCCTGGGTGGCCGCCAGGGCCTGATCGGCGGTAAAGACGGGGAAGTCCATCCGGAGCACCAGCACCGCCAGGACGACGGCCAGCAGCAGGGTGTCCCGGAGGATGCGGCGCCTGCGCCGGGCGGGGGTGACGGGGCGTGTGGACATGTTAGGTTCCCCCTTTCAGAGACAGGGTCAGGTAGATGGCATTTTCCCCGTATCGGTCAAACCGGAGGGTGAGCTTCTCGGCCGCCGGGTCGAGCCTATCGACCCACATGGAGTAGTAGGAGACGAAGGGATACCACCTGGTGCTGGTGCCGCTGGAGCGGACAGCGGAGAATTGAAACGGTACCACCTGCCCATAAGAGGAATAGGTGTTGCCCAGATCGTCCTCCGCCCACAGCCAGTCCCAGAACACCGGATTTCTGTGCCAGGGGTTGGGGTGGTCGGCCCTCACTGTGTAGTGCAGGGACAGAGAGCCGTCGGAGGCGCGTACCACCAGGGCTCGCGGAATGGAAAAGGTATAGCCCTCATAGTGCCAGACAGCGCCGGGATTGAGGTCTGCCACGATGTCATACTCCTCGTCATGGGTCAGGAACTCGTCCAAATGCCCCCCGTCATGGAGGGGCGCGGTCAGCTCCGCGGCGATTGTCCCCGCCTGGGGCAGGGTGAAGAGTAGAACCAGCACCGCCGCGCCCCATACCGCGATCCGGAAGCAGATCTGAAACCAGCCCAGCAGGGGGCTGTGGCTCCTGTCCAGCTCTTTCCCGATCTCCTCCGGGTCGCCCATGGCGGCCACGGCCTGCCGTGCCGCCGTCTCCGGCGGGAAGCCCCGGGCGACGAGCGCGTCCATGTGATCTTCCAGATGGGCGGTCAGCTCGGCGGTGATGGCCGCGCGGTCGGGGCGGAAGCGCACCCGCCTGCACACCCGGCCGCAGAAGTCGTTGAATTGCGGGCTCGCCATGGAATCACCTCACTTCCTCCATTTCCAGGCCATAGGCCGCCCACGCCTCGGGCACCGGGGATTCATAGATCAGGTTCCCGCCTCTGTCGTAGCCCCGCAGCCGGTGGTGTCCTATTTGGGTGAAGGGAAAATCAGAAACCTCAGTATGAGCGGTCTCGTCATAGGTGACAAAAAAGCAGTTTTCCGCCGCCTGACTGCTCCGCACGGAAAAGAGCTTCCACCCGGCGACGCCCTCATAGATGACGGGAAACTGTACCTCCACAGAGGCGATTTCCGGGTCGTTGGAGACCACCAGAATGGTGCTGTTATCAACCTGTTCCTGGAGGATCAGGGATGTCAAGGGGATTTCCGGGCGGCTCTCCACTGCCATCAGCTGCCCCGACCGCCAAAGGGGGCCCCGCTGATAAACCCCGCAGGAGGCATACCAGTCGCCGTACCGCACAATGTAGCGGTAGGTGGAGTAGCGGCTGTCTTTGATCCTGGTGACCACCTCCCCGGGGCCGAAGCCGTACCGGGCCTGGGTGGCGGCCAGGGCCCCCCGGGCGGTGAGAAAGGGGAAGTCCAGGGCCAGCACCAGCGCCGCCAGGAGGATGGGCAGGGCCACGGCGGCCCGGATGGCCCGGCGCTTCCGCCGGGCGGGGGTCATGGTGCGCCTAGCCATTTTCTCCGCCTCCTTCCAGGGGGATGGTGAGCCACAGCACGTCCTCCCCATAGCGGTCTAAGTGGAGGGTGAGTTTGGCGGCCGCCGGATCGACCTTCCGCACCTCGATTTCGCAGTAGGTGACAAACAGAAACCTGGCCGCGGTGCTGCCGTGGCAATCCCCGCGCCAGGCGGGGCAGCCGTCTCCCGACAACAGCTCGTTCACTGTGTCCATGGAGTCATAGCGGTTCCCCAGGTTGTCCTCCGCCCAGATCGAGCCCGGGAGGACGGGCTCCTTCCGCCAGGGGTTGGGGTGGGCGATTTTCAGCAGAGCTTTTACCGAGCGTCCGTCCCAATCTTGGGTCTCCACCGCCTGGGGGATGGAGAAGGTGTAGTCCTGCCAGCGCCAGGCTCCCTCCGGATGGAGCGCAGCAATGACCCGGCTGCTTTCCGATATCTCCAGCTCCGGGGTGCGGGCCGCCAGCTGCTGTGCGGCCCGCTCAGCCTGGGGCAGGAGCAGGAGAAACGCCAGCACGCCCACCAGCACCACCGCCCGGAAGAACCAGATCTGGAACCAGCCCAGGACGGGGCTGTGGATGGAGTCCAGCCAGCGGCCCAGCTCCTCCGCGTCCCCCATGGAGGCCACCGCCCGGTACTCCGCCTCCAGCAGCGGCATGTCCGGATCTCCCTCCAGCAGGGCGTCCTTGTGATCCTCCAGGTGGCCGGTCAGCTCCTCGGTGATGGCGTCGTGGTCGGGGCGGAAGCGGACATACATGCACACATGGTCACAGAACTGCCCGATGGTGCGGTGGGGAACCTCCGGCGGGAGCATCAGGCCAGGGCCGGGGCCGTCCCGGCCAGGATGGCGTTGACGGTCTTGGAGAACTCCGTCCACTCCTCCTTCTTCTCGTCCAGCAGGCGCAGGCCCTTCTTGGTGACGTGGTAGTACTTGCGGGTGCGGCCCGTGGGGGCCTCCTTCTCGTAGGACTTCACCGCCCCGTCCCGCTCCAGGGTGTGGAGGATGGGGTAGAGGGTGCCCTCCTTGAGGGTGAAGGTGTGGTCGCTCTTTGCCTCCAGCTCGGCGATCATCTCGTAGCCGTACTTGTCCCCGGCGGAGAGCAGGGAGAGCACCAGCAGGGTGGTGCTGCCGGACAGCAGGTTTTTGTCGGCCTTTTTCATGGGTGTGCCTCCTTTCAAGATGTGCAAAAATACCTCGGCTATCTAGGGTAATCATACCTAGATTGCCGAGGTTTGTCAAGAGGAGAGAACAACATATGGAAAGCATGTAGGGGCCGCCGCCCTCGGCAGCCCGTGCGGCTTGCGATACAATAGGAACCCCCCGGCATAGCCGGGGGTTCTTCCTATGCGGGCGAAGCCCTATGTTACTAGCGGCGCCTGCTGGCGCTTTTGCGATCTGTCAGCTGCGAGGGGCTTGTTACTTGCTACCCTTGAAAGGGTCCACAAATTCCTTCATCGTAATTTGGTCTTGTATCTTGTCTTCGTCCAACTGATGCTTGATATACTCTGAGATCGCTTTCGCGTTCTTCCCAGCTGTATCTACATAGTATCCTCTACACCAAAATTGCCGGTTCCCATACTTGTATTTTAAATTTGC
>DGYMJ06203__coassemble_521_pt1 | contig 22617 bp, 15 predicted proteins | sample DGYMJ06203__metabat2_low_PE_040 | metagenome-assembled genome bin DGYMJ06203 | reverse complement strand
TATATGTACCCCATCTTCATGGTGCTCATGAACTCCCTGAAGGTGGAGAGCGCCATCAGCACCAGCACTGCCTTCGACCTGCCCAACGCGGAGACCTTCGCGGGCCTGGCCAACTATGAGAACGCCATCGGCTCCCAGGGCTTCCTGCTCAGCCTGTTCTACACCGCCTTCATCACCATCACCTCGGTGCTGGCCATTCTGATCTTCTGCTCCATGTTCGCCTGGTACATCACCCGGGTGAACAACCGCTTCACCAAGATCCTCTATCTGCTGTGCGCCTTCTCCATGGTGGTGCCCTTCCAGATGGTCATGTTCACCCTGTCCTCCCTGGCGGACACCCTCCACCTGAACACCCCCTGGGTGCTGTGGATCATCTACCTGGGCTTCGGCGCGGGCCTGGCGGTGTTCATGTTCTGCGGCTTCATGCGCAGCGTGCCCATCGACATGGAGGAGGCCTCCATGATCGACGGGTGCAGCCCCATCCAGACCTACTTCCATATCGTGTTCCCCCTGCTGCGCCCCACCATGATCTCCGTGGCCATCTTGGAGGCCATGTGGATCTGGAACGACTACCTGCTGCCCACCCTGATTCTGGACATCCAGAAGTACCGCACCATCTCCATGCTGATCCAGTTCTTCAAGGGCAGCTACGGCCGGGTGGAGATGGGCCCCATGATGGCGTGCATCATGCTGGCCATCCTGCCCATCATTGTGGTCTATCTGCTGGCCCAGAAGCACATCATCAAGGGCGTCGTGGCCGGTGCGGTCAAGGGCTGAGCCGCCTCCGGGGAGCGGCCCCGCCGCTCCCCTGTCCCCTTCGGCTGTGCATGGATTTTTGAGAGGGATTGGGGTGTGGTATGACCATCAAGGACATTGCCCGGCTGTCTGGATACAGCCTGGGCACCGTCTCCCGGGTGCTCAATGACCACCCGGACGTGAGCGAGCAGGCCCGGGAGCGGGTACTGGCCGTGGTGCGGGAGCACGGCTTTCAGCCCAACTCCAACGCCCGCCATCTGAAAATGCAGGCCCAGTCGGCGGTGGCGGTGCTGGTGAAGGGCACCCAGAACCTGCTCTTCGCGGACATCCTGGAGCGGATCCAGTCCCGGCTTCAGGACAACGGCGAGGAGGTGTACGTGGCCTACCTGGACGAGGATGCCGACGAGGTGCAGTACGCCGTCCAGCTCGCCCGCCTGCGCCGGCCCAAGGGCTTTCTCTTCCTGGGGGGTGACCTGGAGTTCTTCCGCACGGAGTTCCGCCCCCTCACCGTGCCCTGCGTGCTGCTGACCAACAGCGCCCGGGGCCTGGGCTATGACAATCTGTCCAGCTTCACCACCGACGACGCGGCGGCGGCGGGCGAGGTGATCGACTATCTGTACACCTGCGGACACCGGCGCATCGGCGTACTGGGGGGCAACCTGTCCGGGGAGCAGATCAGCTCCCAGCGCCTGCGGGGTGTCTACGCCGCCATGGCCCGCAACGGCCTGGACTTCGACCCGGCCCGGCAGTACGAGCCCTGCCGCTACTCCATGGCGGAGGGCTACCGGGCGGCCAGGCGCCTGCTGGAGCGGGAGCCGGGCCTGACCGCCCTCTTCGCACTGGGCGACGTGATCGCCCTGGGGGCCATGCGGGCCCTGGCCGACCAGGGCCTGTCCGTGCCCGGCGACATCTCGGTGGTGGGGTATGACGGCACCTCCTCCTCCGCCTACAGCGTGCCCCGCCTGACCACCATCCGGCAGGACACGGCCCAGTTGGCGGAGCGGGGGGTGCAGACCCTGCTGCGGGGCATCCACTATGCCCAGCCCCCCATCCACGAGGCGGTGCCCTTCACCCTCCTCCAGCGGGAGAGCGTGCGGGTGCTGGGCCCGGCCCCCTGAACGTCAAAACCAAGAAAGAGTGTGTTGTGATGATGCGAAGTGCCGGCATTCTGATGCCGCTCACCTCCCTGCCCTCCCCCTGGGGGGTGGGCACCCTGGGGGCGGAGGCCCGCGCCTTTGTGGATTTTCTGGCCCGGGCGGGCCAGACGTACTGGCAGGTGCTGCCCATCGGGCCCACCAGCTACGGCGACTCCCCCTATCAGTCCTTCTCCTCCTTCGCCGGCAGCCCCTACCTCATTGATCTGGACGATCTGTGCGCCGAGGGCCTGCTGAAGCCGGAGGAGTATCAGGGCCTGGACTGGGGGGAGGATCCGGAGCGGGTGGACTACGGCCTGCTGTACCGGCAGCGCTTCCCTGTGCTGCGCCAGGCGGTGCGCCGCCTGCGGGCCCGGCGGCTGGAGGAGCTGGCCGCCTTCTGCGCCCGGGAGGCGGACTGGCTGGACGACTACGCCCTGTTCATGGCCCTCAAGGGCCGCCATGACGGCGCGCCCTGGAGCCAGTGGCCCGCCCCCCTCCGCCGGCGGGAGCCGGCGGCCCTGGCCGCTGCGGCCCGGGAGCTGGACGGGGAGCTGTGGTTCTGGAAGGGCGTCCAGTTCCTCTTCTTCCGCCAGTGGGAGGCCCTGAAGGCCCGGGCGGCGGAGCAGGGGGTCTCCATCATCGGGGATCTCCCCATCTACGTGGCCGAGGACAGCGCCGACGTGTGGGCAGACCCGTCCCAGTTCCAGATGGACGAGGCCCTCCGCCCCACCGGCGTGGCGGGCTGCCCGCCGGACGGCTTCTCCGCCGACGGCCAGCGGTGGGGCAACCCCCTGTTCGACTGGGAGGCCATGAAGGCCGACGGCTACCGCTGGTGGCTCCGCCGCATCTCCTTCCAGTTCCGCTTCTACGACGTGCTGCGCATCGACCATTTCCGGGGGTTTGAGGCCTACTACGCCATCCCCGCCGGGGCGGAGAACGCCAAAAAGGGCTTCTGGAAGCCGGGGCCGGGGCTGGACTTCTTCCGGGCCCTGGAGGCGGCTATCGGAAAGCGGCCCATCATCGCCGAGGATCTGGGCTTCCTCACCCCCGCCGTCCACCAGCTCCTCGCCGACACCGGCTTCCCCGGCATGAAGGTGCTCCAGTTCGCCTTCGACAGCCGGGACGGCGGCGGCCGGGCCTATCAGCCCCACAACTACCCCGCCAACTGCGTGGCCTATGTGGGCACCCACGACAACGACACCGCCCTGGGCTGGCTGGCCGAGGCGGAGCCGGCGGACGTGGCCCTGGCCCGGGAGTACCTCCACCTGGATCCGGCGGAGGGGGAGAACTGGGGCATGATGCGGGCCGTCTGGGCCAGCACGGCGGACTGCGCCGTGGTGCAGATGCAGGACGTGCTGGGCCTGGGCAACGAGGCGAGGATGAATACCCCCTCCACCCTGGGGGGCAACTGGCAGTGGCGGGCCCTGCCCGGCTTTGGTAGCCCGGAGCTGGCCGCCCGCCTCCACCGGCAGATGGAGCTCTATGAGCGCCTGCCGGCGGAAGCCGCTGAGTAAGGGCATCAAAAAAGCGCCTGATGGAACCATCAGGCGCTTTTTTCGCGCGGAGCCCCGAACGGGCCGTCTCAGTTGTCTATGTGGTCCAGATCCGCCGGGCCGACGGCGAAGAAGGTGTAGGTGCCGGAGGCCACCAGCCTGCCCGTCTCGTCGGTAAGGGCGGCATCGTAGACCTGGACAGTACGCCCCAGCTTCTTGGGGGTGGCGGTACAGAAAATCCGCGCGCCCTTGGCGGGGGCCAGGTACTGCATGGAGCAGTCCAGCGTGACACAGGTGCGGCCGGTACTAAAGGCGGCGGTGCCGCACACCGAGTCCGCCAGAGTTACCAAGGCGCCGCCGTGGACCATCCCTAGGGGGTTGAGGCTGGTGGGCTGGACCTCCAGCACACCCTCGGCGCTGTGATCCTCCCCCAGTCTGGTGACATACATATGGTTGGCGGGGCCAAAGCTGTTGCTGTGGTTGATGCGCTCCAGAATCTTATTGTAGGAATCCGTCAAGAATTTTCTCCTCCGCTTCCTGCTCCGTCAGGCCCAGTGTCATGAGCTTGAGGATCTGATCTCCGGCGATGCGGCCGATGGCGGCCTCATGGATGAGCTGGGCGTCCACGTGGTTGGCCACGATGGCGGGGATGGAGGAGATCTTCGCCTCCCCCATGATGATGGAGTCGCACTGGACGTGGCCGAAGCACTTGGCGTTGCCCGTCATCTTGGGGTAGAACACCTGCTGGGAGTGGTCCTGGGCCACAGACCGGGACACCACCCGGCCGCTGGCCCCCTCCCCGTCCAGGATGATCTCCATGTCGCTCTCGGCGGTCTGCTCCCCGTGGGTGAGCAGCTTTTCGGTGATCACAGCCTCCGCGTTGGGGCCCACCACCACCTTGGTCTCCCGCTTGGTGGAGTCCACGCCGCGGATCTGCACGCTCTCCATGTTGAGGGAGGCCCCCTCCTCCAGGTATACCACCGTCTGGGGGTTCATGATCCGCCTGCCGGTGCCGGGGCCCTCGCCGTAGTGCCGCTCCACATAGCGCACCTTGGAGTTCTTTCCGATGTGGAAGGTGTGCACGCCGTCGTGCTGGCTGGTCTCGCAGCCGGTGTTGTGGATGCCGCAGCCGGCCACGATGTCCACGTCGCAGTCGTCGCCGATGAAGAAGTCGTTGTACACCAGCTCGCTCAGGCCGGTCTGGCTGATGATCACCGGGATGTGCACCGACTCGTGTTTGGTGCCCGGCTTGACGTGGATGTCGATGCCCGACTTGCCCGGCTCGGTCTTGGTGGTGATCTCGATGTTGGCGGTGCTGTTCCGGGAGTCCAGCTGCCCGTTGCGGCGGATGTTGTAGGCCCCCTGGGGGGTCTTCTCCAGATCCGCGATCTCCTTCAGCAGCTTCCATTCCGCTTGATCCATGTTCAGTTCGCCCCCTCTGTCAGATAACTGCATCCAGAGGCCGTGTTGGCCAGGATCTCGGGGAAAATCTCCTCCCGGGGGCCCTGCTTCTGGATCTTGCCGTCGCCGATCATGACGATCTCGTCGGCCAGGTTGATGATGCGCTCCTGGTGGGAGATGATGATCAGGGTGTGCTCCCGCCGCTGGTGGATGGCCTGGAAGGTCTCGGTCAGCTTGGCAAAAGACCACAGGTCGATGCCCGCCTCCGGCTCGTCAAAGATCATGAGCCCGGCCTTGCGGGCCAGGATGGTGGCGATCTCAATGCGCTTGACCTCGCCGCCGGACAGGGAGGCGTCCACCTCCCGGTCGATATAGTCCCCGGCGCACAGGCCCACCTTGGTCAGGTACTGGCAGGCCTCCTCCCGCTTCAGGTTCTCCCTGCCGGAGGCCAGGGACAGGAGATCCCGCACCTTCAGCCCCTTGAACCGGGGGGGCTGCTGGAAGCCGTAGCTCACCCCAAGCCGGGCCCGCTGGGTGATGTCCATGTCGGTGATGTCGGTGCCGTTCCAGGAGATGGTGCCCCCCGTGGGCCGCACCAGGCCCATGATGGCTTTGGCCAGAGTGGTCTTGCCGCCCCCGTTGGGGCCGGTGATCACCACGAATTGGTTGTCGGCTACGGTGAGGGATACGTCGTTGAGGATGCCCAGCTCCCCGCCGGTCTCGTCCTCCACCTGGTAGCTGAGATGCTTGATCTCCAGCATTGGCTGTCGCTCCTTTGTAACATGGCTTGCTTTACAGGGTGTTATTTTATCATGGCGTGCTGGAAAATACAACCCTGCCGGGGCAAAAATTACACTATTCGCATAGGATAAGGTGAATTCAAATCGTCAGGAGGCGCTGTCCATGGAACAAGAGCATCTTTCCAGCCAGTGTGATCAGGAGACCTTCGAGCGGGTGTGGCGGCGGGTCATGCCGGAGTCCCGCCCCGACTGCCCCATCGTCCTGCCGGCGGAGCCGGCCGCGTCCCCCGCCGTCCGGGAGGCCCCGCCGGCCCTGCCCGCCGTGGCCGCCTCCGCCCCGCCAGACCGACCCGTGGCGGGCGAGGAGCACAACGTGCCCTGCCTGGGGGCGGCCTCGGCCATCTACGGCGGCCAGCTCCAGCAGTTTGTGGACAGGACGCTGGCCGACTGGCGGAGCTATCAGGCCCTCTCCCGCCGGGCCCAGGGGAACAGCGGACGGATCCTCTCCGCCATCGCCGCCGACCAGCGCCGCCATGCCAAGCGGCTGTCCACCGCCTACTTCCTGATCTCCGGCGTGCGCTACTGGCCCGCGGAGCGGCCCGCCGGGCCCGCCTCCCGCACCCCCTTCGCCGCCGCCCTGCGGGAGCGGTTCATGGCCGAGCAGCGGTCGGCCGCCGCCTATCAGGCCGCGGCGGCGGAGACCGCCGACCCCTGCCTGCGGCAGCTCTACGAGGAGCTGTCCGGGGAGGCGGACGCCCACGCCTGGCTGCTGCGGGGCATCCTGGAGGAGCTGTAGAACGGGTACCCGCCGCTGGACTTCTTTCTCCCTGCCGAAGCCGCGGCCTGTGCCCGGCCGCTCCGGGCGGATGATATCCGCCCCTACAGCGTCGGCCCAGGCTGCGGATCATTTGCTGGGCCTCCTGTTCCCCGCAGAATCTGCGGCTTGTGAGAAACGGGCGGCGGGGGCAAGCCCCCGCCCTACGGGTGTGCAGGGCCCAAACGTGCTGTGCACCGCCGCGGCCGCCAGAGTATTTCAGCGGCATGGCACCGGCGGCGGCCCGGCGGGCGCACCTGGTACAGCGCAGCCGCTGTCAGGGCCTGCCGGGTGATCGACGCGGGCAACCCAAGGCGCGGCAGCGCCTGTGACGGACACAAAAAAGGAACCGGGCGTGGATGTACGCCCGGTTTTTGTTTGGCCTGTACAGCGCATGCCGCCATGAGCCCCCGTACTGGGGGGCGCCGGGGGGAACTCCCCCGGCCCCTTCTTTTCCCCCATTTCTTCGGGAAGAAATGGGGGCGCCCGCCGCGCAGGCGCGCCCCCGGGGGGCCCCGATAACAGCGGGCGATCACAGGTCACCCCTACATCGTCGGCCCAAGCTGCGGATCATTCGCTTCCGCGTAAACGCGAAAGCTCATTCCCTCCGCTGGGCCTCCTCTCCCCACGACGACCACTCCGTTGGGTCGCCGCGGGGGCCCCATTGGGTGCGCCGAGTCGTACCCCAGGGCACCTTCTCTTGCCCCGTTGGGGCAATTCACCTTGTCGCGCCCCACCGGGCATGCGTCGCACGGCAATCAATACCCGTTGACCACCGCGTCCAGCACCTGGGCGGCCACGGAGCCGGCCACGTCGGCGCCGGAGCCGCCGTTCTCCACCAGCACCACGAAGGCGTAGGGGGCGTCCTCATTGCGGAGGAATCCGGCGAACCAGGCGTGGGGGGACTTGCCGCCCCCTACCTCGGCGGTGCCGCTCTTGGCGCAGAGGTCCATGTTGGGGAAGCGGGAGGAGCCGTATTGGTCGGTGACGTTACGCCCCATCATGTCCGCCAGGGCCTCTGCGGTGTCGGAGGCGATCAGGGTGCCGGTATGGCTGGTAAAGGAGGGCAGGGAGGGCAGGCCCAGGGCGTTCTCCGTTTTCAGGATCAGCTCGGGCACGGCGGCCCTGCCGCCGCCCCCGATGGCCCCCATGTACACCATGAGGGCGCAGGGGTTCACCAGGTCGTTGTACTGGCCCACGCCGGCCCAGCCCAGCTCGTTGGCGGTGAGGCCGTCCAGGTCGAAGGAGCCGGCGGCGGTGCGGATGCCGTTCACCGAGTAGGAGGCGGTGAGCCCCGCTTTCTCCGTGTACCGGGCCAGCACGTCCTCCCCCAGCTCGTCGGCCAGGAGGGCGAACACCCCGTTGCAGGAGTTGGACAGGGCGGCGTAGATGTCCTGCTCCCCGTGGGCGTAGGGGCAGGTGACGGTGCCGTCCCCCACCGTGGTGGAGCCGGTGCACGTCCAGGTACGGTCGTAGAGATCCGGGACGTTCTCGATGGCGGCGGCCAGGGTGACGGTCTTGTACACCGAGCCGGGGGTGAAGGTGCCGGAGAGGAAGCGGTTGAGGTACACGCCGTCGTACCGCTCGTCCCCCTCCTGGATGTCGGGAGGATTGGCCGGGTCAAAGGAGGGGGCGGACACCATGCACAGGATTTCCCCGGTCTTGTAGTTGTACACCCCCACCGCCCCCTTCCGGCCATTCAGGGCCTGATAGGCGATGTAGTTGTACCGGGCGTCCAGGGTGAGGTAGAGGTCGTTGCCCTGGCCCAGGGGGGAGTAGGAGCCGGTGAGCAGGTTGTAGCCGGACAGCTTGTCGGCGAAGGCCACTAGGGCCCCGGTGCCGATGCGGCCCTCCGCGTCCCCCACGGCGTGGAGGGTGGCTTCCCGCACGGTGGCCCCGTCATAGTACCGGCGCTTCCCGTCCTCATCCACCCAGGTGAGCACATCCCCGTCCCGATCCAGCACCCGGCCGGTGGCGGGCTGCCCGCTGAACACCGGCAGGAAGGAGGCCCAGGAGGAGCCGTTGACCAGGAAGCGGCCCACGAACAGCACCGTGCCCGCCAGCAGGGCGCCGGCCAGGAGCAGGCAGAGCAGGGCCCGTTTTTCAATTTTCTTCATAGTCCGCCTCCCATTCTTCCCCGGCCTGGGGGGCCAGGGCGGCGTTTTTCCGATCCTCCCGCCGGGAGGGCAGCCGGATGGCAAAGCTGGCGTTGGGCCGGGTGTCGGTGGCCTTCAAAAAGGCCAGCAGCCCCCAGGAGGAGATCATGGACGTGCCCCCGTTGGACACAAAGGGGAAGGTCACGCCGGTGAGAGGGAGGATATCCACCGCGCCGAACACGTTGAGGCAGGTCTGGAACACCATCATGGAGGTGGCGGCGCAGGCGGCGATGACGTAGAAGGAGCTCCGCCCCGCCCGGCAGGCCCGGACGGCGAACACCGCCAGGGTGATGACCGAGCCCACCGCCAGCAGGGCGATGATCAGCCCCCACTCCTCGCACAGCATGCCGAACACCAGGTCGGTGTCCCCGGCGGCCACGTTGTGGAGCCAGCCCTCGCCGGGGCCCACCCCCACCAGCCCGCCGGAGGCGGCGGAGGCCATGGTGCGGGTCTGCTGGTAGCCGCTGCCGGTGGAGGCGTTCTGCCAGGCATGGCCCCAGGTGGCGAAGCGGCGGAGGATGTAGGGCTTGAGGGAGAGCACGGTGAGCACGGCGAACACCCCGCCGCCGCAGATCAGGGCCAGGGTGGCCCAGTCGCCGGAGCGGAGGTAGGCGATCACCAGGAAGGTGACGAAGAAGATGGCGGCGGTGCCGAAGTCGCTCATCAGGGCCAGGCAGCCCAGGCATACGCCGGTGAGCAGGATGAACAGCCCCAGGTTCCGCTTGTGGAAGAGCCGCTCCAGGGTGGCGGCCCCGGCGAAGATGTAGCAGATCTTCGCCAGCTCCGACGGCTGGACGGACACCCCCGCGATGGTGAGCCAGTTGGCCGCGCCGTACTGGGTGGGCACGCCGGGCAGCAGGGTGACCGCCGCCAGGGCGATGGCCGCCCCGGCCATGAGCCAGCGGATCTTTTTGGCACGATCCAGATCCCGCAGGAAGATGCCCAGCACCAGGAAGCCGGCCAGGCCCATGGCCACGCACAAAAACTGCTTGAGCAGCGCCCCGGTGTTGGAGGAGGCGGTGACCGCCAGGGACAGGGTGGACAGGAAGAAGGCGATGGTCTCCATCTCAAAGCCCACCTGCCGGCAGGCCCGCAGCACCAGGAAGTAGAGCCACATCACCCCCGTCAGCAGCAGGAAGGTCAGGGGGATCACCGCCGTGGCGCCGGCCCCCTCGCTGATGGTGAGCTGTACGGCGGTAAGCACCTGGAAGACGGTGAGGAGGATCAGCCCCAGCCAGGGGGACACGGGCCGGTAGGCACGCCGGCGCTGGCGGCGCTGGGCCTTCTCCTCGGGAGAGAGGGGGAGAAGCACCGTCTCCACGCCCCCCAGGCCGATCACGTCGCCGTACTGGACGGGGGCGGAGTCCGCCACCGCCCTGCCGTTCACCGTCACGCCCCCCTTGGAGCCCAGGTCGTAGGCCGTCCAGGTGTCGTCCTCCCGGCGGATCAGGGCCGCGTGCTGCCGGGACACCACCGGGTAGTTGAGAATTACGTCGGAGTTGCCGCCCCGGCCCAGGATGTTCTCCCAGTGGGTCAGCGGCTCCTGGGCGCCGTTGGGCAGGGTCAGATAGGCCCACACCTCCGGCAGGCAGGGCACCGTCAGCAGGGAGTGGATGGTTCGGATCAGGATCATCAGGGCCAGTATGGGGAACAGAAACCGCACCAGTGTGGTGAACCAGCCGCAGAACTGGGGGTTGTCCGTCAGCCACTGTAAGAGCAGATCCACTTGTCCGCCTCCTTTCCGGGAAATTCGCAACCCAGTATACCACAAATCCGGGCGGTAAAAAAGCGGAAGCCGGGCAGGCTTCCGCTTTCTTCATGAATTCTTTACATTTTGGCCCCTGCGGCGTTATAATGGCCTTACCGAACAGGAAAGGACGTGAGCCCATGTCTCAGATTATCGACGCCAAGGGCAAGGCCTGCCCCACCCCTGTGATCATGGCCAAGAAAGCCATCTCCGCCGGAGAGAGCACCTTCACCGTCCTGGTGGACAACACCACGGCGGTGGAAAACCTGAAGCGTTTAGCGGAAAACCAGGGCTTTGACGCCGCTGCCGCCGAGGCGGAGGGCGTGTTCTCTGTCGCGTTCACCCGCACCGGCTGCGCCGCCTGCGAGGAGGCGGTCAACGCCCCCCTGCCCGCCCCCGGCGGCGACTGGGCGGTATTCGTGGGCCGGGACATCATCGGCGACGGCGACCGGGAGCTGGGCACCAACCTGATGCGCATGTTCTTCTACACCCTCTCCCAGGGGGAGGACAAGCCGGGGGCGGTGCTCTTCATGAACGCCGGGGTCAAGCTGCCCACCCTGGACGAGCAGGTCGTGGAGCACCTGAAGGCCCTGTCCGCCGTCGGGGTGGAGATTCTGGTGTGCGGCACCTGCCTGAACTTCTACGGCCTCACCGAGCAGCTCCGGGTGGGCACGGTGAGCAACATGTACGACATCGTCACCCGCATGCAGAAGGCGGGCAAGGTGATCTCTCTGTAATGGACTACGGCGTGATCACCTTCACCTCCACCTACGGGGCCATCTACGCCCAAAAGGTGCTCCGCCCGGCGGCGGACGTGCTCACCATGCCGGTGCTGCGGGAGATCTCCCTGGGCTGCGGCATCGCGGTGCGCTTCAAGCCAGAGGATCTGGACACCGTGCGCGCCGCCCTGGCCGCCTCCACCCTGAAGCCCGGCGAGTACGCCTTTTACGGCGTCACCGGCAGCGGCGGCGCTCTGCGGGCGGAGCGGCTGCCCTAGGGCATGTTTGAAACATGTCAACATGCCCAATCGGCGGGCCTTTTGCCCCCTGGACGGCGCAATTTTTCCTTGAAATCCGTCAGGATTCCTGCGAAAAAATTGCTTGCCAGCGGCCCAAAATTCCTCGCCGCTGGACATATCGCCAATTTTCAAACAAGCCCTAGCAAAAACGCCGCCGCGGCCGCCAGTGCAGTTCGGAGGCACAGCACCGATGGCGGCCCGGCGGGCCAAGTTGGCACAGCGCAACAACGATCAGGGCTTGCAGGGTAATCCCGATGCGTGCCACCCGAGGCGCGGCAGCGCCTGTAACGTGAGTGCCGATAGAACGGGCGGCAATGCCGGCCCGGTCTCTGCTCTGTCCGTACAGCGCACCGCCGCCATGGACTCCGGGTCCAGGGCCCGCAGGCCCTGGTGGTTTTCCCACCGCTTTTGACAGCAAAAGCGGTGCGCCCGCCGCGCAGGCGCGCCCCCCGGGGGGTACCCCGGCAAATAACGGCGGGGGCAAGCCCCCGCCCTACAGGCAGCCCTGCGGATAGAGGGACGGGCGGATGATATCCGCCCCTACAGGCCCCTGGCAGTTGTCATACCGCCCCTACGGACGGCGCGCCGAGTCGTCGCGCCCCACGGGGCCAGCAGTTGCGGGGGAAAACGGGCGGATGATATCCGCCCCGCCCCGCCGGCACGGGCTCAGAAGATCCAGCCCAGCAGGACGGAGAGGGCGAAGGCGGCGATGGCGGGCAGGAAGTTCTCCCACCGGGTGGGCTGATCCAGGATGGCCTTGATGAGCAGCACCACGCCGGCGACCCGCAGCAGCCAGGGCAGCAGGCCCAGCAGCAGCATCAGGGGCAGGCCGATGATGAGCAGCACCACCGGGATGGCCACCACGGCCACCAGGCAGATGATGCCGAGGGTAAACAGCGTCAGCATAGCAATTCCTCCTTTTGATGGATACAGCTTACCACGCCCAGGTAAAACTGCCCTGAAGGAATCCTTAAAATCAGATAAAAAAATGTGGGACAGCCGCCGGCTGTCCCACATTTTTTATACTTGTTACCGGAAGTACTCCGCGCCGCTCTCAAAGAGGGGCTGGTGCTTGTCGCCGGGGATGTTGACGCCCACGTAGGGGCCCCGGCGCTCCGAGTGGCCCATCTTGCCGAACACCCGGCCGTCGGGGGAGAAGATGCCCTCGATGGCCTCCAGGGAGCCGTTGGGGTTGGCGTCGATGTCCATGGAGGGCTTGCCGTCGGCCCCCACATACTGGGTGGCGATCTGGCCGGCGGAGATGAGCCGCTTCACCTCCGCCCTGGGGGCCACAAAACGGCCCTCGCCGTGGGAGACGGGGATGGTGTGCAGGTCGCCCACGCTGGACTTCAGCATCCAGGGGGACTGGACGGAGGCCACCCGGGTGGTGACATACCGGCTCTGGTGGCGGCCGATGGTGTTGTAGGTCAGGGTGGGGCACTTGTCGTCCATGTCCCGGATCTCGCCGTAGGGCACCAGGCCCAGCTTGATGAGGGCCTGGAAGCCGTTGCAGATGCCCAGCATCAGGCCGTCCCGCTTTTTCAGCAGGTCGTGGACCGCGTCGGTGAGGCGGGGGTTGCGCAGGAAGGAGCAGATGAACTTGGCGGAGCCGTCAGGCTCGTCGCCGCCGGAGAAGCCGCCGGGCAGGAACAGGATCTGGGCCTTGCGGATGGCCTTTTCCAGGGCCAGGGCGGACTCCTCCAGATCGGCGGCGGTCAGGTTGCGCACCACCAGGATCTCCGGCTCCAGCCCCGCCCGCAGGCAGGCCCGGGCGGAGTCGTACTCGCAGTTGGTGCCGGGGAACACAGGGATGACCACCTTGGGGTGGGCCACCCGGCGCTTGCGCACCGCCGGGGAACGCTTGTCCCAGGAGATGGCCTTCACCGCGCCGGAGGTTCCCGCCCGGGTGGGGTACACGTCCTCCAGCACCCCCTCGCTGAGGGAGAGCAGCTCGTCAATGGGGGCGGAGTCCCTGCCGATGGCGACCACCGGCTCCGCCGTGGTGACGCCCAGCTTCCCGCCGTGGGTCAGCTCCACGTCCCCGGTCAGCTCCGCCACGAGGTCGCCGGGGCGGGAGGCATACCAGGGAGCGCCGGCCTTGGAATCGGCGGCAAAGCCGATGGAATTGCCGAAGGCCATGTTCATCACGGCCTCCGCCGCGCCGTTCTCCACGGCCCAGGCGGCCTTCACCTTGCCGGCCTTGTGGAGGGCGTGGAACTCCTCCCAGGCGGCCTTCTGCCCTTCGGGCCCCTCCCCGTGGAACAGGTACACCGGGTGACCCGCCTCCTTAAACTCGGGGGAGAGCACCTCCCCGGCCTTCACCGGGGCGATGGCGAAGGAGATCACCGTGGGGGGCACGTCCAGATCCAGGAAGGAGCCGGACATGGAGTCCTTGCCGCCGATGGCCGCCGCCCCCAGCTCAAGCTGGGCGTCCAGGGCACCCAGCAGGGCGGCGAAGGGCTTGCCCCACCGCTCCGGCTCGGTGCGCAGTTTCTCAAAGAACTCCTGCAGGGTGAGATAGGCGGTTTTGTAGTCCGCGCCGGCGGCCACCAGCTTGGCCACCGAGGTGTACACCGCGCTGTGGGCGCCGGAATAGGGATCCGCGGACAGCTGGTCGGGGTCGCAGCCCCAGGCCATGACGCTGGCCTGGTCGGTCTCCTGCCCGGGCAGCACGGGGAACAGGGCGGCCATGGCCTGGGCGGGGGTGCGCTGGCTCTTTCCGCCGAAGGGCATGAGCACGCTGCCCGCGCCGATGGAGCCGTCAAACCGCTCGGTGAGGCCCCGGCGGGAGGCGGACTTCAGGCTGGCCGCCATCTCCCGCAGGGTGGGGGCCTTGGGCTGGGCCACTCCGTCCGGGCGGGCGGGGACGGACACGCTGGCGTGCTTCACCGCGCCGTTGGTGTTGAGGAAGGCCCGGGACAGGTCGGCCACCACCTGGCCCCGCCAGGTCATGACCATGCGGGGCTCCTCGGTGACCGTAGCCACCGGATAGGCCTCCAGGTTCTCCCGCTGGGCGGCGGCCAGGAAGGCGTCCACGTCCTCCGGCCCCACCACCACGGCCATGCGCTCCTGGGACTCGGAGATGGCAAGCTCGGTGCCGTCCAGGCCGTCGTACTTCTTGCGCACCGCGTCCAGATCGATGGACAGGCCGTCAGCCAGTTCGCCGATGGCCACGCTGACGCCGCCGGCGCCGAAGTCGTTGCACCGCTTGATGAGCCGGGTGACCTCCCCGTCCCGGAATAGCCGCTGGAGCTTGCGCTCCTCCGGGGCGTTGCCCTTCTGCACTTCGCTTGCCATGGTGTCCAGGCTCTTGAGGTTGTGGCTCTTGGAGGAGCCGGTGGCGCCGCCGATGCCGTCCCGGCCGGTGCGCCCGCCCAGGAGGATCACCACGTCGCCGGGGGCGGGCCGCTCCCGGCGGACGTTGGCCGCCGGGGCCGCGCCCACCACCGCGCCGCACTCCAGGTGCTTGGCGATGTAGCCCTCGTGATAGAGCTCGGCCACGTGGCCGGTGGCAAGGCCGATCTGGTTGCCGTAGGAGGAGTAGCCCGCCGCGGCGGTCTGGGCGATCTTCCGCTGGGGCAGCTTGCCCGCCAGGGTCTGCTCCACCGGGGTGCGGGGGTCGCCGCAGCCGGTGAGGCGCATGGCCTGGTGGACGTACACCCGGCCGGACAGGGGGTCGCGGATACACCCGCCGATGCAGGTGGCCGCGCCGCCGAAGGGCTCGATCTCGGTGGGGTGGTTGTGGGTCTCGTTCTTGAACATCAGGAGCCAGTCCTGCTTCTTCCCGTCCACCTTTGCGGGCACGTGGATGGAGCAGGCGTTGATCTCCTCGCTCTCGTCCAGCTCGGGGAGCAGGCCCCGCTTTTTCAGGGTCTTGGCGCCGATGGTGGCGATGTCCATCAGGGTCTGGGGCCGGGCCGCGGCCTTCTCCTGGCCGTACACCTCCACCCGGGCGGCCAGGTAGCGGTCATAGGCGGCCTTCACCTGCCCATCGGCAATCTCCGCCCCGTCCAGGTGGGTGGAGAAGGTGGTGTGGCGGCAGTGGTCAGACCAGTAGGTGTCCACCACCCGCAGCTCGGTGAGGGTGGGATCCCGCAGCTCCTCCTCAAACATGTACTGCTGGAAGAACTTCAGATCCGCCAGATCCATGGCCAGGCCGTAGGTGTCCAGCACCTGGCGCAGCTCCTCCTCGCTCATGTGGGCGAAGCCGTCCAGCACCGGTACGTCCTCCGGCACGGGGTAGCTCTGCCGGAGGGTCTCCGGCTTGTCCAGGGCGGCCTCCCGGCTCTCCACCGGGTTGATCAGGTAGCCCCTGGCCTTGTCCAGCTCCTCCGGGGTGAGGGTGCCCTGGAGCACGTACACCGTGGCGGCCCGGACGGCGGGGCGCTCCCCGCCGGTCATCATCTGGATGCACTGGGCGCAGGAGTCGGCCCGCTGGTCGTACTGCCCCGGCAGGGCCTCCACCGCCAGCAGGGTGTGCTCCCCCCGGGGGGCGGGCATCTTCTCGTCCCACAGCTTGTCCACCTGTGGCTCGGACAGGATGGTGGTGCGGGCGGCGGCGTAGACGGCCTCGTCCACCCCCTCCACATCGTAGCGGCGGAGCACCCGCACGCCGGTGAGGCCGGTGAGCCCCAGGGTGTGGCGGAGCTCATGGAACAGCCCCTCCGCCTCCACATCGTAGCCGGACTTCTTCTCTACAAAACAGCGAAATACGTTTCCCATACACTCTCCCCTATCTCTCTTTATGAAATTTCCCATTGGTCAAACTGGTAAAACAGGTTCTGCTGGGTGGGGGTCAGGCCGGAGAGCTGATTCCACTGCATCAGCACCGACCAGTTCTTGAAGCAGATCACCGCGAAGGGCGGCTCCTGGGCCAGCTGGGCATAGAGCTGGGCCGCCGCCTCCGTCCTGGCCGTGCCGGAGGCGGCCCGGAAGGCGCTGTGCAGGCTGGTGGCCTGGGCATTGCTGTACCCGCCGTAGTTCAGCGCCCCGCCGGGGGTGATGAGGGCGGTGAGGTCGAAGTCGGCGGTGAGGCGCACCTCCCCCAGGTACAAGTCGAAATCCCCCGCCTCCAGGGCCTGGACATAGTCGTCCCAGGACAGGGCGGCCAGCTCCGCCTGGATGCCCAGGTCGGTGAGGTTGGCCGCCAGCAGCTCCGCCGCGTCCAGCCGGGTGGGGTTGTTGGTGGGGGCCGCCAGGGTGAGGGACAGGGGCGTCCCCCGCCGCTGCCACACCCCGTCGGAGCGGCTGTACCCCGCCTGGGTGAGCAGCTCCTCCGCCGCCCCGGTGTCGTAGGCCAGGGACTGGGCCAGCTCCGCGTCGTAGAGGGGGCTGACCGGGGAGACGGGCAGGGCGGCGGCCTGGGCGTGGCGGGACAGGCGGGCGGTGACCGCCGACGAGCGGTCGAAGGCCCGCAGAAGGGCCTGACGCACCGCCGCGCTGGCGCAGGGGCCGGAGACGGTGTTGAAGCCCACGTAGAGCATGGTGCTGGTGGGGTAGTCCACCGTGTCGAAGGAGCCGGAGAAGCCCAGGGAGTTGGTGCCCGTCAGATCGGTGGACACCATGGTGACCTCCCGGGTGTCAAAGGCGCGGATGAGTTCGTCCGCCTCGTGGATGGCCCGCAGCGGGATGGACTGCAGGGACAGGTTCTCCGGGCCCTGCCGCCAGTTGGGGTTGGCCGTCAGGCTCCAGCTCTCCCCCGCGCCGGTGAGCACGTAGGGGCCGGTGCCCAGGGGGACGGCCCCGGCCTCCCGCACGATGGGGATGTCCAGCAGGGCGGGCAGGTTCCCGTTGGCCCGGGTGAGGGAGACGGACACCCCCCCGTCCGCCGTGGCCGAGATGGCGCCGATGCCGGTAAACCGGGCGGAGTAGAGGGCGCTGGTGCGGGCGGCCTCCAGAGAGGACACCACGTCGGCGGCGGTGAGGGCGCTGCCGTCGGAGAAGGTGACGCCGGGGCGCAGGCGGAAGCTCCAGGTCAGGCCGTCCTCGGACACAGTATAGGAGGCGCACAGCACGTTGTGAACCTGAAATTCCTGATCCAGCTCGAACAGCCCCTCGTACACCAGCCCGGCCAGGTTCAGATTGGTGCGGTTGGTGCCGGTGATGGGGTGGAACCCCGCCGACGGGTAGCAGGCCAGGGCGAACTCCGCCGGCTCCGGCGCCGGCGTGGCGCTGGGCGTGGGGGTGGGGGTCACCTCCGGCTCCGGCGCGGGCCCGCAGCCGGCCAGCCCCAGGCACAGGGCCGCCGCCAGCAGGGCGGCCAGTATTCTTTTCAAGGGGCCTGACCTCCTTTCCAAAGGCGCGTCGATTTTCTGCGGAAAATCTCTGCCGCTGCGCGGCAGGATACGCGCCTTCCAGGGGGAACCAGTTCCCCCTAGATACGCGCCTGCGGCGCGATACCCCCTCCGCTCTCCGAGGGGGATTTTGGATTGGCGTACAACGGCAATGAAGTATCACAAATTTTGTAACTGCTTGTCTCACAGAGTTTTCCCCGCCCCGCGGGGAAAAGAAATGGAAAATCAGTCTTTCCGGGAATTCATTTCCCGGAAAGACACCCCGACCCGCGCCACGGGGCGCGAAACCGGGGGTATCGAGCCAAGTCGCCGGCTTTGCCGGCACGCAGGCTCGTATCTAGGGGGCATTGGATGCCCCCTAGACCGTCAACGCGATCATTGCCGCCTGGCTTCCCCGCTCCCCGTGGGTGGCCCGGTGAGACCAGTATTTTTCCGGCATGCAGCAGGTGCAGTCAGGGGAGACGGCGATGTGGGCCGGATCCAGCCCGGCGCTCTCCAGCCGCTTGGCGTTGAGGGCCTTGAGATCCACGTGGAACTTGCCGGTGGGCAGCACCTCGATGGCGGACAGGGCAGCGGCGCCCATGGCCTCGGTCATGGCGTTGGGCACGTCCTCGTGGGTCTCAAAGCAGCACTTGGAGATGCCGGGGCCGATGGCGGCCAGGATGTCCATCCGGTCGCAGCCGTAGCAGTCCACCATCCGCTCCACCGCCTTGGCGGCGATGCCCAGGGCGGTGCCCCGCCAGCCGGAGTGCACCGCGCCGACCACCCGGCGCACCGGGTCATAGAGCAGGATGGGCAGGCAGTCGGCGGTGAAGATGGTGAGCACCACGCCGGGGATGTCGGTGATCAGGCCGTCGGCCTTCCAGGGCTCCCCCTCGTCCAGGCCGATGCCCAGGTCGGCGGCGGTGACGGTGCGCACGGTGTCCCCGTGAACCTGGCTGGCGCAGACGATCTTCCCCACGTCCACGCCGATGGCGGCGCAGAAGCGGCGGTAGTTCTCCCGCACCCTGTCCGGGTCGTCCCCCCGGTTCATGCTCAGGTTGAGGGTGGCGAAGATCCCCTCGGACACCCCGCCGCGGCGGGTGGAAAAGCCGTGTGCCACACCGCCGGCGGCGTCGAAGCCGTCGGCGGTCAGGTACACCAAACCGTTCTGATTGTGTTCGGTGATATTCATGCTGTCTCTCCCTCGCAGATGCTCTTTTGAAACGTCCGTCTGACAAAAGCCTCGCAGAGTTCCGTCGCCCATCTCGGCCCAAGAGCCGCCGCAAGCGGCGGTTGGCCTCGAAACGCGCCTGCGGGCGCAGGTAGGCGACGGAATAAAATCAAAATCTGTCCTTTCCGGGGACATGCGCCTCGGAAAGGACACTTCTCATGACGGAAGGGGCGACTTTTTCGTGAGAAAACGAGCCCCTTCCGTCATGCAGCCCCCTTCGAAAAAGTGGCTTTGCCACTTTTTCGATTATAGATCGGGATGGTACTCCTTGCAGGTACACTTCTTGAATTTCTTGCCGCTGCCGCACGGACACGGTTCGTTGGGGCCGATCTTCTGGCCCTTCTTGACGGGCTGCTTCTTGACGGTGCCGTCGCCGCCGGCGCTCTCGCCGGTGACCTTGGCCACCCGCTCCCGCTTGACCTCGCCGCCCACCTGGATGCGGGCCAGGAAGATGCGGCGGAGGGTCTCCTCCTGGATGGCGGCGATCATGCGCTCGAACATCTCATAGCCCTCGCGCTTGTACTCCACCTTGGGGTCGTTCTGGCCGTAAGCCCGCAGGCCGATGCCCTGGCGGAGATCCTGCATGGCGTCGATCTGATCCATCCAGTACTCGTCCACCACCCGGAGCATCATGACCCGCTCCAGCTCCCGCATGAGGGGCTCGCCCAGCTCCTTCTCCTTGCGGGCGTAGATGTCGCTGGCCCGCTCCTGAAGCAGGCCGATGAGCTCGTCGGCGCTGTACTGCTCGAGCTCCTTGTCGGTGAACTTGAACTCGTCGGGCCGCAGGAACAGGCCCCGGTACTGGGCGCACACCTCCCGCCAGTTCTCGGCGTCCATGTGCTTGAGCTCGCCCATGTGGGCGTTGACCTCATTGGTGATCACGCCGGTGAGCATGGTCTGAATGGAGTCCTTCAGGTTCTCGCCATCCAGCACCTTGCGGCGCTGCTCGTAGATCACCTGGCGCTGGGTGTTCATCACATCGTCGTACTCCAGCACCGTCTTGCGGGTCTGGAAGTTGCGGGACTCCACCTGCTTCTGGGCGTTCTCGATGGCGTTGGAGAGGATCTTGGCGTCGATGGGGGTGTCCTCGTCCACGCCCAGCTTCTCCATCATGCCCATGACCCGCTCGGAGCCGAACAGGCGCATGATGTCGTCCTCCAGGGACAGGTAGAACCGGCTCTCGCCCGGGTCGCCCTGACGGCCGGCGCGGCCGCGGAGCTGGTTGTCGATGCGGCGGGACTCGTGCCGCTCGGTGCCCAGGATGAACAGGCCGCCCACGGCGCGGACTTTGTCCGCCTCCACCTTGATCTCTTCCTTGTATTTGGCCTCCGCCTCGGCGAACATCCGCCGGGCGTCCAGGATCTCCTGGTTGTCGGTCTCGGCGTAGCCGGTGGACTCGGCGATCATCTCATCGCTGAGGCCCGCCTTCTTCAGATCCGCCTTGGCCAGGTACTCGGCGTTGCCGCCCAGCATGATGTCGGTGCCGCGGCCGGCCATGTTGGTTGCCACGGTGACCGCGCCGAACTTGCCGGCCTGGGCGACAATCTCCGCCTCCTTCTCGTGGAACTTGGCGTTGAGCACGTTGTGCTTGATGCCCTTCTTCTTGAGCATGGAGGAGAGCTCCTCCGACTTCTCGATGGAGATGGTGCCCACCAGCACGGGCTGGCCCTTGGCGTGGCACTCCTCGATCTGCTGCACGATGGCCCGGAACTTGCCGGCCTCGGTCTTGTACACCACGTCGGGGTGGTCGACGCGCTGCACCGGCTTGTTGGTGGGGATCTCCACGATGTCCAGGGAGTAGATGGTGCCGAACTCCTCCTCCTCGGTCATGGCGGTGCCCGTCATGCCGGAGAGCTTGCCGTACAGGCGGAAGTAGTTCTGGAAGGTGATGGTGGCCAGGGTCTTGGACTCCCGGGCCACGGTGACGTGCTCCTTGGCCTCGATGGCCTGGTGCAGGCCCTCGGAGTACCTTCTCCCGTACATGAGACGGCCGGTGAACTCGTCCACGATGATGACCTCGCCGTCCTTCACCACGTAGTCGATGTCCCGCTTCATCAGGCCCCGGGCCCGGATGGCCTGGTTGATGTGGTGGGACAGGGTGGTGTTCTCCGGATCGGCCAGGTTCTCCAGGTTGAAGGCCTGCTCAGCCTTGGCAATGCCCCGGGCGGTGAGGGTGACGGTGCGGGCCTTCTCGTCCACCACGTAGTCGGCGTCGATGTCGGGATCCTCCTCCTCCTTGGTGTCCACGCTGGCCACCCGCTGGCCCTTCAGCTTGGAGACGAAGCTGTCCACAATGGTGTACAGCTGGGTGGACTGATCCCCCTGGCCGGAGATGATGAGGGGGGTGCGGGCCTCGTCGATGAGGATGGAGTCCACCTCGTCCACGATGGCGAAGGCGTGGCCCCGCTGCACCAGCTCCTGCTTGTAGATGGCCATGTTGTCCCGCAGGTAGTCGAAGCCGAACTCGTTGTTGGTGCCGTAGGTGATGTCGGCGTCATAGGCGGCCTTGCGCTCCCGGGGGGGCACGTCGTGGATCACCAGGCCCACGGTCAGGCCCATGAAGCGATACACCTTGCCCATCCACTCGCTGTCGCGCTTGGCCAGGTAGTCGTTGACGGTGACGATGTGCACGCCTTCCCCGGCCAGGGCGTTCAGGTAGGCGGGCAGGGTGGCCACCAGGGTCTTGCCCTCGCCGGTCTTCATCTCGGCGATGCGGCCCTGGTGGAGGATGATGCCGCCGATGAGCTGCACCCGGTAGGGCTTCATGCCCAGCACGCGCCAGGCCGCCTCCCGGCAGGCGGCGAAGGCCTCGGGCAGGATGTCGTCCAGGCTCTCGCCGTCGGCCACGCGCTGCTTGAACTCCGCCGTCTTGGCGCGGAGCTGCTCGTCGGTCAGCTTGGAATACTCCCCGTCCAGGGCCTCAATCTTGTCCACGATGGGTTTGATGGCGCGCAGCTCCTTTTCCGAGCTGGTGCCAAAGAGCTTCTTCAACAGTCCCATGGGTCTTGTTCACCTTTCTTGTTCCGCCCAAAGCCAGCGGCCCCGGGGGTTTTCGTGCTGATTCAGTGTCCTAGTATATCATATCCTCTGTCAATAAAAAAGGGGAAATTGTGAACAAACCGGCGGCAGGAAGGGGGAGAATGAAAAAGTGTGCGGTTTTGCACACCTGTGGGGAAAGAAAACGTGGTAAACTCTTTTTAAATGGAATAAAACCCCTTAAAATATCCCCCAAAAGTATGCAGAGACAAGGCCGAAGGGCCGCAAGTGGGTACAATTCTGCCATGAAGCCCACTGACAAGCTGCACAGCGCCGTTTGACGCCCCTCCGTTTTTTACAAATCGGGTACGAAACCTTACAAAACGGCTTTCCCCATTTACGGCCCGGCCGGGGGATGGTACAATAATGTCTGGTGAATCAACCGCTTTGCGGTCGATTCGCGCGGCACTGCCGCGCAATGCTTCTCACCATCGCCGATTTCGGCGCTTGTGAGAAGCATTCAGACACTGTTGCAATGCGTCCTCCTGCGGCGGCAAATCTATGCCGCCGCAGGAGGTGCAGGGCTTTGGGGCTGTTTCAGCCCAAAAGCCCTGCACCTGAACAAAGCCGATGGGCCTTGAAATCCTTGCTTTCAAGGCTTGTGGCTTTGTTCCGTAGGCATTACAATAGGCATGGAAGAGGATCCACCCACCCCCTGGAAAAGGAGACTGTTATGAAACGACGTGCAATCCTGTCCGGCCTGCTGGCCGGCGCCCTGCTGCTCGGCCTGGCGGCCTGCTCCGGCCCGGCGCCGGAGCCCACCGTTACCCCCAGCGCCGAGCCCACCCCCACGGCCACGGCTGCGCCGGAGCCC
>DGYMJ06203__coassemble_517_pt1 | contig 22685 bp, 24 predicted proteins | sample DGYMJ06203__metabat2_low_PE_040 | metagenome-assembled genome bin DGYMJ06203 | reverse complement strand
TCCCGCAGCTCGGGGTAGTGGCCCTCGTTCTCGTGGATGACGGTGTCGCACACCTCATAGAGGAAGGGGTCGTTGACGCCCAGCAGCTTGCCGTGGCGGGCGGCCCGGCGGAGCAGCCGGCGGAGCACGTAGCCCCGGCCCTCGTTGGAGGGGAGCACGCCGTCGCAGATCATGAACACGGAGGAGCGGATGTGGTCGGTGATCACCCGGAGGGATACGTCCTTGGCGGCGGTCTCGCCGTAGTGGGCGTGGGTGATCTCGGACACCTTGTTGGTGATGTTCATGACGGTGTCCACGTCGAACAGGGAGGCCACGTTCTGGCACACGCAGGCCAGCCGCTCCAGGCCCATGCCGGTGTCGATGTTCTTCTGCTTCAGCTCGGTGTAGTGGCCCTCCCCGTCGTTGTCAAACTGGGAGAACACGATGTTCCACACCTCAATATAGCGGTCGCAGTCGCAGCCCACGGTGCAGCCCGGCTTGCCGCAGCCCCACTCGGGGCCCCGGTCGTAGTAGATCTCGGAGCAGGGGCCGCAGGGGCCGGAGCCGTGCTCCCAGAAGTTGTCCTCCTTGCCGAACTTGAAGATCCGGTCTTCGGGGATGCCGATCTCGTCCCGCCAGATGGCGAAGGCCTCGTCATCGGCGGGGGTGGTCTCGTTGCCGGCGAACACGGAGGGGTAGAGCCGGTCGGCCTCCAGGCCCACCCACTCGGGGGAGGTGAGGAACTCCCAGGCCCAGTGGATGGCGTCCCGCTTGAAGTAATCGCCGAAGGAGAAGTTGCCCAGCATCTCAAAGTAGGTGCCGTGGCGGGCGGTGTGGCCGATGTTTTCAATGTCGCCGGTGCGGATGCACTTCTGACAGGTGGTCACCCGGTGGCGGGGGGGCTCCTGCTCGCCGGTGAACCAGGGCTTCATGGGCGCCATACCGCTGTTGATGAGCAGCAGGGAGGCATCGTTCTGGGGGATGAGGGAGAAGCTGGGCAGGCGCAGATGGCCCTTTGTCTCGAAGAATTTCAGGAACATCTCGCGCAGCTCGTTGAGACCGTAGTTCTTGTGCATGGACAGACCAAACTCCTATCTTCCAAAATTTTGGGCTTTGCCGGGCAAAAAAGAAGCCCCGCCCCCATGTCAGGGGCGGAGCGTATTCACTCCACGGTACCACCCTGATCTGCCCCGAAGGGCATCTCATGCCATCCGGTAACGGGGATGAGGCGTCCCGGTCGTCCCGGGCAGCTGGTGAAGTGGCTTGCGGAGCCGTACCGCAGAGGGCTTCCACCGTCCCCTCCTCGCTCGGCGCACGGGCATCCGCTTGGCTTCGTCGCGGCGTTTCAACTGCCTTATTCTATCATATTTTTCACGGTTGTCAACCATTTTCGGCGCAGAACGGGGATCTTGAACGGTCAGAGAAAGGATTCGAGGAAGTAAAGCCGGTTTTGTTCCGCGTCCCAAAAGACGAGCAGCTCGCTGTTGTCCTCCTGGGCCCGGTACCAATAGAGACAGTCGCCGTAATCGGGCCGGTCCCCGGCGGGAACCTGAATTTCGTCCAGCCAAGCCTCGGCGGCCTCGCGGTAGCTGTCACAGTAGATGGTCTCCCGCTCCACGGAACCCCAGGCAAACATGAGGCTGACGGGATCCTCATACTGGTAGGAAAACACATGGTACCGGATGCCGTCGCCGTGGAAGCTGGGGCCGGAGTCCGCCTCATAGCACAGCGAAGGGCGGGCCAGAATGGGGAGGGAGATGCCCCAGTTCAGGCGCAGGGCCGAGGCGTAGCCGGGCACCAGCCGCCAGGCGAGGAGACCGGCCAGAAGCAGCAGGCCGGCCAGGGCAGCTAAAACGGCCCTAAGGACGCGCTTTCTTTTCATGGGAGACCACCTTTCCCGGAGCTGTCCGGCTCAGAACCACGCCCGGTAGGAGAACCAGTGCTCCGTAATACGTCGGGTCATGCCGCCGTTGTCCGTTCCGTCGCTCCAGCGCCACTCGCCCTCCCCGGCGGGAGTCAGCGGGACATCCACATTCTGATAGGCGGCCGGGACGCCGTCCTCCGAGTAGTAAAACCCGCAGTAGGTGGAGGCGGGGGCCAGGCCGAAGCCGCCGGAGAAGAACTGCACGATCCGGTGCTCCCCGGGAAAGACGCCTTCAATCTCTACACTCTTGTACCGCGCCGCCGTCTGGCTGCCGCGCAGGCAGTCCGCCGCGATCTCCTCCAGTGCCGCCTGGTTGGCGGCCACAAACCGCTCAATCCCCGCCGGATGATCCCCGCTCCGGACTGTCATCAGCAGCAGGGCCGGGATGAGGAGCGCGCACAGGAGAACCAGGAGTATTGGAACCTTTTTCACTTTCATCATAATAACCCTCCCGAGAAGTCCGGGGCAGAAGGGAGCCCAGGAAGAACAGCAGGGGCGGCAGCAGGCCCGCCAGAATAACCTGGGGCAGCCACAGCCACGGGGCGGCCCCGTCCAGAAAGGCGAGGCCGGTCATCAGGACGAACAGGGCCGAGGGGGAGGCCAGAAGGAAGGTGGACAGGAGAATTTGAAGGCCCAGATAGCCCACCGACGGCAAGGTGCCGCCGGAGGAGAAGAGCCACAGCCCGCCGAAGGCCCAGATCCAGGCGCATAGGGCGGGGTACAGGACGGCCTTGACGCCGGTTTTCAGATCCGGGGCGGGCCAGCGCTGCAGGGAGGACACCACCCAGCCCGCCGGCACATAGAGGAGCATCAGGACGTACGCATAGACGGGAAATACAGGGAGACCCCACGCTCCGGACAGGAGCAGCCAGCCCCCAAACCCCAGGACAGAGAGGGTAAAATGCCCGGCGGCAAACCCGCCGAAGCGGCCAAGGACAGAGCCGGTATGCCTCATGCGGGAGTTCCCCCTTCCGGGAGCGCCGGCAGCAGATAGATCTGTACCACGGCGATGGAGGAGGAAACAGGGTCTGCCTGCCTGAAATTGAGAAACGAAAAGAAAAAGTACAGCACAGAACACAGAATATGGCCCAGGATAAAGGAGCCCAGGCGGCCGGGGATGGAACCTCTCGTAGGCATCAGCGTTCACCTCACTGAGGCCAGTATACACAATATAAGTCTAAAAATCAACATTATTTTAATGATAAACAATAAAATAAAATTGAAAAACAGGGCGGCCGGTTTGGCCGCCCTAGCACTTCGGCTTTTTGTTCAATTTGAGGGAGATGCCCCGGGCCTCCGCCGCCCCGTTCAGCAGACGGACGGCCTGGGCGGCCCGCTCCTTCAGGGGGAGGGAGCCGTCCAGACGCTCCACCACCGCCGCCGTGTCCCCAGCGGGGAGCAGGTTGACGGCGGTGCAGAAGAAGCTCTTGTGTCGCCCGTCGTTGTAGTGTTCCAGCAGTTCGGTGAGCAGGCGGCTCTTTTCCGCCAGCTCCGCCCGAAAGTCCTCCGGCGCTGCCGCCCAGCGGTTCAAATGCTCCAGCTGGTTCCGGTGGGGCACGAAGGAGTCGAAGCGGGCGGCCTCTGTCAGCCGGGGGCAGGGGTAGCCGGGGCAGAGGGCGCAGGACTCCGGCCCGCCGTGGGCCAGTGCGCACCGGATGACGGCGCAGCTCTGGTGCCCCTCCCCGCCGCCGCAGCCGGGGCAGCCCTTCTCCATCCGGTGCATGGGACACAGGGCGCAGCACAGCCCGCACAGGGAGAACGCCGGGTCGCTCCGCCGGTAATCCCTCATGACGGCTCCTTCCTCCGCAGCAGGGCGAACAGGTTGCACTCCCGGCAAGCGGAGGCAAAGCTCTGTCCGGTAAATATCCAGCATAGGGGCTTGATGGACATGAGAAGCAAGGTGCCTAGCAGGCAGCTGACCAGAATGGCCAGATAATAGGCCAGGTGGAGAGGAATGGTGTCTACTGCCGGGGTAATCCGGGTGAGCCAAAGCCGCTGCCAGAATTCGATGGCCAGGGGATGGACCAGGTAGACCCCGAAGGACAGACCGGAGAGGAGGGTGACCGCCCGACCGCTCTCCCGTCCCTCCCAATAGGAGCGGGCCAGCAGGAACAGGGCACAGGCAAGCCCGGCACAGAACAGGTGCAGATAGCTCTTGAATACCTCGCTGTAGGAGCCGGCAGTTGCGGAGGCATACCAGGTGCCGACGGCAATGACCGCGAAACAGGTCAGAGCGGCGGCCCAGAGAACGCCCCGGCGGGGCAGCTTCTCCAGCCGGGCCAGCCGGGCCCCCAGCAGAAAGTAGCCCAAGTACCCGCCGATAAAGTTCAGGTTGAGGGTCCAGTGGACAGTGACAATGGTTTTCAGCGTCCCGGCTGGAGCCATATCCCGGAGGGTGCCCATACCGATGCAGGCGACAAACCACAGCACGACCAGATAATTCCACTGAGCGGAGGTGAGGCCGTCAGCCATCTTTTTCAGGAATGGGGAGATCAGGTAAACAGGCACCAGGGCATAGAGGAACCAGTAGGGCACCAGCACCGGAGTGTTGAGCAGGGGGATGATCTTACCCAGGGCGGCCTGGGGCCCGGCCAGAGCGCCGGTGACAGCGATGACCGCCGCCGACCAGGCCAGCAGGGGTACCAGGATTTTGGGCAGCCGCCGGCGAAACAGGATGTCCAGCCGGGCGGTCTGAGGCTGGGAGAGAAGCAGCGCCCCGGAGAGCATGAAGAACAGAGGTACTGCTGCGGTGGCCAGGGAGGAGGCCAGGTTTGAGAAGTGCCACAGCGGGTTGCCCAGCCTGCGCAGGGCTGCGGCGGCGGTGTGGAGATAGACCACCCCAATCATGGACAGCACCCGCAGCAGATCGTAGTCCAGTCGGCGGCCAGTCATAGGCCCACCGCCTTCCGGCGCAGGAGGGAGAGGGGAGGGGCTTGGATGGGCAGCCGAAAGTAGAAGGGCATCTGGGGCTTCCGGGCCTCCGGAATGGGCAGCCCGTCTCCGTCGGTGAGGCCCTCCACGGTGACGGGCACCGGCTTCAGGCCGGGGCCCACCAGCTCCAGCTCATCCCCGGCGGAGAGCTTGTTGCGCAGCTCGCACAGGGTGGTGCCGTCGGGGGTGCAGGAGGTGACCACCGCCATGATCTGCCAGTCCCGGACATAGCGGGAGTGGCTGGTGTGCTGGCCCGGCTCCCCGAAGTAGAAGCCGGTGGAGTAGGGCCGGTGGCTCACCTTCTCCACCTCGTCCCGCCACACCGGGTCCAGGGGCTGGCCCTCCAGGGCGGCGTCGATGGCGTGGCGGTAGGCGCCGGTGACCACGGCGGCGTAGTAGGCCGACTTGGCCCTCCCCTCGATCTTCAGGGAGTCCAGCCCGGCGTCGATGAGCTCCGGGATGTGGTCGATCATGCACATGTCACGGGAGTTGAGGATGTAGGCGCCCCCCTCGTCCTCCCCGATGGGGAAGTACTCGCCGGGGCGCTTCTCCTCCACCAGGGCGTACTGATAGCGGCAGGGCTGGGCGCAGGCGCCCCGGTTGGCGTCCCGCCCCGTCATATAGTTGGAGAGCAGGCAGCGGCCCGAGTAGCTGACGCACATGGCGCCGTGGACGAAGGCCTCGATCTCCAGTTCCCTGGGGGTCTTGGCCCGGATCTCCCGGATCTCGTCCAGGGACAGCTCCCGGGCCAGGATCACCCGGCTGGCCCCCAGCTCATACCAGGCGGCGGCCGCCTGGTAGTTGGAGACACTGGCCTGGGTGGAGATGTGGGCCTTCACCCTGGGGGCGTGCTTTTTCAGCAGGGAGAGCACCCCCACGTCGGCCAGGATAGCCGCGTCCACTCCCAGCTCCTGAAGGTACTCCAGCCACTCCGGCATCCGGGCGATCTCCCCGTTGCGGGGCATGGTGTTGCAGGTGACGTGGACGGCCACGCCCCGGCTGTGGCACAGGGCCACCGCCTGTTTCAGCTCCTCCGGGGTGAAGTTGCCGGCAAAGGAGCGCATGCCGAAATCCGTGCCCGCCAGATATACCGCGTCGGCACCGTAGGCCAGGGACATGCGCAGCCGCTCCATGTCCCCGGCGGGGGCGAGCAATTCAATGTGTTCAGCCATTCTGGTAACGCTCCTGGGTTGCGATGAAGTCCTGCTGGCCCTGATAGGTGCGGAAGAAATGGTGCAGTCCGTCGTCGCCCAGGGCGTAGAAGTAGTAGTTGGTGTCGTCCGGGTACACCGCCGCCCGCAGGGCGTCCACGCCGGGGCAGGAGATGGCCGTGGGGGGCAGGCCGGTGTGGGTGCGGGTGTTGTAGGGGGTGTCGGCGTTAAGATCCACCTCGGTGCCGCCGGTGGCGTACAGGATGGTGGCGTCGATGTTCAGATAGCCCGCCGTCTCACTGGTGGGGTTGTCCAGACGGTTGTAGATGACCGAGGCGATCTGGGCCTGATCCTGGCCGTCGGTCTCCTTCTCGATCATGGAGGCGATGATCACCGCGTCGTTGATGGTGTGGCCGGAGGCCTGGATGTCGGCGCGCATCTGTTCGGTGAAGATCTCGTCAAAGCGGAGGATCATCTTGTTGAGCACGCTCACCGGATCCTCGCCCATATAGAACTCATAGGTGTCGGGGAAGAGGTAGCCCTCCAGCCGCTTGGCATCCCCCAGGGGCAGCACCCCCTTGAGGAAGGAGAAGTTGAAGTCGTAGTTGGCGGCGGTGTCCTCCAGCTGCTCCACGGTGGACACCCCCTTCTCCTCCAGCAGCTGGAAGATCTGGGCCTCAGTCTGGCCCTCGGGGATGGTGACCGTGGTGATCATCCGGCTGGCGGAGGAGGAGCCCATGCTGGAGACCAGGGCCCGGTAGTCCATATCGGTGTCCAGCTGGTAGGTGCCCGGGGTGATCTTGGCGTCCTCCTCCCCGGCCTGGCCGGAGACATGGGTGAGGGCGCAGAACATCTTGAAGACCATCTTGTACTCGATGAGGCCGGCCTCCTTCAGCTTGTCGGCCACGTCGCTCACCGTGTCGCCCTCCTCGACCTGCACGGTGGCGGTGAGGGGGGCCTTGTTCAGGGCCAGCACGTCGTTGGCCCACATCCAGCCCACCCCCGCCAGAATGGCGGAGATGCCCAGCACAAAAATGATATAGAGCAGCACGCCCCACGCGCCCAGGCGCTTTTTCCGCCGGCGGCGGGGGGCGGGGCGCCGCTCACCCTCCGGATGGGAGGGGGCCACCCGCTTCCCGCCGTGGCCGGCGCTCCGGTGCTGGGCGGGGCGGCGTTCTTCGTTCCGATATTCTTCCTGAGACATGGGTTCCACTCCAATCAAACAAAAGGCTTCTCACAGGCGCCGGCACCCAGACGGGAACCACCCCGCATCCGGCCGCATAGTATGGGCCAGATGAAGCAAGCGAGGTGAAACAAACATGTGCTTTGGCAACAATGGCTGGGGTGGCAGCGGCTGCCTGTGGATCGTCCTGATTCTCATCATCATTTGCTGCTGCTGCTGCGGCGGCAGCGGCAACAGCTGCGGCTGCAACTGCGGCTGCAGCAACAACTGCGGGTGCAACGACGGCTGCTGCTGAACCGGTTACGTACCGTGGAGCGCCAGGAGCGGGGCCTCAGGCCCCGCTCTGCGCTGTCAGAGGTGCGGACGGGCCGTACAGCCCCTCCTCGGTGAGCACCAGGGCCACCGGGAGATCATGCCCCTCCGCGGGGAGACGCTCCAGCAGCAGCGGGGCGCGGCACAGGGCGGCGGTGAAGCCGGAAAAACCGGCCAGCCAGCGGTCATAGAACCCGCCTCCCTGGCCCAGACGCCCGCCGGAGAGGTCGAAGGCCAGGCCGGGCACCAGCACCAGGCCGATGTCCGCCCGGTCCACCGGGGGGCAGTCCTCCCCCGGCTCCAGCATGCCGAGACGGTGGGGGACCAGGGCGCTGTCCGGCCGGATCAGCCGGGCCTCCATCCCATGGCCGGGCAGGCACCGGGGCAGGCAGAGCCGCTTCCCCCTGGCCCACAGGGCGGGGAAGAGACGGGCGGTGTCCGGCTCCGCCCCCATGCCGTGGTAGAGCAGCAGGGTGTCCGCCGCCTCCACCTGGGGCAGGGAGAGGAAGCGGGCGAAGAGGGCGTCGTCGCTCTCCCGGCGCTGCCTGGGGGACAGGCCCTCCAGATACGCCCGGACACGGCGGCGCAGCGCGGCCTTCTCAGCCGTGATAGTGGACGTCATGGGCCACCTTCCGGGCGGCGTCGGCGCCCCTGAGCACCTCCACCAGCTTCAGGCCGAAGGGGAAGGCGGAGCCGGCGGCCTCGGCGGTGACAATGTGGCCGTCCACCACCACGGGAGTCCCCTTCTGCACCACGGCGGAGCCCATCAGCTCCTCCATGCCGGGGTAGCACACAGCCCGCCGCCGGTCGAGGAAGCCCAGATTGGCCAGGATGGTGGGGGCGGCACAGATGGCGGCCAGCCAGCAGCCCTCGTCGTAGCAGCGCTGGATCAGGGCCTGGGCGCGGAGCTCTCCCTGAATGGCCTCCACGCCGCCCAGGCCGCCGGGGAGCATGAGCATGTCCAGCGCGTCGGCGTTCAGCGCCTCCAGGGCGCAGTCGGCGGTGACGGTGATGCCGTGGGCGCCGGTGATCTGCGTCCCGCCGATGCCAGCCAGACAGACCTCCACGCCGGCCCGGCGCAGCAGATCGGCGGGCACCAGGGCCTCGCTCTCCTCAAATCCCGTTCCCAGCAGAATGGCTACCATGTTGCAACAGCACCTTTCCCTTTTTTAAGTTAAGTGTTCTCGCTCTTTCCCAAAACGGGGGCGACCCGCCCCCAGATTTCACGGTGAATGTCCTCCACGCTGCGCAGGGCGCCTGTGCCGTCCACACAGGGGATCCTGACCCAGCCCAGGCACTCCGCCGCCCGCAGGGCGGTGCGGCGGCACAGGGCCAGGTAGTCGGTATCCACCTCGTGGATGTCCCCGTGGGTGTGGGTGGCCGCCTCCCGGCTGCGGAGCAGGTGCACCGCCTGGTCGGTGGGCATGTCCAGATAGACCACCAGATCGGGCAGGGGCAGACCCAGCTTGGAGCACTCAAAGTCAAAGAGCCAGCGGAAGAAGCCCTCCCACTGGTCTTCCGGCAGCTTGCAGGCCTGGTGGACGGCGTTGGAGGTGGTGTACCGGTCGGAGAGCACCAGCCCGCCGCCCTGGTAGTATCCTCCCCACACCTTCTTCCACGAGGCATAGCGATCCACCGCATAGAAGGTGGAGGCCGCATAGGGGTTCACGTCGGAGGGGTGGGAGCCGAACTCCCCGCCCAGGTACATGCGGATCAGCGCGGAGGAGGGCTCGCTGTACTGGGGGAAGATCAGCCGCTGGAAGGGGAGGCCCTCGGCCTCCATCCGCTCACAGAGCAGCCGGAACTGGGTGGACTTGCCCGACCCGTCGGTGCCCTCAAAGACAATCAGCCTGCCCTTCAAGCCCGTGTCCTCCCTCCGGTGAGCCGCGCCCCCGCCGCCTGGAAGAGCACCAGGGGCAGCCGGGCCATGCGGCCGATGCGGCGGGGCTCCTTCATCAGGCGGTAGAGCCACTCCAGTCCCAGCTTCTGGAACCCCTCCGGGGCCCGCTCCACCACCCCGGCAAATACGTCCAGGGAGCCGCCCAGGCCCACCATCAGGCGGGCGCCGGCGGCGGGGCCGTTGCGCACCATCCACAGCTCCTGCTTGGGGGCGCCCAGGCACACAAATACCACGTCGGCCGCCGACTCCTGAATGGTTTTCACCACCGGGCCGTCCTCCTGGAAATACCCGTCGTGGGTGCCGCAGACGATCAGCCCCGGGTATGCGGCCTTCAGGTTGGCGGCGGCCAGCTCGGCCACACCGGGCTTGGCCCCCAGGAGGAAGAGCCGCTTGCCGTGGGCGGCCATCCAGGCCGCCAGCCGCTGGGCGAATTCAATGCCGGGCACCCGGCCCTTGAGCGGGCGGCCCAGGATTTTCGCGGCGTAGGTCACGCCCACCCCGTCGGCCAGCACCAGATCCGCCCCCAGCAGGGCCTGCCGGAAGGGCTCGTCGTGCCGGGCGGCCAGCAGGAACTCCGGATTGGGGGTGACCGCGTAGTGGAAGCCGCCGCCCTCCACCAGGGCGGCGCCGGCCGCGGCGGCCTCGTCCAAGGTCAGGTCGTCGAAGCCGACGCCCAAAATATCTGTCCTCAAAATGACATTGCCTCCGATTGGAATTCTGTCCACAATTTGAGGCCATTCTATCACATCCTTCCGAAAAAGTCCATGAAAAAACCGGGAAAAGGGGGACGGGAAAAATGAAGATTCTGTGAAGAATGGGGAAGTTCCCCGTTGACAAGCGGCGCGCAGATGAGTATAATGAGCACAAGTTCTTTCTTTAGCGACTAAAATCGCTAAAGAGCAGTAGGAATTGGAGGAGACAACTATGAGAAAGCTATCTAGGCTGGCCGCTCTCGGCCTGAGCGGCATTCTGGCGCTTGGCCTGGCCGCCTGCGGCGGCGGCACCGGCACGTCCGATACGCCCTCCGGCACCGAGTCCCCCGCGGCCGGCACCGAGTCCCCCGCCGCGGCGGGCGAGACCTTCGTGGTGGGCATCTGTCAGCAGATGCAGCACGTGGCGCTGGACGAGGCCACCCGCGGCTTCATCGAGACCCTGGAGGAGAAGCTGGGCACCTCTGTGGAGATCCAGGAGCAGAACGCCTCCGGTGAGGCGGCCAACTGCACCACCATCATCAACAACTTTGTGTCCCAGGGCGTGGATCTGATCCTGTGCAACGGCACCACCGCCCTCCAGGCGGCTGTGGCCGCCACCGGCGACATCCCCATCCTGGGCACCTCCATCACCGAGTACGGCGTGGCCCTGGGCATCGACGGTTTCGACGGCACCACCGGCATCAACGTGTCCGGAACCTCCGACCTGGCCCCCCTGGACGAGCAGGCGGCCATGCTCCAGGAGTGGTTCCCCGACGCCCAGAACGTGGGCCTGGTCTACTGCTCCGCCGAGCCCAACTCCGACTACCAGGTACAGACCGTGAAGGGCTATCTGGAGGAGATGGGCTACACCTGCACGGAGTACGCCTTCTCCGACTCCAACGACCTGTCCGCCGTGGTCACCACCGCCTGCGCGGAGAGCGACGTGCTCTATATCCCCACTGACAACACCGCCGCCACCAACGCCGAGCTCATCGGCAACATCGCGGTGCCCGCGGGCGTGCCCATCATCGCCGGCGAGGAGGGCATCTGCTCCGGCTGTGGCGTGGCCACCCTGACCATCAGCTACTATGATCTGGGCTGCCAGACCGCCGAGATGGCCTACGAGATCCTGGTCAACGGGGCCGATCCCGCCACCATGGAGATCGCCTACGCCCCCAACTTCACCCCCAAGTACAACGCGGCCAACTGCGAGGCCCTGGGCCTGACACCCCCGGAGGGCTACGAGGCCATTGCGGCCGAGTAACCCGGCCCACAACCAGAACCAACAGCCAGCGGGAGGATTCTGTCCTTCCGCTGGTTTTGGCGTAAAAAAACAGCCCTCGCTTCACGGGGGCTGAGGAGGAATGAACTTGAACTTCATGCACCTGATCAACGCCCTGCCGGGCGTAGCGGCCCAGGGCCTTATCTGGGGCATCATGGCCATCGGGGTCTACATCACCTATAAGATCCTGGATGTGGCCGATCTGACCGTGGACGGCACCATGTGTACCGGCGGCGCGGTGTATATCATGCTCACCATGGCGGGCCTGCCTTGGCCGGCGGCCCTGCTGGGGGCCTTCCTGGCGGGGCTGCTGGCGGGCCTGGCCACCGGAGTGTTCCACACCCTGTGCGGCATCCCCGCCATCCTGGCCGGCATCCTGACCCAGCTGGCCCTCTATTCGGTGAACCTGCGCATCATGGGGCAGGCCAACCGGCCCATCAACTCTATACAGTACGACGTGCTGCTCTCCTCCCGGGACGTGCGGGCGCTGAGCATCCAGAACCCGATCTTCATCGGCGCCATCTTCGTGGTGGTGATCATCGCCGTGCTCTACTGGTTCTTCGGCACGGAGCTGGGCTCCTCCCTGCGGGCCACCGGCGCAAACCAGAACATGGCCCGGGCCCAGGGCATCAACACCAACGTGTCCAAGGTGCTGGGCCTGATGCTCTCCAACGGCCTGGTGGCCCTGTCCTCCGCCCTGCTGGCCCAGTATCAGGGCTTTGCCGACGTGAACATGGGCCGGGGCGCCATCGTCATCGGCCTGGCCGCCGTGATCATCGGTGAAGTGCTCTTCTCCAAGGTATTCCGCAACTTCGGCCTGAAGCTGCTGGCCGTGGCCATCGGCGCGGTGCTGTACTACCTGGTGTACCAGGTGGTCATCTGGCTGGGCCTCAACCCCGACGACATGAAGCTGGTCACCGCCCTGATCGTGGCCGCCTTCCTGGCCATCCCCTACTGGAAGTCCCGCTACTTCAGCAAGGCGGGCAAGAGAGGAGCGCAGACCCATGCTTGAGATCAAGGAAATCTACAAGACCTTCAACGCCGGAACCATCAACGAGAAGCGGGCCATGAACGGCGTGTCCCTCACCCTCAACGACGGGGACTTTGTCACCGTCATCGGCGGCAACGGCGCGGGCAAGTCCACCCTGCTCAACCTGGTGGCCGGCGTCTACCCGGTGGACAGCGGCTCCATCGTCATCGACGGACAGGACGTGACCCGCCTGCCCGAGCACAAGCGGGCCAAGTTCATCGGCCGGGTGTTTCAGGATCCCATGATGGGCACCGCCGCCACCATGCAGATCGAGGAGAACCTGGCCCTGGCCGCCCGCCGGGGGCAGGGCCGCTCCCTCCGCCCCGGCATCACCCGGGCCGAGCGGGAGCAGTATAAGGAGCTGCTGAAGATCCTGGATCTGGGCCTGGAGGATCGGCTGACCAGCAAGGTAGGCCTGCTCTCCGGCGGCCAGCGGCAGGCCCTGACCCTGCTGATGGCCACCCTGAAGAAGCCCAAGCTGCTGCTGCTGGACGAGCACACCGCCGCCCTGGACCCCAAGACGGCGGCCAAGGTGCTGGACACCACCGAGAAGATCGTCCAGCGGGACAAGCTCACCACCCTCATGATCACCCACAACATGCGGGACGCCATTGCCCATGGCAACCGCCTGATCATGATGTATGAGGGCCGCATCGCCGTGGATGTGTCCGGCGAGGAGAAGAAGAAGCTGACCGTGGAGCAGCTGCTCAACCTGTTCAGCAAGGCCAGCGGGTCGGACGAGGCGGACGACAAGCTGCTGCTGGGATAAAGCGGTCAGCTGCTCCACGGGCCCCATCTGGGATGGGGCGGCGCTTGCGCCGTACAAGCGTTTTGCCGGAGGCAAAACCTTGGCGCAGGCGGAATTCACTTCCGCCGAGCATGTGAAAAGACAAGGGAACCCACAGAGGGGCGGGGCTAAAAGCCCCGCCCCTCTGTGGGAGGCAGCTGCTCAACCTGTTCAGCAAGGCCAGCGGGTCAGACGAGGCGGACGACAAGCTGCTGCTGGGCTAGCGCCTCAAAAAAGTGGCTAAAGCCACTTTTTTGAAAAAACTGCGGCCCACAGCGCGCAAGCCCTGCCCGCCGCCATAGGCGGGCAGGGCTCACACTTGCGGGCCGAGATGTGTTTTCAGCCACGCGCATGTCGCGGCTGAAAACAGATTTTGGTCTCATTCACGCGGCTGCGGCCGCGTGAACTCTGCGAGGCTTTTGGAGAAGCGGCGAGGCGGACGACAAGCTGTTGGGGGAATCCGGGCGGCCTCCGCCCGGATTCCCCGGGAAAATAGGGAAGGCCCCCGGAACCAGTTTGAATGGGTTCCGGGGGCCTTCCCTATTTTAAGAAGGAAGAATACCCAGATAGGTAAGCAGAGAGCAGGTTAAGGCGGCGGCCTCCGCGCGGGTGGCGGGGGCGCCGGGGTCGATATCCTCCAGGGGCGCCCACAGCAGGCTGATGGTGTTGCCCAACAGGCCGGTCTGGCTCTCGGCCAGGAGCCACACGGACTCCCTGGCCCAGGAGGCATAGGACTGGTAGGCATCCCCGTCCGCCGCGCCGTTGGGGATATCCCGGGCAGCCAGCTCCAGCTCCATCCCCAGCCGCTGGCCCAGACGGGCGGCGATGGTAATGAGCTCCTGCTGGGTAACGGTGCCGCCGGGGTTGAAGCGGCCGCCGCCCACGCCCTCCACCAGACCCAGGGCGGCCACGGCGTTGACGCACATGCCGTACCAGTCGTCCATGGACACGTCGGTAAAGCGGCTCTCGCCGGTGGGCACCCGGCAGTTGAGGGCCTTGGCCAGCAGGGCGCACAGCTCCGCCCGGGTAAGGCTGCCCTCCGGGTTGTAGGTGCCGTCGCCGGAGCCGGATACAATGCCGTAGGCGGCCAGCCGGTCAATGAGGGAGGCATAAGGGGAGCCCGCCGTGTCGGAGAAGCCCCGGCTCTGATAGCCGGTGAGGCCGCAGGCCTCCGCCACAGCCGAGGGCTCGACGGCGGCCCAACTGCTGCCGGTGCCGCTCTGGAGGGTGACCCCCACGGGCAGGGCCTCCAGCAGGGCGGTAAAGGCGGCCTGATACTCCGGGCTGGAGGCCTGCTCCAGGGAGATATACCAGACCCGGTTGAAGTCCAGGCGCAGGTAGCCCTCGGTGGAGCCCTCCGGCGCGGGGGAGCAGAGGAGGACGGCCACCTCGTCGGCCAGATCCGGATCCACCAGCAGGTGGGGGATCACGCCCACCGTGTCGGTGGTGCCGCCGCCGGGGGCGTAGAAGCGGTAGGTGGTGATCTTCATGGCGTCCCCGTCGTCAAAATAGCCGGGCAGGGAGTTCTCGTCCAGGACGATCTGGGCCACCCCCTTGCCGAAGGAGCGGGAGCCGATGACGATGCCGACGCCGGTGTCCCGGACGTCGGAGGCGAAGAGCTCGGATGCGCTGGCGGTATTCTCGTCGGCCAGCACAATCACCGGGGCGGTGGTGAGGGCCTCGTCGTTGCTGCCGAAGGCCCCGTAGGAGCCGTCGCTGTCCTTCAGATAGGCCAGCAGGCCGGAGCCGGAGAAGGTGCTCACCGCCCCGATGGCCGCGTCCACCACGCCGCCGCCGTTGCCCCGGAGATCCACAATCCACCGGTCGGCCTGATCCCCGTAAGTCTCCAGGCCGTCGGTGAAGTGCTCCACCGTCTCGCCGCCGAAGGTGTCGCAGTCGATATAGCCGATGTGGCCGTCCCACAGCTCGGTGTAGGCGGTGGGGATGGTGATGGCCGCCCGGGTGAGGCTGACGGTGGTGCTCTCGCCGTCCCGCAGGTAGGTGACGGCGACCTGGGTGCCCGGCTCACCCTGCAGCAGGCCGGTCATGGTGTCCCCGTCCTGCCCGGCGATATCGGTTCCGTCCACGGCGGTGATCAGATCCCCCGCCTGGAGGCCGCCGGAGGCGGCAGGCGTGTTCTCATATACCCGCTGAATCAACAGGCCCTCCCCGGTAATCAGGGAGGAGATGCCGATGCCCACCAGCTCGGTGTCCGACATGGAGCTGCTGAACAGGGCGTACTCCTCCGGGGTGAAATACTGGGTATAGGGGTCGCCCAGGGCCTCCAGCATGCCGGATATGGTGGACTGCTGCAGCACCTCCTCCGGCACGTCGTCAATATAGTAGACATCCAGCAGATCTCCGGCCTGTTCCGGGGTCAGGGCCCGGGCGGCGGGGGAGAGGGCCAGAGACAGGCCCAGGAACAGGGACAGCAGGCGGGTGCGGCGCTTTCGTTTCATCGGAAAATGCCTCCTTGGGCATAATTTGTTATGTAACCCAATTTTACGACAAAAAGGGGGCGGGCGCAAGGCCCGGCCCCAAATTGTAGCTATTTGTCACTTTTTTGGAAGGGACTGTCTGCGGGGGCGGCCTCAGGCATCCCCCGTCACCCGGACGGCGGTACCGTAGGCGCAGATCTCGGCGGCGGACTGCATGATGGAGGCGGAGGCGTAGCGGATGGCGATTACTGCGTCGGCCTCCATGGCGATGGCCTCGTCCACCATGCGCTTGGTGGCGATCTGCCGGGCCTCGTTGAGCATCTCGGTATAGCCCTCGATCTCGCCGCCCACCAAGGTCTTCATGCCGGCCATGAAGTCCTTGCCGAAGTTCTTGCACTGCACCACGCTGCCCTTGACCATGCCCAGAGCCTCGATTCGCTTACCGGGGATATATTCAATATTTAGAAGCAGCATCCTCTTCTCCTCCTTGAATTTGCTTGAGCCGCTGCCAGAGGGCCAGCAGGACACCCACGATCACAGCGGAGGGGACGGCGATGAGAATCAGCAGCAGCCACAGCGGCGGCGCGTCCGCGGGATCCAGGGAGATGGCCCACAGAATCAGCCCGATGATACCGGCCATGAGGCCCACAAACACCGCCGCGGCCACCACCGGCCCCACATACCGTTTTCTGGTATCCTTCTTCCGAATGTTCACGAATTGGGTTCCCTCCTCCTGCTCCATACGCTCCATCTCTGCCAGCCAGCGGCCGGCGTCCAGGTTGGGGAGCTGTTCGTCTGTTCGGGCCAGCTCCTGGCAGAGGGAGCGCATGGTTCCCAGGTTTTTCTGGGCCCGCTCCAGCTGGATGACGTGGCGCAGCAGGCCGTCGGCGAGGGTAAGTTCTCCCTGCTGCATCCGCCGGATCTCCTCCAGGGGCACGTCCAGCTTGCGCAGCAGCTTGATCTTGCGCAGGGTCTCCACATCCTCCTCACCATAATCCCGGTAGCCGTTGTCTGCGTTCCGACCGGGGGAGAGCAGTCCCTCCTTTTCATAGAAGCGGATATTCCGCTTTGAAATTCCAACCAGCTGCTCTACCTCGTTTATCTTCACGCAAATCACCTCGGCTTATGCTTACCATACACCTTCCACCGGGTGGAAGGTCAAGGGAAATCATTCCCGATCCGTAGTATACACCAGCCCGCACGAAATTGCCAGAGCCATTTGATACTGCGCCCCCACTTCGGCTTGCAATAGGGGTATCAGTCTGATAAAATAACACCGAATGGCATGGTGCCATTCCACAGCGCGGCCCAACGACAATGTTTTCAGGTGATAGTATGTATTTTCGCCGTATTGCGGATCTCAGAGTAGACAGCGATCTGACCCAGCGGGCGGTGGCGGCCCACCTGAATATGAATCTGGAGGTCTACCGCCGCTACGAGAAGGGCATCCGGGAGATCCCGGTGTGGGCCCTGCTCAAGCTGGCGGAGCTCTACCACACCAGCACGGACTATATCCTGGGCCGGACTGACGACCCGAGGCCGCCCCGTGCGTAAGCTGGCGTGGTTTGCCGGCGCCTTCTCGGCGGCGGTCTTCCTGGCGGTATACCTGCTGCCGGAGGGCCTGCTGCTCCCGGCGGGGGCGGTGTGTGCCCTGGCGGCCCTGCTGGGGCTGCTGCTCCGGGGTGACCGCCGCCGGCGGATGATGCTGGCCTGCCTGGGGCTGGCGGCGGGGCTGGTGTGGACGGGCACCTATGGCCAGCTGACCCACGCCCCGGCCCGGGCCCTGGCGGGGACGGAGGGCACCATCTCCGCCACGGCGGCGGACTGGCCCCGGGAGACCGCCTACGGCAGCTCGGTGCTGGTGTACCTCCGTCCGGAGGAGGGCCTGCCCATCTCCACCCGGCTGTACCTGGACGATCCGTCCCCCGGGTTGCGGCCCGGTGACCGGCTGACCGTTCCGGCGGAGCTGCGCCTGGCGGACACCATCGCCGGGGAGCACACCGACTACTACTATGCCAAGGGCATCCTGCTGGTGGCCTACGGCGAGGGGGAGGCGGAGGTATCCCGCCCGGCCCGCCCGCCCTGGTGGACGTGGCCGTCCTATGCGGCCAGGGCCCTGGAGGACAGCGTGGAGCGGGCCTTCCCCGGCTGGGCCGCGCCTCTGGTCACCGCCCTGATCACCGGCGAGGATGCGGGTATGGACGGGGGCGAGTACGCCGCCCTCCGGCGTACCGGCCTGTCCCACGTGATCTCGGTGTCCGGCCTTCACGTGTCCTTTCTGGCGGGGTGCCTGGCCGCCCTGCTGGGGGCGTGGAGGCGGCGCACCGCCGTGATCAGCATCGCCCTTATGTTCTTCTTCGCCGCCGCAGTGGGCAATACCCCGGCGGTGCTGCGGGCGGCCTTCATGCAGTCCATGCTGCTGCTGGCGCCCCTGATGGGGCGGGAGGACGACCGGCCAACCTCGCTGCTCACCATCCTGATGCTTCTGCTGGTCCAGAACCCCTACGCGGCGGCCAGTGTGTCCCTCCAGCTGTCCTTCGCCGCGGTGGCGGGGATCTACCTGTTTACCGGGCCGCTGAACGACAGGCTCCGGGCCCTGCTCCCAAGCGAGCCCGAGGGCTTCTGGCCCCGGCTGGGCAGGCTGGCGGGGGAGTTCGTGTTCGCCAGCCTGTCCACCACCCTGGGGGCCATTGTGTTCACCACGCCCCTGACGGCGGTGTATTTCCACTCGGTGTCCCTCATCGCGCCCCTGGCAAACCTGCTCACCCTGTGGGCCTTCTCCCTGGCCTTTCTGGGCGGGCTGGCGGTGTCGCTGGCGGGGCTGGCCCTCCCGGCCCTGGCCGCGGTGCTGGCCTGGCCCGTGTCCCTGGCGGTATGGTTTGTCCAGACTGTGACGGCGGCCCTGGCCCGCCTGCCCTTCGCCTCGGTGTCCACCCAGTCGGTGTATCTCAGGCTGTGGCTGCTGCTGGTGTATGGCCTGCTGCTGCTCTACCTGTTCTGGCGGGGAGAGAAAAAGCGGCCTCTGGTGCCTGTGGGGCTGGGGAGCGCGGCCCTGTGCGGGGCCCTGGTGCTCAGCGCCGCCGCCCGCACCGGCGGCGCCCTCACCGTGTCGGTGCTGGATGTGGGCCAGGGCCTGTCGGTGGCCCTCGCCTCCGGCGGCCGCACCGCCCTGGTGGACTGCGGCGGCACCGGCTCCGACGATCCCGGCGATGTGGCCGCCGACTACTTTCAGGATCTGGGCCTGCGGCGCATCGATCTGGTGGTGCTCACCCACTACCATGAGGATCACGCCGGCGGCGTGCCGGAGCTGCTCAACCGCCTGGACGTGGGCCTGTTGATCCTCCCCGACGTGGAGGAGGACGACCCTCTGCGGGCGGAGATTACCGCGCTGGCCGCGGAGCGGGGCGTGGAGACCCTGTTTGTCGGCGAGAACACCGGCGTGGAGCTGGGGGAGGCCGCCTTGACAATCTACGGCCCCCTGGGCACCGGCGGGGGAAACGAGGAGGGCCTGTCCATCCTCTGCACCGCCGGGGACTTCGACGCCCTGATCACCGGGGACATGAACAGCGCGGTGGAGCACCGGCTGGTGAAGTACGGAAACCTGCCCGACATCGAGCTGCTGGTGGCGGGCCACCACGGCTCCAAGTACTCCACCTCGGAGGAGCTGCTGCTGGAGACACAGCCGGAGACGGCGGTGATCTCCACCGGCTACAACACCTACGGCCACCCGGCCCCCGAGACACTGGAGCGCCTGGCCGCCGCCGGGTGCGACATCTACCGCACCGACTGGTCGGGGACGGTCACCGTCACCGCCCAACCATAGAAACGAGGGATTTCATGCCGCCCAAAGGAAAAGCGGACAACACCGCCTATCAGAAATTGAAGAAGGATATTAAGGAGGGAACCATCGGCACCCTCTACGTGTTCCACGGGGAGGAGGCCTACCTCCGGGACTTCTACCTGGGGCAGATGAAGAAAAAGCTCCTGCCCGCCGGCATGGAGGAGTTCAACCTCCACACCATGAACGGGAAGGAGTTTGACGTAAAGACCCTGGCCCAGATGGTGGACTGTCTGCCCATGATGAGCGAGCGCACCCTGATCGTGGTCAGCGACTACGACATCTTCAAGGGGGACAAGGACTCCCTGGCGGCGGTGCTGCGGGATCTGCCCGACTACGTGTGCCTGGTGTTCGTCTACGACCTGCTGGAATATAAATCAGACGCCCGAACCAGGCTGGCCGCCCTGCTGAAGGAGAAGGGGAGCGTGGTGCCCTTCAACCGCCAGGGCCAGGGGGACTTGATCGACTGGATCTCCCGCCGGTTCCGGGCCCTGGACCACGACATCGGCACCGAGGACGCCAAGTACCTGATCTTCCTGTGCGGCGACCTGATGAACAACCTGATCTCCGAGATCGGCAAGATCGGGGCCTATGCCAGGCACCACCGGGTGACCCGGCAGGACATTGACGCCGTGGCCACCCCCCAGCTGGACGCGGTGGTGTTCCAGATGACAGACGCCATCGCCGCCGGCAGCTTTGACCAGGCGGCCTCGGTGCTGGGGGATCTCCTCCACATGCAGGAGGCCCCCATCAAGCTGCTGGCCGTGCTGGGCAAGCAGCTGCGGCAGCTCTACACCGCCCGGCTGGCCATCGAGCACAAAAAGGGGACCAAATACCTGATGGAGCTGTGGGGGATGCGGTCCTCCTACCCGGCGGAGCGGCTGATGCAGTCCGCCCGGCGCTTCTCCCTGCCCTGGTGCCGCCGGGCGGTGGTGCGCTGCGGGGAGACCGACCTGGCCATGAAGTCCACCGGGGCGGATGGCGAGGAACTGCTCATTGGCCTGCTCATGGAGCTGGCCGTCAAGAAAGGAGCCTGAATATGAAGAACAAGACCTGGATGGGAGTGGCCGCCGCGGCGGCCGTAGGGGCCGCGGGCTGGTACTGGGCGGCTGGCAGCCGCCGCCGGGCGGTGGAGCATCTGCGCCGGGAGGCCAAGCGCCTGCTGGCGGTGCGCAGGGACGAGTTGGCCGCGCTGTGTGCCGCCGCCGAGGCCGGGGAGCTGGCCGCCGACGCTCTGGGGCCGGTGCCCCTGGACGGGGTGGAGCTGGAGTCCGTCCGCCTGGAGAACGGCGCCGCGGTGCTCACGCTCCGGGGAGAGCGGGGGGCCGCCTGGCTGTCCAGCGTCCCGCTGGCCCAGCTGGGCATCCATGGACAGCCGTGGCGGGGGAGCGCCCGGCCCGGCGCCCTCTACACCGAGTACCTGGGGGGCGGCTGGTACGCCGGATACGCCTGCCTGGGCTGGCGCTGACATGCTGCGCATCCGGGAGGCCATCGTGGTGGAGGGCCGCTACGACAAGAACACCCTCTCCCAGCTGGTGGACACGGTGATTGTGGAGACCTCCGGCTTCGGTATTTTTAAGGATAAGGAGCGGCTGGCCCTGCTCCGCCGCCTGGCGGAGAAGCGGGGGCTGATCGTCCTCACCGATCCAGACGGGGCGGGCTTTGTGATCCGCAACCACCTGAAGGGCAGCCTGCCGCCGGACCGGGTGAAGCACGCCTACGTGCCCGACGTCTACGGAAAGGAGCGCCGCAAGCGCCAGGGCGGCAAAGAGGGCAAGCTGGGCGTGGAGGGCATGCGGCCGGAGGTGCTGGAGGCCGCCCTCCGACGGGCGGGGGCCACCTTCCTGGACGAGGGAGGGGAGGACACCGCCCCGGCCGGGCGGCCCATCACCAAGGCGGATCTCTTCGCCCTGGGCCTGTCCGGCGGCCCCGACTCCGGGGAGAAGCGGCGGGCCCTGCTCCAGAGACTGGAGCTGCCCGAACACCTGTCCCCCAACGCCATGTTGGAGGTGCTCAACGCCCTGTTTACCCGCGAGGAGCTGAACGGTCTGCTGTGGGGCCCATTAGGCGGATCCCTCTGAAAATTTTCCTCCCAAAATTTCAAAAAGGGCTTGACGAAGAAGTTAAGTTGTGCTATCTTATTATCAGAAATAATAATTATTACTGATTACTATTTCTCTACACAATGAGATCAAAGTAAACAAATGGTAAATATGTTTAGGAGGTAATGAAACATGAAAAAGTGGGTTTGCTCCGTCTGTGGTTACGTGCATGAGGGTGACACCGCCCCCGACTTCTGCCCCATCTGCAAGGCCCCCAAGGAGAAGTTCGTCCTCCAGGGTGGCGACCGCACCTGGGCTGCCGAGCACGTGGTGGGCGTGGCCAAGGGCGCTCCCGAGGAGATCATCCAGGGCCTGCGTGAGAACTTCCAGGGCGAGTGCTCCGAGGTCGGCATGTACCTGGCCATGTCCCGCGTGGCTCACCGCGAGGGCTATCCCGAGATCGGCCTGTACTGGGAGAAGGCCGCTCTGGAGGAGGCCGAGCACGCCGCCAAGTTCGCCGAGCTGCTGGGCGAGGTGCTGACCGACTCCACCAAGAAGAACCTGGAGATGCGCGTCGACGCCGAGAACGGCGCCACCGCCGGCAAGTTCGAGCTGGCCAAGAAGGCCAAGGAGCTCAACCTGGACGCCATCCACGACACCGTGCATGAGATGGCCCGCGACGAGGCTCGTCACGGCAAGGCTTTCGAGGGCCTGCTGAAGCGGTACTTCGGTTAATTAAAACCGCATAAATAAGCACTTTTCGAGAGGGAATGGGGAGACCTGTTCCCTCTCTTTTTATTTTCATCTTGTACAAAAATGGTACATGGAGCTTTTCAGGCCCCATGTTTTCTCTTCAGGTGGTACAAACATGTACCATTTCGCACCTCTATGATACCCCGAAACCCCTTGAATTGCAAGCATTTCCGAGTATCTTTGAGGCAAGAAAAATACATCTCTGAAACAGGAAAATAACATCTTTCAGGCATCTTTTTAGCTGCCATTTTTCGATGGGAAGCACGGTTGATTTTTGACCGTGCTTTTTCTTTTACTTCAAAGTATCAGTACCATTATAACGACACTGACTGATTTTGAAAATGCTATACTAATGATAATCGTCGATACGGCGGGAAAAGTCCCGTTCCGCCCATTCCCGGTCCGTATGGTAGTGGCCCCAGTAGTAGTCCCGGATGCCGCCC
>DGYMJ06203__coassemble_501_pt1 | contig 23481 bp, 14 predicted proteins | sample DGYMJ06203__metabat2_low_PE_040 | metagenome-assembled genome bin DGYMJ06203 | reverse complement strand
ATGCCAAACGGAATCATCATCATCGACAAGCCCCGGGACTGGACTTCCATGGACGTGTGCGCCAAGCTGCGGGGGATTTTCCACGAGAAGCGGGTGGGCCACGCCGGCACCCTGGATCCCATGGCTACCGGCGTACTGCCGGTGTTCATCGGCCGGGCCACCCGGGCGGTGGAGTTTGCAAGCGAATCCGAAAAGGAATATCTGGCAGAGATAAAACTGGGCGTTGTCACCAACACCCAGGACACCACCGGCGAAATCCTGGAGAAGCGCCCTGTGTCCGTCACCCGGGAAGAGCTGGAGGGGGCCCTGGCCCATTTCCGGGGGAATATCCTCCAGATCCCGCCCATGTACTCCGCCATCAAGCGGGACGGCAAAAAGCTCTACGAGCTGGCCCGGGCGGGGAAGGAGGTGGAGCGGCCCCCCCGGCCGGTGACCATCCACGCCCTGGAGGCGGGGGAGCAGACCGGGCCGGACACCTACACCCTGCGGGTGCGGTGCTCCAAGGGCACCTACGTGCGCACCCTGTGCCACGACATCGGGCAGGCCCTGGGCTGCGGCGGGTGCATGTCCGCCCTGCGGCGCACCGGGGCCGCCGGCTTCACCCTGGCCGACGCGGTGACGCTGGAGGCGGTGCAGGCCGCCCCCGATCCCGCGGCTCTGCTCCGGCCGGTGGATACCTGCTTTTACGGGTATGACGCGGTGGAGATCACCGGCCGGGCCCTGTCCAGGGCCAGAAACGGCAACCCCTTCCCCTGCCCGGCCGGCGTGCCGGACGGGGTCTACCGGTTCTACGGCCCCGGCGGGGAGTTCCTGCTGCTGGGCCGGTGCGCGGGCGGGACGGCCACCACCATCAAGAGCTTTTTCGAGGTGTAAGCGCAATGCAGACTGAAAAACGAGTCATTGCCCTTGGCTTCTTCGACGGCGTGCACCTGGGCCACGGGGCCCTGCTGCGCCGGGTGGGGGAGAAGGCCCTGGAGCTGGGGGCCGTGCCGGCGGCGGTGACCTTTGACACCCACCCGGAGAACCTGATTTTGAAAACCCCGGCGGTGCCCCTGCTCAGCTCCCCCCTGGATCGGGCGGAGCTGATGCGCCGGTGCTACGGCATCCGGGAGGTGATCGTGGCCCACTTTGACGAGCGGATGATGCACATGCCCTGGCGGGAGTTCGTCACCGACTACCTGGCGGCGGAGCACGGGGCGGTGCACCTGGTGGCGGGCCACGACTTCCACTTCGGCTACAAGGGGGAGGGCAACCCGGAGCGGCTGCGGGAGCTGTGCGGCCAGCTGGGCATCGGCTGCGACATCATCCCCAAGGTGGAGAAGGATCACATCACCATTTCCTCCACCTACATCCGCACCCTCATCGCCCAGGGGGAGATGGAGCGGGCCAACCAGTTCCTGGGCCACCCCCACACCCTGACGGACACGGTGGCCCACGGAAAAAAGCTGGGCTCCACCCTGGGGTTCCCCACGGTGAATCTCCACTTCCAGCCCGGCGTGCTGGTGCCCGCCCACGGGGTGTACGCCACCCGGGTCTACTTCGAGAACGGGGAGAGCCGCCCGGCGGTGACCAACATCGGGGTGCGCCCCACGGTGGACGACGGCGACCGGGTGACGGTGGAGGGGTACATCCTGGACTTCCACGGGGATCTCTACGGCCAGACCATCCGCATGGAGTTCTACAAGCGCCTGCGGGGGGAGCGGAAGTTTGACAGCCTGGAGGCCCTGAAGGCGGAGGTCATGCACAACGCCCAGCAGACCAGGGACTATTTCGACCAGCAGAACTAGGGCTTGTTTGAACATTGGCGATGTGTCCAGCGGCGAGGGATTTTGGGCCGCTGGCAAGCAATTTTTTCGCAGGAATCCTGACGGATTTCAAGGAAAAATTGCGCCGTCCAGGGGGCAAAAGGCCCGCCGATTGGGCATGTTGACATGTTTCAAACAAGCCCTAGACCCAATAAGTCAATCGGAGCCACCCACCGGAAGAAAGGGGTCACGGCATGCGGTATTCAAAAATCTATCCCGCCTCGCTCTGCTTCTGCGTCTTTCTGGCGGCGGTGGGGGTGATGCTGGGCGATCCGGCCCAGATCATCCCCGGCATCCGCACCATCATCCTCATGGAGGACGCGCTCATCACCGACTACATCCAGATCGCCGGTATCTCCGCGGCCTTTGTCAATTCCGCCCTGGTGACCCTCATCAGCGTGGGCCTGCTCTGGCTGTGCAGGGAGGCCCCCAACGGCTTCACCATGGTGGAGCTGGGCCTCATGGCCGGCTTCGCCCTCTTCGGCAAGAACATCGCCAACATCTGGCCCATCATCGCCGGCACCTTCCTCTACGCCAAGGTGCGGCGGGAGCCCTTCGGCAAGTATGTGTCCATCGCCCTGCTGGCCACCGCCCTGGCGCCGGTGGTCAGCTACGTGGCCATCGACAACGGCTTCGGCAATCTGTGGTGGGGCATCGGGGTGGGGGTGCTCATCGGCTTTGTGCTGCCCCCCCTGTCGGCCTACACCTATAAAATCCAGAACGGCATGAACCTGTACAACATGGGCTTTGCCTGCGGCGTGCTGGCCATGATCCTGGTGCCGGTGATGAGCTCCCTGGGGGCGGATCCCAACATCGCCAGCCACTGGTCTACGGGCAACAACCTGCCCCTGGCCCTGGCCCTGGGGGCTTTGTGCGCCGTGCTGATCCTCACCGGCCTGTTCCTGTGCGGACGGCCGGCCTGGGCGGCCTGGGCGGGGTACCGGCGGCTGCTGCTCACCACCGGCCGGGCCCCCAGCGACTACCTGCGCATGTTCGGCGCCGCGCCGGTGCTCCTCAACACCGGCATCAACGGCCTCATCGGCATGCTCTTCATCCTGGCCACCGGCGGGGATCTCAACGGCCCCACCCTGGGGGGCATCTTCGCCATCATGGGCTTCTCCGCCTTCGGCAAGCACGCCCGCAACATCCTGCCCATCATGGCGGGGGTGGTCATCGGCGGCGTGTGCATGCACTGGCGCATCAACAACCCGTCGGTGCAGCTGGCCATGCTGTTCGGCACCACCCTGGCCCCCATCTCGGGCTACTTCGGCTGGCCCTTCGGCATCCTGGCCGGCTTCCTCCACTCCTCGGTGGTGCTCCACGCCGGCACCCCGGTGGAGGGCGTCAACCTCTACAACAACGGCTATTCCGGCGGCCTGCTGGCCATCGTGCTCTACCCCCTGCTCACCGAGGCCATCCGCCACCGCAGGCCGGAGCTGGAGGACAAGGACTACTTCGACGTCATGGAGCACGACGAGCCCCAGATCCCCCCGCCCGCCCGGCGGTGGTGAGCCGCCGCTGACCTCCGCGCGCCCTGTGCGGCGCGAGAAAGGTGGAGTCCATGACTCTGTTCAACCTGCTGTGGCTGTTCTTCTGCTATGCCTTCCTGGGCTGGGTGCTGGAGACGGCCCTGGCCGCGGTCAGGCAGCGGCGCTATGTGGATCGCAGCGTCCTCTTCGGCCCCTGGTGCGCGTCCTACGGCCTCACCGCCGTGGTGCTGTCCGAGGGCCTGACCGAGCTGCGGGGCAGCTGGTTCTTCCTCTTCCTGGGCTGCGCCGTGGCCGCCACGGTGGTGGAGTGGATCTCCGGCCACCTGCTGGAGAAGGCCACCCACACCCGCTGGTGGAACTACTCCGGCCGGAAGTGGAACCTGGACGGCTACATCTGCTTCACCGCCTCCCTGGTGTGGGGCGCCCTGGGCCTTATCGCCGTGCAGTGGGGCAACCCCCTGCTGCTGGCCCTGTATGAGCTCATCCCCCCGCTGGTGCGGGAGATCCTCCTGCTGGTGCTGGTGTGCGTGCTGGCGGCGGACGTGCTGGGCACCCTGCTCACCCTGCTGGGGGTGCGCAGCGTCCTGCCCCCGGTGGAGCGGCTCAACAGCCGCCTGGCCGCCCTGTCGGTGCGCATGGGGGAGTGGATCCTCCGCCACACCGAGGGCCGCATCCAAAGGGCCTATCCCCGGGCGGACTTCGTCCGGCGGAAAGAAGCCGTCAAGGTCAATCCCTTTACCAAAGGCGCCAGCTTCTACAGCATCCTGCTGCTGTTCTACATCGGCGGCGTGTGCGGCGATCTGGCGGAGACCCTGTTCTGCCGCGTCCGCCTGGGCTGGTGGATGAGCCGCTCCAGCGTGGTGTGGGGCCCCTTCAGCATCGTGTGGGGCCTGGCCCTGGCGGCGGCCACCCTGCTGCTGTACAAGTACCGGGAGCGCTCGGCCAGCTTCTTCTTCGTGGCGGGCACCCTGCTGGGCGGCCTGTACGAGTACCTGTGCAGCGTGTTCACCGAGCTGGCCTTCGGCACCGTGTTCTGGGACTACAGCGCCATCCCCTTCAACCTGGGCGGGCGCATCAACCTGCTCTACTGCTTCTTCTGGGGCTTTGCCGCCGTGGCCTGGTTCAAGGGGCTCTATCCCGTCCTGGCCCGGTGGATCGCCAAAATCCCCGCCCGGCCGGGCAAGCTCCTGGTGTGGGCCCTGACGGTGTTCATGGCGGTGAACATGGCCTTCAGTGCCGCGGCCCTGACCCGGTACAGCCAGCGCGCCGCCGGCGAGCCGGCCGACCAGCCCTGGCAGGTGTGGATGGACGAGCACTACAACGACGACGTGATGTACCGCATCTACCCCTACGCCAAAATGACCGGATAACAAGACGCCCCGAGCGGCCAACGGCCGCCCGGGGCGTCTTTTGTCCGGGGGTTACACGCGGATGCGCTCGATGCCGTCCACCGCGGCGGCCACCAGGCCGTCCACGTCCAGGGCGGACTCGGCGGCCTCCAGCTCCCCCAGCATGGGGTGGAGCCGGGGGTGCCGGGGGGTGAACACGGTGCAGCAGTCCTCGTAGGGGAGGATGGAGGTCTCAAAGGTGCCGATCTTCCGGGCGATGCGGACGATCTCCTCCTTGTCCATGCCCACCACCGGCCGGAGGATGGGCAGGGTGGTGACGGCGGTGGTGGCCCGCATGGCGTCCATGGTCTGGCTGGCTACCTGGCCCAGGCTCTCACCGGTGACGATGGCCCCGGCGCCGCACCGCTGGGCCACCTGCTCGGCAATGCGCATCATGAACCGGCGCATGAGGACGGTGAACAGCTCCTCGGGGCACCTGCGGCGCAGCTCCTCCTGGATGGCGGTGAAGGGCACCACGTGGACGGTGAGCCGCCCGCACCAGGGGGTGAGGATTTTAGCCAGATCCAGCACCTTCTGCTTGGCCTCCTCGGAGGTGTAGGGGTAGGAGAAGAAGTGCACCATGTCCAGGGCGATGCCCCGCTTGGCAATCATCCAGGAGGCCACGGGGGAGTCGATGCCGCCGGACAGCAGGCTCACCGCCCGGCCGCCCACCCCCACCGGCAGGCCGCCGGCACCGGGCTCCGGATCGGCGTGGACGTAGGCGGCGTAGTCCCGCACCTCCAGGTGCACCGTCAGCTCCGGATGGCGCACGTCCACCTTCAGGTTGGGGTATTTCTCGTCCAGCTCGCCCCCCACATACTGGGACAGCTGGATGGAGGTCATGGGGAAGCTCTTGTCCGCCCGCTTGGACTCCACCTTGAAGGTGTGGGCGGCGGAGAGCTTGTCCCCCAGGTACTCGATGGCGGTCTGGAGCATGGCGTCCGCGTCCTTCTCACAGGCCCGGGCCCGGGACAGGCCCACCACGCCGAACAGGCGCTTCATGGCCTCCCACGCGCCGTCCAGGTCGCAGCTGTCGTCCTGGGGCTCCACATACATGGTGGACTGCTTGGTGTATACCTTGAATTTGCCGTGGGTCTGGAGCCGGCGGCGGGCGTTGGCGATGAGCCGGTCTTCAAAGGTGCGCCGGTTCAGGCCCTTGAGCACCAGCTCCCCCAGCTTCAGCAGAATAATCTCGTTCATCTCGCATCGGATTCCTTTCCAAAAGTCTCATTATTATATCCGATTTGGGTATTTTTGTCCAGCCCGGCCCTATCGGCGCAGATAGGCGCTCTCCCGGTACTGGACGGCCTCGGCCAGGTGCTCCACGCCGATGTCCGCCGCGCCGTCCAGATCGGCGATGGTGCGGGCCACCCGGAGGATGCGGTCGTAGCTCCGGGCGGTGAGGCCCATGCGCTGGAAGGCCCCCTTCATGACGGCCTGGCCGTCGGCGTCCAGGGCGCAGTACGCCGCCAGCTCCGCCGGGCCCATGTGGGCGTTGCAGGACGGGCCGTCCGGGCCGAAGCGGGCGGCCTGCACCGCCCGGGCCGCCTCCACCCGGGCGCGGATGACGGAAGATGGCTCCGCCGCCGGCCGGCGGGAGAGCTCGTCAAAGTCCAGGGGGGGCACCTCGGCGTAGAGGTCGATGCGGTCCAGCAGGGGGCCGGACAGCTTGCCCAGGTACTTCTCCACGTCCCTGGGGGAGCAGCGGCACCGGCTGCCGTAGCCGTACCAGCCGCACTTGCAGGGGTTCATGGCGCACACCAGCATGAAGCGGGCGGGGAAGCGCTCGCTGCCCGCCGAGCGGCTGATGGTGACCCACCCCTCCTCCAGGGGCTGGCGGAGCACCTCCAGCACGTCCTTGTGGAACTCGGGCAGCTCGTCCAGGAAGAGCACCCCGTTGTGGGCCAGGGAGATCTCCCCCGGCCGGGGCACGGGGGTGCCGCCGCCGGCCATGCCGGTGGATGAGATGGTGTGGTGGGGGGCGCGGAAGGGCCGCTGCACCAGCAGGGGGCGCTCGGCGCTGGTGAGGCCCATCACCGAGTGGACGGCGGTGGCCTCCAGGGCCTCCCGGCGGCTCAGCTCCGGCAGGATGGAGGGCAGGCGGCGGGCCAGCATGGACTTGCCCGACCCCGGCGGGCCCACCATGGCGATATTATGCCCGCCGGCGGCGGCGATCTCCAGGGCCCGCTTGGCGCTCTCCTGGCCCTTCACGTCGGCAAAGTCGGGGGCCGCCCCCGCCTCCGCCCCCGGCGTCCAGGGGGCGGCGGGGGAGAGGGGGGCCTCTCCCCGCAGGTGGGCCACTAGGGCGGCCACGCTCTCCACCGGGTAGACCTCCATGCCGCCGGCCAGGGTGGCCTCGGCGGCGGAGGGGGCGGGGACGTACAGCCGCTTCACCCCCGCCTCCCGGGCGGCCAGGGCCATGGGCAGCATGCCCGCCACCGGCCGCAGGGTGCCGGACAGGGACAGCTCCCCCACAAAGGCGCTGTCCGGCCCGTCCAGCTTCAGCTGCCCCCCGGCGGCCAGGATGCCCACCAGCATGGGCAGGTCGTACACTGTGCCCACCTTCCGCCGGTCCGCCGGGGCCAGGTTCACCGTGATGCGGGACACGGGGAAGGGAAAGCCGCAGTTGCGGATGGCGGCGCGTACCCGGTCCCGGGCCTCCTTCACCGCCGCGTCGGGCAGGCCCACCACCTCAAAGGCGGGCAGGCCGGCGGACAGATCACATTCCGCCTTCACCTCATAGCCCGCAATCCCGCTCAGTCCCAGGGAGCGCACCTCACAGAGCATGCCACCGCCGCCCTTCCTTTTTTTATAGTATAGCATGAAAAAAGGGGGCCTGCCAAGGGGTGGCGGGAGGGCGGCCGGCGGGGTGCGGATAAACTGTATATTTTAGCCCTTCTAGTTTAGTTAACTATGACTAATATCAAAAGTTTTTCCGCAAAACGCCCCAAAAAAGCGGATCATTTTTTCTAATTCAGGAACAAAAAAGAAAAATTAAATTTGGAGGGCAGAATGGATTTACAAACGGGAAAGATGGTGTTACAATGAAGGCGCTTAAACGGCCTACCGGCAGGTAAGCCGCGGCAAAAACCGCCAGGGTAATGGGAATCGGGCCCGGCCGGACCGGCGGCGGGGACGGATTCCCATTGCCCTGGACCGACAGAACAAGAGGAGGAATCGTTTCAATGGCGAGAAAGCTGAAAACGATGGACGGCAACACCGCAGCCGCCCATGTGTCCTACGCCTTCACCGAGGTGGCGGGCATCTATCCCATCACCCCCTCCAGCCCCATGGCCGACAATGTGGACCAGTGGGCTGCCCAGGGCCGCAAGAACATCTTCGGCACCACCGTCAAGGTCATCGAGATGCAGTCTGAGGCCGGCGCCGCCGGCACCGTCCACGGCTCCCTGGCCGCCGGCGCGCTGACCACCACCTACACCGCCTCCCAGGGCCTGCTGCTCATGATCCCCAACATGTACAAGCTGGCCGGTGAGCTGCTGCCCGCCGTGTTCCACGTGTCCGCCCGTACCGTGGCCACCCACGCGCTGAACATCTTCGGCGACCACTCCGACGTCATGGCCTGCCGCCAGACCGGTTTTGCCATGCTGTGTGAGTCCAACCCCCAGGAGGTCATGGATCTGGGCGCGGTGGCTCATCTGGCCGCCATCAAGGGCCGCGTCCCCTTCCTGAACTTCTTTGACGGCTTCCGCACCTCCCACGAGATCCAGAAGATCGCCATCTGGGACAACGAGGATCTGGCCGACATGGTGGACATGGACGCTGTGGAGGCTTTCCGCAAGCGCGCCCTGAACCCCGAGCGGCCCGTCATGCGCGGCTCCCACGAGAACGGCGACATCTTCTTCCAGCACCGCGAGGCCGCCAACAAGTACTACGACGCCATCCCCGGCATTGTCGAGGAGTACATGGGCAAGGTCAACGCCAAGCTGGGCACCAACTATCAGCTGTTCAACTACTACGGCGCTCCCGACGCTGACCGCGTGATCATCGCCATGGGCTCCATCTGCGACGTGGCCGAGGAGGTCATCGACTACCTGAACGCCCACGGCGAGAAGGTGGGCCTGGTGAAGGTGCGCCTGTACCGCCCCTTCCGCGCCGACAAGCTGCTGGAGGCCATTCCCGCCACCGCCACCAAGATCGCCGTGCTGGACCGCACCAAGGAGCCCGGCGCCCAGGGCGACCCCCTGTACCTGGACGTGGTCACCGCCTTCGCCAACGCCGGCCGGCAGGCCACCATCATCGGCGGCCGCTACGGCCTGGGCTCCAAGGACACCCCGCCCAGCAACGTGTTCGCCGTGTATGAGGAGCTGACCAAGGCCGAGCCCAAGCGCCAGTTCACCGTGGGCATCGTGGACGACGTGACCTTCACCTCCCTGGAGGAGAAGCCCTCCCCCAACACCGCGGCCCCCGGCACCATCGAGTGCAAGTTCTGGGGTCTGGGCGGCGACGGCACCGTGGGCGCCAACAAGAACTCCATCAAGATCATCGGCGACCACACCGACAAGTACGTCCAGGCCTACTTCCAGTACGACTCCAAGAAGACCGGCGGCGTGACCATCAGCCACCTGCGCTTCGGCGATGAGCCCATCCGCGCCCCCTACTATATCAACAAGGCCGACTTCGTGGCCTGCCACGTGCCCGCCTACATCGTCAAGGGCTTCCCCATGGTCCGCGACGTGAAGGACGGCGGCGTGTTCCTCATCAACTGCCAGTGGTCTGACGAGGAGTTGGATCACCACATGCCCGCCGTGGCCAAGCGCTACATCGCTGAGCATAACATCCAGGTCTACACCATCAACGCCATCGACCTGGCCATCGAGATCGGCATGGGCAAGCGCACCAACACCATCCTGCAGTCCGCCTTCTTCGCCCTGGCCAAGGTGATGCCCGAGACCGAGGCCATCGGCTACATGAAGGACGCCGCCACCCACTCCTACCTGAAGAAGGGCCAGGACGTGGTGGATATGAACCACAAGGCCATCGACATCGGCGCCACCGCCTTCCACAAGTTCGAGGTTCCCGCCTCCTGGGCCACCGCCGAGGACAAGCCCGCGGCCGAGCACCTGGAGGGCGATCCCGCCACCGTCAAGATGGTCAAGGAGATCATGGAGCCCGTGGGCCGCATGGACGGCGACAGCCTGCCCGTGTCCGCCTTCGCCAACGGCCATGAGGACGGCACCTTCTGCCAGGGCGCTTCCGCCTACGAGAAGCGCGGCGTGGCCGTCACCGTGCCCGAGTGGGATGCCAGCAAGTGCATCCAGTGCAACCAGTGCTCCTACGTCTGCCCCCACGCCACCATCCGTCCCTACGCCCTCACCGAGGAGGAGGCCAAGAACGCCCCCGCCGCCGCCAAGATCGTGGACATCAAGGCCGGCAAGGGCAAGGGCGAGTACAAGTTCGCCATCGCCATCTCCCCCCTGGACTGCATGGGCTGCTCCGTGTGCGTGAGCACCTGCCCCGTCAAGGCCCTGGAGATGAAGCCCCAGGAGTCCCAGGCCGAGCAGCAGGCCGTGTTTGACTACATGGTGGCCAAGGTTGCCCCCAAGGCCGACATGGAGGACACCAAGACCGTCAAGGGCAGCCAGTTCAAGCAGCCCCTGCTGGAGTTCTCCGGCTCCTGCGCCGGCTGTGCCGAGACCGCCTATGCCCGCCTGGTGACCCAGGTGTGCGGCGACCGGATGTACATCACCAACGCCACCGGCTGCTCCTCCATCTGGGGCGGTCCGGCTGCCACCTCTCCCTACACCGTCAACAAGGAGGGCAAGGGTCCCGCCTGGGCCAACTCCCTGTTTGAGGACAACGCCGAGCACGGCCTGGGCCTGTTCCTGGGCCAGAAGGCCATCCGCGACCGGCTGGCCGCCAAGACCCGCGAGCTGCTGAACGTGTCCTGGTGCACCGCCGCCATCAAGGAGGCCGGCCAGAAGTGGCTGGACACCATGGAGGACGGTGAGGCCAACGGCGAGGCCGCCAAGGCCTACATCGCCGCCCTGGAGGACGGCCTGTGCACCGTGGATGAGCTGTGCGCCTGCCCCGATGCCAAGCTGGCCGCCCACGGCCAGGAGCTGAAGGCCGCCGGCAAGCAGTTCTGCGACTGCGACGCCTGCAAGCTGGCCGCTGAGATTCTCCAGGAGAAGGAGTACCTGAACAAGAAGTCCATCTGGATCTTCGGCGGCGACGGCTGGGCCTACGACATCGGCTACGGCGGACTGGATCACGTCATCGCCTCCGGCGAGGATGTGAACATCTTCGTGTTCGACACCGAGGTGTACTCCAACACCGGCGGCCAGGCCTCCAAGGCCTCCAACATCGGCCAGGTGGCCCAGTTCGCGGCCGCCGGCAAGACCCAGCCCAAGAAGAGCCTGGCGGAGATCGCCATGCAGTACGGCTACGTCTACGTGGCCCAGGTGGCCATGGGCGCCAACCCCAACCAGACCCTGAAGGCCATCACCGAGGCCGAGGCCTATCACGGCCCCTCCCTGGTCATCGGCTACGCCCCCTGTGAGATGCACTCCATCAAGGGCGGCATGGCCAACTGCCAGATGGAGATGAAGAAGGCCGTGGAGTGCGGCTACTGGAACCTGTTCCGGTTCAACCCCGCTCTGAAGGCCGAGGGCAAGAACCCCTTCACCCTGGACTCCAAGGCCCCCGCCGGCGGCTATCAGGAGTTCCTGATGAACGAGGCCCGCTACTCCTCCCTGACCCGCGCCTTCCCCGAGCGCGCCAAGGAGCTCTTCGCCGAGAACGAAGAGGCCGCAAAGGCCCGCTACGAGCACCTGACCCGTCTGGTGGAGCTCTACAAGTAATCAAGATCGCACAAGGGCCCCGGGCAAAATGCCCGGGGCCCGTTCTATATGGCGGCCTCTTCGGGGGCCCCGCCACAGGCGGGGCGCGCCGCAAGGCGCGTCCAAGCGTTTTGCCGAAGGCAAAACCTTGATGCCGGCGGAATTCACTTCCGCCGAGCAGATGAAATCAAATAGGGGCCCCCGGCGGGCCCTGGCCCGCTGGGGTATGGCCGCAAAGGCCCGCTACGAGCACCCCTGACGGGAACCCATCCCCAGTCGAGCGAAGCGACTGGGGATGGGAGAGGAGGCACAGCGGAGGGAATGGGCTTTCGCGCCGGCGCGGAAGCGAATGATCTGCAGCTTGTGCCGACGAGGTGGAGCTGTACAAGTAATCAAGATCGCACAAGGGCCCCGGGCAAAATGCCCGGGGCCCGTTCTATATGGCGGCCTCTTCGGGGGCCCCGCCACAGGCGGGGCGCGCCGCAAGGCGCGTCCAAGCGTTTTGCCGAAGGCAAAACCTTGATGCCGGCGGAATTCACTTCCGCCGAGCAGATGAAATCAAATAGGGGCCCCCGGCGGGCCCTGGCCCGCTGGGGTATGGCCGCAAAGGCCCGCTACGAGCACCCCTGACGGGAACCCATCCCCAGTCGAGCGAAGCGACTGGGGATGGGAGAGGAGGCACAGCGGAGGGAATGGGCTTTCGCGCCGGCGCGGAAGCGAATGATCTGCAGCTTGTGCCGACGAGGTCGAGCTGTATAAGTAAGCTCTGCTGCCAAGACCCCCGGGCAATGCCCGGGGGTCTTTCTATCGTGCGGCCTCTTCGTGGGGCACAAAATCCCGCGGCGGAAAACCGCCAAATTTCCAGTGACAACCGGATGCGGGAGGGTTATAATGGAGACAGAACTCAGACAGAGGGGGCGGAGCCCATGGAGCGTGCGGAGTGGAAGGAATACCGGGACTGCGTGGCGGCGCTGCTGGCCGCGCCGGAGGTGGCGCGGCTGAAAACCATCCGCCACCACCCGGGGGTGTCCTGCTATGAGCACAGCGCCTTCGTGTCCTATGTGGCCTGGCGGCTGGCCCGACGGTGGGGGGCGGATGGGGCCCTGGCCGCCCGGGCGGGCCTGCTCCACGACCTGTACCTCTACGACCCCCGCTCCCTGCCCTCCTGGCGGCAGTGCTTCGCCCACCCGGTGGCGGCGGCCAGAAACGCCGCGGCCCTGGAGGGTGCCCTGTCCCCCAAGGAGGAAAACTGCATCCTGGCCCACATGTGGCCCCTGTCCGTCCGGGCGCCCCACAGCCGGGAGGCCGCCGCGGTGTGCCTGGCCGACAAGCTGTGTTCCGTGGCGGAGGTGCTCCACGTCTGGCGGCGGCTGGCCCTGCGGCGGGCAATGCTGTCCCTGGTGAGGTGACAGATGACCGCATTGCGGGGACGGCAGACGGCTGTTTTGTAAAGATCCCGTCAAGAAGGGGCGGAGAAATTGTGCAAGCCTCCTAACCGTGAAAAAATGGGCGGTTTTTTTGAAAATAGCGGTGCATTTTCCGCCCCGCTTTGCTATAATCTTTTTGCAAGAAATCCATTTTTTGAGGAGATGGCGACATGAACGCGACTGGAGCGGTGGTGTTCCTCCCCCGGGAGGGAAACGGCCCGTCCCTGATGCTGGAGGAGCTGCTCTTTGACCCGGCGGCCCGCTGGCTGGCGGAGTCCCTGCGCAGCGCCGGGGTGGAGCGGTTTTTTGTGGTCTGCCACAGTGACGACCGGGAACAGGCCGCGGCCTGCTTCCCCGAGGGCACGGAGCTGGTCACCGGCACCACCGAGGACGCGGTGGGGCAGCTGCTGGCCTTCCTGGACGCCCTGGAGGGCAAGGCGGTGGTGATCACCAAGCCGGTGCTGCTGCGCTGGGACGACGCCAGAACCCTGGTGAACGCGGAGAACGGCGGCGTGCTGGACAGCAAGGACACCGGGGTCTACCGGGTGGATGCCGCCGCCCTGTCCGCCGCCCTGGGCGAGGGCGTGGGCCTGGAGGAGGCCCTGAAGGAGAGGGGCGACAAGTTCAACAGCCGGGGCGTCTGGTTCCAGGGGGCCTATCCCATCCGCTCCGGCTGGGAGGGCCGCGTGGAGGCCGAGCTGGCGGCCCGCCAGATGGGCGCCCACCGGCTGATGATGGCCGGCGTCCGCTTCCTGGCCCCGGATCAGTGCTACATCGGCCCCCGGGTGCAGGTGGGGGCGGGCACCGTGGTGCTCCCCGGCACCATCCTGCGGGGGGAGACCGTCATCGGCAGGAACTGCGAGATCGGCCCCAACACCATGATACGCGACTGTACCGTGGGGGATAACGTCACCGTCAACGCCTCCCAGCTCAATGAGAGCAGGGTGGACGACGGGGTGAAGATCGGTCCCTTCGCGTACATCCGGCCCAACTGCCATGTGGGCGAGAACGTGAAGGTGGGCGACTTTGTGGAGCTGAAGAACTCCACCATCGGCGCGGGCACCAAGATCTCCCACCTGACCTACGTGGGCGACTCCGACGTGGGGGAGCGGGTCAACTTCGGCTGCGGCACCGTCACCGTGAACTACGACGGCTTCACCAAGTTCCGCACCACCATCGGGGACGACGCCTTCATCGGCTGCAACACCAACCTGGTGGCCCCGGTGAAGGTGGGCGACGGGGCCTACACCGCCGCGGGCTCCACCATCACCGACGATGTGCCCGGCGACTCCCTGGCCATCGCCCGCACCCGCCAGACCGTCAAGAAGCAGTGGGCCGCCAAGCGCCGCGCCCGCCGAAAGTAAAACCGGGCCCGCAACTCCGCGGGCCGGAATATAGAGATAATGTGAGAGGATGTTGTTAAAGAATGATCGCACACGGTAAGGACATCAAGATCTTTTCCGGCACTTCCAACCGTCCCCTGGCCGAGGCCATCTGCAAGGAGCTGGGTACCGAGCTGGGCAACGCCGAGGTGGGCGCCTTCTCCGATGGGGAGAACTTTGTCTCCATCTACGAGACCGTCCGCGGCTCCGACGTGTTCGTGGTCCAGTCCACCTGCTCCCCGGTCAACGACAACCTGATGGAGCTGCTCATCATGATCGATGCCCTGAAGCGGGCCTCCGCCGGGCGCATCACTGCCGTGATGCCCTACTTCGGCTACGCCCGCCAGGATCGCAAGACCAAGCCCCGCGACCCCATCTCCGCCAAGCTGGTGGCCAACCTGATCACCCGGGCCGGCGCCGACCGCGTCCTCACCATGGATCTCCACGCCAATCAGATCCAGGGCTTCTTCGACATCCCCGTGGACAATCTGCTGGGCAACCCCATCTTCACCAACTACCTCCACGACCGCTTCAACGGCAGCGAGGACGACGTGATCGTCGTCTCCCCCGACGTGGGCAGCGTGGCCCGGGCCCGGGCCTTCGCCCAGAAGCTGGGCATGGGCCTGGCCATCGTGGACAAGCGCCGCCAGAAGGCCAACTCCTCCGAGGTCATGAACATCATCGGCGACGTGCAGGGCAAGAAGGTCATCCTCTTTGACGACATGGTGGACACCGCCGGCTCCCTGTGCGGCGCGGCCCAGGCCCTGGTGGAGCTGGGCGGCGCGGTGGACGTGATCGCCTGCGCCAGCCACGGCGTCCTCTCCGGCCCCGCGGTGGAGCGCATCGAGAAGAGCGTCATCAAGGAGCTCTACTTCCTGGACACCGTGCCCCCCAAGGAGGGCGTCAAGTGCGAGAAGATCAAGTACCTCTCCGTGGCCCACATGTTCGCCGAGGCCATCGAGCGCATCTACGAAGAGGTGTCCGTGTCCAAGCTGTTCGTGTAAGAACCGGCGGCTGAAGCAAACGAAAACCATAACGGCGAGGGGCGGAGCGTTGCTCCGCCCCTGTTGCCGCGTGGAGGGAAAACCTTGTTTTTTGACAGAAATCGAAGTTCCGGCGCCGAGTGGCTGGTGGTGGGCCTGGGCAACCCGGGCGACAAGTACGAGAATACCCGCCACAACGTGGGCTTTCTCACCGTGGACGAGCTGGCCGAGCGGGCGCGGGTGCCGGTGCAGAGGCTGAAGCACCGGGCCCTCACCAACACCGTGGAGCTGGGGGGCGCCAGGGTGCTGCTCATGAAGCCGGTGACCTATATGAACCTGTCCGGCGAGGCCGTGGGGGAGGCCGCCCGGTTCTACAAGATCCCCCCCGAGCGGGTGCTGGTCATCTCCGACGACGTGTCCCTGCCCATCGGCAAGCTGCGCATCCGCAAGGGCGGCTCCGCCGGGGGGCACAACGGCCTCAAAAGCATCATCCAGCACCTGGGCACCGACCAGTTCCCCCGGATCAAAATCGGCGTGGGGGAGAAGCCCCACCCCGATTACGATATGGCCGACTGGGTGCTCTCCAAGTTCACCGGGGAGGATCTGAAAACCATCCAGGCGGCGGTGAAAAAGGCCGCCGATGCCGTGGCGTGCTATGTCGAACACGGCCCCGATAAGGCCATGAACCGGTTTAACGGCTAGGGGCCGTCAACCGCCGGGCCCGTGGCGCGCGACGACCCCGGCGCGCGTGTCAACAGCCATGGCCTGTAGGGGCGGATATCATCCGCCCGCCTGGTGGAGGCCCGGCCTCCGGCGAGCGCCTACGCGGCGGGCGCCCCGCTTTTGATGTCAAAAGCGGGGGGAAAACCAGCAGGGCGGGGGATTTCGATTTCACGGGTTAAGGTGGCTTCGCCTGGATTGCTTTTGGGCTAAAACGTGCCACCGGCACGTTTCTTAACGCCCAAACTCCCCTGCACCCACCCCTTGAAACGACCAAGAAGGGGGAATTGCGATTCCCCCTTCTTGGAACTTCCCCCAAGCTGTCCTACAGGTAACATACCGGCCGAGGGGGCTTACGCTGTGACGCCCCCTCGGCTCGGGGCGGGCGACCACAGGTCGCCCCTACGGATCATTACCATAACCGCCAGAGTTTTTCAGAGGCAAGGCACCGACGGCGGCCCGGCGGGCCAGGCCGATACAGCGCACCTGCTCCCAGGGCTTGCAGAGTAACTGCGATGCGTGCCACCCAAGGCGCGGCAGCGCCTGTAGCATAAATGCCAAGGAAACGGGCGGCAATGCACGCCCGGTCTTTGCCCTGTCCGTACAACCCACCGCCGCCATGAACCCCCGTTTCGGGGGGTGCCGGGGGCACACCCCCGGCCCCTTCTTTTCCCCCATTTCTTTGGGAAGAAATGGGGGCCCCGGCCGGGCAGGCCCGCCCCGCGAGGGGGGCACCCCGGTAAACGAGCGGCGCGTCAAGGATGCCGCGCCCTACAGATCCGGTCATACAGGGCCAGCGGTTACGGGGACAAACGGGCGGATGATATCCGCCCCTACGGGTGCCTGCCGGGAATGCCCTGACGCTGGCCGTTACAGATCCTTTGCCCTCATCTTGTCCAGCGCGGCCTTCTCATGCCTGGCGGATTTGGCATATCCCACTGCCCACACGATCACGATTGCGATGACGCAGAGGATCCCCGCGGTGATATATTCCGTCGTTTTTCCCGCAAGGCTGATGAAGACGAACAGTGCCGCCATGACTGCCGGCAGAACGGCGCCCAGCAGCTTCCTTTTCCGAAGGCCCAGATGGAACTGCACGGCCAGGATTACAAAGGTCAACAGGAGTACAAGCAAGGCTCTCATATCGGATGCCCCTTTCGTGAATGGATAACTTATGGCTTTGTGATTTACAGATCCTTTGCCCTCATGCGCTCCAGCTCTTTTTTCCTGGCGGCCTGATGGCCCTCCAGCCAGATGAGCAGGAGAATGGCGGTGGGGAAGAGCAGCATCTTCCAGTCCTCCGCCGGGCGGATCATGCCGTTTGCCAGCAGGAAAATCAAGACGGCAACCCACAGGGCGGGGACGATGCCGCCCAGATACCAGTACCTGGGCCGCCTCCGGGAGGCCCAGATGTGGAACACGGTAATTGCCGCGGCGGCGGCCAGGGTAAGCAGCGGATTCATGCGTCTGCCTCCTTTTCTCTCTGATATCTGTCGATGATGAGCTTCGCGGTGTCCAGATCCACCCGCCCGTCCACGGCCAGGCCCTTGATGAAGGCGGAGAAGGGCTCCTCCTTCTGCTGGTCGCTCAGCTCGATTTTCTGAATGAGCTTGTCCAGCCGCAGCCGGACGGTGGGGTAGGAGACCCCGTAGAGCCGGGCGATCTCCTTTAGGGAGCCCGATTTCAGGACAAAGTTTTTCAGGAAGGCTATGTCCTCCGGCTCCAGCGCCAGGAGCCACTGGGGGATTTGATTCAGATCCAATGCGCTGCTCCTTTCCAAAAGTTTTAACAAAATTGAGTATAACATAAATAAAATTAAAGTCAATAGGAAAACTGACATTATTTTTATGAAGCCCGGCCCGTCGGAGCCGGCCCATTCGGATACCGGCATGCCTGCGGCTTCCAAAATTTTCTATTTTATTGAGAGGTGCCCCATGAAACCCCTTCTCTCTGCCCTCAACGATATCCCTGAATACCGCTCCCTGCTCTCAGCCATCGACGGCGGGGCCTGCCCGGCGGCCCTGTCCGGCCTGTCGGCGGTGCACCGGGCCCACTTCGCCGCCGGCATCCGCCAGGAGACCGGCCGGTCGGTGGTGGTGGTGTGCGCCGACGAGGGGGAGGCCGAGCGGATGACCAGGGATCTGGCCGCCCTGTCGGGGGAGGAGGTGCGCACCCTGTCCGCCCGGGAGTTCACCTTCCACAACGCCGCCGTGGTGTCCCGGCAGTACGAGCACCGGCGGCTCTCCGTCCTCCGGGCCCTGGCGGCGGGGGAATGCCCCCTGCTGGTGTGCACGGCGGAGTCCGTCCTCCAGCGCACCCTGCCCAAGGCCCTGCTGGAGGGGGCCTCCCGGGTGCTGCGCATGGGGGAGAGCCACGACCTCAACCAGCTGGCCGAGACCCTCACCGCCGCGGGCTACACCCGGTGCGAGCAGGTGGAGGGCGCGGGCCAGTTCGCCCTGCGGGGGGGCATCCTGGACTTCTTCTCCCCGTCCCAGGCCAAGCCGGTGCGGGTGGAGTTCTTCGGCGACGAGATCGACGCCATGGGCCTCTTCGACCCGGACACCCAGCGGCGGGTGGAGAACATCGGCACGGCGGAGATCCTCCCCGCCGCCGAGGTGCTGCCCCAGCTCTCCCCCGGGGGCTTCGCGGGCCTGGTGGAGCTGCTGGACGGCGTCATTTCCCGGGCAAAGCGCCGCAAGGGGGCGGAGAAGCTGATCTCCACCCTGGAGGAGGATCGGGAGAAGCTGGCAAACGGCCTCACCTTCCCGGCCATGGATCGCTACATCGCCCTGATCTACCCCCAGATGGCCACGGCGGCGGACTACTTCCCGGAGGACGCGGTGGTGGTGCTCAGTGAGAGCCCCCGGGTGGCGGAGCGGGGGAAGAACTACCTGTGGCAGCTCACCGAGGACGCCAAGACCCTGATGGAGCGGGGAGAGGTGGCCGGGGAGCTGGCGGAGTTCGCCCGCAGCTTTGAGGAGCTGGCCGAGGTGCTGGACGCCTGGCCGGTGTGCTACCTGGACTCCTTCACCTCCTCCCAGTACCCCCGGCGGCCCCGGACGCTGCTCAACCTGCTGGCCAAGCAGCTGCCCTCCTACGGCGCCAGCCTGGAGACCGCCGTGTCCGACCTGGCCCACTATGTCTCCGACGGCTTCCGCACCGTGGTGCTGGTGGGCAGCGAGCAGCGAGCCCTGAACCTCCAGGCCCTCCTGCGGGAGCAGGGGCGCAAAACCGCCGTGGACTTCCAGCTCCACGACCTGCCCGCCCACGGCCAGGCGGTGATCGCCGTGGGCGGCCTCACCGCCGGCATGGAGTACCCGGTGGGGCGGCTGGCCGTCCTCACCGAGGGCCAGTCCATCCTGGGCAAGAAGCGGAAATCCAAGCCCGTCACCAACCGGCAGAAGCTGGACTCCTACGCCGACCTGTCCCCCGGCGATCTGGTGGTGCATGAGCACCACGGCGTGGGCCGCTTTTTGGAGATGACCAAGATGACGGTGGACGGGGTGGAGAAGGACTACGTGAAGATCGCCTACGCCGGGGCGGACGTGCTCTACGTCCCCGCCACCCAGTTGGATCTGGTGAGCAAGTACATCGGCTCCGGCGAGGACGCCAACGAGACCAAGAAGCTGTCCAAGCTGGGGGGCACCGACTGGGAGAAGGCCAAGACCAGGGCCAAGAAGGCCGTCAAGGACCTGGCCAAGGGCCTGATCCAGCTCTACGCCCAGCGGCAGCGGCAGCCCGGCTTCGCCTTTTCCCCCGACTCCCCCTGGATGAAGGAGTTCGAGGACGAGTTTGAGTACGCCGAGACCGACGACCAGCTCCGCTGCATCGAGGAGATCAAGCGGGACATGGAGCAGCCCCGGCCCATGGATCGCCTGCTGTGCGGCGACGTGGGCTACGGCAAGACGGAGGTGGCCTTCCGGGCCATCATGAAGTGCGTGCTGGACGGCAAGCAGGCCGCCGTCCTGGTGCCCACCACGGTGCTGGCCCGGCAGCACTACCTGTCCGCCAAGCAGCGGTTTGCCAAGTACCCGGTGGAGATCGACGTGGTGAGCCGCTTCCGCACCGCCGCCCAGATGAAGGACACCCTCCGCCGGCTGGCGGCGGGGCAGATCGACCTGCTCATCGGCACCCACCGGCTCTTCCAGAAGGACGTGCAGTTCAAGGATCTGGGCCTGCTGGTCATCGACGAGGAGCAGCGGTTCGGCGTGGCCCACAAGGAGAAGCTGAAGGAGCTGTCCCGGCAGGTGGACGTGCTCACCCTCTCCGCCACCCCCATCCCCCGCACCCTGAACATGGCCCTGTCCGGCATCCGGGACATGTCCACCCTGGAGGAGCCCCCCCTGGACCGGCAGCCGGTGCAGACTTACGTGCTGGAGCACGACTGGGGGGTACTCTCCGACGCCATGCGGCGGGAGCTGGAGCGGGGCGGCCAGGTGTTCTACCTCCACAACCGGGTGGAGACCATCACCCGCACCGCCGCCCGCATCAAGGAGATGCTGGGGGAGGACACGGTGGTGGCGGTGGCCCACGGCAAGATGAGCCAGGAGGAGCTCAACGACGTGATGACCCGCATGAGCGACGGGGAGATCGACGTGCTGGTGTGCACCACCATCATCGAGACCGGCATCGACATCCCCAACGTGAACACCCTGATCATCGAGGACGCCGACCACATGGGCCTGGCCCAGCTCCACCAGATCCGGGGCCGGGTGGGCCGGTCCACCCGGCGGGCCTACGCCTACCTGACCTACCGCCGGGGCAAGGTGCTCACCGAGGTGGCCTCCAAGCGGCTGGGCGCCATCCGGGAGTTCGCCGAGTTCGGCTCCGGCTTCAAGATCGCCATGCGGGATCTGGAGATCCGGGGCGCCGGCAACGTGCTGGGGCCGGAGCAGAGCGGCTTTTTGCTCAGCGTGGGCTACGACATGTACCTGAAGCTGCTGGAGGAGGCGGTGCTGGAGGAGCGGGGGGAGAAGCCCCAGCGGCCCACCGAGTGCGCCGCCGACCTGTCGGTGGCCGCCTCCATCCCCGACCGGTACGTGCCCTCCCCGGAGCAGCGGATGGACCTGTACCGCCGCATCGCCGCCATCCGCAGCGAGGCGGACGCCGACGACGTGGTGGATGAGCTCATCGACCGCTACGGCGACCCGCCCAGGACGGTAAACAACCTGATCTCCGTGGCCCTGCTCCGGGCCCACGCCGCCGACAACGGCATCTCCGAGATCAGCCAGAAGGGGACGAATCTCAACTTCTACCTGGACGGCTTCGACCTCCAGCGGGTGAGCGCCCTGTGCGCCATGGAGAAGTACAAGTCCCGCCTGCTCTTCTCCGCCGGGGAGAAGCCCTACCTGGCCCTCCGGCTGAAAAAGGGGGAGGACGCCTTGAAGTTCGGCCGCAAGCTGGTGGAGGACTACGCCGCCACCGCCCCTAAGGAGAGCTCGTAAAAAGCATAAAATTTGGGCCCGGCGCACGAAACACTTCGTGTGCCGGGCCTTTGGCTAGTCCGACAGGGTGAAGAAGTTTTCCACCCGATCCTTTTTGTCAAACACGTTGTTGTAGAGCAGCACCTTGTAGTCCTCAATGGCCCCGTCCAGCTCCTCCGGCAGGGCGGCGTTCTCCCCGTACCAGTTCCCCTGGGCGTCCCGGATGCCCACGGTGTTGATCACCGGGGCGGTCTCCCACAGCTGGGAGAGGAACTTCTGATACCCGGTCATGGGCAGGTTGGCGGTGTCCATCAGCAGGGCGGACAGGTAGTTGAGGGACAGCTCCACCCCCTGGGCCTCCGGGATGTCGTAGTTGGCCCACAGCACAAAGGGCACCATCTGCTTCTTCTGGGCCGTGGCGGTGTCGGGGCTGGTGCCCAGCACGTCGGTGTAGAAGTTGGTGGCAACCTGGGGCTGGTGGTCGCCGAACAGGAGGATCATGGTGGGCTCCTCCACCTGGGAGAAGTGGTCGATCAGATCCTCGAAGGCCTGGTCGCTCTGGTACACCAGGGAGAGGTACTGGTTCACCGTCTGGAAGCGGTTTTCCAGCTCCCCGGTGAGCCACACCTCCTTGGGCAGGTTCGTCCACGCCATCTGATAGGCAGAGTGGTTCTGCATGGTCACGTTGAAGAGGAACAGGGACTGCCCCTCCTCCTTCTCCTCGTACCAGCGGATCAGGTTCTCATAGTCGCACCGGTCGGTGACGTAGCCGGTGCGCGCGTCCCCCCGCATGTACGCCCGATCCTGGAAGTCGCTCTCGAAATAGACCTCATCAAAGCCGTAGTCGGCGTACACCGTGGGCCGGTTCCAGCCGGAGGAGCGGTAGGGGTGGGCGGCGATGGTGGTATACCCCAGGGCCTCCATCTGGCCCACCAGGGAGGGGTCGCCGGGGGAGACGTACATCTGGTAGGGCACCGTGCCGGCGGGGAGGAAGGCGGTGGTGTTGCCGGTGAGGAACTCGTACTCCGAGTTGGCGGTGGTGCCGCCGAACACGGAGGAGTAGGCGTAGCCCTTGACGGTGTTCTCGGTGAGGGAGCGGAGGAAGGGCATGGCGTCCATATTGCTCTCCACCCCGGGGAGGACGGAGAGATCGGAGAGGGACTCGTTCATGATCACGATCACGTTCACCGGCCGGATGCCCCCGTCCGCCGAGGCCGCCGCATCGGCGGCGTCGCTGGGGTTCTCCCCGGCCAGGGCCGCCAACGTCTCCTGGGAGTAGCTGTCCGGCCTCTCCACCTTCATGTACTTCAGGCACACGGTGAAGTTGAGCACCAGGCCGTTGCCCCGGGTCGTCCACATGGAGGGCTCGATGCCCAGGCCCTCCACCCAGCCGGTGCCGAAGAAGGCCGCCAGGAACACCGCCGTCCCTACCGCCGCGGGGGCAAAGCCCCGCCAGTCGAAGGGCCGCTTCTCCTCCCTGGGCAGGAAGGACAGGAGCACCAGCACCGCCGCGAAGATGCCGATGGTGAGCCACTGCATGGAGTCGGGGCGGTAGTCGTAATTGCCCGCCACATTGGCGGCGGTGCGCAGGGTGAGGAAGTCGCCGGGGAACAGGGTACGGCCCCGGAAGGAGATTAAGTAGTGGTTTGCCATGCCGATGCCCCAGGCGATGCCGAAGGCCCACTTGGCCGCCGCCACCCGCCGCCGGCGGCGGACGAAGTAAAACACCAGCTCCAGCAGGTAGTACCAGGCCAGGTTGAGGGCGATCTGGACAGGGGTGAAGTCGTCCAAGCTGTTGTAGTTCAGATACTCCACCAGTGCGAAGGCCAGCACGGGGAGGAGGAGCAGCAGGGCCCGGCCCGTCCAGGCCAGCTGCCGCTCCGCGAGCGGGAGCTTGGGCCGGCGGAGGCGGAGCCTTCTGCTTCGTGGCGTCTCTACGGTATAGGTCATGGGTGTCTGCGCCGCCTTTACGGAAATTTTACGTAAACCCTATTGTAGCAGAAAAGAGCGAAAGTGCAACGCACTTTCGCTCTTTTTAATGGAATCTTCATGGTGGAGTGCTG
>DGYMJ06203__coassemble_498_pt1 | contig 23694 bp, 26 predicted proteins | sample DGYMJ06203__metabat2_low_PE_040 | metagenome-assembled genome bin DGYMJ06203 | reverse complement strand
AATCAAAATCCGTCATTTCCGGGGACATGCGCCTCGGAAATGACACTTCTCATGGTGGAAGGGGTGACTTTTTCTCAAGAAAACGAACCCCTTCCGCCATGTGGTCTTTCTCGAAAAAGCGGCTCTGCCGCTTTTTCGAGACGCTGCGTGCCGCCCGGCAAACCGGGCGGCACGTTCTGTTTTCACACAGGCTATTGGAGAATCCACTGCTGGCCGTCGGGCATCTCCCACAGGGTGCCCGGAATCACCTCCAGCACCTCCCCGGCGGGGTACCGCCGCACCACCACCTCCTCCCGGTAATCGGAGCCGTCCGGCTCCTCAAACCAGCGGCTGAAGTAGAGCCAGCCGTCCTCCCCCCGGCCCAGGAAGCCGCCGTTGTCCTCCAGGGGGAACTCCACCCTGTCCGGCCAGAGGAGCTGGAACTTCCCGTCATTCCCCTGCCGGGTCAGCAGGAGGGGGGAGCCGAACAGCAGCAGGTTGCAGCAGTCCGGCACCTCATCCAGGGGGATGGCGGCCAGGAGGTCCGTCTGCCCGGTCCCGTCGTCGTACCGGTGGATTTCAATCTGCCCCCTGGGGAAGTCCGCCAGCAGGATGTGCAGCTTCCCATCCCAGAAGATGGGCCGGCCGAAGTACCGCCCCTCCCTCCCCGCGATGGGCTCCACCACCCGGCCCTCCGGGTAGTGGACAAACACCAGGCGGTTGCCGCGGACGGGGTATCCGCCGCAGAACAGCTCCTCCGCCTCGTACAGATCCCCGGAGGTATAGTCGCTGCCCCAGTACCATGCCGGGCCGCGGCTTCCGGGCACCGGCTCAATACAGTTGATGCCGTGTACGTCTATCTTTTTGAACATGAATCGTCTCCCTGTCTTTGGAATAAGGGCCCCGGAAGCCGTCAGATGGCGAACAGGAGGAAGCGGTTGACCTCGTACCAGTCATCCGCCTCATAGGCCAGGGTCACGGCGTCCACCCGCTCCGCCCCGGGGTAGAAGCCCTTGGTGTAGGCGTCCCGGTGGCTCTTGTAGGTCAGCTCCACCCGGAAATGCTCAGGCAGGGTGATGCGGGCGGCGGTCAGATCCTGCCGAAGGGCCCGCTCCACCCCCTCCCGGATCAGCCGGTGGGCCAGCGCGGGGTTCAGCCCCTGGGAGCGGCCCCCCACGTCCTCCTTCACCGGCACGGTGACCAGGGACGGGTGGAGGGTCTTTCCCACCTCGCACAGGGCCCGGTCTCCGGCCAGGAACACGCTGGGCACCCCGTACCAGGCGGCCATCCAGCTGTAGATCAAGAACTCCGAGGCGGGCAGGCCGTTGACGGTGATACGGTGCACCACCCCGCCGTTGATGGTGTGGCTGAGGGAGTTGCCCTCCTCCGCCGCAGCGTTGTGGTAGCCCACGAAGAGGGCCGCGTCAAAGCTCTCGTCCAGCCCCTCCACCATCATCTCCGGGGAGCGGCTCCAGCTGCGGATGAGCTGGACATACTCCGGCATCTCCTCGGGCAGAAGATTGAGCCCCGGCCCGTGGGCGTCCTTCACCACCACCAGGTCGGCCCCGGCGGCCCGGGCCCCCTCGGCGGCGGCCACCACCTCCGCCGTCATCTCCCGGCGGCTGCGCTCGTACTCAAACTCCCCCGGGCGGCACCCCTCCCGGGTGGCGGTGATGGCGGTGCCCTCGATGTCCGCGCTGATAAATACCTTCATAATGATGCGCCTCCTTTGCCCTCTATCCTACCACGTTTCCCGCCGGGACACAACGACTGAAATCGACGGCGGCGCCCCGTGCTTTTTGCCACATGTCCCCCCGCCCCGGAGAATTTTTTGGCGCAATCCACCATTTTGCAAAGTTCCATCTTGACAAATCCAAATCTCCTGTTAAAATATCCCTCAGTTATTTTACTTAAAAATTTTTAAGTAAAATGTCTGAACTATTTTTGAAGGAGAATCTATCATGGATTTTGAGAAGGTTAAAGAGATCATCGTGGAGACCCTGAGCTGCGACGCCGACAAGGTGACCCCCGAGGCCCGTCTGGCCGAGGATCTGGAGGCCGATTCCCTGGCCGCCGTGGAGCTGTCCATGGCCCTGGAGGAGGAGTTCGGCGTCACCATCGCTGACGAGGAGCTGCCCAACATGAAGACCGTGGGCGATCTGGTCAAGTATCTGGAAGATCACGCTGAGTAATTTGAGGAACCGGGGCATCGGCTTTTGCCGATGCCTTTTTTCCGAAAGGAGCCGCTATGAGCAACCAAGAGATTTTCGAGCTGATGGCCCGGTTTGACGCCAGCGCCGCCACCAGCTTCAAGCTGACCACCAAGGACTTCTCCCTGGAGCTGGGCAAGGGCGGCGGGGCCGCCGCCCCGGTTTACGCCGCCCCCGCGGCCCAGGCCGCCGCGCCTGCCGCCGCCCCGGCGGCGGAGCCCGAGGGCCTGTTCATCACCGCCCCCCTGGTGGGCACCTTCTACGCTGCCTCCGCCCCCGACGCCGCCCCCTACGTGCAGGTGGGCGACCACGTAAAGAAGGGCCAGACTGTGTGCCTGATGGAGGCCATGAAGATGATGAACGAGGTGCAGGCCCCCTGTGACTGCGTCATCGAGGCCGTGCTCCAGCAGGACGGGGCCCTGGTGTCCTTCGGGGACCCCCTCATCCGCTACCGGGAAGGGTGAGCCCATGTTCAAGCGTATTCTGATTGCCAACCGGGGCGAGATCGCCGTGCGGGTCTTCCGCGCCTGCCGGGAGATGGACATCGAGCCCGTGGTGGTCTACTCCCAGGCCGACGCCGACGCCCTCCACGTCCAGCTGGCGGAGCGGGCCTACTGCATCGGCCCCGCCCGCTCGGCGGACAGCTATCTCAATGTGGACGCCATCCTCACCGTGGCCCAGGCCACCGGCTGCGACGCCATCCACCCCGGCTACGGCTTTTTGAGCGAGAACGCCGAGTTCGCCGACGCCTGTGAGGCGGCCGGCATCACCTTCATCGGCCCCTCCGGCGACGTGATCCGCGCCATGGGCAACAAGGCCGCCGCCCGGAAGCTCATGCAGCAGGCGGGGGTGCCGGTGGTGCCCGGCTCCGACGGGGCGGTGGACACCGCCGAGCAGGCCAAGGCCCTGGCCGATTCCATCGGCTACCCGGTACTCATCAAGGCCTCCGCCGGCGGCGGCGGCCGGGGCATGCGCCGGGTGTACGATCCGGAGCAGCTCATCCCCCTCTTTGAGGAGGCCCGCAGCGAGTCGGTGGCCTGCTTCGGCAGCGGGGAGATGTACCTGGAAAAGCTGATTGTCAACCCCCGCCACATTGAGTTCCAGATCATGGCCGACGGCCAGGGGAACGTGATCCAGCTGGGCGACCGGGACTGCTCCATCCAGCGGCGCAACCAGAAGCTGCTGGAGGAGTCCCCCTCCAAGGCCCTCACCCCCGCCCTGCGGGAGCAGATGGGCCAGGCCGCTGTGGCCGCCGCCAGGGCCGCCCACTACGTCAACGCCGGCACCATCGAGTTCGTGCTGGATCAGGAGGGCCACTTCTACTTCATCGAGATGAACACCCGCATCCAGGTGGAGCACCCGGTCACCGAGCTGGTCACCGGAATGGATCTGGTGCGGGAGCAGATCCGCATCGCCGCCGGACTGCCCCTCTCCGTGACCCAGGAGGAGGTGGCCTTCCGGGGCCACGCCATCGAGTGCCGCATCAACGCCGAGGATCCGGCCAAGGGCTTTCAGCCCTCCCCGGGGAGGATCGACTTCCTCCACCTGCCCGGCGGGTACGGCGTGCGGGTGGACACCGGCCTCTACAACGGCTACGAGCTGCCCCCCTATTATGACTCCCTCATGGCCAAGCTGATCGTCTACGCCCCCACCCGGCTGGAGGCCATCCGCCGGATGCGCCGGGCGCTGGAGGAGCTGATCATCGAGGGGCCGGCCAACAACATCGACCTGCTCCACCAGATTCTCCACCACCCCGACTTCGTGCGGGGCAACTACTCCACCGGATTCCTGGAGGCCAACATGGACACCCTCCTGGCCTGGAGCGGCAACGGGGAGGTGGGTGAAGCATGAGCAGCGTGTTTGCCCAGCGGCGACAGAAGCTGCTGTCCCTGAAGGCCCTGCGGGGCTCCTCCCCCGCACCGGCCCAGACCGAGGAGACCTGCCCGGCCTGCTCCAGGGCGGTGCCCCGGCGGGAGCTGGTGGCCAACCGCTATGTATGCCCCCTGTGCGGCCATCACTATCCCGTGGGCGCCTACTACCGGCTGAGCCTGATCCTGGACAAGGGCACCTTCCGGGAGCTGGATGCCGGCCTGGCCTCCAACGACCCCCTGGATTTCCCCGGCTATGAGGCCAAGCTGGATCAGGCCCGCCGCCGCACCGGCATGAACGAGGGCGTGGTCACCGCCACCGGCCGCATGGGCGGCCAGCGGGTGGCCGTGGGCGCCATCGACAGCCGCTTCTTCATGGGCAGCATGTCCGCCGCCCTGGGGGAGAAGGTCACCCGGCTGGTGGAGTTCGCCGACAAGTACAGGCTGCCCCTGATCCTCTTCTCCGCCAGCGGCGGGGCCCGGATGCAGGAGGGCATCCTCTCCCTGATGCAGATGGCCAAGACCTCCGCCGCCCTGGAGCGGTTCTCCCAGAGGGGCGGGCTGTATATCTCGGTCTTTACCCACCCCACCACCGGCGGCGTCACCGCCAGCTTCGCCAGCCTGGGGGACATCATCCTGTCCGAGCCGGGGGCCCTCATCGGCTTCGCCGGCCCCCGGGTGATCGAGCAGACCATCGGCGAGAAGCTGCCTGAGGGCTTCCAGACCGCCGAGTACCTGCTGGAGCACGGTTTCCTGGACGCCATCGTCCCCCGGCCCCAGCTGCGCACCACCCTCTTGCAGATTCTGAAACTCCACGGAAAGGGGGGCGACGAGCATGGCAAATGAGCTGACGGCCGCCCAGCGGGTGGCCCTGGCCCGCCACCCGGAGCGCCCCGGCACGGCGGAGTTCATCGAGCACCTGTTCACCGACTTCTTCGAGCAGCGGGGCGACCGCCTGTGCGCCGAGGACGGCAGCATCCTGGGCGGCATCGCCCTGTTCCACGGCAAGCCGGTGACCGTCATCGGCCACCGGAAGGGCCGCTCCCTGGAGCAGAACCTGGCCTTCCATTTCGGCATGCCCTCCCCCGAGGGCTACCGTAAGGCCCAGCGGCTCATGCTCCAGGCCGAAAAGTTCCACCGCCCCATCATCACCTTCATTGACACCCCCGGCGCCTACCCCGGCCTGGAGGCCGAGGCCAGAGGCCAGGGGGACGCCATCGCCCACACCCTGGCCCTGTCCAGCAGCCTCACCGTACCGGTGATCTCCGTGGTCACCGGCGAGGGGGGCAGCGGCGGCGCCCTGGCCCTGGGCGTGGGCAACCGGGTCCTCATGCTGGAGAACGCGGTGTACTCCGTCCTCTCCCCCGAGGGCTTCGCCGCCATCCTGTGGAAGGACTCCTCCCGCAGCGAGGAGGCCTGCGAGGTGATGAAGCTCACCGCCGCCGACCTGCTGGAGCTGGAGGTGGTCGACAAGGTGATCCCCGAGCCCGCGGGCGGGGCCCACACCGACCCAGAGACTCTGTACAAGACCCTGGACACCGTCCTGGCGCGGGAGCTCAACTCCCTGAGTAAGCTCAGCGGCGCGGCCCTGGTCGCCGGGCGGTATAAGAAATTCCGGGCCATGGGCGCCAAGGCCCTGAGAAAGGAGCGCACATGAGCGGAATCAAACTTCTGGGCACCGGCTCCGCCGTGCCGAGCAAGGTGGTCACCAACGACGATCTTGCCAAAATCGTGGACACCAACGACGAGTGGATCTCCACCCGCACCGGCATCCGCTCCCGCCGCTACTGCGCCGAAGGGGAGAGCCATACCTCCCTCTGTCTGGCCGCCGCCCGGCAGGCCCTGGGCCGCGCCGGCGTGAAGCCGGAGGAGGTGGGGGTGTGCATCGTGGCCACCCTCACCCCCGACTACCTGACCCCCGCCGCCGCCTGCCTGCTCCAGAGGGAGCTGGGCCTGTCGGAGGACACGGTGTGCTTTGATCTGAACGCCGCCTGCTCCGGCTTTGTCTATGCCCTCCACACCGCCGAGTGCCTCCTGGCCGCCGCGCCCCGGAAGTACGGTCTGGTGCTGGGGGCCGAGGTGCTCAGCCGGATCACCGACTTCTCCGACCGGGGCACCTGCGTGCTCTTCGGCGACGGCGTGGGCGCCGCCGTGGTGGAGTGGCGGGCCGGCTACCCATCCCTCCACGCCGTGCTGGGCTGCCGGGGCAACGACGAGGTGCTCTACGCCCCCGGCGTCCACTCCGACCGCCCCTCCTACATCCACATGGACGGCCAGCCCGTGTTCCGCTTCGCGGTGGAGGCCGTGCCCCGCTGCGCCAGGGAGGTGCTCTCCAAGGCCGGCCTGGGGCCGGAGAACGTGGACCGCTTTGTGTTCCACCAGGCCAACCAGCGCATCATCGACTTCGCCGTCAAAAAGCTGGGCATCGACCCGGCCAAGTGCACCGGCAACATCGAGCGCACCGGCAACACCTCCGCCGCCAGCGTCCCCCTGCTGCTGGACGAGCTGATCACCGGCGGGGAGCTGCGCTCCGGCCAGCGGGCCCTGTGCGTGGGCTTCGGCGGCGGACTGACCTGGGCGGGGGCCCTGCTGGAACTGGCGTAGCTTCCAACAAGCGGCAGAGCCGCTTGTTGGAGGGAGATGCAGCCCCCCGCGCGCAAGTTTTATCCGGCGAAGCCGGATAAAACTCACACTTGCGGGCTGAGAAGTGTTTTCGTCCACGCGCATGTCGCGGCCGAAAACGGATTTCATTTTATTTCCCCGCCTGCGGGCGGGGAAACTCTGCGAGGCTTTTTCGTGGAGTCGTTTCATAAGGAGTTTCTATGAAATTAAACGAGCTTTTGGGGATTGAATTCCCCATTATCCAGGGCGGCATGGCCAACGTAGCCACCGGCAAGTTCGCCGCCGCCGTGTCCAACGCCGGCGCCCTGGGCCTGGTGGCCGGCGGCGGCCTGGACGCCGAGGCCCTGCGGGCCGAGATCCGGGACGCCAAGGCCGCCACCGACAAGCCCTTCGGCGTCAACCTGATGCTGATGAACCCCCACATCGACGAGCTGGCCAAGGTCGTGGTGGAAGAGGGGGTCAAGGTGGTCACCACCGGCGCAGGCAACCCCGGCAAGTACGTCCCCGCCTGGAAAGAGGCCGGCATCAAGGTGTTCCCCGTGGTGGCCGCGCCCATCCTGGCCAAGCGCCTGGAGCGCTATGAGGTGGACGGCTTCATCGCCGAGGGCACCGAGAGCGGCGGCCATGTGGGCGAGATGACCACCATGGCCCTGGTGCCCCAGGTGGTGGACGCGGTCAGCGCCCCCGTCATCGCCGCCGGCGGCATCGCCGACGGCCGCCAGATGGCCGCTGCCTACGCCCTGGGCGCCTGCGGCGTCCAGGTGGGCACCTGCCTGCTGGTCAGCGAGGAGTGCCCCATCCACCCCAACTACAAGCAGGCCCTGCTCAAGGCCGGCGCCAACGACACCGTCGTCACCGGCCGCACCACCGGCGCGCCCGTCCGCGTGCTGAAAAACAAGATGGCCCGCCAGTACCTGGAGATGGAAAAGGAGAATATGCCCCTGGCCGAGCGGGAAAAGCTGACCCTGGGCTCTCTGCGCCGCGCCGTGTTCGACGGCGATCTGGACAGCGGCAGCTTCATGTCCGGCCAGGTGGCGGGCATGCTGCACGAGGTCAAGCCCCTGCGCAAGATCTTTGAGGAAATGATGGCTGGCTGTGAGGCTACGCTGAAAGGACTCGAAGCATGAAAACAGCATTTTTGTACGCGGGTCAGGGCAGCCAGCACCCCGGCATGGGCGCCGACCTGTACGAGGCATACCCTGAATTCCGGGCGGTGCTGGACAGCGCCGAGGTGGGCTTTGACCTCAAGACCGTCTCCTTCACCGACCCCGACGGGGTGCTGAACCAGACCGAGTACACCCAGCCCTGCATGGTGGCCTTTGCCGCCGGCATGACCGCCATCCTGGCGGAAAAGGGCATCACCCCGGACTACGCCGCCGGCCTGTCCCTGGGCGAGTACTCCGCCCTCCAGTGCGCCGGGGTGTTCACCGCCCAGCAGGCCGTCTCCCTGGCCGCCTTCCGGGGCCGCGCCATGGCCTCTGCCGCCGCCGGCCGCCCCTGCGGCATGACCGCCGTGCTGGGCCTGGACCGGGAGAAGCTGCAGCAGGCGTGCCGGCAGGCCGCCGACGCGGGCGTGGTGGAGATCGCCAACTACAACTGCCCCGGCCAGCTGGTCATCGGCGGCGAACAGGCCGCCGTGGACAAGGCCGCCGGGCTTGCCAAGGAGCTGGGCGCCAAGCGGTGCCTGCCCCTGAAGGTCAGCGGGCCCTTCCACACCTCCCTCCTCGCTCCCGCCGGCGACGCCCTGCGGGAGAAGTTTAAGGAGATTACCTTCGGGGAGATGCGCATCCCCGTGCTGTTCAACTGCCTGGGCCGTGAGATGGGCCCCGGCGACACCATCCCCGCCCTGCTGGAGAAGCAGGTGCAGTCCTCCGTCTACATGGAGGACACCATCCGCCGCCTGGCTGAGCTGGGCGTGGACACCATTGTGGAGATCGGCCCGGGCAAGGCCCTCAGCGGCTTTGTGAAAAAGACCGCCCCCGCCATCAAGACCTATGCTGTGGAGACCTGCGCCGACGTGGACGCCCTCTCCGCCGCGCTGAAAGGATAACGCTATGAGCTTTACTGGAAGAACCGCCGTGGTCACCGGCGGCAGCCGGGGCATCGGCAAGGCCATCTGCCTGGAGCTGGCCCGCCGGGGCGCCAATGTGGTGTTCTCCTACGCGGGCAACACCGCCGCCGCGGAGGAGACTTTGAAGGAGCTGGAGGCCCTGGGCGTGCAGGCCCGGGCCGTCCAGGGCAGCGTGGCCGACCCCGCCGCCGTCAAGGCCCTGATCGATACCGCCGTCAAGGAGCTGGGGGGCCTGCACATCCTGGTCAACAACGCGGGAATCACCCGTGACAACCTGGCCATGATGCTCAAGGAGGAGGACTTCGACGCGGTCATCGAGACCAACCTGAAGGGCACCTTCCTGTGCATGAAGGCCGCCGCCCGGCCCATGATGAAGGCCAAATACGGCCGCATCATCAACCTCAGCTCCGTGGTGGCCCTGCGGGGCAACCCGGGCCAGATCAACTACTGCGCCAGCAAGGCGGGCGTCATCGGCATGACCAAGTCCCTGGCCAAGGAGCTGGGCGGGCGGGGCATCACCGTCAACGCGGTGGCCCCCGGCTATATCGCCACCGATATGACCGCCGCCCTGCCGGAGGCCGCCCGGGAGGCCATGCTGTCCGCCATCCCGGCGGGCCGCCCCGGCACCCCGGAGGATGTGGCCGCCGCCGTGGCCTTCCTGGCCTCCGACGAGGCCGCCTATGTCACCGGCCAGGTGCTTTCTGTGGACGGAGGAATGGGGATGTAATCGCGGGCGGCCGCAGGCCGTCCCCCATCTTCCACCTGATTGAGGAGGAACGACAAATTTTATGGAAAAACGCAGAGTGCTGATCACCGGCCTGGGGACCATCACCCCCCTGGGCCACAACGCTGACGATACCTGGCAGGCCGTCAAAGACGGGGTGTGCGGCATCGGCCCCATCACCCACTACGACTGCTCCGCTCAGAAGGTGCACCTGGCCGCCGAGGTGAAGGACTGGGATCCCACCACCGTGCTGGACAAGAAGGACGTGCGCCACATGAGCCGCTATATCCAGCTTGCCATGACCGCCGCCAAGGAGTGCCTGGCCGACAGCGGCCTGAACCGTGAGCAGGAGGATCTCACCCGCTGCGGCGTCATCGTGTCCAGCGGCGTGGGCGGCATCGAGATGGCCGAGAGCGAAACCCTGCGCTGCTCGGAGAAGGGCTACGACCGGGCCTCCCCCTTCTATATCCCCACCACCATCGCCAACATGGGCGCGGGCTATATCGCCATCCTCTCCGGCTTCCAGGGCATGTGCACCTGCCCGGTGACCGCCTGCGCCGGCGGCTCCAACGCGGTGGGCGACGCCTTCCGCCACATCCGGGACGGCTACGCCGAGGTCATGCTCTGCGGCGGCGCCGAGGCGGCGGTGACCCCCCTGTCCATAGGCGGCTTCACCACCATGCGGGCCCTCCACGTGGGGGACGATCCCAACCGGGCGTCCATCCCCTTTGACGCCGAGCGCAACGGCTTCGTCATGGGCGAGGGCGCCGGCATCCTGATGCTGGAGGAGTACGAGCACGCCATGGCCCGGGGGGCCAAGGTGTACGCCGAGGTGGTGGGCTACGGCGCCACCTGCGACGCCTATCACATCACCGCCCCCGCCCCCAACGGGGAGGGCGGCGCCCGGGCCATGGCCCAGGCCCTGTCCGATGCGGGGGTTGCCCCGGAGCAGGTGGGCTACATCAACGCCCACGGCACCTCCACCCCCCTCAACGACTCCGGCGAGACCGCGGCCATCAAGACCGTGTTCGGCGAGCATGCCCACCGCCTGGCGGTCAGCTCCACCAAGTCCATGACCGGCCACATGCTGGGGGCCGCCGGCGCGGTGGAGGCTATTTTCACCGCCCTGGGCCTGCGGGACGGCTTCCTGCCCGCCACCATCAACTATCAGGTGCCCGACCCGGCCTGCGACCTGGATTACATCCCCAACCAGGGCCGGGAGCAGCAGGTGGAATACGCCCTGTCCAACTCCCTGGGCTTCGGCGGCCACAACGCCTGCGTGCTGTTTAAGAAGTGGGAGGGCTGAGAGATGCTGCAGCTGAATTCCAATCAGATCGCGGAGATCATCCCCCACCGCTACCCCTTCGCCCTGGTGGATCGCATCGTGGACGGCGAGGTGGGCAAGTGGGCCAAGGGGATCAAGTGCGTCACCGTCAACGAGCCCTTTTTCCAGGGCCACTTCCCCCAGTACCACGTGATGCCCGGCGTGCTCATTCTGGAGGCCCTGGCCCAGGTGGGGGCCGTGGCCATGCTGTCCATGCCGGAGAACAAGGGGAAGATCGGCCTGTTCGGCGGCATCAAGAACGCCCGCTTCCGCAAGCAGGTCACCCCCGGCGACGTGCTGGAGCTGGAGTGCACCATCATCAAGCAGAAGGGCCCGGTGGCGGTGGCCGAGGCCAAGGCCACCGTGGACGGCAAGGCCGCCGTCACGGCGGAGCTCACCTTCGCCCTGGCCCCCAACGCCTGAACCCTTGCCCCTCCGCAATGAGGAAGAGAGAACCCCTATCACTTTGGACGCGGAGGCCCAGTATGCTGGAAGAGAAATTTGAAATCGTGTATACCAAATTCAAGCTGCACTTCTATCAGGAGATCTTCGCCCGCTTTCAGAACCGGGAGGCCAGCCTGACCACCGTGGAGACCTTCGCCATGGAGACCATCCAGGCCCTGGGCTCCCCCACCGTCAACGAGTTCGCCTCCTTCATGAAGATCTCCCCGCCCAATGCGGCCTACAAGATCAACAGCCTCATCCGAAAGGGCTATATCCAGAAGATCCAGTCGGAGCACGACAAGCGGGAGTACCACCTCCAGGTCACCCAGAAGTACAAGGACTACTACAACATCAGCAACGACTATGTCCATATGGTGACCGAGCGCATCCGGGAGCGCTTCTCCCCCGAGGAGTGCGCCAAGCTGGAGGAGATGCTGGCCATCGTGGATCAGGAGCTGATGCCCGAGGTGGATCTGGGCCAGGCGGAGACAACCTGAACGTCAAAAAAGAGATGCGGATTTTCATCCGCATCTCTTTTTTTGCTGTCCCGAGACGCCGTCATGGGAGCTGTGGGCGGGCCACGCCGCTCCGCCGGGCGATCACGCCCTCGATGTGCTCCGCCGCCCGCCGGGCCCCTCCGGCGGCCCGGAAGCCGGCGGCCAAGGGCTCTATGGCCCGGCAGTAGTCCGCCCGGCGGGACAGCACCTCCTCCACCGCGGCCCGGATGGCCGCCGGGCCTGAGCGCTTCAGCAGGAGTCCCGCCCCCAGCTCCGCGGCCCGGCGGGCCACCATGCGCTCCTCCGACTGCTGGGGGGAGAGCACCATGGGCACCCCCTGCCAGATGCTCTCGCTGACGCTGTTCATGCCGCAGTGGGTCACAAACAGGTGGGCGGCCTGGAGCACCCGGAGCTGATCCACCCGGGCCTCCGCCCGCACGTTGGAGGGCAGGAGCCCCAGCGAGGCCGCCTGCTCCCCGCTCCCCACCGACATCAGCACGTCCCAGGGGCCGCCCCCCAGGGCCTCCGCGCAGTTCCGGTAAAAGCGGGCGTTCCGGTTCATCACCGTGCCCAGGGACACATAGATGATGGGCCGGTTCCCCCGCTCCGCCGGGGCGGGGAGCTCCGGCAGGACGGGCCCCACAAAGGCCACCCGCTCCCCGAAGCGGCCTCCGCCGGGCTGGAAGGCACGGGAGGTGTAGACGATGGTGTCGGTACCGCTGTCGTTCTGGATCAGATCCGTCAGCTTTTCCGCCCGGTAGCCGTGGGCCCGCAGCAGGGCCAGCTTTTTCCCGATCCTGGGCATGCCCGCCAGGGTGCGGAGCAGCTCCGCCGGACTGGGGCGCATCCCCCTGGCGGTCACCTGATCAAAGGCAAAGGTGGTGGTGGAGCACACCAGGGGGACGCCCAGCCGTTCGGCGTACAGCTTGCCCCAGATGCACAGGGAGTCGGCCACGATGCAGTGGGGCCGGAACGCCGCCAGCTCCCCCAGCACCCGCTCCTCCATGGCCGCCGTCACATCCACCACCATGCCGATCAGGCTGGCGAAGTCCCGGCCGATGCGCTGCTCCACGTCCCGGGGCGCCGGGGGCAGATAGGAATCACAGGGCACAAACTCCGCCCCCGCGCCCTCCAGCCTTCCCCGGAATTCCTCAAAGGAGTAGTAGCGCACCCGGTGGCCCCGTGCCGCCAGGGTGCGCACCACCTCCACCGTGGGGTTGGTGTGGCCGTGGGCTGGGATGGAGAAAAAGGCGATCCGGCTCATGGTATCTCCTCCATAGTATTATTAGTATTACTTTTCTTACTTATATCACTTCCAATCTCTCTTGTCAAGCCAAAAAAGCCGCGCCCTTCGGCGCGGCTTCTGGTTTCTTTCCTCTACCCCTCTCCCCCGGCAAACACCTCGGCAAAGATGGGGTCGGCCTTCTCAAAGGTCTGGAGGGCAATGCCCCGGTTCACATCTGCCAGCAGCAGCAGGGTGTCGCCGGGCTGAATGCCGAACAGCTCCCGCGCTTCCTTGGGAATGACAATCTGCCCCTTGGGGCCCACCTTGACGGAGGCCAGGTACTTCCCCTCCGGCGCGGCCATTTTTTCCATCCGAATCCCTCCTGTATGGGTTATATTTCTCTCTAATGGGAATCGTAGCCCATTTCCAACCATTTGTCAACAGCGGGACTCACAGCATCTTCAGGATCTCCCGCTTCAGGCGGTTGATGATGCGCTTCTCCAGCCGGGAGATGTAGGACTGGGAGATGCCCAGCTGGTCGGCCACCTCCTTCTGGGTGCGCTCAGGCCGGCCGTCCAGGCCGAAGCGCATGGTGATGATCCGCCGCTCCCGCTCCTCCAGCTTCTCCAGGGCGTCGGAGAGGAGCTGGCGATCCACGTCGGCCTCGATGGGCTTCATGACCACATCCCCCTCGGTGCCCAGGATGTCGGACAGGAGCAGCTCGTTGCCGTCCCAGTCGGTGTTCAGCGGCTCGTCAAAGGACACCTCGCTTTTCAGGTTGGCGGTCTTGCGCAGGTGCATGAGAATCTCGTTCTCGATGCACCGGGAGGCGTAGGTCGCCAGCTTGATGTTCTTGGCGGGCTGATAGGTGTTAATGGCCTTGATGAGCCCGATGGTGCCGATGGAGATCAGATCCTCGATGCCCACGCCGGTGTTCTCAAACCGGCGGGCGATGTACACCACCAGGCGGAGGTTGCGCTCGATGAGCTGGCCCTTCACCCCCTCGTCGCCCCCGTCCAGCCGGGCAATCAGCTCCGCCTCCTCATCCTTGGAGAGAGGGGGCGGCAGGGTGTCGCTCCCCCCGATGTACATGATCTTGCCCGGCAGCCTGAGCCCCAGCCGGGCCAGCAGCCGTTGCACTCCGACGTACCACCGCAGTTTCCAGCTCTTCATATCCGCACCCCCGCAGTCCGTGTTTATTTATGTACCAATCAGCGCGCTGTAGCCGCCCCCGTCGGTGAGGGGGGTGGGCGACAGGGCCAGCAGCAGCTTGCCGTAGTCCTCCGTCCCCACCTTCGCCCCGTCCAGCCGCAGGGCCAGCAGCATGCCGCACTCCACCCCCACCGCCCGGTAGGGCAGCAGGCGGCAGCGGCCCTGCCACCCCTGGCGGCCCAGCCGCTCCAGGGCGTCCACCGGGCGGCGCAGCTCCTCCCCCGACGGGGCCTGCCCGGCGGGGAAAAGCCCGGCCACCTTCTCCCCCTCCGCCACCATCACCGGCCGGCCGGTGGCCGGGTCGGTGAGGGTGTTGCCCGTGTCCACCAGGGCGGTGAGGGCCACCCGCCGCCCCTCCAGGGTGAGCAGGACGGGCGCCAGCTCCCGCCGGGCGGCGGTGTGCCTGGCCGTCCGCTGGAGCACCAGGGTGATGAGCACGTAACACCCCGCCGCCGACAGGAGGATGAGCCGCAGATCCATGGCGGAGTACAGAATCCCGCTGCGCAGGGTGAGCCCCTGGCCGCCCAGCAGCTGGAGGGCGAAAATCCCGCCGCCGAAGGCGGCGGACACGGCGAAGAACACCAGGCTCACCCGCAGCAGGTGCCGGCTGCGGCCGTAGCCCGCCAGCAGAGCCAGCACCGCCGCCGCCAGCTTGCACAGGGGGTGAAGGAGGAAGCCCATCCCCGGCAGGAAGGCGGCGGCGGCGTAGCCCGCGCCCACGGCGGCGCCCAGGGCCAGCCAGCCCCGGCGGAGCACCTCGCCGCACAGCCGTCCAGCGGCCAGCAGCAGCAGGTAGTCCACCACGAAGTTCAGCAGGAACAGCTCATCCAGATAGATCACCGTCATCCTGCTTCCCCCTCCCGGCCGGCCCGCCACGTCCCATTATAGAGGCCCCTGTCCACAAAAAAGGTCAGATCCGGGACAGGATAAAAAAGAAGCTGACAGGCAAAATGCCTGTCAGCTTCTTGTATAAACCCGTCAAACGGTGAGCAGGGGCGCCCTGGCTTTCAGCAGCTCGGTGAGGGGCGGGCCCCAGGAGATGACCTCCAGCCCCATGTCCCGCAGCTCCTCCTCCACGCCCAGCTCCCGGGCACAGGTGATGCAGGCGGAGAACTTCACCCCCTGATCCATGGCCAGCTGGATGCGCTCTTTCACCCCGGCGTCCCGGGCGGCCAGGCGGGCGGTCTCCCCCCAGAGGATCACCGTCACCCGCTCCCACCAGCCCCGCACCAGGCTGTTCACCGCATACATCATGACCATCTTGTCGAACACCACCGGGTCGGCGTTTGTCCACAGGATGTGCAGATGGTTGTCGTCCATGTTCCTCTTCCTTTCCTCTTACAGGCCCCGCCATTGCTCGGCCCGCACGCCCCGCTCCCCCGCCAGGGCCTGGTCGATCAGGGTCAGCAGCCGCCCCCTGTCCTCGGGCAGACCGCCCTTCAACGGCAGGTAGTTGGAGGCGTGGTCGCTGGTGAAGTGGAGGGGATTGACCTCCAGACGCTCCAGCAGCAGCCGGGTCTCCTCCAGGGCCTCCCGGGCGGTAAGGAGCTGAAACTCCCCCCGCTCCACCGCCCGGCCCAGCACGGTGCCCCGCTCGGGGATATAGGTCAGGGCGGACAGGTGGCGGGGCCCCATGGCGTTGACCATGGCCGCCGTGTCCAGGGCGTGGGCCCGGGAGGCCGCCCCCGGCCCGGCCAGGCCGATGAGCACCATCACCCACACATCGAAGCCGGCGGCCACCAGGCGGCGCCCCGCCTCCAGCATGCCCGCGGCGTCCACGCCCTTGCGCACCGCCTTCAGCACCGTGTCGCTGCCGCTCTCCACCCCCAGGTAAAGCCGGGCCAGCCCCGCCTCCCGCAGGGCCTTCAGCTCCCCGTCCGTCCTGGCCAGGGTGCTCACCGGCCCGGCGTAGGCGTTGACCCGCTCCAGAGAGGGGAAGGTCTCATAGAGCTTTTTCAGCACCGCCAGAAGATCGGCGGTATCCATGGCCACCGCGTCCCCGTCGCAGAGGAATACCCGGCTCACGTCCCCGCAGGCCGCCTTCGCCATGGCAATGTCCTCGAAGATCTCCTCCAGGGGGCGCACCCGGTAGCGCTTGTCCTTGTACATGCCGCAGAAGGTACAGGCGTTGTGGGAGCAGCCCACCGTGACCTGGAGCAGGTAGCTTTTCCACTCCCCCGGCGGGCGGTAGATGTTCCCCTCGTATCTCACGGCACCAGCTCCTCCAGGGCGCTCAGCAGGGCGTCCATCTCCCCGTCGGTGCCCACGGTGATGCGCAGGTGGTTGGAGATGCGGGGCCTGTCCCACCACCGCACCAGAATTCCCCGGGCCCGCAGGCCGTCCAGCAGGGTCTTTGCCGCCACCGCCGGGTGGGAGACAAAGAGGAAGTTGGCGGCGGAGTCCGCCACCTGGAAGCCCATGGCCCGCAGGGCCGCCGTTGTCCGCGCCCGGGTGGCCATAATTTTCTCCGCCGTCTGGCGCAGGTAGTCCGGCTCCGACAGGGCCCCCGCCGCCCCGGCCAGGGCCAGCCGGTCCAGGGTGTAGGAGTTGAAGGAGTTCTTCACGCTGTGGAGGGCGGCGATCAGGTTCTCATCCGCCAGGGCATACCCCACCCGCAGGCCCGCCAGGGCGCGGGATTTGGACATGGTCTGCACCACCACCAGGTTGGGGTACGCCCTCACCAGCTCCACAGCGGAGGCGGCGCCGAAGTCCACATAGGCCTCGTCCACCAGCACCACCGCCTGGGGATTCCCCTCCAGCAGGGCGCGGATGGCGTCCAGCCCCACCGCCTGCCCGGTGGGGGCGTTGGGGTTGGCGATCACCACGCCGCCGTTCCCGCCCAGGAAGGGCTCCAGCGGGAGGGAGAAGTCGTCGTTCAGGGGCACCTCCCGGTAGCCCAGGCCGTACAGCTGGGCGAACACCGGGTAGAAGCTGTAGGTCACGTCGGGAAAGAGGATCTCCCGCCCCGGGTCAAAAAAGGCCTGGAAGCACAGGGCCAGCACCTCGTCGGAGCCGTTGCCCACGAACACGTTTTCCGGCCGCAGGCCGTAGGTCTCCGCCAGGGCCTGCCGCAGGGCGGCGCACTCCGGGTCTGGGTAGAGCCGCAGGGTGCCGTCCGCCGCCGCCCGGATGGCCGCCAGGGCCGCCGGCGCGGGGGGATAGGGGTTCTCGTTGGTGTTGAGCTTGATAAAGGTCTGGCCCTGAGGCTGCTCCCCCGGCACATAGGGGGTCAGGCTCCTGGCCCGCGCGCTCCAAAATTCCTTCATTCCGTCCCCTCCTCCCGCAGAATCTTCCGGATGCTCTTTTCCGCCTTGCTCCGGGGCAGCATGACCTCGTGGCCGCAGCCCTCGCAGCGCAGGCGGAAGTCCATGCCCACCCGCAGCACCAGCCACCGCCGGCTGCCGCAGGGGTGCTCCTTTTTCAGTTCCAGTACATCGCCCACGTGAATGTCCACGCGCCGCACCCCCTTCTCTCCGCGCGGCCGGGCCGCGCGCTTTATTTGTGTAAAGCATCAGATGTCTATATTATAAATTCCCGCTCCTCCCCTGTCAATTCAACCGGAGGGGGCGCATATAGTGGTTGGGTAAGAAAAAAGCGCCTGGAGCCGAGAAAGGATTTGGTCATATTGACGAGCCGCTATCCGCCCGAGGGGCGTCTGCTGCATACACCGGAGAACGAGGCCGCCTGTGCCTCCGCCGGCACACTCCGCCGGGCCATGGAGGAGAAAACCGTCCTGGAGGGGCTGGCCCAGCTGTGCGACGAGGGCCACAATCTGCTGGTGTCCGTGGGGCCCTTCACCGGGGTGATCCCCCGGGAGGAGGCCGCCCTGGGCATCGCCGAGGGCACCACCCGGGAGATCGCCATCCTCTCCCGGGTGGGCAGGCCGGTCTGCTTCACCGTGGAGGGGCTGGAGGAGGCAGACGGCGCCCTCCGCCCCCGGCTCTCCCGCCGCCGGGCCCAGCGGGCCGCCCTGGACGCCATGCTGGCCGGGCTGCGCCCCGGCATGGTCATCCCCGCCGTGGTCACCCACCTGGAGCCCTTTGGCGCCTTTGTGGACATCGGCTGCGGGGTGCCCTCCCTGATCGGCATCGAGAACATCTCGGTCTCCCGCATCCCCCACCCGGGCCAGCGGTTCCAGGTGGGGCAGGCCGTCTGCGCCGCGGTGCTGGATCTGGACCCCCGTCTGGAGCGCATCTACCTGACCCACCGGGAGCTGCTGGGCACCTGGGCGGAGAACGCCGCCCGGTTCCAGCCGGGCATGACGGTGCCGGGCATCGTCCGGGGCGTCAAGGACTACGGGGCCTTTGTAGAGCTCACCCCCAACCTGTCCGGCCTGGCGGAGCGGAAGGCGGGCCTGGCCGAGGGGCAGCGGGTTTCCGTGTACATCAAGGCCATCCTGCCCGAGCGGATGAAGATCAAGCTGCTGGCCATCGACACCCTGCCGCCCCTGGACGGCCCCGCCCCGCTGGAGTATTTTATCACCCAGGGCCGGCTGGAGAAGTGGAAGTACGCCCCGCCGGGCTGCGTCAAGGTGGGGGCGGAGACCGTCTTTTCCTGAAAAGTCAGGGAGGGCGCGGATGTTCCGCGCCCTCCCCTTCCTTTCAGGGCCTCCTGCCCCCAGACCGCCGCTACAGAAGGGCGGCCTCCACCTCCGCCCCGGGCGCCAGCACCTGGGCATAGCGGGTCAGGCACTCCATGGCGTCAGTGATCACCGCCCCGGACAGGCCCGGCGTACCGAACACCGGGTAGAATACGCGCCTGCTCTCCGGGCGGGCACAGGTTCTGGCGTCCGCCCCGGCGATCTCGCTGAAGATGATCCCCTCCCCATCCCGGCCGCAGAAGTCCCCCGGGTAGGTGTGGACCTCCTCCCCGCGCAGTCCGGGGAAGGGCTCCTTTTCCGTCCCCAGAAAGAGCTCCACCGGCCCGGCCAGCCGGTCGATATCGTGGGTGCCCGACAGGATCTGGGTCGTCAGCTCCAGCAGGAAGGCCACTCCCGTCACCGGATTTTCCCTGGGAAATGGCCGGCCCTTGAAGAGGACCGACTCCATCTGGAGCATCACCGGATAGGTCTTCTTGAATTTTTTGAAGAAGCGGTAATAGGGATTCTCCCCAAACACTTCCTTGCGGTCATAATCGGGAAAGCGCCGGCTCAGGGCGGCCAGCTCCTCCTCCGCCAGCTCCCAGAAGTCTGCCTCCCGCCACTGTTCCCGGGCAGGATAGTGCACCTCCACCAGCCCAAAGGGAATGTCCTGTTCCGCCAGTGCCTGGTCTCTTGTCACCTGGATCATTTTCCACGCCTCCCTCGGCGCCCTGCCTTCGGCAGGGCTTTTTCCTTATGATAGCCGCATTTTACCGGTCGGTCAAGTGCAGAACAGGATGCATAAAATTTTTCATCGCCCCAGACTGCCTTCTCCTTGACAGGTACTGTGCGGCGCGCTATAATATAACAGTGTTATATAGCATCGTTATACGGAGGGATACCTGTGTCCGAGCAGACACTGTCCACCCTGGAACGTATTCATCAGGCCGCCCGGGCGGAATTTCGGGAGAAGGGCTTCCCCTCTGCCTCCCTGCGGAGCATCGTCAAATCCCTGGGCATGACCACCGGCGCCTTCTACGGCTACTACCCCAGCAAGGAGGCGCTGTATGAGGCCCTGGTGGGCCCCCACTACAACTATCTGATCCGCCGCTTCCGGCAGGCCCAGAGTGAGTTTGCCCACCTCCCCCACCACCGGCAGCCGGACGAGCTGGGCAGCTTCTCCGGCGGCTGCATGTTCGACATGCTCCACTACGCCTATGACCATCTGGAGGAGTGCCAGCTGCTGCTGACCGCCTCGGAGGGCACCCGCTTTGCCGGGCTGGTGGACGAGATGGTGGAAATCGAGGTTACGGCCACCCACGACTACATGGCCGTCCTGGGGGAGCTGGGCCGCCCCGCCCCCTGCCTGGATCCCCGGCTGGAGCACATCCTGATCACCGGCATGTTCCGCACCTTCTTTGAGCTGATCCTCCACGCCATGCCCCTGGAGGAGGCGGAAAACTACCTGCGGCAGATGCGGGCCTTCTATACTGCCGGCTGGCTGGAGGTCATGGGCCAGTCGTAGGGCGGCATGAACCCCGAAAAAGCGAGGGACACAACCTGTCCCTTTCTTTTTAAACGATAGTTAGTTTATGCTAACTATCGAGCACACGGAAAAGGAGGAATTGCATTGAAGAAACCATCCAATCTGTCGCGGCTCCTGGACTACGCCGGCGGGCACAGATACCTGACCTACGCGTCCTGGGTGCTGTCGGCGGCCAGCGCCCTGCTGGCCCTGATCCCCTACTGGTACATCTGGCGCCTCATGGGGGAGGTGCTGGCCGCCGCCCCGGACTTCTCCCGGGCCCAGGGCCTGGCCCATAACGGCTGGATGGCGGTGCTGTTCGCGGTGCTCGCCGTGCTGGTGTACATCGCGGCGCTCATGTGCTCCCACATGGGGGCCTTCCGCATCGCCAGCAGCCTTCGCATTGAGGCCATGCGCCACATCGTGACCCTGCCCCTGGGGGCGGCGGAGCAGTTCGGCAGCGGCCGCCTGCGCAAGATCGTCAACGAGTCCAGCGCCGCCACCGAGACCTACCTGGCCCACCAGCTCCCCGACCGGGCGGGAGCCATCGCCACCCCCATCGGCCTGCTGGTGCTGCTGCTGGTGTTCGACTGGCGGCTGGGCCTGCTGAGCCTGGCCCCCGTGGCCCTGGGCTTTCTCATTATGATGGCTATGACCGGGCCCCGGATGCAGCAGAAGATGAAGGAGTACCAGGACGCCCTGGACGACATGTCCAATGAGGCGGTGGAGTACGTCCGGGGCATCCCGGTGGTCAAGACCTTCGGTCAGACCATCTTCTCCTTTAAGAAGTTCAAGGACTCCATCGACCGCTACAAAGTGTGGGTGATCGCCTACACCAAGCAGCTGCGCCTGCCCATGATGTGCTACACCGCCGCCATCAACGGGGTGTTCGCCTTCCTGATCGCCGGGGCGCTGTTGCTCACCCGGAACGGGGTTACCAGCCAGTTCCTGCTCAACCTGTTTTTCTACATCATCATCACGCCGGTGATCTCCGTCACCCTCACCCGCATCATGTTCCAGAGCGAGAACGCCATGATCGTGGACGACGCCCTCCAGCGCATCGACAGTGTGCTTAACCTTGCTCCCCTGCCCGAGCCCGCCCGCCCCCGGGAGCCCCGGGACGGCTCCGTGGAGCTGAGCGGCGTGTGCTTCCGCTACGGCGGCGGACCGGAGGTGCTCAGGCACGTCACCCTCTCCATCCCCGCCGGTACCACGGCGGCCTTTGTGGGCCCCTCCGGCGGCGGCAAGACCACCCTGGCCCAGCTGATCGCCCGCTTCTTCGACCCCCAGGGCGGCGTGATCCGCATCGGCGGCGTGGACGTGCGGGACATCGCCAAGGAGACGCTGATGGACACGGTGTCCTTCGTGTTCCAGGACAGCAGGCTCATCAAGGCCTCCATCCTGGACAACGTGCGGCTGGGGCGGCCGGAGGCCACCCGGGAGGAGGTGCTGGCCGCCCTCCGCAGCGCCCAGTGCGGCGATATCCTGGAAAAGCTGCCCCAGGGGGTGGACACGGTGATCGGCAGCAGGGGGGTGTACCTCTCCGGCGGGGAGCAGCAGCGCATCGCCATCGCCCGGGCGATGCTGAAAAACACCCCGGTGATCATCCTGGACGAGGCCACTGCCTTCGCCGATCCCGACAATGAGGCCAGGGTGCAGGCCGCCTTCGCCCGCCTGGCCGAGGGCAAAACCGTGCTGATGATCGCCCACCGCCTGTCCACCGTCGCCCATGTGGATCAGATCTTTGTGGTGGAGGAGGGCCGCATCGCCGAGCACGGCTCCTATGACCAGCTGCTGGCCCGGGACGGCCTCTTCCGCCGCCTGTGGGACAACTACCAGACCTCCACCCAGTGGAAGGTCGCCAAGGAGGGATGAAACCGTGATTCAGAAGCTGCAGCGGAAATACGCCCTGTCCGAGCAGGGCGCCAGGGATCTGATCAAGGGCTGCATCGCCTGCGTGCTGCAAAACCTGTCCTTTATGTTCCCGGTTGGGCTGCTCTATCTGCTGGTGGGGGAGCTGCTGGGCGGCGGGGTGGCCGCGGGGCGGGTTCCCTTTTACACTGCGGGGTGCGCGGCCTGCGTGGGGCTGATCTTTTTGACCACCGGGCTCCAGTACAACGCCACCTATCTGGCCACCTATGTGGAGAGCGGCGTGCGCCGCATCACCCTGGCCGAGCGGCTGCGGAAACTCCCCCTGTCCTTCTTCGGCAAGAAGGATCTGGCGGATCTCACCAGCACCATCATGGCCGACTGCACCTTCCTGGAGCAGAGCTTCTCCCACTTTGTCCCCGAGCTGGCCGGGGCCATCTGCTCCACCACCCTGGTGGCCGCGGGGCTGTTCTGCATCGACTGGCGCATGGCCCTGGCGGCCCTGTGGGTGCTGCCCGTGTCCTTCGCCATCGTGGCCGGCTCCGCCAGGGTGCAGGAGAAGCTGAACCAGAAGGCCATGGACGCCAGGATGGCCTGCGCCGACGGCATCCAGGAGTGCATCGAGACGGTGCGGGATCTCCGCTCCAACAACGCCGAGGGGGCCTACCTGGCGGGGCTGGAGGAGAAGATCCGGGCGGTGGAGCGGCGGAGCATCATCAACGAGTTCGGCCTGGCCGCCTTTGTGGTGTCCGCCTCCCTGATCCTCAAGCTGGGCATCGCCACGGTGGCCCTGACGGGCTCCCTGCTGCTGGTGCAGGGCAGCCTGAACGTGCTCACCTTCTTCCTGTTCCTGCTGGTGGTCTCCCGGCTGTACGACCCCCTCCAGGGCGCCTTACAGAACCTGGCCGCCGTGATCAGCACCCGCACCAACGTGGCCCGGATGAACGAGATCCTGGATCACCCGGTGCAACAGGGCTCGGACACCCTCACCAACCGGGGCTGCGACATCACCTTCGACCACGTGGGCTTCTCCTATAACACCGGGGAGACGGTGCTGAAGGACGTGTCCTTCACCGCGAAGCAGGGGGAGGTCACCGCCCTGGTGGGCCCCTCCGGCGGGGGCAAGACCACCGTGTCCCGGCTGGCCGCCCGGTTCTGGGATGCCGACCGGGGGAGGATCACCGTAGGGGGCATGGACGTGTCCAAGGCCGACCCGGAGGCCCTGCTCTCCCTCTACTCCATCGTGTTCCAGGACGTGACCCTCTTTGACAACACCATCCTGGAGAACATCCGCATCGGCCGGAAGGACGCCACCGACGCCGAGTGCATCGCCGCCGCCCGCCTGGCCAATGTGGACGAGTTTGCCGAGAAGCTGCCCGGCGGGTGGAACACCGGGATCGGGGAGAACGGCTGCCAGCTCTCCGGCGGTGAGCGGCAGCGCATCTCCATCGCCCGGGCCTTTCTGAAAAACGCCCCCATCATCCTGCTGGATGAGGCCACCGCCTCCCTGGATGTGGAAAACGAGTCCCTGATCCAGGGCGCCCT
>DGYMJ06203__coassemble_491_pt1 | contig 24075 bp, 20 predicted proteins | sample DGYMJ06203__metabat2_low_PE_040 | metagenome-assembled genome bin DGYMJ06203 | reverse complement strand
AGCCCGGCCAGAAGCTGGCCTTCGTGGGCGCCACCGGCGCGGGCAAGACCACCATTACCAACCTGATCAACCGCTTCTACGACATCGCCGACGGCAAGATCCACTACGACGGCATCTCCATCAACGACATCAAGAAGCCGGATCTCCGCCGCTCCCTGGGCATCGTGCTCCAGGACACCAACCTGTTCACCGGCACCGTCCGGGAGAACATCCGCTACGGCAACCTGGACGCCACCGACGAGGAGGTGGAGGCCGCCGCCGTGCTGGCCAACGCGGACGACTTCATCCGCCGCCTGCCCCAGGGCTATGACACCATGCTCACCGGCAACGGCGCCAACCTGTCCCAGGGCCAGCGGCAGCTGCTGGCCATCGCCCGGGCGGCCGTGGCCGACCCGCCGGTGATGATCCTGGACGAGGCCACCTCCTCCATCGACACCCGCACCGAGGCCATTGTCCAGCGGGGCATGGACGCCCTGATGAGCGGCCGCACCGTGTTCGTTATCGCCCACCGCCTGTCCACCGTGCGCAACTCCGACGCCATCATGGTGCTGGATCACGGCCGCATCGTGGAGCGGGGCGACCACGAGGATCTGATCCAGCAGCACGGCATCTACTATCAGCTCTATACCGGCGCTTTTGAACTGGAGTAAAATCCGCACCTACAGCCCATTCCGGCATAGAATGGATTGAAACCGGGCCGGAGGCGGTCTTCCGCCGCCCCGGCGCCAGGTTTCCATCTTCATACCGGGAGGTACTTCATAATGGGGTGCAATAATGGCTGCGGATTCGGCGGCGGCGGTTGCCTGTGGATCATCCTGATCATCATCCTGCTTTGCTGCTGCTGCGGCGGCAACAGCTGGGGCGGCAATGGCTGCGGCTGCAACAACGGCTGCGGCAACAGCTGCTGCTGAGTACAGACCGTCAGAGCCGGAAGAAGGCAGAAAGACGCGCCGCGGGGCTGAGTCCCGCGGCGCGCTTTTTTCAGGAAAAGAAAACAGCGGAAAGGAAGGAACAACCATGGAACAGCGCGTTACCGCACTCTATTTCAGCCCCACCCACGGAACCCGCGCCTATGTCCGGGCCGTGGCGGCGGCCATTCCCGGCGAGCACCGGGAGGTGGATCTCACCCGCCCGGAGGAGCGGAGGAAGGAATATCACTTTACAGAAAACGACCTGGTGATCCTGGGTGTGCCGGTGTACTACGGCAGGGTGCCGGAGGTGGAGGGCCTGCTGGACGGCCTCCACGGCGGGAACACCCCCGTCATTCTGCTGGCGGTGTACGGAAACCGGCTCATTGACGACGCCCTGGTGGAGCTGAGCGACCTGTGCGCCGCCCGGGGCTTCCGCACCCTGGCGGCCGGCTCCTTCGTGGCCCCCCACACCTTCTCGGCCAAGGTGGGGAAGGGCCGGCCCAGCGAGGCGGATCTGGCCGCGGCGGCGGAGCTGGGCCGCCGGGCGGCGGACAAGCTGTCCGGGGCGTGGGAGCCCCCGGCGCTTCCGGGGAACCGGCCCTACCGGGACTTCCAGCGGGCCCCCTTCTATCCGGAGGGGGACGGGAGCTGTACCGGCTGCGGCGCCTGCGCCCGGGCCTGCCCGGTGGAGGCCATCGACCCGGCCGCTCCCCGGGAGACCGACGGGGAGAAGTGCATCCGCTGCCTGGCCTGTGTCCACGCCTGCCCAACCGGCAGCCGCAGGGTGGAGGGGGCTGCCTTTTCCGCCACCGTGGCCCATCTGGAGGAGGCCCTCACCAAGACGGAGCGGCCGCCGGAGCTGTATCTCTAAATCCCCAAAAGCGGAGGTGCGCCGTATGGCGCACCTCCGCTTTTTGATATTCCTATATGGTTTCCTCCTGGGGCGGCCGCTCCATGGTGAGGGGAAAGGAGACAGCGGCGGTGAACAGATCCGCCTGGGTCTGGACGGAGAAGGCGCCGCCGCAGGCCTCGGTGAAGGTGCGGGCGATGGACAGGCCCAGGCCGCTGCCCCCGTCGGTACGGCTCTCGTCCCCCCGGACGAACCGCTCGGTGAGATCCACCCCGTCGGGCAGCTCCTCCTTAGAGGTGTTACGCACCATGGCTGTGGCCTGAAGCCCCTCCACGGTGAGATCCAGGTAGACCCGGGAGCCGGGCAGGGAGTATTTCAGCGCGTTGCCGATCAGGTTCTGGAACACCCGGTAGAGCCGGTCCCCGTCGGCGGCGATCCACACCGGCGCATCGGGCAGGCGGGGCTTGAGGCTCAGGCCGCTCTCCTCGATGGCCTCCTCCATGTCCGCCAGGGTCTGGCGGAGCAGCTTTGCAAAGTCCAGCGGCTTTACATCCACCCGCAGGTTGCCAGTGGTGGCCTTGCTCACCTCGAACACGTCCTGCACCATGGCCTGGAGGCGTTTTGCCTTGTCGGACAGGATGTGGACATAGTCCCGCGCGGCTTCGGGCAGGTCGTCCTCCTGTTTCAGCAGCTCCGCGTAGCTGATGATGGAGGTGAGGGGGGTTTTCAGATCGTGGGATACGTTGGTGATCAGCTCCACCTTCATTCGCTCGCTGCGCATCCGCTCGTCCAGGGCGGTGCGCAGGCCCGCCTCCATGTGGGAGAGCTGCTCCGCCGCGTCGTGGAAGTCGGACTCCTCCGGCAGGGGAGGGGCCCCATCCAGCCTGCCCGCCCCGGCGGCCTCGATGCGGCCCAGCAGATCGTCCAGCTCCGCGGCGGACTGTTTGTTCTCCCGGATCAGCCACACCTGGAGGGCGATCAGAGCCACCCCGGCGGCGCAGATGAGCAGCAGCAATATGGGCCGGATGCCATAGGCAAACCAATGGTTCAACAGATAGGGAACAGAGAGGGCGCAGAACAGGAAGAAGGGGAGGCAGGCGGCAAACTGCCAGATCATCCGCCGTTCCGTGCGCTGGGCGGCGGGACGGCGCAGCAGCTGCCGCCGGAGCAGCCCGGCCAATCCGGCGCACAGGCTCCGCCCCGTGATATGCCCGAAGTTGTACCGGATGTCGTTGACGTAGAGATAGAACCACCACAGGGCCAAGGGCACCGACGCATAGCGCAGGACGCCGTAGGTGAGAACCTGGTTGGTGACCACGGCCAGCAGGCACATGAAGGCCAGGGCGCACACCCACAGGAAGGGAATGAGCAGCAGGATTTTGATCTCCAGCCACACCCGGCCGGTAAACCAGGCGATGGCCTGGTCGGCCCGTACCTTGTATCGATGCCAGACGATGGACCAGACGGTGAGGGCAACGCCCGCCAGGGCGGGGACGATCAGCAGCCAGATCACAAAGGCGCGGATCTGCCGGAGATCATCGAGCAGATAGGAAAAGCTGTCATAGTCTCCGGAAAGGTACTCGGTGGGATGCTCCGCCGCCGCCAGGGAGACAGATACATCGGCGTCTGTTTTCGCCGGGAGAGCGACCTGGAAGCTGTCGGAGATCTCACGCCCGTCCTTGTAAACGCGGACAGACTCCCCGTCGTAGGTCAGCAGAAAGTTGTAGCCATCCGGAAGCTGGTTGGGCCGCAGCTCGTCGGTGTTGGCAAAGCGGACAGCATCACCCGCCGTGACCACGTAGAGCAGGTCGGTGTCCTCCGGCGTCATGGGATCCGCCCCCTCCGGGTCGGCGGCGCTCCGCACCAGCACGGAGAGCCGGTCGGAGAGATAGCTGCGGAAGCTGTCCGTGGTCTGGTAGTCTGTCCAGAACACGTCCTTCCAGGGGATCACCGCGCTGCCGGCGCCGGCCACAGCTATAATCACCACCAATGCCGTGGTGTAGATCAGCAGACTAACGCCTGCCACAAAGGCCGTGAAGGCCACGGCGGGCTTAATGCTTTTCGATTTTGTATCCAATGCCCCACACCACCTTCAGATACTCGGGCTCCTTCGGGTTGAGCTCAATCTTCTCCCGGATGCGGCGGATGTGCACCATGACGGTGTTCTCGGTGGCATACGCCTCCTCGTTCCACACACGGCGGTAGATCTCCTCGGCGGGGAAGATGCGCCCCAGGTTGCGCATGAGCAGATCCACGATCTTCAGCTCCGTGGCCGTCAGCTTCACCGGCTCCCCGTCCACCAGCAGCACCCGCTCCTCCGGCTTGTAGCACAGCCGGCCGTTGACGATCTCCCCGCCCTGGCCCTGGGCGTTCACGTCCCCCAGCTGGGTGTACCGCCGCAGCTGGCTGCGCACCCGGGCCACCAGCTCCTGGGGGTTGAAGGGCTTGGTCACATAGTCGTCCGCCCCCATGGACAGGCCCAGCACCTTGTCGGAGTCCTCGCTCTTGGCTGACAGGACGATGATGGGCAGGTTGCGCTTCTCCCGGATCTTCATCACCGCCGACAGGCCGTCCAGCTGGGGCATCATCACGTCGATGATAATGAGCCGCAGCGTGGGATCCAGGGCGCAGTCCAGGGCCTCCATGCCGTTGTAGGCCTTGAGGACCCGGTAGCCCTCCTTCTCCAGCAGAATGGCGATGGCCTTGACGATCTCCTTGTCGTCATCCACCACCAGAATACACTCGTTCACACAAATCCCTCCTATGGACGGTATCTTACCAGCTCTTTCTGTCAAAGAGCACGAGACAATTCTGACAAATCTCTTACAATCATAGCAGATCCAACCGGCCGGGGCAATGGAAAACGGCGCGTCTCGCGGCGCGCCGTTTTTGGGGAGAGGGTCAGTGTTCTACGGGGATCTCCAGGTTCCCGAAGGTGATGGACACCACCTGCCCGGGGTTGATGAAGATACGCTGGCCGTCGGCATCCTCTGCGTGGAAGGAGACAGTGGGCAGCGTGTCCTCGCTCAGATGGCGACCGCCCTTCCAGTGGGTGGCGATCTCCGTGCCGTCGGTCAAGTGGAGCACCGGAGCGGTGCCATCTTCACAGAGGGAGAAGGCAGTTTCGGCATCGTCAGCAAACGAGAGGCGCAGTTCCAGAGGAGAGAGGCGCAGTTCAACAGGGTGCAGAGTCAGGCCATCCAGAACCAGTTCTCCGTCCAGAGTGAGCAACAGGCCGGAGGTATCATCCAGGGTAAATATGAGGGAAAAGGGCTTGTCAGACAGTATCCGGTCAATGGCATAGGACACCTCCACCTCCAGATAGGGGAGATCCTCCGGTGTGAGGGGGCACTCCTGGAAGAACCACAGCATGACCCAACTGCTGTCCTCCAGGCCGGTGCCATAGCCTGCTTCGATTTCATACCGCTCCCCGGTGCGGGTGTCCACCAAGGCTTCACAGTAGACATCCGTACACACGAGGTCACCAAACGTACCACGCTCTTCGTTTACAACTAGGGAAAGGCCGTCTGCCGTCATGGCAGCTCCCCGGATGGTCAGTGTGGGGAACTGTTCCGACATGGGCAGGGGGATGGTTACCCTCTGAGCCACGGCGGCCCGGACGATCTCCTGAATCGTCCCGTCGGACTGGGAAAAGTCTGGGATTTCTGCCTCCGCCAGTGGGGCCAGGGAGACGGGGGTGTCGCACCGGATGCGGGGAGTCCCTTTGTCATCCCTCAGCGTCACCGCCACGCCGTCGGCACTGAGGGTGATCGGCTTGCCCAGAATGGACTCGTCAATGGGTATGCCTGTATTCTCGTAACAAATGTAAATGACCTTCCCATCCGAGGAGAGCTGATAGTCGGTGGAGCGGCCAAAGAGCATCTCATCTACTTTCAAACTCAGATCCATGCTGTTTGTATTCAGCCTCGCCTCCGGATTGATGGGCCCGCCGTCTGCCCGGCGCAGAGCCAGCAGGAGCATGATATTGCTGTCGTCGGCCACTGCATCCATTACAGTGAGGGTGTATTCTCCGGCGGTCTGGCTGACGCCCACCGTCTCCACCGCGTTTTGGGGCAGGGAGGGGGCGAAGTACCGCCACGCCCCGGAGATGCCCACCGCCGCCGCGCCGATGGTCAGCAGGGCGCACAGCACCGCCGCCACCGCCAGGGGCCGGCCGGGGCGGAGGCGGGCCCGGCGGTGACTGCCCGCCTGTTCCACCACACCGGACAGGTCGCATGCCGGCGTTTTCATCTGGGAGAGGGCGTGAAAAATCCGCTCCTCCTCCGGTGTCCGCATCATGGAGATACCTCCTTTTCTGTATCGCTCAGTTCCGTCAGGGCCCGGGCCAGCTTGCCCCGGGCCCGCTCATACCGCTTGCGCAGGGTGGCGGCGGACTGGCCGTAGATCTGGGCCAGCTCACTGTAAGGCCGCCCCTCCATTACCCGGCCGAACACCAGGCCCCGCTCCTGGGCGGTGAGGCGGCCCAGCGCCTCCCGCAGCTCCGGCCCGATATAGTCCGGCCCCCGAGCGGGCGGCGGAGGAGGGGCAAAGAGCTGCCGCTTCCGCTGCCGAATCAGGTCGATGCAGGCGTGATAGGCCAGCTTGTAGAGCCACGCCTCCAGATTGGTGCCCGCCCGGAAGCGGCTCCGGCGATCCCAGGCCCGCAGCAGGGCGGTCTGCACCGCGTCCTGGGCCTCGTGATAGTCGCAGAGAATGTGGTGGCAGTACCGCAGAAGGGCCTGCCCGTAGCGCGCCACCGCCTCCTCCAGGCATTCCTCGTCCCCCGTGGGAAAGCGCCGGCTCAGCTCCGCCTCGTCCATGTGCCTCGCCTCCTTTGCTCATGCTTCAAAAACCGGTTTTCACCCTGTATAACGGCCCGGCCCCGCTGTTTGTGACAGGCATCAAAAAAAGCCTCGCAGAGTTCCGCCGCCCGTAGGCGTCGGAATCAGATAAAATCCGTTTTCCCCGGCGACATGTGCGTCGGGGAAAACACTTCTCAGCCCGCAAGTGTGGGCTTCGCCCGCGCGCAGCGGGCTGCAGCTTTTTCACCTGCGCGGCGAAGCCGCACAGGTGAGTAAAAAGGCCGCCCGGAGCTCTGTGCTCCGGGCGGCCATATTTGCAAGTAAGCCTGTAAGCCGGGTTCTGTCCTTTAAGACAGCCATCTATCTCGACGCACCGTTGCCGGTACGCTCAAGCCGCCTCCCCGGGACGGCCGGGCCGGCCATATGTCCCTCCACGGCGTTGCTCCGGATAGAGTTTACAGCGACGGACGCTTGGCACGCCGTCGGGTGAGCTCTTACCTCACCTTTCCACCCTTACCATTGCAGCTGAGCTGCAATGGTAAGGGTGGAAAGGCAATTCCTTCGGAATTGCATCCGCTGCGGCGGGGTGACCGGACGCGAAAGGCGGGCCTCGCCGGCCCCCTTTCACACTATCCCCCGCGCGGCGCACAGCGCCGCATGGCCCTTACCAGCACAGTTCAACTGCAATGGCGGTATATCTCTGTTGCACTTTTCCTAGGGTCGCCCCCGGCGGGTGTTACCCGTTATCCTTGCCCTGTGGAGCCCGGACTTTCCTCACAGACGGGCCTTTCGCCCCGCCCGCGCGGCTGTCCAGCTTGCTTGCGAAGCACATTGTACCGGATCCCGGCCCGCTTGTCAAATGGGAATCGTGAGTGCCCCCCAAGCCGTGCCCCCCAAGCCGCCGCATTTTCATTGAAATTTTTTCCGCGATAGGATATAATTATTTAGTTACAGACTATATGAGGGAGGAACGTGCTATGAGTTCCACCATACAGGATTATCTGGCGTCCCTGCGGGGGAAGCGGGTGGCGGTGATCGGCATCGGCGTGTCCAACACCCCCCTGATCAAGATGCTCCTGCGGGCGGGGATTGAGGTGACCGCCTGCGACAAGCGCCAGCGGGACGACTTCGCCGGCCAGGCCGAGGAGCTGGAGAGCCTGGGGGCCGAGCTGCGGCTGGGCTCCGACTATCTGGAGGGGCTGGATCATGACGTAATCTTCCGCACCCCCGGCCTGCGGCCCGACGTGCCTGAGCTGATCGCGGCAAAAGAGCGGGGGAGCGTCATCACCTCGGAGATGGAGGTGTTCTTCCAGGTCTGCCCCTGCAAAACCATCGCCGTGACGGGCAGCGACGGCAAGACCACCACCACCACCATTATCGCCGAGCTGCTCAAGGCGGCGGGGAAGAGTGTGTACGTGGGCGGCAACATCGGCCGGCCCCTGCTCCCCGATGTGGACGGCATGGAGCCCGGCGACATCGCGGTGCTGGAGCTGTCCTCCTTCCAACTCATGACCATGGAGCAGAGCCCCGACATCGCGGTGATCACCAACCTGGCGCCCAACCACCTGGATGTCCACAAGTCCATGGAGGAGTACATTGCCGCCAAGAAGAACATCTTCACCCACCAGGGTCCCGGCGGCCTGCTGGTGCTCAACGCCGACAACGACATCACCCGGGGCTTTGCCAATGAGGCCAAGGGCCGGGTGACCCTGTTCAGCCGCCGGACGGAGCTGGAGAAGGGCGTCTTTGTGAAGGACGAGGCCGTCTGGGTGCGCAACGACATGCACGAGCGGCCGGTGCTCTACCTGGAGAACATCCTTCTGCCCGGCGAGCATAACGTGGAGAACTATATGGCGGCCATCGCCGCCCTGGACGGCCTGGTGCCCGACCAGGTGGTGCGGGACTTCGCCGCCAAGTTTGCCGGGGTGGAGCACCGCATCGAGCTGGTGCGCACCCTCCGGGGTGTGCGGTACTACAACGACTCCATCGCCTCCAGCCCCTCCCGCACCATCGCGGGCCTGCGCTCCTTCAAAGAGAAAGTGCTCCTCATCGCCGGCGGGTATGACAAGCACATCCCCTTCGACGTGCTGGGCCCCGAGGTGGTGGAGCACGTGAAGGCCCTGTTTCTGACGGGGGACACCGCCCCCAAGATCCGCGCGGCGGTGGAGAGGGCCCCGGGCTACCGCCCGGACGCCCTGCCCATCCAGGAGTACAGCTCCTTCGACGGGGCGGTGCTGGCGGCCTGCCAGGCGGCTCAGTCCGGCGACGTGGTGATTCTGTCGCCCGCCTGCGCCTCCTTTGATAAGTTTAAGAACTTTATGGAGCGGGGCGCGGCCTTCAAAAAGATTATCTACGGTCTGGAGTGAGGCTCCGGGGCCGGGATTTCCCGGCCCCGGCCTTTTCCGGGCGGAAAGGATGATGGAATTTGGATATGAGGCAAGCCCTGGAGCGGCTGTGCACCTGCACCGCCCCCTCCGGGTTTGAGGCCCCTGCGGCGGCCGTGGCGGCGGAGCTGCTCCGCCCCCTGGTGGACGAGGTGTCCATCGACCGCATGGGCAATGTGCTCGGCGTGCGCCGCAGCAAGACCCCCGGCGCCCCCAAGCTGCTGCTGGATGCCCACCTGGACGAGATCGGCCTGATTGTCACCGGCATGGAGGACGGCTTCCTCCGCTTCCGCAGCATCGGCGGGGTGGACCCCCGGATGCTGCCCGGCCGGGAGCTGGTGGTGCTCACCGACCCGCCCCTGCGGGGGCTGGTGGCCTGCCCGGCGGGGGGGGACGAGGACAAGAGCGTGCCCCTGAACGAGCTGTACGTGGACGTGGGCTTGTCCCAGGAGGAGGCGGAGAGGGCCGTACCCGTCGGCACCCCCATGGTGTACCGGGCGGGCTGCTTCCCCCTGGGGGAGGAGCAGATGTGCGGCAAGTCCATGGACGACCGGGCCTGCTTCGTCACCCTCCTGCGGGCGGCGGAGCTGCTGCGTGATAAAGAACTGGATGTGGAGCTCCATATCCTGGGCTCCACCCGGGAGGAGGTGTCCGGCGCGGGCGCCGTGGTGGGCACCTGGGCCGTGGCCCCCCACTTCTGCGTGGCGGTGGACGTGACCCACGGCAAGACCCCCGACGGCCCGGCGGACAAGACCTTTGAGCTGGGCGGCGGCCCTGCCATCGGCGTGGGACCCAACATGACCCGGTGGATGACGGAGCGGATGATCGCCAAGGCCAGGGAGCACAGCATCCCCTACCAGCTGGAGATCATGTCCGGCCACACGGGCACCAACGGCTGGGAGATGCAGATCAGCAGGGAAGGGGTGGCCACCTCGGTGCTGTCCCTGCCGCTGAAGTATATGCACACGCCGGTGGAGACCCTGTCCCTGGCCGACATGGAGGGGGTGGCCCAGCTGCTGGCCGCCTTTGTAGAGCATCTGGGGAAGGAGGCGGTACGGTGAAGGAGCTGCTGAAAACCCTCTGCGCTCTGGACGGCGTGTCCAGCTGGGAGGACACCGTGCGGGACTACCTGTACGCGGAGGCCAAGCCTAATGCCGACACCCTGCGGGTGGATACCCTGGGCAACCTGATCGTGTCCAAGAAGGGGAAAAAGCCCACCGGAAACAGGGTCATGCTCTGTGCCCACATGGATGAGGTGGGCCTCATGGTGCGCCGCATCACCGACGAGGGCTATCTGAAATTTGACGCCGTGGGCGCTCTCGACCGCCGGGTGCTCCTGGGCAAGCCGGTACGGGTGGGGCCCAAGGGCATCCCCGGCGTGGTGGGACTGAAGGCCTACCACCTGGTGAGCCGGGAGGAGGAGAAGTCCGTCCCCAAGCTGGACGAGTTCTATATCGACATTGGCGCCAAGGACAAGGCCGGGGCGGAGGCCCTGGTGTCCCTGGGGGATGTGGCGGCCTTTGACTCCACCGCCGGGGAATTTGGCAGCGGTCTGTTCCAGGGCAAGGCCCTGGGCAGCCGGGTGGGGTGCGCCGTCCTGCTGACCCTTCTGAAAGAGGAACTGCCCCTGGACTGCACCTTTGTCTTTGCCGCCCAGGAGGAGGTGGGCAACCGGGGCGCCTTCGGCGCGGGCTTCTCCGTCACCCCGGAGATCGCCCTGGTGCTGGACGGGGCCGACACGGCGGACGCCCCCGGCGTGCCCGCCCACAAGCGGGGCTGCACCCTTGGGAAGGGCGTCGTCCTGCCCGTGATGGACAGGGGTTCCATCGCCGACCGGGGCCTGTTTGAACGGCTGCGAACTCTGGCAGAGCGGGAAAATATCCGCTGGCACACCAGGGGCAGCATCTCCGGCAGGACGGACGCCGCCGCACTCCAGCGCACCAAGGCCGGTGTGCGGACGGCCATGCTGTCGGTGCCGGTGCGCTACCACCATACCCCCTCGGGGCTGGTCTCTCTGGGAGATGTGGACGGTATGCTGGCCCTGACCCGGGCCTTCCTCAGCGATCTGGTGGAAAAGGAGTGAATCACATGGAGATTTTAGAGACCCTGCGGGCGCTGAACGCCTGCTTTGGCCCCTCCGGGCAGGAGGGGGCGGTGGCCGAGGCCATCCGTAACATCGCCGCGCCCTATGTGGACGAGTGCACGGTGGACACCCTGGGCAACCTGCTCTGTCACAAGAAGGGGAAGGGGCCCAAGGTGCTCTTTGCCGCCCACATGGACTCCATCGGGCTGATTGTCACCCACATTGACGAGCACGGCTTCCTCCGCTTCGGCCCGGTGGGCGGCCTGTCCGCCCATGAGGTGCTGGGCGCTCCCGTCCGGTTTGCCAACGGCGTCAAAGGCGTGGTGGCCCTGGAGGGCAAGGTGGAGGCCAAGGAGATGAAGCTGGAGCACCTCTACGTGGACATTGGAGCCAAGGACGAGAAAGAGGCCAGAGCTATGGTGCAGGTGGGGGACACGGCGGTTTACGACACCGCCGCCTTCCAGAGCGGAAGCCGGATCTTCTCTCCCTACCTGGACGACCGGATTGCCTGCGTGGTGCTCCTCATGGCCATGGAGCGGCTGGGGGAGACGGACAACGACCTGACCTTTGCCTTCACCGTCCAGGAGGAGGTGGGGCTCCGGGGCGCCAAGACGGCGGCCTACGGGGTGGAGCCGGACTACGGCATCGCCGTGGACGTCACCGACTCCGACGATATCCCCTCCGCTCCCCACGAGTGCAGCAGCTCGGCGGGGAAGGGGGCGGCCATCAAGGTGATGGACAGCTCCGTGATCTGCCACCCGTCGGTGGTGGCCAGGCTGGAGGAGCTGGCCCAGGAGGGGCAGATCCCCTGTCAGAAGGACATCCTGCGCTACGGCGGCACCGACGCCGGGGCTATCCACCAGAGCCGGGCCGGCGTGTACACTGGCGGCATCTCCATCCCCACCCGCTACGTCCACACCCCGCTGGAGATGGCGGACGCGGGGGACATCGAGGCCTGCGCCGCCCTGGTGGCCGCCTTCGCCCAGGCCAAGCTGGACTGACAAAAATACAGAGATAAGAAAGTGTGTAACAGGAAATGCCTTTACAGATAAGCGACAAAGTTTTGGCCCTGGCCGCCCAGGCCCAGGCGGAGCTGGCCGAGCAGTTCGGCCGCATTGACGCCATCGCGGAGGAGAACACCCGTAAGGTGCTGGCGGCCTTCCAGAAGCACCGGGTGGCGGAGGCCCACTTCGCAGGCACCACCGGCTACGGCTACGACGATCTGGGCCGGGACACCCTGGATCAGATTTACGCCGACATCTTCGGCACCGAGGACGCCCTGGTGCGCCTGCAGTTCGTCAACGGCACCCACGCCATCTCCTGCGCCCTGTTCGGGGCGCTGAAACCCGGCGACATCCTGGTGTCCGCCGTGGGGGCTCCCTACGACACCATGCTGGGCGTGATCGGCGTGGTGGACAAGGGCCCCGGCTCCCTGAAAAGCTACGGAATCGAGTATCAGCAAGTGGAACTGATTGACAATGCGCCCGACCCCGCCGGCCTGGCGGAGGCGGTGAAAAATCCCCGGGTCAGGGCGGTGCTGATTCAGCGTTCCAAGGGCTACTCCACCCGGTCGTCCCTGTCGGTGGCGGAGATCGGGGAGCTGTGCCGGGTGGTGCGGGAAAACAATCCGGACGCCGCCATCCTGGTGGACAACTGCTACGGTGAGTTTGTGGAGACAATGGAACCCACCCAGGTGGGGGCCGACCTGGTGGTGGGCTCCCTGATCAAGAATCCCGGCGGCGGCCTGGCCCCCACCGGCGGCTACATCGCCGGGCGGCACGATCTGGTGGAGGGGGCCGCCATGCGGCTCACCACCCCCGGCATCGGCAAGGAGTGCGGCTCCACCTTCGGGGCCAACCGCAGCCTCTATCAAGGACTTTTCCTTGCCCCCCATACTACCGCCCAGGCGGTCAAGACGGCGGTGTTTGCCGCCCGGATCATGGAGCTGCTGGGCTATCAGACCGAGCCCACCTCCGACGCGGTGCGCCACGACATCATCCAGATGATCCACTTCGGCGCGCCGGAGCCCCTGAAGAAGTTCTGCAAGGGCATCCAGTTCGGCGCGCCGGTGGACTCCTATGTGACCCCGGAGCCCTGGGACATGCCGGGCTACGACTGTCAGGTGATCATGGCCGCCGGAGCCTTCATCCAGGGGGCCTCCATCGAGCTGTCCTGCGACGCCCCCATGCGGGAGCCCTACACCGCCTATCTCCAGGGCGGCCTCACCTACGAGAGCGGCAAGGCCGGCGTCATGCTGGCGGTGGAGGAGCTGTTGAGAGGGGAATAGGGCAGGCCGTTTTCCGCATAGGCTTCAACCGGGAGGTGAGGCCATGCGCGGCAGGCCGATGGTCCGCCCTTGGCTGCGGACGCCCCGCCGCCGGGGGCCAAGGCCGGAGCGGGGAGGGGGGCGGCTGCTCCCCCTGGTGATCGGGGTGGGGCTGGCCCTGGCGGTCATCTTCCTGATCGACGCCGCCCTGCGGCCTACCCTCACGGCGCTGGCCCAGGTCAGGGTGGAGAACGCCTTCATCCGCATCGTCAACGACGCGGTGAACGGCACCCTCACCAGCGAGGCCATCTCCTACAGCGACTTGGTCACCCTGGAGAAGGACGCCGCCGGGCAGGTGAGCGTCCTGGCTACCAACACCGCCCAGCTCAATGCCTTACGGACGGAAATCCTGGACCAGGTGCTCACGCAGGTGGAACAGCTTGACAGCCAGGAGCTTGGCGTCCCCCTGGGCAGCCTCACCGGCTTCGCCACCGCCTCCGACCTGGGGCCGGTGCTGCCGGTGCGGGTGCTCACTGCCGCCGTGCCCACGGCAGACTTTGAAAACGTCTTTACCTCGGCGGGGATCAACCAGACCCTCCACCGGATCATGCTGAATGTGCGGGTGGAGTGCACCCTGCTGATCCCCGGCGGCACGGTGGACACTACCGTGGAGGCCCAGGTGTGCGCGGCGGAGACCCTGCTGGTGGGTCAGGTGCCGGACGCCTATCTGGAGCTGCCTGGAAGTCCGTAAGGGATCTGTAAGGAAAACGTAAGACATCCTTGGCATTTCCGTGGTATGATGGAGACATATCGACGGAAAGGGGTACAGAAGATGGACACCCTGCTGTGGTACGTTGCAATCTCCTGGGACTATGTGGCCCAGATGCTCCCCTGCATGTTTCTGGCCGCCATCGCCTTCTTTGCCCTGCGCCCATGGAGAAAACGGCGGTTGGCCCGCCGGGGATTGGCCAGCGGTGTTTGGCGGGAAACCGTCCTGCTTCTTTTTGCCATGTTCAGTGCCGGATTGGCCGCTTTGACCGTCTTTCCGGCCAACTTCTGGACGCTGTACCACTGGCAGGAGGCGTTTCAGGGGCGGGAGGCATTTTTCCCACTGACGCCGCTGTCCCAATCCGCGCAGTACATCGGTTGGAGGCCCTATTTTCTGTGGAGCTTTCAGACCATGGGGAGCTGGACTTTTTATATGGCGATGGCAAATGCGCTCATCTTCATGCCGGTGGGCTTCTTTCCCAATCTTCTGTGGAGGCCCCGGTGGTGGAAGGGGCTGCTGACCGGCTTTTGCGCCTCCTTTTCCATCGAGTTCCTCCAGCTTTTTGTCAACCGCTCCACCGATGTAGACGATTTGATCTTGAATACACTGGGGGCCTTTGCCGGCGGCCTGACCGCCCTGCTTCTACGCCGCCTGGCCCCACGATTTACCCAACACTTCCAAGTGGAGGTTCAACATGGACGAGAGACAGGAGATCGAGGCCCTGCGCCGGGAGCTGGAGCAGGCCAACTATGAATACTACGTGCTGGACAACCCCAGCATGTCCGACTACGACTTTGACCACAAGCTCCGCCGTCTGGAGGAGCTGGAGGCCAAATACCCGGAGCTGATTACCCCTGACTCGCCCACCCAGCGGGTGGGGGGCAAGGTGGCGGACGGCTTCCAGGAGGTACACCACCGGGTGCCTTTGGAGAGCCTACAGGACGTGTTCTCCGTGGAGGAGCTGGAGGAGTTCGACCAGCGGGTGCGGGAGGCCCTCCCCGACGGCGTGGAGTACGACGTGGAGCCCAAGGTGGACGGCCTGTCCGTGGCCCTGGAGTATGAAAATGGCCTCTTTGTCCGGGGGGCCACCCGGGGCGACGGCCAGGTGGGGGAGGACGTGACGGAGAACCTGAAAACCATCCCCTCCATCCCCCTGCGCCTGCCGGAGGCCCTGCCCTCCCTGATTGTCCGGGGGGAGGTGTTCATGCCCAAGAAGAGCTTCGAGCGGCTCAACGAGGAGCGGGAGCTGAGAGGGGAGAGCCTCTTCGCCAACCCCCGCAATGCGGCGGCGGGCTCCCTGCGGCAGCTGGATCCCAAGATCGCCGCCTCCCGGGGGCTGGACATCCGGGTGTTCAACATCCAGTGGGCGGAGGGCCGCACCTTTACCACCCACTCGGAAACCCTGGAGTACTTGCAGCAGCAGCGGTTTAAAGTAATTCCACATGACATCTGTCAGACCATCGCCCAGGCGGCGGAGCGTATCAAGTCCATGGGGGAAGGCAGAGAGGCTTACCCCTTCGACATCGACGGCGCTGTTGTAAAGGTAAATAGCCTTGCAGAACGTGAAATCCTGGGCTCCACCGCCAAATTCCCCCGGTGGGCGGCGGCCTACAAGTATCCGCCGGAGCAGAAACCCTCCCGGGTGGTGGACATCGTGGTACAGGTGGGGCGCACCGGCGTGCTCACCCCCAAGGCGGTGGTGGAGCCGGTTCGCCTGGCGGGCACCACCGTCACCAACGCCACCCTCCACAACCAGGACTTCATCGCCGAGAAGGACATCCGCATCGGGGACACGGTGCTGGTGCAGAAGGCGGGGGAGATTATCCCCGAGATTGTGGAGGTGCTGAAGGACAGGCGGCCGGAGGGGACAGTGCCCTACCACCTGCCCGACCACTGCCCGGTGTGCGGGGCTCCGGTGGTGCGGGACGAGGACGGCGCCCACATCCGCTGCACCGGGGCGGAGTGCCCCGCCCAGCGCCTGCGCCACCTGGTCCACTTCGCCAGCCGGGACGCCATGGACATCGAGGGCCTGGGCCCCGCCGTGGTGGAGAGCCTGGTGGGGGCCGGCATGGTGCAGGGCCCCGGCGACCTCTACCACCTGGACGGGGAAGAGGTGGCCAAGCTGGAGCGCATGGGCAAGAAGAGCGCGGAGAACCTGCTTGCCGCCATCGAGAAGTCCAAGTCCAACGACCTGTCCCGGCTTCTGTTCGCCTTCGGCATCCGGCAGGTGGGGCAGAAGGCGGCCAAGGTGCTGGCGGCCCGTTTCGGCTCCCTGGACGCCCTGATGGCGGCCGGTGAGGAGGAGCTCACCGCCGTGCCCGACATCGGCGGCATCACGGCCCGGAGCCTGATTTCCTGGTTCCAGAGCCCCCAGAGCCGGCACCTGATCGAGACGCTGCGGGAGGCGGGGGTCAACCTGGAGAGCCATGAGGCCCCGGCGGGGGACAGGCTGGCGGGGAAGACCTTTGTGCTCACCGGCGCCCTGGAGCGGTTCACCCGGGACCAGGCCGGGGCCATGATCGAGGCCCAGGGGGGCAAGGTGTCCGGCTCGGTGTCCAAAAAGACCTCCTTCGTGGTGGCGGGGGAGGCGGCCGGCTCCAAGCTGCGCAAGGCCCAGGAGCTGGGCATCCCCGTGCTCACGGAGGAGGAGTTCCTGGCCCTCTTTGAGGAGGCATAAGCATAAAAAAAGCGTCCCAGCCGTAGGCTGGGACGCTTTTCTGTTTCCCGGAATAGGATGGCGGGAGAAAGGGGAGAGGACCGTGCTGGAACAGATACCCTATGACCGCCAGGCCGCGGTGGACTACGCCCACCAATGGGCCTACAGCCGGAATCCGAACTACTACGACTATGAGGAGATCGGCGGTGACTGCACCAATTTCGCCTCCCAGTGTCTCTACGCCGGCACCGGCGTGATGAACTTCGACCCGGTGTACGGCTGGTTCTACCGGGACGCCAACGACAAGGCGCCAGCCTGGACGGGGGTGGAGTATTTCTTCAATTTTATCACCCGCTCAGAGTCCAGCCCTGGCCCGTTCGGTATTTCTGCGGAGCTGGAACAGCTGGAGCCGGGGGACTTTGCCCAGCTCCGCTTCAACAAGGACGTATTCGGCCATACGCCGGTGGTGGTGTCCATCGGCAGCCCGGCCACCCTGGACAACACCCTGATCGCCGCCCACTCCTACGACGCCGACTGGCGGCCTCTCAGCACCTATGAGTTTCAGGAGATCCGCTTCCTCCACATCCTGGGTGCCTATCGGGAGACCGGCGGGGAAGAGGCTCCGCCGCCCCGTCCGGAGCGGCCTCCGCGCTGGAACTGGCTCCGCCCGCCGTTCTGGTTTGGCCAGCAGAGGGAATAGCCGGCAGTATGTCCTCAATTCTCGTCCGCCGAAGCGGGCTTGGGCTTTTTCCGGGCCTTGACCCGGCCCAGCGGGTTGGCCTTGGCCGCCGAGCGCAGGTTTTCATTGTCCACGTGGGTGTAGATCTGGGTGGTGTTCAGGTTTTCATGGCCCAGCACCTCCTGGAGGGTGCGCACGTCCACGCCGTTTTGGAGCATGAGGGTGGCCGCCGTGTGCCGCAGCTTGTGGCTGGAGTAGAGGGAGGCATCCAGCCCCGCCTTTTTCAGCCGCTGCTTGACCATATAGTGGATGCCGGCGGTGGTCACCCGAGTGTGGGAGCGGCTGAGGAACAGGGCGTTGGGATCGGCGGCGGCCTGGTGACTGCGCTCCTCCAGCCAGTCGTCCAGGGCGGCCCGGCAGGCATCGTTGAGGAAGATCATCCGCTCTTTGTTACCCTTGCCCAGCACCCGGAGCTGCTCCTCCCGGACGTCCTGCAAGTTTAATGAAACTAACTCTGAAATCCGCAGCCCGCAGTTGAGGAACAGGGTCAGAATACAGTAGTCCCGGGCCTGGTTGGGCTCGTCCACCGATTCCAGAAGCTGGATGCTCTCATCCAGGCTCAGATACCGGGGCAGGGATTTTTTCAGCCGGGGGGAATCCAGATTCTGCATGGGATTTTCCCCGAGTAATTTTGCCTTGCTGGTGAGATACTTATAGAACGAGCGGATCGCCGCAATTTTCCGGGCCCGGGCGGTGGCCTCCAGGCCGTAGCGGGTGGAGGGGCTGTTGGCGTGCTTGGCCCGGTCACGGCTCAGGTAGTTCATGTAGGAGTAGACGTCACTCAGCGTGACTGAGCTGACCAGCTCCAGATCCAGATCGTCAATGGGGATCTCGTCCAGCTCAGCCGTACGCGGCGCCTTGCCCTTGACAATCTTGATGTAGCGAAAGAAGTTGCGCAGGTCTAAGTAGTATTCATCCACGGTTTTTTGAGAGTGTCCCTGAATGGTCTCGTGGTAGACCAGAAAGTCCCGCAGCACCGGCGGGGCAGACAGCTTATAGTCATTGTGGTGCAAAACCCTCCCTCCAACTCAACAAAATTTTTATTTTGTTGAGTTGGAGGTATACCCCCCTCTCGATTGGAGTTGGAACTGGTGAGCCTGATTGCCTGCACCAGCGCGTGTGTCTATCAACAGGACGGCGTTTGCACGCTGGAACGCGCCGCATCCAGCGGCGCGCCCTGCGCCGAGTCGCCCTGCGTGAATTTTGTGCCCCGCCGGAGCGCGGCACAGCCGAATCCTACAGGAGCGCCGCCAGAGCCTCCCGGATATTGCGGACCCGGATAAGCTGCAGCCCGTCGGGCGCGTCCAGCTTGCTTCCGGTACGGGCCGGTACCAGGCACTTGGTAAAGCCCAGCCGCCGCACCTCGCTGAGCCGCTGGCCCAGGGCGTTCACCGAGCGCAGCTCTCCTGTGAGGCCCACCTCGCCGATGGCGGCCAAATCGCCGGGCACAGGCCTGTCCCGGAAGCTGGACGCCAGGGCAATGATCATGGCCAGATCCGCGGCGGGCTCGTCCAGGAACAGGCCGCCGATGACGTTGATGTAGGCATCGCAGGAGCTGACCAGCAGCCCGCCCCGCTTCTCCAGCACGGCCAGCAGCAGATTGGCCCGGTTGAAGTCGAAGCCGTTGGAGGTGCGCCGGGGCACATTGAAGCTGGTGGGCGCCAGCAGGGCCTGCACCTCCGCCAGCACGGGCCGCACCCCCTCCATCACGCAGGTGACGCAGGTGCCCGGCGTGTCCTGGGGGCGGCCGGACAGCAGCATCTCCGAGGGATTGGGCACCTCACTGAGGCCGGAATCCGCCATCTCGAACACGCCGATCTCGTTGGTGGCGCCGAAGCGGTTCTTGGCTGCCCGCAGGATGCGGTAGGAGTTCTGCTGCTCTCCCTCGAAGTAGAGCACGCAGTCCACCATGTGCTCCAGAACCTTGGGCCCGGCGATGGAGCCCTCCTTGTTGACATGGCCGATCACAAAGACGGTGATCCCATGCCCTTTCGCCAGCTGCATCAGGGCCATGGTGCAGTCCTTCACCTGGCCCACGCTGCCCGGCGCGGTGGCCAGATCCCCGTTGTAGAGGGTCTGGATGGAGTCCACGATCAGGATATCGGGCTGGAGCTCATTCACCGCCTCCAGAACATCCTCCAGGCTGGTCTCCGCCAGCAGATACATCCCCTCGCCCCGGACGTGGAGCCGCTCGGCCCGCAGCTTGATCTGCCGCTCCGACTCCTCACCGGACACATAGAGCACCTTGGCGAACCGACACAGGTTGTCGCAGATCTGGAGCATCAGGGTGGACTTGCCGATACCAGGCGCGCCGCCCACCAGCACCAGGGAGCCCTCTACCGCTCCCCCGCCCAGCACCCGATCCAGCTCGCTCATGCCGGTGGCGAAGCGGAGCTCCTGAGTGGTCTCTACCTCCCCCATGGGCCGAGGACGTCCCCTGCCGGCCCGCAGACCTCCGCCGGAGGCAGACGCCGCCGCGCTCTTTTTCTTCGGCTCGGCCGGCCGCTCCACCAGGGTATTCCACGCCTTGCAGGCGGGGCACTGCCCCGCCCACTTGGCCGTCTCATTGCCGCATTCGGTGCAGTAAAACAGGGTTTTTGCTTTCATCTGGGACGGTTCTCCCCTCTTTGGTATGGTCAGGCATCCGCCTGGCTCCCATCCCCGGCCAGCCATTGGAGCCAGGAGGCGGTCAGAGCGGAGGCCAGCTTGCTCTGGTAGCCGTCGGACTGGAGCAGCGCTTCTTCCTCCGGATTGGACAGGAAGCCGCACTCCACCAGAATCCCCGGACAGGTAATGTGGTTCATCAGATAGACGGTATCCGGAATGGGCTTGGCCTGACGGCTGTTGTCCGGATCCAGCGCCGCCCGCAGGACCTCCTGGGTGAGCACGGCAAAGGACTGGCTCTCCTCCCCCCCGCCTGCGTAGAACACCTGGGCGCCGCGGTACCGGCTGTCCGGATAGGTGTTCTGATGGACGCTGAGCAGCACGGCGTTCTCCGTGTCCTCAATCCGGGCCGCCCGGTTGTGGAGATCCGACACCTTCTTCTCCCGCAGGGTATCGGCGTCCGCGTCGTGAAGGGAGACGTCCTCGATGCGCAGCAGGAGCGGGGACTGGCCATAGAACCCCAGGAGCTGATCCAGCTTGCACACGATGGACAGATTGATCCCGCTTTCAACCGCACCGGAGGGGGAAACCGCGCCCCCATCTTCCCCGCCGTGGCCCGCGTCCAGGACCAGGGTTCTCCCCTCGCCGCGGGCCGGAGCAAAGACCGCCTCCGTCCCTCCGGGCCACAGCCAGAGGTAATAGGCCGTCCCCAGCATAAGCACGGACAGGAGAAGCCATCTGCCAATTCTTCTGAATATCATCGCTACCGCCCCCTCTCCATCACGGTATGAGGGGGCGGTTCCTATTATAACACACGGGGCGGTGTTTGGGTACCACCTGCGGAGGGGCGGCCCTCGGAAAAAAGTTTTTGCAGCCATGGGAGAGAAAAGGGCGGCATGTGCCGCCAATTTTTGCCCAGGCGCCTCCGAGTCCCGGTTTCGGGTCGGTTCGACCGGGTTCCCCCCGCCCTGCCCGGGCATAGAATGGAGACGAAGGGGGCCTGGAGGGAACCGTTCCCCGTTCCCCCTTCCCTCTTCAATCTGCCTAAGGAGGAACTGTACTTGTATCCCGAAAATAACGTACCCACCACGCCGGGTACGCCCGGCGGCTGCGGTGATGCCTGCGGCACCCTGCCTGAATGCGCGCCGCTGGCCGTCCCCTATGTACCGTTTCAGCAGACCGGTTCCAAGCGCTACTCCCAGCAGGACGCGCTGAACAACGGCACCCTCTTCCCCGGACTGAACCTGCCCTTCCGGGTCAAGCCTGAGGCGGTGAAGGTGCTGGGCGGCGCCCTGGCGGAGCTCCAGGCCCTGGAGTTCGTGCTGGCCGAGCTGGGCCTGTATCTGGACACCCACCAGGGTGACGCGGAGGCGTTTGCACTCTATCAGCAGTATGCCGCCATGGAGAAGGAGGCCAGAGAGAAATACGAGGCCGCAAACGGCCCCGTCACCCAGATGTCTGCCGCCGACGCCAAGAGCTGGGCGGCCTGGCTCTGCGACCCCTGGCCCTGGAACTTCCAGGAAGGAGGCACGAAATAAATGTTTATCTATGAGAAAAAGCTGCAATATCCGGTCAAAATCGCCAACTGCAACCCCAAGCTGGCCTCCTTCATCATCAGCCAGTACGGCGGGCCGGACGGCGAGCTGGGCGCCTCCCTGCGCTATCTGAGCCAGCGCTACTCCATGCCCTATCCCGAGCTCAAGGGCCTGCTGACCGATATCGGTACATCGGGGTCATTCTGGACCGTCTGCTTCAGCCGCTCCAGTACGAAGCACCAGGTCTGGGGCAGCAGGTTCAGCCGTACCTCCACCCGCTGGTCCCGGTATACCACCATGTGGTCCAGGATGGTTTTGCAGAAGATCTCGCTGTCCCCCTCCCCGTTCACCAGACCGGCCACCCGCCGCCGGATATCGTCCCGCAAGGCGGCCTTCTCGCAGGAGCTCTCCGATCGGGCCCTGGCCTGCGCCAACTGCTCCCGAAGCTCTGCGGCCTCCCGGTCGTACCGGCCTGTCATCCGCCGCATCTCCTCCCTGGTGATATCCCGGGAGAAGAAGGCGTCCAGAGCGGCCTCCCGCTTCCGGTTCAGCTGCTCCAGCCGCAGCTCCAGGGACTCCCGACGCTCTCCCCCGCTCTGCTCCCCTGCCCGGATGGCTTCCAGAGCGATGGCCGTCACACTGTCGATAAGACCGCCGGAATCCAGCCGCAGGGTGCGGAGCGCCTGCCGCAGCATATCCATAGCCACCTCATCCCGGAGGGCCATCCTCACGTCACAGCCAACCCGGTTCCCCTGGGGATCCACGTGGACACCACCCTCATTGACAGCGGAGTAGCAGCTCCACCTCCTACTGAGGCTTCCGTCCTTCCGCTTCCTCTGGCGGGACACGAAGCTGGCGCCGCACTCGCCGCACTTGATTTTTCCACTGAATATGTAGCGGTTGGAATGCCCCGCTCCCAGCGCGCCATTCCGGTTTCGCTTTTTCAGCTCCTCCTGCACCACGCCCCAGAGCTCCCGGCCAATGATAGGCTGGTGGTGATCCCGGATGATCACCAGCTCCTCCTCTCCGTGGTTGGCCTTTTTGGCGTGGGTGAGATAGTCCGGGGTAATCGTTTTTTTCTGTATCAGATCTCCCACATACTTCTCGTTCTTCAGAAGTTTCACGATACAGCTTCCACTCCATCGTACGCTGCCCCGGTGGGTTCGGTATCCCGCCTCCCGCAGTTCCCGGGCGATCACCGTGGTTCCCTTCTTCTCCACACCGTACTTGTGAAAGATCAGGCGTACCAGCTCCGCGCCCTCTGGATTTACTGTCAGGCGTCCATCCTTTACATCATAGCCCAGCAGGGAACGGCCAAACACCACCCCCTGCTCCATCCGTCTGGTCTGGCCCCACTTCACCCGGCTGGAGGTCTTGCGGCTCTCCTCCTGGGCGATGGATCCCATAATGGACAGCCGAAGCTCGGCATCCGGCTCCAGGGTGCTGATACCGTCGTTCAGGAACAGCACCCCTACACCCAGGGCCTTCAGCTCCCGGGTGTAGGCAATGGTGTCCAGGATGTTCCGGGAGAAGCGGCTTACCTCCTTGGTGAGGATGCGTTCAAACTTTCCCATGCGGGCGTCGGCGATCATCTGGTTGAACGCCGCCCGCTTTTTGGTGGAGGTGCCGGTGATCCCCTCGTCGGCATAGATCTGGTACAGCTCCCACTCCGGCTGGCGGTCGATGTACGCCCGGAAATACCGCTGTTGGCTCTCAAAGGAGTTGGCCTGGTCGTCCTTGTCGGTGGACACACGGCAGTAGGATGCCACTTTGATCACGGAGTGTCCCCTCCCCTCCCTGCGCCGCCTCCACGGCACCGCTGGCGCAGCATCTCTTCTGCGTATGGAAGCTGCGCCTCGCTCAGAATACCGTCGTCCTTCAGCGCCAGCAGGACGGCCCGCTGTATGTGGAACCAGAACTCCGGATCGGTCTCCTCTGTGACGGCCCGCCCGCCTCTGATCTGCTCCAGCCTGGCCCGCTCCGCCATCCTGCCCGCCCCCTTTGTACCAAGGGTATGCATCGGACAGGGCCAGTTTTCCTGTTGGCGAACCGGACGCAGCCTCCAGCGGCGGCCCGCTCTTACGTCTCCCACGGCAAGAAAATGCCCCGCAGCCCTGTCGCCCTCTACAGGTAACAGAGTTGCGGGGAACTTTTACAGGTACCGCCCGGTGATGCTCCGGGGGTTCATCTTCACCTGGTCGGGTGTGCCGACCGCTACAATTTCTCCGCCGGACTCGCCGCCACCGGGGCCCATGTCGATGAGGTAGTCGGCACTGCGGATCACATCTAAGTCGTGCTCGATCACCACCACCGTGGCGCCGCGGTCCAGCAGGGTCTGGAACACCCCCAGCAGCGTCCGCACGTCCAGGGGGTGCAGGCCGATGGTGGGCTCGTCAAAGACAAAGACCGTGTCCTCCTGGACCCGGCCCATCTCGCTGGCCAGCTTCAGCCGCTGGGCCTCCCCGCCGGAGAGGCT
>DGYMJ06203__coassemble_480_pt1 | contig 24492 bp, 27 predicted proteins | sample DGYMJ06203__metabat2_low_PE_040 | metagenome-assembled genome bin DGYMJ06203 | reverse complement strand
TGAATATCGCCCTCCCGCCAGTAAATGTTTCCTTTCACGCAAATTTTACCATAACATTTTTACCATGTCAACCTCAATTGTTGCTGATACACTGGAAACAGAACAAGGGAAGCGCGCGCTCCATGTTCAGACTTTCTGAAAGGAGTTTCTACGATGAAAAATGCTGAGATCAAGCGGACAATTTGGGAAAGTCGCTTTCGCCAGTATGAGATTGCTGAAGAAATCGGCATATCGGAGTACACTTTCTGTCGGTGGTTTCGCAGAGAACTGTCCGAGGAGCAGAAGGAGCAAATCCTAAACGCGATTACAGCCCTCAGGGCGGGCGAAAGCAATGCCTGACCCCCTGGACATCAAAACCGTTGGAGGGGCCGTTATGAGCGATGAACAGGCAAAAGTCTTTGCGCTCTCAATCTCTGCGGCAGTAAAGGCTTATATCAAAGCTCATCAAGCAGAGTTTGAGGCGTGGGCAAAGGAGCATTCCGAAACAAATGATTTTGAATCGAGGTAATGATATGAGCACAAACGGAAAAACCCGCCCCGGTGCTGGAACACCGGAACGGGCGACGGAAACGGCGGCTTTTGGCGGGGCAGCTATTTCCTATGATTATCTTACCACGACGGCGGCGGGCCGTCAAATCAAAATTTCTGACTACCTGGGCCATAGCCAGGAGAGCGCGGTAACTGGCCGGGAACTATGCGCATTGACCGGCCTTGACCATCGAACCATCCGGGCGCAGATCGAACAGGAGCGCCGTGCCGGGGCGCTTATTGTCGCAGATAACAAAAGCGGCTATTGGGTAACAGATGACCCGGCAGAGGCCCAGCGGTTTGCCAGGAGCATGAAACACCGCGCAAAAGAAATTTTGCGGACGGCGCGGGCAATCGAAAGGGGCGCGGGCCTTGACTGACGTATTCCGCGAAGTCCGGGAGCGGGTGAGCGCCCAAGATGCGGCCCGTCACTATGGCTTGACTTTTGACCGCCGGGGCTGGGCGCTCTGCCCCTTCCACGCTGACAAACACCCCTCTATGAGTTTTCACAAGGGCCGCTTTCGGTGCTGGGTGTGTGACGTGGGCGGGGACTCCATCGACCTCACCGCCCGCCTCCTGGGCCTGGACGCTATGGGGGCCGTGGAGCGGCTGAATGCTGATTTTGCCCTTGCCCTCCCGCTCCATCGAAAACCCACACAGGCTGAGGCACAACAGGCCCGCCGCCGTCTGGAAGTAGCCGGGGCGCACAATGCCTTTGAGGAATGGCGGAGTGAGTTTATTAACCGCCTGAACGCAGCTTTCCGGGAGGGGCACTTGCTACTTCTGGAGGATGACCTGGACATGGGGCGCTTGACCGATGGACAAGCCGTCGCAATTCGGATGCACGAAACCTTTGAGCACTGGTCAGATGCCCTGATGTTCGGGACGCCAGAGGAACAAGCGCAGATATTCCGGGAAAGGAGGGCTATCACCAAGTGGATCGAAAAAGTTTTGAATCCCTGATGGAATCCGGGGCTTTTGGCCCTTCTGGCCCTTTTGTCCGGGAGAATCAAGAATGGGAAATGCCTATCCCCTTTAATGAGACAGACACCCCGCCTTTCCCCACAGAGGACTTGCCCGGCCCGTTGGCCGCCTTTGTGGAATGTCTGGCAGAAAGTACGCAGACCCCGGAGGAAATGGCCGGTATCCTGTCCCTGGGCGTATTGGCAACTGCGTTTCAATCAAAATTCACCGTGGAGATCACGCCGGACTGGAGAGAGCCGTTATGCCTGTATTGTGTAGCGGTAGCGCCACCTGGAGAGAGAAAGTCCGCTGTCATATCCGCTTTAACAAAACCGATATATGAGTTTGAGGCGGAGCAAAGAGACCTGGAGGCCGTGGAGATTGCCCAGAACCAGACAGAAAAGGCCCTTCTGGAAAAGGCCCTGGAGGCAGCTAAAAACGCCGCTGCAAAGGGGAAAGGAAATTTTGCAGAGAAACGGGCGGAGGCCCTGGAACTATCAGCCCAACTTGCACAATTCCAGGATATGCACCCTTTCCGCCTCTTGGTGGATGATGTGACCCCGGAACGGCTGATAGACCTGATGGACAGACAGGGTGGGTGTATGACCGTTTGCAGCGCCGAGGGCGGCCTATTCGATGCCATGTCCGGGAGGTATGACAAAACCGCGAATTTCGATATTTACCTAAAGGGCCACGCCGGGGACGCGATTGTGGTTGACCGTATTGGACGGAAAGCCAACAGCATACCAAACCCACGCTTGACCATGCTTCTAACCATTCAACCCGAAGTGCTGTCCGGACTAATGAACAACGCCACCTTCCGGGGCCGGGGATTATGTGGCCGTTTCCTGTATGCCATGTGCAAGTCAAAGGTGGGACACCGGGAAATTTCCCCTCTCCCTATCCCTGACCATGTCCGGGCAGAGTACAGGGCATTTGTACGGCGTATCTTGTCCACACAATGGAGCGGGACTATCCGCCTGTCCCCTGACGCTGACGAAATCCGCAAAGAATACCAGGCATACATAGAAAAAAAGCTGGGAAATGAATGGGAAAATATGCGGGACTGGGGCGGCAAAGTTACCGGCGCACTGGTGCGGATCGCAGCCCTGATGCACGCCGCAGAAGTCCAGGGAGACCCCACAGAAACCCCTATCAGCCCAGAAGTTATGGCCGGAGCTACCAGCATAGCAGAGTTTCTTTCCGCCCATGCCGTGGCCGCTTATCAAGTCATGGGGGCGAATGAGGAATACGAAAACGCCCGGTATCTATGGGGAAGAATCCAACGCAGCGGCCAGGATGAAATGAGCAAGCGGGACTTGTTCCGGCTCTGTAAGGGGAAATTCAAGCGTGTGGAGGATATGGAACCAGCCCTTCAAACCCTTATCTCTATGGGCTATGTCCGGGAGGTGGATTTGTCCACCGGAGGCCGCCCCACAAAAAAATTATTCTTCAATCCTTGTGACAAAAGGGCCAAAAGGGACAAAATGGGGGCATAAATCGGCCTGATATGAAGAATACGCCCTTATGACCGCCAAAAACCCACAGAAACCACCAGAGAGAGGGGGTGATACCCATAACACCACGCAAAGAAAAAGCTCTGCAAGCCCTCCTTGTGAGCCGTACAAGGGCAGAGGCGGCAAAGGCCGCGGGGATTGGTGAGAGTACCTTGCGGGAATACATGAAAGACCCGGAATTTTCCACTGCATACAAGCAAGCAGCTACCGAACTCTTAAACAGCGCAACCATGCAGCTACGGCAGAACCTGACCGCCGCGATTGACCGTCTGGGCCAAATTGTAACCGATGACACAGAGGCCAGCCCCGCCCAAATATCAGCGGCACGAACCCTGCTTGACTTCAATTTGAAATTCACAGAGCTGACCGACGTACTGGACCGTCTGACCGAACTTGAACGATGGAAGGATGAATCGAATGGTTAAAAACATCGAATCCCGCCTTGACCGGCTGAAAAGAGCAATTCCTGGCCCCGGCGTGGGTATCATGCACCAAACTGAAACCGGCTGGACAGTCTACCGTGGCGCACTCCAGCGGGATTTTCATAGTGAGGAACAGGCCCACGATTTTTTGAAACTATGCAAAACTGTGATAGTGGTTGACGTTTGAGGGGGTGAGGAATTGCCAAGTATTAAAGAGCGGTTGCGGTTGCTGTCTGACTATGTGGACAGTCAGCGGCCCACGCTGACAACGTTCATTGTGGTGGGCGGCAGCGAGTTTCACACGCCCTTGATGCCGGAGGAATATCTGATGCAACACGGCGCATACACCCCGGACGGACGGCGGATCGTACTCTATCCCCATCCCGTGGAGGGAATAGACGCTTTGAGCCTGTCCCTGTATCAACTGATCGACGAGGCCGTGGAGGTTGGAAAGCTGGAGTTTCCAGAATTGGAGAGCGATGAACTATGAACGAGATCAAGACCAGACTGCGCCGTATTGCAGACTATATTGACCGCAAACGCGGGAAGCGGCTCACTATTCTGTTTCGCACGTCAGACGGGGGAGAACAGACCGGCACCGTGGATGACCTGATAGCTGCAAAAGGGACGTTTGTTCGGGTGCTATGTGGAAACAGCATGGATGACCTTGACCGGATTTTGCGGTATGAAATTCCAGACTATTTCTGCGTAATTGATTGATTGATAGAAAGGATGATACAAAAATGAGCAATATTGAACCCGGCTCCTGGGAGCGGGACGAGCTGGGGCGCAAGTTTCGCCGTGTGGGAAATTCCATCGAGTATGCCCCGACTATCACAACAACCTATGGAGAGTTTGAAGTGGGGCATGTTCCGCCGCCCCCGAAAATCGTAGAGGAAAAGCGCCCCAAAACCTGGGGAGACTGCCCATTCCGCTCCAAGTGTACCACACAATGCGCCCGATACACGGAAAGCGGATGCGGAATTGTAACCGGCGCGCCGCCCGTGACAGGGCAGCGGTGCCCGTTTGCAGATAAGCACTTTTTTACCACCTGTAAAGAAACTTGCGCCTTGTGGACGCTTTGCAACAGCCGAAAGGAGAATAGTTAAATGAGCCAGTACAACAAATACGCCCAGCGCCTTGATACGGCCTTTAAGACCGCCCGCGAGGAATACATGGAGGCATGGAACCAGCTCCAGGCCGCGCAGAAAGCCAACACCGACGCCCAGGCGTGGAGAGCGGAAACCTACCGGGGCGAGAACGACCTAAGACGGCAGCGGGCAAAGGCGGAGCTGCTGGAGGCTGAACACACTTTCAAGGCAACAGAGAGCCGAGTGTGGGCGGAGTTTGACCGGCAGAAAGAGGCAATCCGGCGCGACCTTGAAAGCGATGTGCGGGCCAGCTCCACCGTTGACCCTGACGCCATCGACGCCAACGCCCTAGAACTGCTGAAATCGGGAATCCTGACCGCTGACGACATCTTTTCTATGGTGAACAAGTACGACAGCAACCTCACCATGTTGCGGCTTATCAGCAAGACCGCAAAGGAGCTTGCAGATGATAAACAGCACACCGATGCAAAAACCCGTGGGCTGCTTTATACGCTATGTAACCAAATCGGCAACGGGAAGAACAGTACCATGAGGAACTTTGACGACCTGGTGGAGATCTCCAACTATTGCAGCGGACGCGGCGGCGGAGGTACACAGCGCACCACCCCGGCCCATACCGTCGCTATGGCCGGGAAATGGGAAGAACTTGCAAGCACAGCCGTTGAAAACTTTTGAGGCGATTGCAGATGAATAAATCAAACGCCCAGGGGATAGCAACCCGCAAGCGGAACGAACAGGTCAGGAGAGAGCGCAAACGCCAGGAGATGGAGGAAGTCAAAGCCCAGGCCGATGCACTCCGCCAGATCAGGGACAGCCAAGAGGCCACGCCAGGGGAGCGCCTGGAGGCCATTAAAATGCTTGAAGATATGAAAAAACGGTATGTGATTATCTGATACAAAGATAGAGCCGGGGAGCGATCCCCGGCTCATTTTTCACATTCGATATAAAAATGGCCCCCACAGCAGAACTGTGAGAGCCATTTTTCTTGCGGCATTAAAGCCAAACCCTTACGGCAAAGCCGCCTTTGAAGAAATAGGGTTTGTTTAATGCTCCGTTGGTGGAGGCGGGGGGAGTCGAACCCCCGTCCGAAAACGCTTCCTCGGGAACTTCTCCGGGCGCAGACGGTCATTTACATTCCCTTGCCCTGGCGTAGGCCGTCAAACTACAGGGCTTGGTAGCTTCATTGTTCATGGTGCGCTCAAAGCTTTGCGCACACACGGGCACCACTCAACGACGCCCCATCCCGGCTCGTGGTCCTTCCGGGCGGGACGGTCACGGCTTAAGCCGCGACAAGCTCAACGTTATCGTTGTTCTTTAATTTATAAGTTGCCCATTTTCAGGATGCTGGGCGCATCCGCCCGCTATTCCCGCCTCTACGTCCCCGTCGAAACCAGTACGCCCCCATGTCGTCGCAAAGTACATTTCACTCGGAACACCCTTTCGGGTATTCCTCGCTTCATTTCCTTGCTCCTCCATTTCCAGACGAACCCGCTTGCGCTGGGCTTCGCCTGGAGGCCTGACTCTGCAAAGTCCATTCCATTCGGGACGCCCTTTCGGGATCCCTCACTTCATTCCCTTGCTCCTCACCTTCCCGGCGAACCCGCTTGCGCTGGGCTTCGCCGGGAGAGGGGAGGTCACAGAACATATCCGCGTGAATTTGAGTTTGTTGAGCTTCGAAATCAGCACTTCTCCGGCGCGGGGTAATCCACGCCGAAGGTCTCCACGGTGACGGACTTCATCCGCTGATCCTGATGGGGCTTATCCATCCGGTCCCGGTCGGCGCTGACGATGGCATCGGCCACCTCCATGCCCTCGATGACCTTGCCGAAGGCGGCGTACTCGCCGTCCAGGTGGGGGGCCTTCTCCACCATGATGAAGAACTGGCTGCCGGCGGAGTTGGGGTGCATGGCCCGGGCCATGGAGAGAACACCCCGGTCGTGCTTGAGGGTGTTGCACACGCCGTTGTGGGTGAACTCGCCCTTGATGGAGTAGCCGGGGCCGCCCATGCCGTTGCCGTTGGGACAGCCGCCCTGGATCATGAAGCCGGGGATCACCCGGTGGAAGATCAGACCGTTGTAGAAGCCGGACTGCACCAGGCTGATGAAGTTGTTCACCGTGTTGGGAGCCACCTCGGGGTAGAGCTCGGCGACCATCTTGCCGCCGTTCTCCATCTCAATGGTGACAATGGGGTTCTGAGCCATGTCATTTCATCCTTTCCCGGGGCCGGGCCCCGCTGTTTTCTCAGTAGTCGCGGCGGCCGCGGGTCTTCATGGCGCGGTCCATCTCCCGCTTGGCGTCCTTGGCCGCGGCGGAGGCCCGCTTGTCATAGAGCTTCTTGCCCTTGGCCAGGCCGATCTCCAGCTTGACCCTCGGCCCCCGGAAGTACACCGACAGGGGCACCAGGGCGTACCCGTCCTGCTTCACCTTGGCGAAAAGCCGCAGGATCTCCCGCTTGTGCATCAGCAGCCGGCGGGCGCGCAGCGGATCCTTGTTGAAGATGTTGCCCTTTTCGTAGGGGCTGATGTGCATGCCATGGACGTGCATCTGCCCGTCCTTGACGATGCAGAAGGAGTCCTTCAGGTTGACATGGCCCTGGCGGATGGACTTGACCTCGGTGCCCGCCAGCTCAATGCCCGCCTCGTACTTATCCTCGATGAAGTAGTCGTGGTAGGCTTTGCTGTTCTTGGCGATCACCTTGATCCCCTTGCCGTCCATGTCCTCACCTCCCGGATGCCACCCTGCACGCTTAGATATCTATTATAACACGGCTGTCAAGGGGTCAGACGGGAAAGTATGTAAGCAGGGCGTTCAGGGCGTCCCGGCGCCACACCGGGCGGCCGTGCTCGGCCAGGCTGGCCTCCAGGTGGGGGCGGGAGGACTCTGCCCGGCCGAACTCGGACAGGCGGGCGGCGGCCCCCGCCGCGCCGGCCTCCAGGGAGAGCCACCAGCGGTCGTCCCACCAGAGCAGGGCGGCGTCCGGCCGGGGCTCCGGCAGGGCCCGGGCGGCGGCGGCCAGGCTCTCCAGGCCGCCGAAGGAGAACCAGGACCGCTCTGGCGGGCGCACCCGGGCGAACACCAGCACGCCGCAGGAGCCGGGATAGGCCTCGATCTCCACCGGCCCCGCCAGCTCGATGCCCGCCTCACGGAAGGCGTCCCGGGCCAGGGAGAGGGCCCCCTCCAGGGTGAGGGCCGCGGGGGTGAGGCCGTGCTCCTTCAGATCGGCGGGGGTGATGTACAGCGCCACGCTGGCGTCGGAGATGGGCTGGATGGTCATGGCGGGGCCTCCTTTTTATGAACTGGGATATCTGAGCGGTATTATACCGGATAGGCCGCAGGTTTGGATAGCTGTAATGATTGGGGGGATTGGCAAAGGAGAGGGTGGCGCGGGGCGGAAAACTATGCTATAATATTGCTTAACTACTCAAGGATACGCCGCGCGGCGGCAAAGGAGATGGGCCGGATGGAACTGATGGAAAAGACGGTGGAGAGCCAAGTGCTCTTCTCCGGGAAGATCATTACCGTGCGCCTGGACAGGGCACAGCTGCCCAATGGCCGGATTGCCTCCCGGGAGGTGGTGGAGCACCCCGGCGGGGTGGCGATCCTGCCGCTATTTGACGACGGGACGGTGCCTCTGGTGCGGCAGTTCCGCTACCCCTTTGGCGCGGTGGTGGAGGAGCTCCCCGCCGGCAAGCTGGAGAAGGGGGAGGACCACCGCCTGGCCGCCCTGCGGGAGCTGGAGGAAGAGGTGGGCGCCCGCTGCGGGAAGCTGACCTATCTGGGCTGCCTGTATGCCTCCCCCGGATTTTCCAGCGAGGTGCTGCACATGTATCTGGCCCAGAAGCTGACCCAGGGGGAGTGCCACCCCGACGAGGACGAGTTCCTGGAGGTGGAGCGGGTCCCCTTCGCCCGGCTGGCGGAGCGGGTGATGGCCGGGGAGATCACCGACGCCAAGACGGTGGCCCTGGTGCTGAAGGCCAAGCTGCTGCTGGGCCTGTAAACGGGAAAGGGGAGCATACGATGAGCAAGCGTATTCTGATTGTGGAAGACGAAAAGAACATTGTGGATATTCTCACCTTCAACCTCAACCGGGAGGGCTATGAGACTCTGGAGGCCTACGACGGCGCCGCCGGGCTCCAGCTGGCCCTGGAGCAGAACCCGGATCTGATCCTGCTGGATCTGATGCTGCCCAAGATGAACGGCTTCGACGTGTGCCGCAACCTCCGCAAGGAGAACCGGAGCACGCCGGTGATCATGCTCACCGCCCGGGAGGAGGAGACCGACAAGGTTCTGGGCCTGGAGCTGGGGGCCGACGACTACATCACCAAACCCTTCTCCATGCGGGAGCTGCTGGCCCGGGTGAAGGCCAACATCCGCCGCAACGAGATGGTATCCGCTGCTGCGGGGGCCGCCCAGACCGGCGGAGGGGAGCGCATTGAGCACGGCCGCATCGCCATTGATCCGGATCTGATGGTGGCCTACAAGGACAACCAGCCCCTGGAGCTGACCCAGCGGGAGTATGAGCTGCTCAAGTTCCTGGCCTCCCAGCCGGGGAAGGTGTTCTCCCGGGAGGCCCTGATGGAGCACGTGTGGAACTACGAGGGCTACGTGGGCGACGTGCGGGCCGTGGACGTGGCAGTCCGCCGCCTGCGGGAAAAAGTGGAGGACGATCCGGCATCTCCCCAGTTTGTGGTGACCCGCAGAGGCCTGGGCTACTACTTCAACGCCTGAGCGGGGCCTGCAGCCGCTCAGAATATCCACACTCAGGAGGGGGGCTCCCCGTGTTTCGCAGCCTGCACATGAAGCTGATGCTGATCATGACGCTGCTCATCGTGTCGCTGATGACCGTGGTGGGGGCGTTCCTGATCAACTCGGTGGCCAACTACTACACCCAGGATTTCTATACCCAGATGTCCGAGACCTTCGGCGACCCGGACTTCCTGACGGATCTGGGGACGCCCATTGAGGGGGAGGAGGACGGTGCCTCCAGCATCGCCTATATTCTCAATGCCAACAGCGCCCTGGGCATTGACAACCGAAACCGGAAATACTACGTGCTGGACGGCACCGACGGCCACTGGCTGGCCGGCTCCGACGAGGAGAGCGCCGGACAGGATCTGCCCGACGACTCCCGCAACCTGATGCGGGTGCTGGCGGGGGAGCAGGTCAGCAGCGACAGCACCCCCACCGCCTCCTACATGGACGTGGCGGTGGCGGTGGAGCGGGGGGGCAGCCGGTACATTGTCTACGTGCTGGACAACGGTGCCAACGCCACCGCCCTGAACAGCGAGCTCATCACCCTGATTGTGGAGGCGCTGATCTTCGGCCTGATCATCTCGGTGCTGCTGTCCTTCCTGCTGTCCAAGACCCTGACCACCCCCATCGAGCGGCTTACCGAGGGCGCCGAGCGGGTGGCCGACGGGGACTTCTCCCACAAGATCGAGGTGGCCTCCCGGGACGAGATCGGCGTGCTCACCGGCACGTTCAACGACATGGCGCAGCAGCTCAAGCGCACCCTGGAGGAGGTGGAGAACGAGCGCACCAAGCTGGGCACCCTCTTCCTCCACATGACCGACGGCGTGGTGGCCTTCTCCCGGGACGGGACGGTGATCCAGTCCAACCCCGCCGCCGAGCAGATGCTGGGCCGGGCCATCCCCATCGGGGGCGGCGAGAGCTATGACACCCTGTTCTCCGACGTGGCCCCCCTCCAGGGGGTGCTGGCGGTGGAGCAGCCCGGCTATCTGGACGGGGAGCGGGAGGTGGACGGCCGCAGCCTGGAGCTGCTGCTCACCCCATTCGACCAGGAGCGGCTGGGCGGCGTGCTGGTGGTGATCCACGACGTGACCGAGCAGCGCAAGACCGAGGAGATGCGCCGGGAATTCGTGGCCAACGTGTCCCACGAGCTGCGTACCCCGCTGACCAACATCCGCTCCTACGCCGAGACCCTGGCGGACAACGCCGGGGACATCCCGCCGGAGACGGAGAAGAACTTCCTGGGGGTCATCCTCAACGAGTCCGACCGCATGACCCACATCGTGCAGGATCTGCTCACCCTGTCCCGGTTTGATTCCGGCCGGTCGGAGCTGAATCTGGCCCCCTTCGACTTCGGGGAGGCGGTGCGGGACGTATATCAGGCCAACCGGCTGGAGGCCCAGCGCCACGGCCACACCATGGAGCTGGAGCTGCCCGGCAGCCTGCCGGAGATCGTGGGCGACCGGGAGCGGATCCTCCAGGTCATGATGAACGTGGTGTCCAACTCCATCAAGTACACCCCCGACGGAGGGCGCATCCGCCTGTCCGCCGGCCTGCAGGGCAAGCGGGTGTGGATGGAGGTCACCGACAACGGCATCGGCATCCCCAAGGAGGACCGGGGGCGCATCTTTGAGCGGTTCTACCGGGTGGACAAGGCCCGTTCCCGGGAGTCCGGCGGCACCGGCCTGGGACTGTCCATCGCCAAGGAGATCGTCGACCGGCACCAGGGCACCATCGAGCTGGTGGACCGCCCCGGGCCGGGCCTGACGGTGCGCATCACGCTGCTGGTGGAGGGGCCTGGCCATGGCTGGAAATAAGTGTCCCCGCCGCCGCAGGCACAGCGGGCTGGAGCGGCTCAAGAGCCTGCTCATCGTCCTGCTCACCCTGTCCGCCCTGGCCCTCACCCTCCGGGTGCTCCTGTTCAACGAGCTGGCCGGGCAGGGTCCCCGGGGCTGGCTGGACAACCTGACGTCCCTGTTCCGGCAGGAGCAGACCGTCTCCACCGGCGATCCGGGCGGCTCCATCCAGTCCTCCGCCGCGGCCCAGCCGGTGCGGCTCTCCGTCTCCGACGGCTCGGAGCGGTTTGCCGTCCAGTACGACACGGCCCAGACCGACCAGATGTTCTCCTCCCTGGGCATCCTGCTCAGCGAGGCCCTCTCCAGCGCCGCCGCCCCGTCTGAGGTGACGGAGCAGGCGTGGCGGGACGCCCTGTGCGCCCCGGGCGTCTGGTTCGACTTCCTGGGGGACATCCCCCTGGAGGCCCTGTGTGCCTGGATGGTGGAGGGGGGGAGCAATCCCAACCTCACCGCCGCCGCCCGGCAGGTGGCCGTGGCCCGGGACGATGGCGGCGGGGTCTCCCTGTACTATCATAATGTGGAAGACGGCCTGTATTATGCCTGCCGGACGGCGGTGGCCTACGAGGGCCACATGGACGAGCTGGTCACCGGCTACGGCGGCAACGGCGCCTCCTTTGTCTTTGAGCTGGAGGAGGGCGGCGGCTATGACGGGCTGGATCCCTATGTGCTGCTCTCCGCCGCCACCCCCAGCCCGGCGGTGTTCCGTGCCTCCACCCCCCTGTCCGGAACCGACACCAACGCCGTTTCGGCCCTCCAGGAGTCCCTCTCCTTCCAGGTGTCCAGCGACGCCATCTACGCCATCCCCGGCGGCCTGCGGCTGCGCCTGGGCCGGGAGACCCTGGAGATCGGCGGGGACGGCACCGTGACCTACCACACCTCGGAGGAGCTCCCCATCCGCTACCCGGTGGGGGAGGATGGCTACACCGTCACCGAGCTGGTGGAGACCACCCGCCGGCTGGCGGCGGACACGGTGGGCCGTACCTGCGGCGCGGCCAGGCTCTATCTGGCCGGCGTGGAGACGGGCGAGGACGGGGCCGTGACGGTCAGCTTCGGGTACAGCCTCAACGGCGCGGCCGTTCTGCTGCCCGCGGACGGCTGTGCCGCCCGCTTCACCGTGCAGGACGGGCAGATCACCGACTATACCCTGCGCTTCCGGGAGTACGAGGAGACCGCGGAACACAGCCTTCTGCTCCCGGAGCGGCAGGCCGCCGCCGCCCTGGACGCCCTGTCCCCCGAGGGACGGGAGCTGCTCCTGTGCTATACGGACAACGGCGGCGACACAGTCCAGGCCGGCTGGGTCGCCAGATAGGAGTGCGCCATGGAATGGCCCAAGCTGAAAAACATCATTCTGCTCCTGCTGGTGTGCGTCAATGTGTGCCTCCTGCTCCTGGCCGGGCTCCAGGGGAGCCGCAGCGCCCGCTATGAGGAGGAGACCCGCCAGGCGGCCATCGACGTGCTGGAGCAGAACGGCATCACCTTCGGCCCGGAGCGGCTGCCGGCAGACACCCAGCTGCGCCCGCTCACCGTCACCCGTGACCGGGAGAGCGAGGCCCAGGTGGCCCAGACCCTGCTGGGAAGCGCGGAGCGCCAGGGGGAAAACGAGGTGCGCCAGCTCTATGTGGGAGAGGGGGGAACGGCGGAGTTCTCCATGAACGGAACCTTTTCCGTCACCTTTCAGCCGGGAGCCTGGGTGAAGGAGCACGACCGCTCCCACGCCGACGCTTCCCAGGCCTGCCTGGAGCGCATCGGCTTCCACGGCGCGCTGGAGACGGAGGAGCGGGACGAGGCCTCGGGCCAGGTTCTCCTGACCTTCCACCAGGAGTGGGAGGACGTGCCGGTATTCTCCTGCCGCGTTGTCCTGACGTGGGAGGGGGACGAGCTGGTACATCTGGAGGGCAGCCGCCTCTCCGGCACCTCTGTCCAGGCCTCTGCCCGGGGGGAGCCGCTGTCCGCCGCCTCCATCCTGGTTCGCTTCCTCAGCGGCATCAACGAGGGGGGCTATGTCTGCGGCCGGGTGGACGGCATGACGGCGGGCTACCTCCTCAGCGGGGCCGCCCGGCCGGTGGAGCTCACCCCGGTGTGGCGCATCGACACCGACAGCGGCTCCTACTATGTGGACGCCTATACCGGGGTTCTGACCCCGGATCAGACCTGAATCGGAGCCTAAAAAGGAACCGCCCCGCCGGCTGTGCCGGCGGGGCGGTTTTTGCGAGTCAAAAAAGTGGCTCCAGCCACTTTTTTGAGGAAGCTGCATGGCGGAAGGGGTTCGGTTTCTTACGAAAAAATCACCCCTTCCGCCATGAGAAGTGTCATTTCCGACGCGCATGTCGCCGGAAATGACAGATTGTGATTTTATTCCGTCCTCTGCGGAGGACGGGACTCTGCGAGGCTTTCTCCCTGGGCGGTTTTGCCTGCTATTGGGAGGCCGGAATGAAGGGCTCGCTGCCCGGCGTCTCCGCCGGAGTGGGAGACGGGGCAGGCGTGGTGTCCGGCGTGGTGGTCTCTCCGGTGCCCGGGGTTTCGGTGCCGGGAGTCTCCTCCGGCTCCGGCGTGGGCCAGGTGGCCGGGTTCTCCGGATCGAAGTTCTCATACCGGGGGTCGTTCACCGGCGGCCAGGTGGAGGGATCCGTGATGTCGAAGCTGTTGGGATCGTAGCCCGCCGGCTCCACAGGCTCCGGAGCGGTAGTGTGGACGTCGCAGGTGCCCTGGGCGTCCAGGAAGCTCTTGAAGTAGTTGCCGTCGGGGAAGCTCACGCCGCCCACCAGCTCCCGGGTGTAGTCCAGGATGCCGATGGTCTGGACGGTGCCCTCGGTGATGCCCAGGCTCTCGTCCGCCTCCCGGGGGCAGAACTCCCCGGCCAGGTGGTACAGACCCTCGATGGCGGTGCCGCTGCTGTCCAGCACCGGGCTGGCGGTGCAGACCTCCACCGACACGTGCATGGCGCAGGTCTCCGCCGGCACGTCGTCGGCGAACAGGGTCATGCTCTGCACCCGGCTGCCCCTGGGGTCGTTGAGGCAGGCCTCGCTGGCCCGCAGGCCGCTGTCCCGGCAGATCTGCACCGTGACCAGCCCGTCCGGCTGGGTGAAGTCCTTGTTTTCCAGGCCCTCGTGCACCTGGCTCATGACCTTCTCCCACATGGTGACGGCCGGGTTGCCGCTGGCGTAGATGCGCTCCGGCGTGTCATAGCCCACCCAAACCGCGGCGGTGTAGTAGGGGGTGTAGCCCACGAACCACCGGTCGGTGTTGGAGTTGGTGGAGCCGGTCTTGCCGGCCACGGTCATGCCGGAGATCTGGGCGGCGGTGCCGGTGGCGCCGTTGCCGCCGGTGACCACGTCCTTGAGCATGTCGTTGATATAGTAGGTGGTCTCGCTGGAGAGCACCGCCTCCGGCTCCCGGTTGGTATTGTCCAGGATCACCTCTTCGGTACCGTCCTCCGCGATGCGGGTCACCTGGGTATAGGTGCGGGACTCGATATACAGGCCGTCCCGGGGGAAGACCGAGTAGGCGGTGGCCATGTCGATGACCCGCACGCCGTTGGTCAGACCGCCCAGGGCCAGCTGGCTGGAGCCCAGGTCGTTCTTGATCTCGCCGTTGACCTCCAGCCCCTCCTCCAGATCGATGTGGAAGTTGTCCTGCATGAAGTTGAAGGAGTTCTCAAAGCCCAGCATCTGCAGCACCCGCACCGCCGCGGGGTTGGAGGACACCCGCAGGGCATCGGCCACCGTCACCAGGCCCCGATAGGTCTGGGGGTTGTTCAGGGGCCAGGCTCTGCCGCCCAGCACCTGGACGGGGTAGTCGTCAAAGACGGGGACGGGGGTGATGAGCCCGGCCTCCAGGGCGGGGGCATAGACGCTCAGAGGCTTGATGGAGGAGCCGGGCTGCCGCCGGGAGTGGCTGGCGTAGTTCCAGCCCCGGTTGGTGGTCTTGTCCCCCAGGGCGCCCGCCAGGCCCACAATGTTGCCCTCGGGATCCACAATCACGAGGGCGGACTGGATCTCCTGGCCGGAGTTGCTGGTGAGCTCCAGGTTGCTCCGGTCGGAGTACACCGACTCCACGATGCTCTGAACATTCTGATCCACGCAGGCGTAGATGCGCAGGCCGCCGGAATACACCATGTCGGAGGCCACCAGGCTGGAGTAGCCGTACTGCTCCATCAGATCGTTCATCACGTCGGTAATGAGCTGCTCATCGTACCAGTTGTAGATGGTGTCGGGCTCCTTCTCGTCCACGCCAGTGGTGAAGACCAGCTCCTCCGCCACGGCGGCCTGGTACTCCTCCTCGGTGATGATGCCCTGATCCCACATCGTCCAGAGCACCAGCTCCTGGCGCTGCTTGTTGCGCTCCCGCCCGGTAGTCACCTCGCCGTCCTCGTTGGTCATGCGCACGTTGGAGTTGGGGCCGTAGATGGTGGGGTTGTTGGTGATGGAGATGATGCTGGCGCACTCGGCCAGGGAGAGCTCCGACAGATCCTTGCCGAAGTAGTGCTCCGCAGCCGTGGCCACGCCGCTGCAGGTGTCGCCCAGATAGATGTAATTGAGGTACCACTCCAGGATCTGCTCCTTGGAGTAGTTCTTCTCAAAATCCAGGGCGGTGAAGATCTCCTGGATCTTCCGCTTCACCGTCACGTCGTCATAGCCGGTGAAGTTCTTGATGAGCTGCTGGGTGATGGTGGAGCCGCCCTGAATGTCCTGGCCGGTGAACATGAGGATCACGCCGTAGAGGGTGCGGCGCCAGTTGACGCCGTGGTGCTCCCGGAAGGTTCGATCCTCGATGGCCACCGTGGCGTTGATCATGTCCTCCGGGATGTCCTCATAGTCCACCAGGATGCGGTTCTCATCGCCGTGGAGGGAGAGATGCTCCACATACTCCCCGGTGTTGGGATCCTCATAGTAGATGATGCTGGTCTGATCCATGACGAAGTTGGCCTCGACGTGGGCCTGGGGGATGATCACCGTCTGGATGTACCTGGCGGCGAAGCAGATCAGAATCACCGTGGTGATGATTCCGATGAGCAGCAGGGTGCCGACCACCTTGCCTATGGTAACGGCCACCGTCGCCGCGGCGGAGCGCTGCCTGCGCGGCCGCTTCCGTCCGGGCTGCGGGGCCTGATTGGATGTTGTAGCCAAAAGAACACCTCCGTAAATCGGTGAGCGCGGGTGGATGGGTGCAAGTCCGGCGCCGCATGGTACGGCGCCTTGCGCCTATTATACCATGATCTGCCCGCTTGTCCACCCTAATCATACCCTGCTTTAGAATAATTTTATGATTTATCTGCGAAAAATCCGGGGATTTTCCCCGCTGATTTCATGTTTTTTCAGTCGTTTCGGGGGTCAAATGCCCCCGGATGAAAAATTTGGCTGTCCACACTCTTGCATTTTGGGCCGGGACGGGATACAATAGAGCAGGAAGAAACGGAAGGCAGGTAGCCGATATGAGTGAAGAATTTGGCCCGGATTTCATCACCGTCACCGACGAGGACGGCAATGAATTTGAGCTGGAGCATCTGGACACCCTGGAGTACAACGGCCAGACCTACATGGCCTTTTTCCCCGCCGTGGCCGCCGGACAGGACGGCGAGCCCGCCGACGGGGAGGAGGAGGACTACGGCCTCATCATCCTCAAGACCGTGCTGGTAAACGGGGAGGAGCAGCTCTCCACCCTGGACAGCGACGAGGAGCTGGAGGCGGTCTACCAGCAGTTTATGGAGTCCCTCTTTGCCGACGAGGACGAAGGGGACTGACAAGGACACAAATTTTCCTGCTCGGTGCGTGACGGGCTCTATTTAAACCCACATCTCTCAAACGGGATGCCAGAACTCACGGCGTGAACCGCAGGCCTCCCGGCCCCCCTCCGAGGTGCGGCTGGAAGTTGGAAGCGACGAAGCGCCGTGGAGGCAACCCACCTGCCATTTTGTGCAGGTTTTAAGTGGGCTCGCACGGCCAGAGCGGGGCCCCCACGAAGCGGAAGCTTCGTGGGGCTTTTTCTTTTTCCTCTGTTTGAATAAACTGTAAAACCTGCTTTTCCTCTTGCGCGGGCGGGGTTTTTCCTGTATAATATTTGAACGTCTACGGAAACCCCGCCTCTGCGGGGGAGATTACTGAGAGGACTGAAGCTACAAATGAGCGCATCCAGAGAAAAGAAAACGCGCCAGAGCGACCCCAACAAGGGGCTCACCCAGACCCAGCGGAAGGAGCTCCAGGAGCAGAAGGCCGCCAAGCGCAAGGCGGTTCTGTATACGGTCATCGGCGTGATCGTCGCCGTCCTGGTGGTGATCCTGCTGGTGTGGCACTCCGGCATCTTCCAGCGCCGGGAGACGGCCGTCAGCGTGGGCGGCCGGGACTACAGCGTCACCGACGTGATGTACTACTACGGCAGCGCGCTGAGCCAGGAGAGCTTGTACAGCCAGTACGGCATGTCCAGCTTTGACACCAGCGTGGATCCCGCCGAGCAGTACCGGGATGAGGCCCAGACCCAGACCTACCACGACTACTTCCTGGATCAGGCCGTGACCGCCCTGACCCAGGCGGCCGCCCTCCAGAACGCCGCCGACGAGGCCGGCTACACCATGACCGAGGAGGATCAGGCCACCGCCGAGCAGCAGATTGAGAGCATGCGCCAGACCGCCGAGCAGTACGGCCTCAACCTGGCAGGCTATCTGAAGATGTCCTTTGGCCGGTATATGACCGTGTCCGCCTACCGTGACTGCGTGGAGCGGGCCGCCCTGATCAACGGCTACGCCAACAGCGTGTACGACGGCCTGACCTATACCGACGAGGAGATCCAGACCTACTACGAGGAGAACGCCGACACCCTGGATACCTTCCAGTACTACTATGCCTTTATCGACGGCACCGCCGAGTCCACCACCGACGAGGAGGGCAACACTGTGGAGCCCACCGAGGAGGAGAGCACCGCCGCCATGGAGGAGGCCAAGGCCCAGGCCGACGCCTTTGCCGCCGCCCTGAATGAGGCCGACGACAAGGCCGCCGCCTTTGGCGAGCTGCTGGCCGACTATGTGGGCGAGGACAGCGTGGACACCTACAGCCCCCTGCGCACCACCGTGGGCAGCGGCCTGGCCTCCAGCTACTCGGAGTGGATGCAGGATGCCGGCCGCACCGCCGGCGACGTGACCGTGGCGGAGAGCACCACCTCCAGCAGCACCGGCTACTATGTGGTGCTGTTCATGGATCGCTATCGTGACGAGACGCCCACCGTGGACATCCGCCACATCCTGATCCAGGCCGAGCTGACCCAGGAGGACGACGAGTCCACCGAGGACGTGGACGAGAGCCAGATCCCCACCCAGGAGGCCCTGGACGCCGCCAAGGCGGAGGCCGAGGATCTGCTGGCCCAGTGGGAGGCCGGCGACAAGACCGCCGAGTCCTTCGGCGAGCTGGCCAATGAGTACTCCGACGACACCGGCTCCAACACCAACGGCGGCCTGTATGAGCAGGTCTATGAGGGCCAGATGTTTGAGGCCTTCAACGACTGGATCTTTGACGAGGCCCGCCAGGAGGGCGACACCACCGTGCTGGAGAACCCCCAGGACGGCCAGCAGGGCTGGCACGTGATCTACTTCCAGAGCTGGGACGACCCGGTGTGGAAGAACACGGCGGACAGCTCCCTGCGGGGAACCGACTATAACGCGTGGCTCACCGAGATCCAGGACGGCCTGGAGGCCACCGAGGGCAGCGGCATCAACTACGTGGGCTGAGCTGCGGAACAAGCATGAAAAAAGCGGACGGGGCCACGCTCCGTCCGCTTTTTTGAAAGGAAGCTGTATATGGACGAGCGATTTCTGAGGACGGAGATGCTGCTGGGGCCGGAGGCCATGGAGCGGCTGGCCGCCGCCCACGTGGCGGTGTTCGGCCTGGGGGGCGTGGGCAGCTGGTGCGCCGAGGCCCTGGCCCGCTCCGGCGTGGGCGCCCTCACCCTGGTGGATCACGACGACGTGGGCCTCACCAACCTGAATCGCCAGGCGGAGGCCCTGGAGTCCACCCTGGGCCAGCCCAAGGCCGCCGCCATGGCGGAGCGCATCTCCCAGATCAACCCGGCCTGCCGCCTCACCGTGCTGGCGGAGAAGTACGAGGCCGACAGCCGGGAGAAATTCTTTGCCGTCCCCTATGACTACATCGTGGACTGCATCGATCTGGTGTCCTGCAAGCTGGATCTGATCGAGACCGCCCTGGCCCGGGGGATCCCCATCATCTCCTCCCTGGGCACCGGCAACAAGCTGGATCCCACCCAGTTCCGCATCTCCGACCTGTCCAAAACCGAGGGCTGTCCCCTGGCCCGGGTGGTGCGCAAGGAGCTGCGGGCCCGGGGCATCGTCCACCACCGGGTGCTCTGGTCGCCGGAGGAGCCCCGGGCGCCCATCCAGACCGAGGCCCCGCCCCCCGGCCGCCGCTCCGTTCCCGGCAGCGTGGCCTGGGTGCCGCCGGCGGCCGGCCTCATGCTGGCCGGCGACGTGGTACTGGCCCTGGCCGGCCTGCGCGCATAAAAACATCCCTCCCCTGGCAGACTATGGCCAAGGGAGGGATGCTTTTTGCAGAAAAAATCCGGCTCCAAATTCCGCAGCGCCGTGGCCGGCGGGGCCGCCGGGCTGGCCAACGGCTTCTTCGGCGGGGGAGGGGGGATGCTCCTGGTGCCCCTGCTCACCCGGTGGTGCGGCCTGGATCAGCGGCAGGCCTTCGCCACCTCCATCGCCGCCATCCTGCCCCTGTGCGCCCTGTCCTCCGCCATCTACTGGCTCCGGGGCGGGCTGGATTTCATGCTGGCCCTGCCCTATCTGCTGGGCGGGCTGCTCGGCGGCTTTCTGGGCGGGCGGATGTTCAAGAAATTGAATATGGTGTGGCTCCGCCGGGCCTTCGCCCTGCTCATCCTCTACGGCGGGGCCAAGGCCCTGTTCTTCTGATGGGCTGGCTGCTCCCCCTCCTGGCCGGAACCGCCACCGGCATCCTCTCCGGCTTCGGCGTCGGCGGCGGTACCCTGCTGCTCATCTATATGACCACCTTCGCCGGCGTGCCCCAGAACCTGGCCCAGGGGGTCAACCTGCTCTACTTCCTGCCCGCCGCCGCCACCGCCCTGCCCGCCCACATCAAGAACGGGTATATCGACGGCAAGACCGTCTGGCCCGCCGCCTTGGCCGGGCTGGCGGGCACCGCCCTGGCCGCCTGGCTGGCCACCGGGCTGGACGTGGAGCTGCTCCGCCGCTGCTTCGGCGGCTTCCTCCTCGTGGTGGGCCTGCGGGAACTGTTCGCCAAAACGTGACGGTAACGAGCACGAAAAATTCCACGGCTGCAGTGGGTGCGGGGCCTCCGCATCCGCTCCAGGCTCCCGGCGGCCCGGCGGGCGCACCCGGTACAGCGCAGCGGCCATCGGGGCTTGCAGGGTAATCCCGATGCGTGCCGCCCGGGGCGCGGCAGCGCCTGTAGTATGATTGCCGGGAAAACGGGCGGCAATGCGCGGTTGGTTTTTGCCCTGTCCGTACAGCCCACCGCCGCCATGAGCCCCCGTTTGGGGGGATCCAAGGGGCGGAGCCCCTGGCCCTTCTTTCCCCCCATTTCTTTGGGAAGAAATGGGGGCGCCCGCCGCGCAGGCGCGTCCCCGGGGGGTTCCCCAGCAAATGACGGGCGACCACAGGTCGTCCCTACGGACGGCGCGCCGAGTCGTCGCGCCCCACGGGGCAAGCGGGCGGATAATATCCGCCCCTACGGGCCTGGCAGTTGTCATACCGCCCCGCGGGCGGCGCGTCAGGAATGCCGCGCCCTACGCCTGTCCCCGCGCCCGCCTGAAGGTGAGGTATCCCTCCAGAATCAGCGTCGCCGCCACCGCGTCCACGGTTTTTTTGTGGGTTTTCATCCGCTTGCCCGAGGCGTGGAGGATGCTGTGGGCCTCCACGGTGGTGCGCCGCTCGTCCCACAGCACCGGCTTGAGGCCGCAGGCGGCCTCCACCTGCCCGGCGAAGGCGCGGTACAGCTCGGCCCGGGGGCCCTCGGTGCCGTCCATGTTGCGGGGGAAGCCCATGACCAGCTCCTCCACCCGGTGCTCCCGCACCAGCCGGGCCAGCTCCGCCGCCACCGCCTCCGGCTTCCGGCTGTGGATCACCGTGGTAAACCCGGCCAGCAGGCCGGTGGGATCGGAGATGGCCACCCCCGTCCGGGCGTCTCCGTAGTCAATCGCCATGATGCGCAATCCAATCACTCCTTTTCTCCCCCAATATACCCGAGAACCGGGAAAAAAACAAGGAAAAATCCTTGACTTCCGGGAGAAGCTGTGATAGACTCTATTCACCTATGAAAAAGGGCTCTTTTTTTGTGCGCATTTTTACGGTGTGATGACGTACAAACCCTTCCCTCGTCTGGAGGACATAGGGAGGCAAGCATGCCGAATCCGCACCGTGACGAACTTGACCGGCCGTTTTTCTGCCGGTGGTGCGTTGCTGGATTCGGCCCGCGGCCGGGTTCAGCTTTTTTGCTGTCCGCGGCCAATCATTGAAGGAGGTGCCGAACATGGCGAAAGCCGGCAACCGGGTGAAGATCACCCTGCGCTGCTCCGAGTGCAAGCAGCGGAACTATAACACCAACAAGAACAAGAAGAACACTCCCGACCGTCTGGAACTCAACAAGTACTGCCCCTTCTGCAGGAAGCACACGGTTCACAACGAGACCAAGTAATGCGTGCTCTGATTATGGCGCAGAAGAAAGAAGGGTGAAACGGAATGTCTGAAAACGAGAAGCTGGAACAGGCCGCCGACAAGGCCGCCGACAAGCCCGCGAAGGCCGAGAAGAAGAAGGACGCGAAGCCCGCTGACAAGAAGCCCGGCGTCTTCGCCCGCATCGGCAAGTGGTTCAAGGATATGAAGGGCGAGCTGAAAAAGGTTCAGTGGCCCACTCGCAAGCAGACCATCAACAACACCGTGATCGTGATCGTCTGCTGCATCATCGTGGGCATCTGCATCTGGGTGTTTGATGCCCTGGCCGGCGCCGTGATCACCGCCCTGCTGGATCTCTTCGGTAAGGGTTAAGGTGCGGCATGGCTGACAACGCGAAGTGGTATGTGGTGCATACCTATTCCGGCTATGAGAACACCGTGGCCGCCAGCATCGAGAAGGCCGTGGAGAACCGCGGTCTGCGCGACCTGATCCAGGAGGTCAGCATCCCCCTGGAGACGGTTACCGAGATCACGGACAACGGCCCCAAGACCGTGGAGCGCAAGGTCTTTCCCGGCTATGTGCTGGTGAAGATGGTGATGACCGACGACACCTGGCATCTGGTGCGCAATATCCGCGGCGCCACCGGCTTTGTTGGCTCCGGCAACAAGGCCATCCCCCTGACAGACGAAGAGATTGCCGCCCTGGGCGTGGAAAAGCGCGAGGTGGTGGTCGGCTATCAGGTGGGCGACAACGTGAAGATTACCGACGGCGCTCTGGAGTCCTTCCTGGGCACCGTGGAGGAGATCGACCTGGATCGCAGCAAGGTACGGGTGGTGGTCTCCATGTTCGGCCGCGAAACCCCCGTAGAGCTGGAGCTGGATCAGGTCGAGCCGGTCGAATGACATCCCGGGCCCTGCGGCCCGATTCCCCGCACGTGGGAGGGACTGCCCTGCAGTTCCGCTTCCAACCACATTTATCGTAGGAGGTGCTGTTTCAAATGGCACAGAAAATTACTGGTTATGTGAAACTTCAGATTCCCGCGGGCAAGGCGACTCCCGCGCCCCCCGTCGGCCCCGCCCTTGGTCAGCACGGCATCAACATCGCCGCCTTCACCAAGGAGTTCAATGAGCGCACCAAGAACGACGCAGGCCTGATCATCCCCGTGGTGATCACCGTCTACGCCGACCGCTCCTTCACCTTCATCACCAAGACGCCCCCCGCGGCCGTCCTGATCAAGAAGGCCTGCAACATCGAGTCCGGCTCCGGCGTGCCCAACAAGACCAAGGTGGCCACCATCAGCAAGGACGATGTGCGCAAGATCGCCGAGACCAAGATGCCCGACCTCAACGCCGCCAGCATTGAGGCTGCCATGAGCATGATCGCCGGCACCGCCCGCTCCATGGGCGTGGTCGTGGGCGACTAAGGCGAAGGAGGGAATGGAATATGTTTAGAGGCAAGAAATATCAGGAGAGCGCCAAGCTCATCGACAAGGGCGCTCTGTACGATACCGCTGAGGCCATGGAGCTGGTGGTCAAGACCGCTCCCGCCAAGTTTGACGAGACCGTGGAGCTCCACGTGAAGCTGGGCGTTGACTCCCGCCACGCTGACCAGCAGGTTCGCGGCGCCATCGTCCTGCCCCACGGCACCGGCAAGACCCAGCGCGTGCTGGTCTTCGCCAAGGGCGACAAGGCCGAGGCCGCCAAGGCCGCCGGTGCCGACTTCGTGGGCGAGATGGATCTGGTGGAGAAGATCCAGAAGGAGAACTGGTTCGACTACGACGTGGTCGTGGCCTCCCCCGACATGATGGGCGTTGTGGGCCGTCTGGGTAAGGTTCTGGGCCCCAAGGGCCTGATGCCCTCCCCCAAGGCCGGCACCGTCACCCCCGACGTGGCCAAGGCCGTCACCGAGATCAAGGCCGGTAAGGTGGAGTACCGTCTGGACAAGACCAACATCATCCACTGCCCCATCGGCAAGGTCTCCTTCGGTGCTGAGAAGCTCGCCGAGAACTTCAACGCCCTCATGGGCGCCATCGTCAAGGCCAAGCCCTCCGCCGCCAAGGGTCAGTACATCCGCTCCTGCGTGTGTGCTTCCACCATGGGCCCCGGCGTGAAGATCAACGCGGCCAAGCTGATGTAATGCTCTCCGGGAGAGGATTCCTTTCCCGGCTGTCCGGCCAGCGGCCGTGCCGACCATTGAGGTCGGCGCGGCCGCTGCGCTTTTACCTCCGCCTTCGCCCCGGGACGGGCTTCGACAAAACTTTCTCCGCCGCCGGCACAAAAACCTCTTGCCAAGCCGCAGCAGGTATGCTATAATCTTTCAGTCAACTGAATTGCAGGTATAGTTCAGTGGTAGAACGTCAGCTTCCCAAGCTGAATATGAGGGTTCGATTCCCTTTACCTGCTCCAAAAAGAAAGACACGACTTACGTCGTGTTTTTCTTTTTGGGTTCCGCAGGCCGAAGGCCTGCCTCACCCTTCGGTATTTGAAGGCTCAGACGAAATGAATTCGTGCTGCAGCTAAGGTTTTGACCGCAGACGGGCTTGCGTACCCAGCCCAGATAGATCCCCTCTGGGTGGAAGATCTGGCTGCGGACGCAAACCATGGGTGTGGCATGCCCTGTCCGCCTCTTTTCTCCCACTGTAGGTTTGTCAAACATATTGGACAATGAATTCATTCGGAGAAAGCCAGCTAA
>DGYMJ06203__coassemble_479_pt1 | contig 24545 bp, 21 predicted proteins | sample DGYMJ06203__metabat2_low_PE_040 | metagenome-assembled genome bin DGYMJ06203 | reverse complement strand
TCCTGTCCTCGCCGGCGGCGGCGATCTCCTCCCGGTAGATGGCGTCGGCGTCCCGGAGGGTGTCCAGCTTCTCCTTGGTCAGATCGCCGATCACGCGGATGGCCAGGCCCGGGCCCGGGAAGGGCTGGCGCATGACCAGGTACTCGGGCAGGCCCAGCTCCCGGCCCAGCTGCCGCACCTCGTCCTTGAACAGCAGGCGCAGGGGCTCGATAATCTCCTTGAAGTCCACATAGTCGGGCAGGCCGCCCACGTTGTGGTGGCTCTTGATCACGGCGGCGTCGCCGGCGCCGGACTCGATCACATCAGGGTAGATGGTGCCCTGCACCAGGTAGTCCACCCGGCCTATCTTCTTGGCCTCCTCCTCAAAGACGCGGATGAACTCCTCGCCGATGATCTTGCGCTTGCGCTCGGGCTCGGTGATCCCGGCCAGCTTGGCCAGAAAGCGCGCCTCGGCGTCCACCCGGACAAAGTGAATATCCCACTTGGCGAAGGCGGCCTCCACCTCGTCGCCCTCGTTCTTGCGCATAAGGCCGTGGTCCACGAACACGCAGGTGAGCTGGTTCCCCACCGCCTCAGCCAGCAGGGCGGCCGCAACGGAGGAGTCCACGCCGCCGGACAGGGCCAGCAGCACCTTGCCGTCCCCCACCTTCTCCCGGATGGCCCTGATGGAGCTCTCCTTGTAGTCCCCCATCGTCCAGTCGCCCGTGGCGCCGCAGACCTCATAGAGGAAGTTGCGGATCATGTCGATGCCGTGCTGGGTGTGGTTGACCTCGGGGTGGTACTGCACGCCGTAGAAGCCCCGCTTCTCGTCGGCGATGGCCACGTTGGGGCAGGCGTCGGTGTGGGCGGTGAGGGCGAAGCCCTCGGGCACCTTGGCCATGTAGTCTCCGTGGCTCATCCAGGAGATGCCCTGCTCCGGCAGGCCCTTGAACAGCTTGCAGCTGGTGTCGTAGTAGGTCTCGGTCTTGCCGTACTCCCGGGCGGTGTCCTCCTGGGCCTCGGTGACCTGTCCGCCCAGGGTGTGGGCCATGAACTGGCAGCCGTAGCAGATGCCCAGCACCGGCACCCCCATCTCAAAGATGGCCGGGTCGGCCTTGGGGGCGCCCGCCTCATAGACGGAGTTGGGGCCGCCGGTGAAAATGAAGCCGATGGGCTCCATGGCGCGGAGCTGCTCCAGCGGGGTGGTGTAGGGCTTGACCTCGCAGTAGACGCCGCACTCGCGCACCCGGCGGGCGATAAGCTGGTTGTACTGGCCGCCAAAGTCCAGGACAATCACGGTCTGATGGGACATTCAGGTACCTTCTTTCTATGGATTGTATGCCGCCCTTGAAGCAGGCAGCAATTGATATCTTAGAATATCATACTTTCCCCCGGCGCGCAATACTTCTACACAATATGCCCTCCCGATCCGGCCCCGGCGCGCGCCCGCCGCCGCTCCTCCAGCCGCCCGGAGAGCCGGCGGTACCAGCCCGCCTGAAACAGGAAGCGGACGCAGCGCCCGACGGCTGGGTTTCCCAGGGCCAGCAGAATCAGCCCCCACACCGCCAGCACCTGCCACGTGCCGGAGAGCAGCCAAGGAAATTTGAGGCGGAGCAGCTGGATGAGAAAGCCGTGCAGCAGGTAGATGGACAGGCTGTTCTGCCCCAGGGTGGTGAGGAGCGGGAGCCGGCGTTTCATGCGGGGGGCCGCCACAACAAACAGGAGGAAGACCGCGCTGGCCGCGCAGCACATGATGAGCAGCCGCTGGGGCCAGCCGTAGTGCAGCTCCCCGTATGGATAGGCGCCCAGCATCATCTTTGCCGAGATGCCGCACCGGAAGACCAGCCACTCCAGCGCCGCGCAGCAGGCGGCCGCGGCGGCGGCCATCCCCGCCCCGGGGAGCGGGGCCATGCCCTCCAGCCGCTCCCGCCACGGCCTCTCCTTCCTGTAGTAGTAGCCCAGCAGGAACCAGGGCTGAAAGGCCACAATCCTGGAGGCGCTCCACTGGTAGCCGATGCTGGGGTCGCACCCCACCAGCAGCGCCAGCACCACCGATCCCGCCGCCAGCATCCCCCGTCCCCACCGGGACGGGCTGTCGTAGACCGGCAGCAGGGCGGTGTACACCATCAGGGCGAAGAGGTACCACAGCAGCCAATAGGGCCGGGAAAACTCCACATGCACATAGGGATCCCCCAGCGCGTGCACAAAGGAGGTGTACAGCGTCTGGAGGAGCAGATAGGGCAGGGCCAGGCCGAAGATATAGCGGATGCGGTCGAACCGGGCGAACATCCCGCTCAGGAACAGGAACGCCGGCATGTGGAAGGAGTAGATCACCGCGTAGAGGAACTCCCGGTGGGGGAACCCCTCCGCCAGCTCCAGCAGGTGCCCCAGCACCACCAGCGCGATCAGCAGAAAGCGGAGCGTATCATATTGATATTCCCGCGGCCCCGCGCACGTTTTCATCTTTTGCACCCTCTCATCAGAAAGCCGCCGGATCCGGCCGGATCCGGCGGCTTTTTATTCGTTCTCCGATTCCGTCAGCTCCGCGCCGCCCCACTCCTCAGCGGTGAAGCCGATGCGTGCCGGGCGGCGGCCAGCAGGGCCGCCAGGGTCAGGGAAAGCAGCTTTTTCACGGCGGATTCCTCCCCTGGTTCCGATGTCCTTTGGACGAAACCGGCGGGAAAAGGTTCCCTCAAATGGTGGTGATGTCGATGGGGCGCAGGTCGGAGGCCCGGCCCTGGGCCCGGACGGTGAGCATGGCCCGGGCGGTGTCGATGGCGGTGACGCAGGCCACGGAGTGCTCCACGGTGGAGCGGCGGATCTTGAAGCCGTCGGTGTCGTGGCGGCGGCCCCGGGTGGGGGTGTTGATCACCAGATCCACCGTTCCGGAGGCGATCATATCCAGGATGTTGGGGTGGGCCTCGGAGACGCGGGCCACCCAGCGGGCGGGGATGCCCGCCTCATTGAGCACCTTGCAGGTGCCGCTGGTGGCCAGGATCTCGATGCCCATGTCGTAGAAGCCCCGGGCGATGCCGATGATCTCCTCCTTGTCCTCGTCCTTGACGGTGATGATCATCCGGCCGCCCTTCTTGGGAGCCTTCAGGTTGGCGCCCTTGAAGGCCTTCAGCAGGGCCTGGGGGAAGGACTCGGCCAGGCCCAGGCACTCGCCGGTGGACTTCATCTCGGGGCCAAGGCCGGTGTCCACGTCGGTGAGCTTCTCAAAGGAGAACACGGGCATCTTCACGGCGTAATAGTCGGCCTCCTTGTAGATGCCGGTGCCGTAGCCCAGGTCCTTCAGCTTCTGCCCCAGCATCACCTTGGTGGCCAGGTCGATGATGGGCACGCCGGTCACCTTGGAGATATAGGGGATGGTGCGGGAGGAGCGGGGGTTGACCTCGATGACGTACACCGTGTCGTCGTAGATGACGAACTGGATGTTCACCAGGCCGATCACCCCCAGGGCCTTGGAGAGCTGGTAGGTGTACTTGAGGATGGTCTGCTTGTGCTTGTCCTCGATGTGGATGGGGGGATAGACGGAGATGGAGTCGCCGGAGTGGACGCCCGCCCGCTCCACGTGCTCCATGATGCCGGGGATCAGGAGGTCCTCGCCGTCAAAGACGCCGTCCACCTCCACCTCGCGGCCCATGAGGTACTTGTCCACCAGGATGGGGTGCTCCTGCTCCACCTGGTTGATGATGCGCATGAACTCGATGATGTTCCGGTCGTTGTAGGCGATCTCCATGCCCTGGCCGCCCAGCACGTAGGAGGGGCGCACCAGAACGGGGTAGCCCACCTCGTGGGCGGCGGAGAGGGCCTGCTCGGTGGTGAACACCGTGCGGCCGGCGGCCCGGGGGATGCCGCACTGGTTCAAAATCTCGTCGAACCGCTCCCGATCCTCGGCGGCGTCAACGCCGTCGGCGGGGGTGCCCAGGATGGGCACGCCCATGTCGGTGAGGGCCTGGGCCAGCTTGATGGCGGTCTGGCCGCCGAACTGCACCACCGCGCCCCAGGGCTTCTCCAGCTCCACCACGGCCTCCACGTCCTCGGCGGTCAGGGGCTCAAAGTACAGCTTGTCGGCCACGTCGAAGTCAGTGGACACGGTCTCCGGGTTGTTGTTGATGATGATGGTCTCATAGCCCAGGCGCTTGAAGGCCCAGACGGAGTGGACGGAGCAGTAGTCAAACTCGATGCCCTGGCCGATGCGGATGGGGCCGGAGCCCAGCACCAGCACCTTCTTTTTCTCCTCTCCCCCCTCCGTCCGGTGGGCCTGGGCGGGGGCGGCGGAGAGCCAGGGCGCCTCGGGCACGTGGGGGGCCAGCTCCCCTACGGTGGGAAGCTGCAGCTCCTCGGCGGCCTCATTCTCCGTGTCATAGGTGGAGTAGTAATAGGGGGTCTGGGCCTCAAACTCGGCGGCGCAGGTGTCCACCATCTTGAAGGCCGGGCGGATGCCGAAGCCCTCCCGCAGGGCCTTGATCTCGGTGCGCTCCTTCCCGGACAGGGCGGCGATCCAGGCGTCGGAGAAGCCCATCTCCTTGGCCTGCCGCAGGGTGTCGGCGTCCAGGTGGCCGTGATCCAGCTTGTCCTCCATGTCCACGATGTTCTTGAAGCGGTCCAGGAACCACAGGTCGTACTTGGTGATCTTGTTGATCTTCTCCGGGGAGAAGCCGCGGCGCAGAGCCTCGGCCACCACGAAGAGCCGCTGGTCGTCGATGTTCACCAGCCGGTCCTCGATCTCCTCGGTGTAGAGCTGATCCAGCCCGGGCAGGCGGAGGGATTTGACGGGCAGCTCCAGGGAGCGGATGGCCTTCATCAGCGCCCCCTCGAAGGAGTTGCCGATGGCCATGACCTCGCCGGTGGCCTTCATCTGGGTGCCCAGGGTGCGGCTGGCGGTGGTGAACTTGTCGAAGGGCAGGCGGGGAATCTTCAGGACGCAGTAGTCCAGGGTGGGCTCGAAGCAGGCGGTGGTCTTGCCGGTCACCGCGTTGGGGATCTCGTCCAGGGTGTAGCCCAGGGCCACCTTGGCGGCCACCTTGGCGATGGGGTAGCCGGTGGCCTTGGAGGCCAGGGCGGAGGAGCGGGACACACGGGGATTGACCTCGATGACCGCGTACTCAAAGGAGTCAGGGTTGAGGGCCAGCTGCACGTTGCAGCCGCCCTCAATCTCCAGGGCGGAGATGATGTTCAGGGAGGCGGAGCGGAGCATCTGGTACTCCCGGTTGGCCAGGGTCTGGGTGGGGGCCACCACGATGGAGTCGCCGGTGTGGACGCCCACGGGGTCGATGTTCTCCATGGAGCAGATCTGGATCACGTTGCCGGCGGAGTCCCGCATGACCTCGAACTCGATCTCCTTCCAGCCGGAGATGCACCGCTCGATGAGCACCTGGCCCACCCGGCTCAGGTGGATGCCCCGGTCGGCGATCTCCCGCAGAGACCACTCGTCATAGGCGATGCCGCCGCCGGTGCCGCCCAGGGTGTAGGCCGGGCGGACGATGACGGGGTAGCCGATGGAGGCGGCGAAGGCCACCGCGTCCTCCACGCTCTCCACCACGTCGGAGGTGACGCAGGGCTGGCCGATGGCCTCCATGGCGTCCTTGAAGCCCTGGCGATCCTCCGCCTTGCGGATGGACTCGGGGCTGGTGCCCAGCAGGCGGACGCCGTACTTGTCCAGGATCCCCTGCTCGTACAGGTTCATGGCCAGGTTCAGGCCGGTCTGGCCGCCCAGGGTGGGCAGGATGGAGTCGGGCCGCTCCTTGGCGATCACCTGCTCCACGCTGGCCAGGTTCAGCGGCTCGATATACACATGGTCGGCGATGTCCTTGTCGGTCATGATGGTGGCGGGGTTGGAGTTGACCAGCACCACCTCCACGCCCTCCTCCTTCAGGGCGCGGCAGGCCTGGGTGCCGGCGTAGTCGAACTCGGCGGCCTGGCCGATGACGATGGGGCCGGAGCCCAGCACCAGCACCTTCTTGATATTCGGATTCTTAGGCATGGGCGCGCCCTCCCTTCATGTTGTCCACAAAGCGGTCGAACAGGTACTCGGTGTCCATGGGGCCGGGGGAGGCCTCCGGGTGGAACTGGACGGTGAAGCAGTTGGGCCGCTTGTACTTCAGGCCCTCCACGCTGCCCTCGTTCACGTTGACGTGGGACACCTCCGCCACCGCCGGATCCACGCTCTCGGCGGTGACCACGTAGCCGTGATTCTGGCTGGTGATGTAGGCCCGGCCGTGCTCCAGATCCTTCACCGGGTGGTTGCCCCCCCGGTGGCCGAAGCGCATCTTGCGGGTCTCCGCCCCGGTGGCCAGGGCCAGCAGCTGGTGCCCCAGGCAGACGGCGAACAGGGGCAGGTCGGAGTCGTAGAGCTTCCGGACCTCCTGGATGATCTCCGTGTTGTCCGCCGGGTCGCCGGGGCCGTTGGAGAGCATCACCCCGTCGAAGCCGCCGGAGAGGACTGTCTCCGCCGGGGTGTGGGCGGGGAACACGGTGACCTCACACCCCCGGTTCTGGAGGCAGCGGATCATGTTCTCCTTCACGCCGTAATCCATCAGGGCCACCCGCAGCTGCTGGTCCCCCGCGGCGGGATACACCTGGGCCTCCTTCCGGGTCACCCGCTCCACGGTGCCCTCCACCCGGTAGGCGTGGATGCGCTGGAGCGCCTCCTGGACAGAAAAATGCTCCGCACAGGTGATCATGCCATTCATGGTCCCCTGACTGCGGAGTATTCTGGTTAAGGCACGGGTGTCAACGCCCTCGATGCCGGTGATATGGTATTCCTTCAAATAGTCGTCCAGGGTGCCCTCGCAGCGGAAATTGCTCCCCCGGCGAGCCAGGTGCCGGACGATAAACGCCTCCGCCCAGGGACGGGAGGACTCGTTGTCCTCGTGGTTCACGCCATAGTTGCCGATGAGGGGATAGCTCATCACAATGCCCTGCCCGGCGTAGGACGGGTCGGTGAGGATCTCCTGATAGCCGGTCATGGAGGTGTTGAACACCATCTCACACACCCGCTCCTCGGTGGAACCGATGCTCCGGCCGGTGAAGAGCATCCCGTTTTCCAGGATCAAGGTCGCCTTCATCTTTCGCATCACGCCTTTCCCAAATTATCCTTTTGAGTATACCCGAAAAAATGGCCCCTGGCAACTGTCTTTTTCGCCTTTTTGAAAAACCGGGATTTTGGACAAAAAGCAGGGCGTTTCCGCCGGTATTTCCGCCTGACGTGCCCCAAAAATTCAAAAAATTTTTCTTGCCAGATCATTTTTATTTAGCCTTTTTCCCCCGATCGCCCCATTGCGCCGGCGGGGAAAATGGGGTATGCTTTCCCCAGGAGGTGGAACCCATGGCAAACGAGGAGAAGAAGGATTTCAACGCCATGCTGCGCCGGGACAACGGGATGCCCAGAATCCAGACCGTCACCGACGAGGCGGCTATCCGCACCTACGGGGGGAGCCGGATGCTCCTGGCGCCCCCGCTGGCCTATGATGCCCTCATGCGCCGCGTCCCCGCCGGGAAGGTGACCACCACGGGGGAGCTGCGGGCCTGCCTGGCCCGGGAGAACGGTGCCGACTTCACCGACCCCATGACGGCGGGGATCTTCGTCTCCATCGCCGCCTGGGCCAGCCACCAGCGCACAGAGGACAAGATCCCCTACTGGCGCACCCTGAAGGCGGGCGGGGAGCTCAACCCCAAATACCCCGGCGGCGTGGAGGCCCAGCGGGCCAGGCTGGAGGCCGAGGGCCACACCGTGGTGCAGCGTGGGCGGAAACACCTGCGTTATTACGTCCGGGACTATGAGAAGGCCCTTTATCCACTGTAACAGATGAGAAAGCCGGGCGGAGATCGGGAATCCCTGATCTCCGCCCGGTTTTATTTAGGAAGCGCCCTCCGGCAGGATGTCCACCACCACCAGCTCCGGCCGGTTGAAGAGCCGGGGGATGCGGGTGCTCTCCCGGGCCAGCCCCCGGCTGACAATCATCGTGGTGTCCCCGTCCAGCGCATAGCGCCCGCCGGCATACCGGGGGAACAGGCCCTGGTTGGGGGCGATCAGGCCGTTGATCAGCCCCGGCAGCCGCCACTGGCCCCCGTGGGCGTGGCCCGCCAGCACCAGATCGAAGCCCCGGCCGACATAGTCCTCCACCCGCTCGGGCCGGTGGGTCAGCAGAATGGAAAAGGTCTCCCCATCCTGGGCGGCGGTCACCGTCTCCAGCTGCTCCCGCCAGATATCCTCCCCCACGCTGGGGTCGTCGATGCCGCCGATGCGGAGGGTCCGCCCCGCCGCGGTGACAGCGGCGCTCTCCCCCTCCAGCACCACGGCCCCGCGGGCGCGGAGCAGCTCCCTGACCTCCTCCACCCGCCCCGTCCAGAACTCGTGGTTGCCGGTGACGTAGTACACCGGCCACACCTCCGCCAGGGCCTCCACCGTGGCCAGGGCCCGCTCCTCGGGCATCCGGGGGTCGTCGTCCACGATGTCGCCGCACAGAAGCACCAGATCCGGGGACTGCACCGCCACCACGTCCAATAGGTTTTTCTGCCCCTCCCCGTAGGCGCAGGCGTGGAGATCCGTGAGCACCGCCAGCCGCACCGGTGTGCCCACCTGCTCACTCTCTATGGTATAAGTACGCACCACCAGCCGGGCGTCCAGCCCGGCCAGCAGGGTCACCCCGGCGGCGGCCGCCAGGCCCAGGGCCAGGGTACGCTTAGTTTTTTGGGTCATGGGACACCTCCAGTCTTTTCCCTGATTGTAGCCGCTCTCCGCCGTCCCGTCAAGGTTGGGCGCATAATCCGCCCAACCGCGGCCATACTGAGAGGAGAAACCATCCGGGAGGCCGCTTACATGGTCATCGCCTTTCTGCGCACCATCATTCTCTACATCTTCATCATCGCGGGCATCCGCCTCATGGGCAAGCGGCAGGTGGGAGAGCTGGAGCCCTCCGAGCTGGTGCTGGCCCTGCTGATCGCCGACCTGGCCGCCGTGCCCATGCAGGACTTCGGCATCCCCCTGCTCACCGGCATCGTGCCCATCTTCACCCTGCTGTGCCTCACCATGGCCCTGTCGGTGCTCACCATGAAGAGCGTCCGGTTCCGGGCCCTGATGTGCGGCCGCCCCAGCATCATCGTGGAGAACGGCAAGCTCCACCAGCGGGAGATGCAGAAGAACCGCTTCACCGTGGACGAACTGATGGAGGAGCTGCGGATGCAGGGGATCACCGACCTCAACACCGTGAAGTACGCCATTCTGGAGACCAACGGCCAGATCTCCGTCCTCCCCCGGGCGGAGGAGCGGCCGGTGACCGCCAAACAGATGGAGCTGCACCCCAAGGAGGGCGGCCTGCCGGTGGTGATCATCAACGACGGCCGGGTGCTAACCCAAAACCTGCGCAGCCGGGGGCTGGACGACACCTGGCTGGACAGGCAGCTCAAGGCCCACCACGTGCGCCATAGCTCCGACGTGTTCCTCCTGACGGTGGACGAGCAGAACCAGGTCTACCTGGCGGAGAAGGAGGGGAAGCGGTGAAGCGGCTGTGGATCGCGGGCATTCTGCTGTGCGCCCTGCTGGGGGTCACCCTGGCCAACGCCTGGTATCTGGGGCATCTGACCGGGGCGCTCACCGCCGCGCTGGAGGAGTCGGAGGCCCTGGCGGAGGCGGGCGACTGGGCGGGGGCCCAGGCCGCCACGGAGGCGGCCTTCCAGCGGTGGAACAACCACGAGATGTATCTGCACGTCCTGCTGCGCCACGCGGACACCGACCAGATCTACGCCGGGTTCCAGGAGGCCATGGAGTACTTGGACTGCCGGGAGGGGGGAGAGTACTCCGCCGCCAACGCCCGGCTGCTGCTGCGGCTGGAGCTGCTCAGCGAGGCGGAGCGGCTCACCCTGAAAAACGTGCTGTAGCGATGGTTGACGGGGACGGGAAAACCCGGTAGAATGGTGGGTGAAAGGAAGGCTGATACCCATGAGCACACCCACTGTATTTCTCTATAACCTGGACAACCCCCGGGGGGCCAAAATCCGCAGGCTGTGCATGCCTTTGGGCTTGCGCACCGCCCTGGTGCCCAGGGAGTCCTACGGCCAGCCCCTGGGGGAGCTGGCCGCCGGAAAGCAGCCCGAGACCCCCTATGGCGGAGAGGGCTTTGACGACGAGATGATGGTGCTCTCCGACTGCCCCGGCCGCCTGCTGGATCTGCTGCTCCAGTCCTTCCGGCGGAACAAGGTGGCCCCGGTGCACCTGAAGGCGGTGCTCACCCCCACCAACCGGGCGTGGGACTCCGTGGCCCTCCACGCCGAGCTGTGCCGGGAGCGGGAGGCCATCCGGGCCGGTCAGGCCGCCGCACACCCCCAGAAGCCGCTGTGAAGCTGCTGATCTCCCCCGCCAAGAAGATGCGGGCGGACACGGACTTTCTGGCCCCCAGGTCCGCCCCCGCCCTGCTGGAGCACGCCCGGGTGCTGGCGGACTGGCTGAGAGGGCTGGACTACCCGGCCCTGAAAAAGCTGCTCTCCTGCAACGACGCCATCGCGGAGCTGAACTTCTGCCGGTATCAGGAAATGGACTTTGGCCGGGCCAATACCCCCGCCCTGCTGGCCTACGACGGCATCCAGTACCAGTATATGGCCCCCCAGCTCTTCACTGCGGAGCAGTTTGCATACGTGGAGGCCCATCTGCGCATCCTCTCCGGCCTGTACGGGGTGCTGCGGCCCTTTGACGGGGTGACCCCCTACCGGCTGGAGATGGGGGCCAGGCTGAAAACCTCCTTCTGCAAAAGCCTCTACGACTTCTGGGGGGACGGCCTGTACCGCGCCCTGACGGCGGACGGCACCGACACCCTGGTCAACCTGGCCTCGGAGGAGTACGCCAAGGCGGTGCGGCCCTGGGTCTCCCCGCCCGTGCGCTGGATCCACGTGGTGTTCGGCGAGCTGAACGGGGAGAAGCTGGTGGAGAAGGGGGTCTACGTGAAGATGGCCCGGGGTGAGATGGTGCGCTTCCTGGCCGAGCGGGGGGCTGAGACGCCGGAGATCATGCGGGAGTTCGACCGGATGGGCTACGCCTATGCCCCGGACCGGTCCGACGACACTACTTACGTTTTTCTGCGGGAGAGCCGCCCGGGGAGGTAGCCATGGAACGTCTGCTCTGCCTGCTGGTGGGCTATGTCTGCGGCGGGTTTCTCACCGCCGAGCTGGTGGCCCGGCACTGCACCGGAAAGAGCGCCGCATACCTGGGCACCGGCAACCCCGGCATGGCCAACCTGGCCCACGAGCTGGGAAAGGGCTGGGGCGCGGTGGTGCTGGCCGGGGACATCGCCAAGACCGCCCTGGCCTGGCTGCTGTGCCGGGCGCTGTTCCCGGGGCTGGGGGCGCTGGCCGGGCTGTGGAGCGGCCTGGGGGCGGTGCTGGGCCACAACTTCCCCGCCTGGCGGCGCTTTCGGGGCGGCAAGGGGGTGGCCGTCACCTGCGCCGCCCTGATCCTCTCCTCCCCCCTGTGGGGCACCCTGGCCTGCCTCATCGGGCTGGCGGTCACCCTGCTGTCGGGGTGGCTGCCCCTGGGGGCGGTGGTGATCCCCGCCCTGTTCGTCCCCCCGGCCTTCGCCTTTCACGGGCGGGAGGCCGGCCTGCTGGCCCTGATTCTTGCCCTGGTGATGCTCTCCCGCCACATCCGGGGCCTGGGCCGCATCCTCCGGGGGGAGGAGGCGCGGAAATTCCGGCGGCGCTGACCAGAGCCGGGAACCTTTTCCCCGCAATTTCGTCCAAGCGGATAGGAAAACGGGAATCAGGAGGAGCTGGAAATGAAAAAGCTGCTGACTCTGACCCTGGCGGGCCTGCTGGCCGTGGGGCTTTCCGGGTGCGGCCCGCATGAAAATACCGCCACGCCGGAAAAGCCGGCGATCTATCTCTACCCGGAGGAGGAGACCCAGGTTTCCGTCACCCTGGAGCTGGACGGGACGTTCACCTCCACCTACCCGGACTACGGGGAGGGCTGGACGGTGACCGCCGCCCCCGACGGCACCCTCACCGACCCGGACTCCGGCCGTACTTACTACTGCCTGTTCTGGGAGGGCATCATCGACCGGCAGTTCGACCTGTCCGCCGGCTTCTGCGTGGCGGGGGAGGACACCGCCGCCTTCCTGGAGGACGCCCTGGCCCGGCTGGGCCTGACCGAGCGGGAGGCCAACGAGTTCATCATCTACTGGCTGCCCCGGATGGAGGGCAACCCCTACAACCTGATCTCCTTCCAGACCGACGCCTACACCGACGCCGCGGAACTGACCATCGACCCGGCCCCCGATACCCTGATCCGGGTGTTCATGGCGTGGAAGGGCCTGGAGCAGCCGGTGGAGATACCGGCCCAGGAGCTGACCGCCCCGGCGCGCACCGGCTTCACCGCCGTGGAATGGGGCGGCGCGGAGCTGGATGGCTGACCCCATCGACAAAACGGGCCGCCGGGGCCATTTGCCCCGGCGGCCCGTTTGTGCTATAATATCTCTCAGATTTCAAGAACAAGAGGGATTCCGCCATGCACAACGAACTGACCAAGAAGGACATTCAGATGATGAAGGAGGAGCTGGACTACCGCCGGATTCAGCTCCGGCCCCAGCTGCTGGAGGCGGTGAAGGAGGCCCGGGCCTTTGGCGATCTCAGCGAGAATTTCGAGTACAAGCCCGCCAAGCAGGAGAAGAACCGCAACGAGAGCCGCATCCGCTTCCTGGAAAACATGATCAAGACCGCCGTGGTGCTCCCCGAGCCGGAGGAGAGCGACGGGGTGGCCCTCTACGACAAGGTCACCGTCTTTCTGGAGGACGAGGGGGACACGGAGGTCTACCAGGTGGTCACCACCATGCGGCAGGACGCCCTCCACGGCCTGATCAGCAAGGAGTCCCCCCTGGGGAAGGCCCTGTTGGGCCGCAGGGTGGGGGAGAAATTCCACATCCAGGTCAACGACAAGTACGGCTACGACGCGGTGGTGAAGGCCATCGAGAAGGGGGCCGACGACGGCTCCGTGCCGCTGAACCAGTTCTGAGCGGCCTCTTTTCCCGGCCCGTTCGCTTCACCCGCTGTCCCCATTTCATCCAAAGAGGGCCTGACGCTCATGCGTCAGGCCCTCTTTGCTTCTTGCGCTGTTTATTCGTACAGGGGGTACTTGGCTGTCAGCCGGGCCACCTCCGCCCGGATCTCGTCGGCCTTGGTCTCGAAGCCGGTGGCGGTCTGCCACATGAGGCGGGCGATCACCGCCATGTCCTCCTCCTTGAAGCCCCGGCTGGTGGCGGCGGGGGTGCCCACCCGGATGCCGCTGGTGACGAAGGGCTTCTCCGGGTCGTTGGGGATGGCGTTCTTGTTGACGGTGATGTTCACCTCGTCCAGCCGCTTCTCCATCTCCTTGCCGGTGAGGTGGGCGGGGCGGAGATCCACCAGCATCAGGTGGTTGTCCGTGCCGCCGCTCACCAGGTCGAAGCCCTCAGCCATGAGGGCCCGGGCCAGGGCGGCGGCGTTCTTGACGATCTGCTGCTGATAGGTCTTGAACTCCGGCTTCATGGCTTCCCCCAGGGCCACGGCCTTGGCGGCGATGATGTGCTCCAGAGGGCCGCCCTGGCTGCCGGGGAAGATGGCGGAGTCGATCCTCCTGGCCAGCTCCTCCTTGCAGAGGATCATGCCGCCCCGGGGACCCCGGAGGGTCTTGTGGGTGGTGGTGGTCACCACGTCGGCGTAGGGCACCGGGGAGGGGTGGAGCCCGGCGGCCACCAGGCCGGCGATGTGGGCCATGTCCACAAACAGATAGGCCCCCACCTCGTGGGCGATGTCGGCAAAGGCCCTGAAGTCGATGGTGCGGGGGTAGGCGGAGGCGCCGGCCAGGATCATGCGGGGCTTATGCTTCTTGGCCAGGTCGCGGACCTGGTCGTAGTCGATATACCCCTGGTCGTTGACGCCGTAGGCCACGATGTTGTAGTTCTTGCCGGAGAAGTTCACCGGGGAGCCGTGGGTCAGGTGGCCGCCGTTGGCCAGATCCATGCCCAGCACCGTGTCCCCGTGGTCACACAGGGCGGCGTACACCGCATAGTTGGCGTTGGCGCCGCTGTGGGGCTGGACGTTGGCGTGCTCCGCCCCGAAGAGCGCGCAGGCCCGCTGCCGGGCGATGTCCTCCACCACGTCCACGCACTGGCAGCCGCCGTAGTACCGCTTGCCGGGGTAGCCCTCGGCGTACTTGTTGGTGAGTACGGTGGCCGCCGCCGCCAGCACCGCCTCGCTGACAAAGTTCTCCGACGCGATGAGCTCGATGTTGCGCCGCTGCCGGCCGTACTCCGCCTGGACGGCGGCGCCAACCTCCGGATCCTGCCCGGAGAGGAACTCCATAATCTCCTTGACCAAATCTGCCTCCACCTTTCTCTCATGGTTCTCGGGTTTTTAGCCTGTTTCGTTCATTATACAGAATCTGCCTCTGAATTACAATCTCCCGTTCTGAAAAAAGGCTCTCGTTTTTTGCCGCAATCTGTGCTATATTGTCTAAGAGGTGATTCGATGAAAACCCACGAGGATGTCGTCGCCATCGTGGAGGAGCTGAAAAGGCTCTACCCCGACGGCCTCTGCTCCCTGCAATATCCCAAGCCCTATGAGCTGCTCTTCTCCGTCCGCCTGGCCGCCCAGTGCACCGACGAGCGGGTCAACATGGTCACGCCCGCCCTCTTTGCCCGCTTCCCCACTCTGGAGTCCCTGGCGGAGGCCGACGTGGCCGAGGTGGAGGAGTATATCCGCTCCACCGGCTTCTTCCGGGCCAAGGCCCGGGACATTGTGGCCGCCGCCCGCATGCTGGTGGACGAGTACGGCGGCAAAGTCCCCGACACCATGGAGGAGCTGCTCAGGCTCCCCGGCGTGGGGCGCAAGACCGCCAACCTGATTCTGGGTGACGTGTACCACACCCCCGGCGTGGTGGTGGCGGACACCCACTGCATCCGCATCACCGGCCGGCTGGGCCTCACCGACGGCACCAAGGATCCCGGCAAGGTGGAGGAGCAGCTGCGCCCCATCCTGCCGCCGGAGGAGTCCAACGACTTCTGCCACCGGATGGTGCTCCACGGCCGGGCGGTGTGCATGGCCCGCAAGCCGGACTGCCCCAGCTGCACCCTGCGGCCCTGGTGCGACTTCTTTATCCGTTCGCAGGGCTGACCGCCGCCGGAGAGATGGGAGAATGAGAGAGATGCGGGAATCTCCACAGCTGGGCAGCCTCAGGCTGCTGGTGCGTTTTATCATCCTGTCCGCCCTTCTGTCCGCCGGAGCCGCCGCCCTCTGCGTGCTGACCGCGGCGCTGGCGGGCCGGCTCAGCCCGGGGCCCGCCGTCTGGGCCGTCGCCCTGGCCGTCCCGGCGGCCTTCGGCGCGGTGACGGCCCTGCTGGCGGGGCGGTATTTCAACCGCCGGTTCCGACGGCTCCGGGACAGCTTCCAGGTCATCATCGACGGGGATCTGTCCGTCCGGCTGCCCGTTGAGGGGAGCGGCGCCTTTTCCGCGGCCTATGCCGACTTCAACCGCATGGCGGAGGAGCTTCAGAACGTCCGCGCCCGGCGGGATGAGTATGTCAACACCTTCACCCACGAGTTCAAGACCCCTCTGACCGCCATCCGCGGCTTTGCCGAGCTGCTCCAGGAGCCCGGCTTTACCGAGGCGGAGCAGAAGAAGTACCTCCAGATCATCGCCAGTGAATCCACCCAGCTGGCGGAGCTGGCCAACGACGCCCTGCTGCTCACCAAGCTGGAGACCGGGAACCTGCCTGTGTCCCGGACAACCTTCTGGCTGGACGAGCAGGTCAGCCACTGCCTCCTGCTGCTGGAGGGCAGCGCCAGGGAGAAGGCGCAGACCCTCACCGCGGACATCGCGCCGGTGGAGTTCACGGGCAGCGTGGAGCTCCTCCCCCACGTGTGGAGCAACCTGGTGGGCAACGCCATCAAATACACCCCCAACGGCGGCCACATCCGGGTTTCGCTGCAGCGGCAGGGGGACACGGCGGTGTTCACCGTTGCCGACGACGGCATCGGCATGTCCGACGAGGTGCGCAGCCACATCTTCGACCGCTATTACCAGGCCGATCCGGCCCACACCCGCCGGGGCATCGGCCTGGGCCTGCCCATCGTCCACAGCATCGTCTCCCTGTGCGGCGGCCGCATCCAGGTGGAGAGCACCCCCGGAGCGGGGAGCACCTTCCGCGTCCTCCTGCCCGGCGCCGGGACAACGGAGGCCGCCAGGGCATAACCCCGGCGGCCTTCACGGAAAATTGGGGCTTGACAGCGCCGGAAAAGCATGGTAAGGTTAGAGCATCGGTTAGCAATTGCTAACCGATGCTCTAACCTTAATAGTTAGCTTATACTAACCATCGAACGGAGATGAAGCCATGACCCTCGAACAGGCCCTGATTGAGCACTGCTCCCCCACGCTGGTGGGCCTCAAGCCCGCCAGCCTGTTCCGCTTTCAGCCCGCAGACACCCGGGAGTTTGTCCGCACTTTTCTCGCCCTCCGCTCCCAACTGGAGGGCGCCGGCCTGCGGCTGGTGATCCTCAGGGGCTGCCGCCGGACGGGCGCCTACCTGCTCTACCTGTACCGGGTGCGGGCGCTGACGGAGCTGCTGGAGGGCCGGGCCCACCAGGCGTTCCTGCGCTCCATGGGCTACGCTCCCTGGACGGGCCTGCGGGACTGCCTGCGGCAGCTGGCCTCCCGCCTCTGTCTCCAGGCGGAGTTCCCCCACGAGATCGGCGTCTTCCTGGGCTATCCCCTGGACGACGTGAAGGGCTTCATCCGCCACAAGGGGCGGAACTACACCTACTGCGGCTGCTGGAAGTGCTACGGCGATCCCCAGGCGGCCAGGCGGCGGTTTGAGGGCTTCCGCCGCTGCACCGATACCTTCCGCCGCCGGTATGCGGCGGGCACCCCGATCATTCAGCTCGTGGTAGCTGCTTGATACAAGATTTTATGCCAACATCACAGTTCAGAAAGGATGACACACAATGGGCAAGATTGCGATTGTCTACTGGAGCGGCACCGGCAACACTGAGGCCATGGCAAACCTGGTGGCGGAGGGGGCCGGCGGCAGCGCCGACCTGTTCACCCCCGATCAGTTCTCCCCCGACCAGGCGGCGGGCTACGCCGCCCTGGCCTTCGGCTGTCCCTCCATGGGGGCCGAGCAGCTGGAGGAGGCGGAATTTGAACCCATGTTTGAGTCCGTCAAGCCCAGCCTGGGCGGCAAGACCATCGGCCTGTTCGGCTCCTACGGCTGGGGCGACGGCGAGTGGATGCGCACCTGGGCGGCCGACTGCGAGGACGCGGGCTGCAGCCTGGTGGGCGAGCCGGTGATCGCCTGCGGCGCTCCAGAGGGGGACGCCGCCGACGCCTGCCGGGAGCTGGGGAAGGCCCTGGCCGCGGTATAACAGGCAGAACGAACGGGACGCGCTGCACAGGTGCAGCGCGTCCCGCAGGCTGCCGAGAAACCTCCGTGAGGAGAAGCCTCGCAGAGTTCCTGCGGCCACAGCCGCAGGAATACAATTAAAATCCGTCATTTCCGGGGACATGCGCCTCGGAAATGACACTTCTCATGGTGGAAGGGGTGACTTTTTCGCAAGAAAACGAGCCCCTTCCGCCATGCGATCTTTCTCGAAAAAGCGGCTTTGCCGCTTTTTCAACACGCTGGGACGCGCTGCACCTGTGCAGCGCGTCCCGTTTTTGTCTATTGCCGTCCCAGAGGCCGGTACACCGTGGCGTACATGGTGAGGATGCAGGCCAGGCCGCCCAGCACATTGGAGATGGGCTCGGCCAGGAACACCCCGTTCACCCCCATGCCCAGGGCGGGCAGCAGCAGGGTCAGGGGGGCCACGATAAAGGCCTTGCGCAGCAGGGAGAAGAACACGGCGTTTTTGGAGCGCCCCAGCCCCACAAACACCGACTGGCCGATGAACTGGAAGGACATGCAGAAGAAGGCGGCGAAGTAGATGCGGAAGGCGGGAATGCCGGCAGCGATCAGATCCGCCTCGCTGTTGAAGATGCGGATGAGCAGCTCCGGCACCGCCATCACCAGGGCCCAGGCGGTCAGGGAGTAGCCCACGGTGAGCACGGTGGTGAACCGGATGCCCTCCCGCACCCGGCCGTACTCCCCCGCGCCGTAGTTGTAGCCCAGCACCGGCTGGCAGCCGTTGGTGATGCCCTGCACCGGCATGGAGACCACCTCCCGGACGGAGTTGATCACCGTCATCACACCCACGTACAGGTCGCCGCCGTATATCTGGAGGGAGGCGTTGCACAGCACCTGCACCAGGCTGTTGGTCATGGACATGGCAAAGCCGGAGGCCCCCAGGGCCAGAATCCGCCGCACCCGGGCCCACCGCAGGCGCAGGGCGGCCGGCCGCAGCCGGAGGATCACCCGCCGGCCGGTGAGGAAGCACAGCACCCACACGGCGGAGCAGGCCTGGGAGATCACCGTTGCCAGGGCGGCCCCCCGCACCCCCATGCCCAGCAGGAAGATGAAGATGGGATCCAGCACAATGTTCACCACCGCCCCCAGGGCCACCGTCAGCATGCCCATGCCGCTGAACCCCTGGGAGTTGATGAAGGGGTTCATGCCCAGGCCGATCATGACAAAGACCGTGCCCAGCACATAGATGGTCAGATAGTCGTTGGCGTAGGGGAAGGTCACGTCGCTGGCCCCGAACAGGTAGAGGATGGGCCGCCGGAACGCCAGGCACAGCACCGTCAGGCCCGCGCCGAAGAGGAGCAGCAGGGCGAAGGAGTTGCCCATGATGCGCTCGGCCTCCCCGTTCTCCCCCCTCCCCCGGTGGATGGAGCACAGGGGCGCGCCCCCCATGCCGCACAGGTTGGCAAAGGCCATGAGGATGGAGATGATGGGCAGGCACAGGCCCAGCCCCGTCAGGGCCAGGTGGCCGGGCAGGCGGCCCAGATACATCCGATCCACCACGTTATACAGGATGTTGATGAGCTGGGCCACCGTCATGGGCAGGGCCATGTGGACGATATTGCGGGCCATCCCGCCTCTGGAGAAGTCATTCTGTCCCGGATTTGCCGTAATTGCTCCCCCTCTCCGCTTTCTGCACACACTTTTCCGTATTGTACGCCATTTTTCCCCGCTTTGCAAGGCCGGAGCGGGGTGTACAGACAGGGGTTGACATGTCGGGGGAGCTATGGTATCATTTCGGATAATCCGTTTTAGTAAAATATGATTTCAGATAGTTGAGGTGATCCCTATGTGTGACAGCCGGGAGAAGAATACCGGCCTGGACGCCCTGAATGAGGCGTTTATGGAGCTGGATCGGGCTTATGTCCAGCTGGCCAGGGCCTGCGGCCTGTCAGAGGCGGAGTTCTGGTGCCTGGTGGCTGTCCGCCACGGGGCGGAGACCCAGCGGGAGATCTGCGAGCAGTTCAGCCTCAGCCCCCAAACGGTCAACTCCGCCTTCAAGCTGCTTATCCGGAAGGAGCTGATCCGGCTGGAGCCCTACGCCCACAACCAGCGCAGCAAGCGGGCCGTGCTGACGGAGCGGGGCCGGGCCTTTGTGTCGGAGCGCGTGGCTCCGCTGGAGGCTCTGGAGGCCGAGGCCTGGGATTCCCTGTCCCGGGAGGAGCAGGCGGTGCTGATCCGGCTCCTGCGCCGCTTCAGCTCGTCCATGGCAGAGCGGCTGACGGTTCCGCCGAAGCCATGCCCGCCGGAGGAGCCGTGAGTCCGGCCGCAGGGACAGGGCCCCGGGCGGCTGTCTGAAACCTTTTTGTTGAGAGGAGCATTCCCCCATGAAACTGATCCTGCGCTTCCTCAGGCCCCACTGGAAGCTGACCCTGCTCACCGTGGTGCTGCTGGTGGTGGAGATCACCGGCGGCCTGTTTATCCCCACCTTGGTAGCGGAGATGCTCAACCTGGGCACCTCCGGCGCCACCTTTGAGGCGGTATGGCACACCGGGGTGAAGATGGCGGTGGTATCCCTGGCCGCGGGCGGGTGCGCCGTCCTGGGAGGCTACGCCTGCGCCACCCTCTCCGCCCAGGTGGGCAAGGAAATGCGCCAGGCCATCTACGCCAAATCCCTGGCCCTGTCCATCTATGACTTCCGCCAGTTCGGCACCGCCTCCATCACCACCCGCACCATCTCCGACATCACCACCATCCAGTTTGCCCTCACCAGCACCCTGCAGATGATCGTCCCCGTGCCCATCATCTGCGCCATCGCCCTGGGGCTCACCTTTGGGCTGGACGTCCAGATGGGGCTGATCCTGCTGGCTGTGGTGGTGCTGATCCTGCTCATCGCCTTTTTCATCATCCGGGGGGCCGCTCCCCTGTTCCGCCGTCTGCAGAAGCTGCTGGATCGGATGAGCACCATCCTGCTGGAGAACCTCACCGGCGTGCGGGTGGTGCGTGCCTTCAACAATGAGGCGCGGGAGGAGAGCCGCCTTATCACCGCCTTTGCCAACTACGCGGCCACCTCCATCAAGGCCAACCGCCGCTTTGCCAATCTGGACGGCCTGGCCTTCTTCTTCATCAACTTCTTTGTGGTGATTGTCTACTGGGTCAGCGGCGGGCGCATTGCCGCCGGAAAATTCCAGATCGGCGACATCACCGCCGTCATCGAGTACTCCATCCTGGTCATGTTCTTCCTGATGATGGCCCAGCTGGTGATCCTGATCCTCCCCCGGGCCCTGGAGTGCTGCGAGCGTGTCCGGCTGGTGCTGGATCACAGCCCGGAGATCACCGATCTTACCGACCAGGCCCCGGCGGAGTCCCACCCCGCCGAGGTGCTCTCCTTCCGCGACGTGTCCTTCCGTTTCCAGGATGCGGAGGAGGATACCCTGAGCCACCTGGACTTCGTCTGCCGCCGGGGGGAGACCACCGCCATCATCGGCGGCACCGGCAGCGGCAAGTCCACCGTGGCCTCCCTGATCCTCCGGTTCCACGATGTCACCGACGGCTCCATCCAGCTCAACGGCACCGACATCCGTGACATGCCCCAGGAGTACCTGCGCTCTCACCTGGCCTATGTCCAGCAGAAGGCGTGGCTCTTCTCCGGCACCATCGCGGAGAATCTGCGCTACAGCCGCCCCGACGCCACGGAGGAGGAGCTGATGCACGCCGCCGACGTGGCCCAGGCCGGGGACTTCATCCGCTCCCTGCCCGACGGGCTCAACTCCTTTGTGGCCCAGGGGGGCACCAACTTCTCCGGCGGCCAGAAGCAGCGGCTGTCTATCGCCCGGGCCCTGGTGAAGCGCCCGGAGCTGTATATCTTTGACGACAGCTTCTCCGCCCTGGACTTCAAGACCGACGCCGCCCTGCGGCGCGCCCTGGCGGCCGAGACACAGGATGCGGCGGTGGTGATTGTGGCCCAGCGGGTCAGCTCCATCCGCCACGCCCACCAGATCGTGGTGCTCCACGAGGGTAAGATGGCGGGCATCGGCACCCATGAGGAGCTGATGGAGACCTGTCAGGTTTACCGCGAGATCTACGAATCCCAGACAAAGGAGGCCCAGGAAGCATGAGCGCCCAAGTTCAAAAGAGGCCGGGCACTGTGGTACGCCTGTTTGCCAATCTGAAAGGGCAGCGGCTCCGCCTGGGGGTGGTGGCCGTATCCATCGTCATCTATGTGGCCCTGTCCATCTGGAACCCCATGTACAGCGCCATTGTCATCGACCACCTGTGGGCGACCATCCAGGCCTGCTGGCGGGAGGGGGCGGCCTTCACCTTCGCCGGCGGCCTGGGCCGGGAAATGGCCCAGCTCACCGTCCAGTACCTGTTCACCTGGCTGTTCTACTACCTCCAGTCCTATCTGATGGCCAGCGTGGCCGAGAGCCTGGTGCTCTCCCTGCGCAGCCAGGTGGCGCAAAAGCTCAACCGCCTGCCCCTGCGCTTCTTCGACCAGAACAAGGCCGGCGAGATCCTCAGCCGGGTCACCAGCGATCTGGACAAGATCTCCGAGGTGCTCCAGACCGGCCTGCTCAAGCTGATTGTGGCCGTGGGCACCATCATCGGCTCCCTGATCGTCATGTTCTGCTACAGCCTGACCCTCACCGGCATTTTCCTGGTGTTCATGGTCATCGGCATCGGCATCACCAACGTGGTGGCCCGCAGGAACCTGGCCTGCGCCGCCCAGCGGCAGGAGACCATCGCTGTCCTCACCGGCGTGGTGGAGGAGTACTACCACGGCCGGGATGTGATCAAGGCCTACAACCATGAGGCCGACAGCATCCGGAAGGTGTCCGAGGCCGCCGAGGCCAACCGGGCCGCCAACCAGAAGGCCGACTTCCTCACCAACTGCGTCAACCCCCTCATCCGTATGCTCAACCGGCTGGGCCAGGTGGTGATCGCCGTGATCTCCGGCTGGGCCATGCTCAACGGCACCATGACCGTGGGCGTGGTGCAGGCCTTTTTCCAATATATCAACCAGACCGCCGAGCCCCTCACCGAGGCGTCCTATATGATCAACTCCCTCCAGTCCGCCTTTGCCTCCGCCAAGCGCACCTTCGAACTGCTGGACGAGGAGGAGGAGATCCCCGACCCCGCCTCCCCCGCCGTGGTGGAGAACGCCGTGGGCCGGGTGGCCTTCGAGCACGTCAGCTTCGGCTACGAGTCCGACCGCCTGCTGATGCACGACATCAGCTTCGAGGCAAAGCCCGGCCAGAAGATCGCCGTGGTGGGGGCCACCGGCGCGGGCAAGACCACCCTGATCAATCTGCTCATGCGGTTCTATGAGGTCAATGGCGGCCGGATCACCCTGGACGGGGTGCCCACCGCCGCCATGAGCCGCGCCGGCCTGCGGCACAACTTCGGCATGGTGCTCCAGGACACCTGGCTCTTCGGCGGCACCGTGGCGGAGAACATCGCCTACGGCCGCCCCGACGCCGCCCGGGAGGAGATTGTGGCCGCCGCCAGGGCCGCCAAGGTGGACTACTTCATCCGCACCATGCCCCAGGGCTACGACACGGTGCTGGACAACGACGCCGCCAACCTCTCCGCCGGGCAGCGCCAGCTCCTGACCATCGCCCGGGTGTTCCTGTGCGACCCGCCCATCATCATTCTGGACGAGGCCACCTCCAGCGTGGACACCCGCACCGAGGTGGAGATCGGCAAGGCCATGAAAAAGCTGATGGACGGACGCACCAGCTTCGTCATCGCCCACCGCCTGTCCACCATCCGGGACGCGGATTTGATCCTCTACATGGAGCACGGCAACATCATCGAGCAGGGCGACCACCAGACCCTGCTGGCCAAGGGCGGGGCTTACGCCGCCCTCTACTACAGCCAGTTTGAATAGGCGGCCGGCAAAAAATGCCCGGACGGAAATCCGTCCGGGCATTTTGACATTCAGGTGGCAATGGGATAGGCGCCGGTGAAGCAGCCGTCGCAGAAGCCGCAGGCGGCGTCGGGGGCGATCTGGTGCAGAGCCTCCAGGCTGAGGAAGCCCAGGCTGTCCGCGCCGATCAGCGCCCGGATCTCCTCCACCGAGTAGCGGCAGGCGATCAGGCTGTCCTTGTCTGGGATGTCGGTGCCGAAGTAGCAGGGGGCGATGAAGGGGGGCGCGGAGGAGCGCATATGCACCTCCCTGGCCCCGGCCTCCCGCAGGAGGGTGACAATCTGCCGGGAGGTAGTGCCCCGGACGATGGAGTCGTCGATCATCACCACCCGTTTGCCCTCCACGCAGCTCTTCAGGGGGCCCAGCTTGATGCGCACCGCCTGCTCCCGGCTCTGCTGGCCGGGGGTGATGAAGGTGCGGCCGATGTAGCGGTTCTTCACCAGGCCCACGCCGTAGGGGATGCCGGACTCCTGGGCGTAGCCCATGGCGGCATCCAGGCCGGAGTCGGGCACGCCGATGACCACGTCGGCCTCCACCGGGTGCTCTTTCGCCAGGAAGCGGCCCGCGTTGCGCCGGGCCTCGTGAACCGACTGGCCGCAGAGCACCGAGTCGGGCCGGGCGAAGTAGATGTACTCGAAGATGCACAGGTGGCTGGAGGCCGCCGCGCAGTTCTCCCTGATGGAGCGCACCTCCCCGTTGTGAACCACCACGATCTCGCCGGGCTCCAGCTCCCGCTCGAAGGCTGCCCCCACCGCGTTGAGGGCGCAGGTCTCGGAGGCGAACACCACCGCGTCCCCCCGGCGGCCCATGCACAGGGGCCGGAAGCCCCAGGGATCCCGGGCGGCGATGAGCTTCTGGGGGGACATGACGATGAGGGAGTAGGCCCCCCGCAGGCCCTTCAGCGCCTGGCACACCGCCTCCTCCGCCGAGCCGCAGCGCAGCCGCTCCTGGGCGATGGCGTAGGCGATCAGCTCCGAGTCAGTGGTGGTCTGGAAGATGGCCCCCCGGTACTCAAAGGCGGTGCGCAGCTCCGCCGTGTTTACCAGGTTGCCGTTGTGGGCCACCGCCAGGGTGCCCTTGACGTACTTCAGGGTCAGGGGCTGGGCGTTCTCCCGGCGGACGCCGCCGGTGGTGGAGTAGCGCACGTGGCCCACCGCCAGGGTGCCCCCCAGCTCGTCCAGCTTCTGGGCGTCGAACACCTCCCCCACCAGGCCCAGATCCTTGTGGAAGCGCAGCTCCAGCCCCTGCATGGTGGCGATGCCGCAGGCCTCCTG
>DGYMJ06203__coassemble_456_pt1 | contig 26325 bp, 24 predicted proteins | sample DGYMJ06203__metabat2_low_PE_040 | metagenome-assembled genome bin DGYMJ06203 | reverse complement strand
CGACGTGTCGATGCCGTGTTGCCGGCCGCCGTGGCATAGTCGCTGCACATCGTGCACAGCCCGGTAATCCATATCAAAAAGATGAACGTCACAAGTTTGACGCTTAAAAGCGAAAATAGCCGCTTTTGCGCTCTTTGTCCAGGTAAAACTGGCTGCCCAACTGTTATGGTGCTCCTTGTGCGGTCAGCATACCTTATCGGGTTAAAAAGGTTGCTTTTCCGCCGTTTCTATGGTACTATTTCGATACTAAGAAGACAAGGTGTCTCAAGCAGCAGGTGAAATATCGATATATTTACAAAAAATCCCCCTGTGAAATTATCTCAAGCATACTTCCAAATTTTCAGTTTACCAAGTGGGGATGATTCCTGTCAGGCACCCTGCAAACTAGAGCTTATAAGGTGGACAGATACCCATGCGAATGAGAAGAAAACCCAACTTGATCCCCCGGATGGAACGCTGTTCCCGGGTCCTGATCTCTGATCCGGAGGTGCAACGCGGAAACTGGCGGGCGCTGATGCCCGAGGCAGAGACGGTCTATCTGGAGTTAGGCTGCGGCAAGGGCCGCTTTACTGCAGAGACCGCGGAGCAGAACCCAAAGGCCCTGTATATCGCAGTGGAGCGGGTGCCCGATGCCATGGTGATCGCCATGGAGCGGGTATGCGCCAAAGAGCTGCACAACGTCTTTTTCGTGGATGGGGATGCGGCCCAGCTGCCCCAGTTCTTTGCCCCGGGAGAGGTCTCCCGCATCTACATCAACTTCTGCGACCCCTGGCCGGGCAACCGTCACGCCAAGCGGCGGCTGACCCATCCGGACTTCCTGCTGCGGTACCGGCAGGTGCTGTCGGAGGACGGGGAGATCCACTTCAAGACCGACAACCGGGATCTCTTTGAGTGGTCGCTGTTCCAGTTCCCCCGGGCGGGGTTCACCCTGTCCCAGGTGACCCGGGATCTCCACGCCGGCGGCATCTGCGGCGTTATGACCGACTACGAGGAGAAGTTCCACAGCCTGGGCACCCCCATCAACCGGTGCGTGGCCGCAGTGGGCCCCCTGCCGGAGCCGGAGGAGCCGTCTGAAACGCCGGACAATCTGTAAAAGAAAACCGTCCCCGCCGTATCGGCGGGGACGGTTTCTTTTGATTTACAGGAGGGCCACCACCCGGTACATGAGCAGGTAGTGGAACAGGGAGCCCAGCAGGATAAAGACGTGGAAGATCTCGTGGCAGCCGAAGCGGGGATTGTCCCGGCCCGGCCATTTGACGGCGTAGAGCACGCCGCCCACGGTGTAGAGCACGCCGCCGCCCACGGCCCAGAAGAAGCCGGCAGAGGGAAGCACCTGGAGCAGCGGCACCAGGGCGGCCAGGGCCAGCCAGCCCATGAAGATATAGATGCCCGCGGTAAGCCAGCGGGGGGAGGAGATCCACGCGATGGTGAGTACCAGCCCGGCCAGGGCCAGACCCCAGATCACCGCAAACATGCCCCAGCCCCAGAACCCCACATCCCGCAGCACCACCAGGCACACCGGGGTATAGGTGCCGGCAATGAGGAAATAGATGGAGGCGTGGTCATATTTCCGCAGGGCGATGCGGCCCCTGACGGACACATTGCGGCAGTGATAGAGGGTGCTGGCTGTATACAGCCCCACCATGCTCACGCCGTAGATGAGGAAGGAGGCCACGTGCCACGCGCTCAGCCCCAGGGCCGCGCAGCGCAGCAACAGGAGCACGGTGCCGGCCAGGGCCAGCACGGCGCCGATGCCGTGGGTAATGGCCGACCAGGGGCGCAGGCCGTCATAGGGATCCCGATCCTTCTCCCGCACTCTGGCCCGGCGGGGCGTGACCTGGACGGGGCAGAATGCCGCCTTCCGGCGCGGCAGCGCGTTTTCCATGTTCATAAGCTCACCTTCCTTTTCTATAGTATAACACAAATAGTGAAACATAATCAATATAAATCTTAAATATAATTTTGAAGATTATGTAGGCAAATCTGGGAAAGAAGACCAAGTCAGGATCCCCGGCGGCAGCGCTCTCTATGCGGCCGCCGGCACGGCTTTTCCCGAAAGACCGGCGGGCATAAAAAAGGATCCGCGGCCGGCAAACGGCCGCGGATCCTCATGGATCCTGCTTAGTACATCAGGTTCTTCTCGGTCTGGGGATCAAACAGGTGAATGAGCTCAGGACGGAAGGCGAAGCGGATCTCCGTACCGTAGGGGATGCCGGCGCGGTGCTCCTCGGGCAGATCCATGGTGGGGATGCGCAGCACCACGTCCTTGCCCACGGCGTTGACGTGCAGGTACACCTCGCTGCCCATCATCTCAGACACGTCCACCTTGCTGGCGATGGTGTCGGGGGTGTTGGCGGTGGCAAAGGAGATGTGCTCGGGACGGATGCCCACGGTGACGGCCATGTCGCCCACGCCCTTCTCGGCCAGCAGCTTCTGGGCCACATCGCCCAGAACCACGGTGGCCTCGCCCACGGTGATCTGGTACTTGCCGTCCTTCTTGGCCAGCTGGCCGTCGAAGAAGTTCATCTGCGGGGTGCCGATGAAGCCGGCCACGAACAGGTTGGCGGGCTGGTTGAACACCTCCTGGGGGGTACCGATCTGCTGGATGAAGCCATCCTTCATGATGACGATGCGGTCGCCCAGGGTCATGGCCTCGGTCTGGTCGTGGGTGACGTAGATGAAGGTGGTGTCGATGCGCTGACGCAGCTTGATGATCTCGGCGCGCATCTGGTTGCGCAGCTTGGCGTCCAGGTTGGACAGAGGCTCATCCATCAGGAACACCTGGGGATCGCGGACGATGGCGCGGCCGATGGCCACACGCTGACGCTGGCCGCCGGACAGGGCCTTGGGCTTGCGATCCAGGTACTGGGTGATGTCCAGGATGGCGGCCGCCTCGCGAACCTTCTTGTCGATCTCATCCTTGGGAGTCTTGCGCAGCTTCAGAGCAAAGGCCATGTTGTCGTACACCGTCATGTGGGGATACAGAGCGTAGCTCTGGAAGACCATGGCGATGTCCCGGTCCTTGGGCTCCACGTCGTTCATCCGCTTGCCGCCGATGAACAGATCGCCATCGGAGATGTCCTCCAGGCCGGCGATCATCCGCAGGGTGGTGGACTTGCCGCAGCCGGAGGGGCCCACCAGCACGATGAACTCCTTGTCGGCGATGTCCAGGTTGAAGTCGTGGACGGCGGTCACCTTGTTGTCGTAGATCTTCTTCACATTCTTCAGCGTAACAGTTGCCATTTGCATGGGCCGAAAGAGCAATGCCTCCGCAAATGCCCTCTTGCCCGCAGGGAGTGAAACCCCACGGACGTTACGACAGGTCTCCACACTGCCGCACCGCCGGCCCGGCGGATGTTCCTCCTTTTTTACGGCTCACGCCGCCCTATGAGAATGGAGTAGAGGGGCGCGGCCTGAATATAGGGGTTGCGCTGCTTATTTAACCGCGGTCAACCAGTTCCCCGCGGAAAAATACGTCCTTGAGCTCCAGGTTCTGATCCAGAACCACCACGTTGGCCCGCTTGCCGGGCTCCAGGCTGCCCATGCGGCTGAAGATGCCGATGGCCCGGGCGGGATTCACCGCGGCGGCCCACACGGCGTCCTCCAGGGGGATGCCGAAGGAGACGGCAGTGCGCATGCAGTTCATCAGGTTGGTAACCGAGCCGGCGATGGTGCCATCGGCCAGGGTGGCCAGCTTGCCCTTTACCTTGACGGCCTGGCCGCCCAGGGTGTAGTCCCCGTCGGACATGCCGGCGGCCCGCATGGTGTCGGAGATGAGAATGACCCGCTTGTAGCCGAACATCTTGAACACGGCCCGCACCACCGAGGGGTGGATATGCACACCGTCACAGATGAGCTCCACATTGCAGATGGGAGTGTCCAAGGCGGCCCCCACCACGCCGGGGGCCCGATGGCTGAAGGGAGGCATGGCGTTGAACAGGTGGGTCACCTGCCGGGCGCCCAGGCGGAAGGCCTCCATGGCGGTGTCATAGTCCGCCGTGGTGTGGGCGATGGACACAGTGACCTCGCCCTCCACCGCCTCGATGAACTCCATGGCGCCCGGCTCCTCCGGGGCGATGGACACCAGCTTGACCAGCCCCTTGGAGGCGGCCATCAGCCGGCGGAACATGGGCACATCAGGGGCGTGGAGCCAGTCGCCGTTCTGGGCACCCTTCTTTGCGGTGGAGAGGAAGGGTCCCTCCAGATTGATGCCGCACAGCTCGGCGCCGGGCTTGCCCGCGTCCCGGTGGGCGGCGGCCACCTGACAGACCTTTGTCAGCTGGTCCTCCAGCAGGGTCATGCCGGCAGGGCAGATCTGGGTAACACCCTGGGAGAGCTCATACTTGGCCATGATCTCCAGGCCCTCGGGATCCGCGTCGGAGAAGTCCTTCCCCATGCAGCCGTGGAAGTGGAGATCCGTCAGGCCGGGGATCACATAGCAGCCGCTGGCGTCATAGGTCTTGCCGTCGGCGCTGGAATTGGAGAGCAGGCGGCCGTCAAAGCACACGTCCCGCCGCACGAAGCCCTCCTTCAGATCAAAAACCTGACCGCCGGTTATCCGCATACGGGCACACCTGCCTCTGCCAGCTTGTGGAGGGCGGCCTTGTCGCCCACCAGGGTCACGTCGGGGTGGAGCTGGAGCACGGAGGCGGGAACCTCCTTGGTCACCGGGCCGGCAAAGGCGCGGCACACGATGTCGGCCTTCTCCTCGCCGCTGACCACCATCAGGATGCGCCGGGCGTTCATGATGTTCTTGATGCCCATGCTCAGGGCGTGGCGGGGCACCTCGTCCCGGCTTTCAAAAAAGCGCTGGTTGGCGTCGATGGTGCTGTCGGTGAGATCCACCACGTGGGTCTCCAGGCCAAAGTCGTCGCCGGGCTCGTTGAAGGCGATGTGGCCGTTGTGGCCCATGCCCAGCAGCTGGAGATCGATGCCGCCCAGGTCGCGGATGAGCCTGTTGTAGGCGGTGCACTCGGCCTGGGGATTCTTGGCAAGGCCGTCCAGCACGTGGGTGTTCTCCGGCTTGATGTCGATGTGGTCAAAGAGATTGACCTGCATGAAGTAGCGGTAGCTCTGCTCGTGGTGGGGGGACAGGCCCAGGTACTCGTCCAGGTTGACGGAGCGGGTCTCGGCAAAGCTGAGATCCCCCTTCTTGTACCAGTCCACCAGCTGTTTGTACAGGCCCACCGGGGTGCCGCCAGTGGCCAGGCCCAGCACGCAGTTGGGCTTGTAGATCACCTGGGCGGAGATGATGTTGGCCGCCCGGCGGCTCATGGCCTTGTAGTCCTCCGCTTGATAAATACGCATATTCAGCAAGCTCCTATTCGTTAGCAGTATTTGGCGATGGCGGCGGCGATCATGGCGTGGGCCTCCTCCACCACAGCGGTGTCGCTGTCGATGAGGGCGGGCATGGGCTTGCGGACGGAGCCGCAGGGCACGCCGCTCTTGGCCAGGATAGCCTTCTGCACGGCATAGAGGTTGCCGTGGGCCTCGCACATCTTGTAGATGATGCGGTCGATGTCGTTCTGGATCTGGCGGGCGGGCTCCATCTCGCCCTTCTGGAAGTGCTCATACACCTTCAGGAAGAGCTCGGGCATGACGGCGTAGGTGCCGCCGATGCCGGCGCAGGCGCCCATGGCCAGGCCGGAGATGTACTGCTCATCGGGGCCGTTGAACACCAGCACCCCGGCGTCCTTCCACATCTGGATGTCCTGCACAGGCATGGAGGAGTTCTTCACCGCCACCACACGGGGGTTCTTCTGCATCTCCTTCAGCAGGGAGGGGGTCAGGGCCACGCCGGCCAGCTGGGGGATGTTATAGATGACGAAGTCGGTGTTGGGAGCCGCGGCGGAGATGTCGTTCCAGTACTGGGCGATGGCATACTCCGGCAGGTGGAAGTAGATGGGGGGGATGGCGGCAATGGCGTCCACGCCCAGGCTCTCGGCATGGGCGGCCAGCTCCCGGCTGTCAGCGGTGTTGTTGCAGGCCACGTGGGCGATGATGACCACCTTGCCCTTGGCCTCGGCCATGACGTTCTCCAGCACCACCTTGCGCTCCTCCACGCCCTGGTAGATGCACTCGCCGGAGGAGCCGCCCACGTACAGGCCGTTGACGCCCTTGCCGATCAGGTAGCGGGTCAGGCCCCGCACCCGCTCCGGGGAGATGTTCCCCTCGTCGTCATAACAGGCATAAAAGGCGGGAATGACACCGCGGTATTTGTTCAGATCGCTCATGATAATTCCTTCTCTCATTCTAAAGCTATTCTGATCTTTTTGCAAGTGGAAAATGTGGCTCAGCCTTTCACGGCGCCCATGGCAATGCCCTGGGTGAAGTACTTCTGGAAGGCGATAAACACCACGATGATGGGGATGGAGGCCAGGGCCGCGCCGGCCATGATCAGGCCGAAGTCGGAGGACATCTCGCCCTGCAGGTTGGCAATGGCCAGGGGCAGCGTCCAGTTCCGCTCGCTGGTGAGCATGACCAGCTGGAGGAAGTAGTCGTTCCAGGTGTTGACGAAGGTGAAGATGGCCAGGGCGCCGATGCCCGGCTTGATCATGGGGAACACCACGCTGAAGAAGGTGCGCAGCTCGCCGGCGCCGTCCACACGGGCGGCCTCCAGAATCTCGGTGGGCACCGTCTCAGAGAACTGCTTCATCAGGAACACGCCGAAGGGCCAGCCCACGGTGGGCAGGATCACGGCCCAAATGTTGTCGTTGAGGCCGATGGCGGTCATCTCCTGCAGCAGGGGGATGACGATGACCTGCTTGGGCAGGGCCATGGCGCAGATGATGATGGTGAACAGAATGCCGCGGCCGTAGAACCGCTTCTTGCCCAGGGCGTAGCCGGCCAGGGAGGCGGTGACGCAGGTCAGGATCATGGCCATGGCGGAGATAAACACGATGTTGAACAGCCACAGGAAGGCGGGGTGCTCAAACAGCCGCGCATAGTTGTCGACGGTCGGGTTCTGGGGGAACCAGATGGGCTCACGGGCGTTGATTTCGATGGCGTCCTTGAAGGAGCCGGTGACGATCCAGTACAGCGGGAACAGGAAGAACAGGGTGATGAGAACCAGGATCACCACGGCGAATACCTTGTACCCGGTGGAGGTACCGCTCAGATCGGTCTTTTTGTTTGTCATGGTCTCTCTCCCCCCTTAGTCCGTCTTCGCCACTTTGAACTGGATGGCGGAGAAGATGGCGATGATGATGGCCAGAACCACGCCGATGGCGTTGGCGTAGCCCAGGTCGTTGAGGCGGTAGGCGGTGTCGTACACCTGATACATGATGGTCATGGTGGAGTTCAGCGGCCCGCCCTTGGTCAGCAGCTGGATCAGCGCGAAGCACTGGAAGGAGTTGATGGTGGTGATGACCAGCACGTAGAGGGTGGTGGGCATGATCTGGGGCCACTTGATCTTCCAGAACACCTGGAGCTTGGTGGCGCCGTCCACCTGGGCGGCCTCGATGAGGGACTGATCCACGTTGCCCAGGGCCGCCACGTAGAGCACGATGGGCTGGCCGATGGAGGTGGTAAAGAGGATGAGGATGATGAACCAGAGGGCGGTGCGCTGGTTGCCCAGCCAGTCAAAGCCCACGTTGTTGGTTACCTGATTGAGGATGCCGTTGTAGGGGTTGAGGATCCACTTCCACACCACGGTGATGGCCACCGAGCCGGTGACCACCGGCAGGTAGAACACGCAGCGGAAGAAGGAACGGGGGATGGCGTGCATCTTGTAGATGGCGGAGCTCACCCACAGGGAGAAGGCGGTGACGGTGGGCACCGCCACCACCACGATGATCAGGGTGTTGATAAAGCCCTTGTGGAACACGGGATCCTGGAACAGCTTGATGTAGTTGCTCAGCCCGGCGAAGCCCTTGATGCCGCCCAGTCCATACTCCGTGAAGCTGTAGAACACGCAGATGAACATGGGGATCACCACAAACCCGATGAAGAAAATCAGGCTGGGCAGCAGGAACAGGTAGGCGGAGATGGTCTCTCTGCGCACCAGGGCCTTGCTCATGCCGGAGAACTGGGACTGCTTCTGCTTTTTAGGCTTCCGCTCGGCGGTCGCCGCTGCGGTGTTTTGCGCCATGAATCTCCCTCTCTTTCAAGTGGTTTTCTGCCTTTCCCGCACCGGGAAAAGAGGCTGTGCCCGCCCCCTCTCAGCAGGGAGCGGGCACAGGAGTGCACAATTTAGATCAGATGCTCCGGTAAGTAAGCTCAGCCGATGTTGGCGTTGGCCTGCTCCACGAAGCTGTCGGCCGCGGTCTGAGGATCAGCACCGGTGGTGAGGATCTCAGCCAGCATGGGCCACCAGAAGCCGCGCTGCTCAGTCCAGCCGCCGGTCAGGTTGTAGTAGCGGCCCAGGTAGTCGCTCATCAGGGCGAAGGGAGCGCGCAGCTCGGCGTCGGCGTCGCCCTCATAGACGTCGCCCCAGTCGGAGTGGACGGGGAAGAAGCCGGTGGTCTTCACGGCCTCGGTGCCGGTGGTCTGGTCGTCGCACACGAACTGGATGAACTTCTTGGCGGCGTCGATCTTGGCCTGGTCGCCGTTGTCAAACACGCCGAAGCCGTAGGGGCCGGCCATCTCCAGCTCGGGGGTGCCGTCGTCGGAGGGGAAGGCCATGGCGAAGGGGGTGAACTGGGTCTGCTCGGCGTACTGGGTGTAGTTGGAGTAGTTCCAGCAGAAGCTCACGGCGCAGGTCTGGTTGGCGAAGGACTGCAGCTCGTCGGCGGCAGCGTAGCTGGCGTTGGCGGACAGGGAGCCGTCGTTCACCATGGTCTGCAGCAGGGTCAGGGCCTTCACGTTGTTCTCGCTGTTGGCGGTGTAGGAGGTGCCGTCCTCATTGACATAGTAGTCGGAGTACAGGTTGTTGACGAGGGCGCGGGTGCCCTGGTCGCCGCCCTGGGCGCCGCAGTAGACGATGCCGGGGGTAGCCACGTTGACGGTGCCGGCAGCGGCCGCGTCACGGATGGCGGCCATGGCGGCCACAAAGTCGTCGGTAGTCCAGGTGCGGGTCTCCTCGTCGATGTACTGCAGGGCGCCGGCGGCGTCAAAGACCTCGTAGTTGATGGCCATGCAGTGGGCGGCCACGCTCAGGGGGTACATGTAGTAGGTGCCGTCCAGCTGGGACACGCTGGAGATGCCCTCGGCGATGTCGGAGCCGCCGGCAGTCCACAGGTCGGACAGATCCACCATCAGGCCGTTGCGGGCGTAGTTGCCCACGATGCGCTCGGGGCCCTCAAAGATGATGTCGGGGGCGCTGTTGGAGCTGATGGCGGTGGTCAGCTTCTGGTCGCCGTCCTGATAGTTGATGGGGGTCACGGTGACAGTGATGTCGGGGTTGGCCTCGTTGAAGGCGGCCACGATGGGCTCCCAGGCGGCGGCATCGGTAAAGCCGCCGATGTTGAAAGACCACAGGCTCAGCTCCACGGCGCCGCCGCTGGAGGTCTCGCTGGCAGGAGCGTTGGAGCTGCCGGCGGGGGTGTCGCTGCCGCCCTGGGTTCCGCCGCCGCAGGCGGCCAGACCGAGGGTCATGCCGGCGGCGAGCAGGAGAGCAAGAGGTTTCTTCATGTTCATTGTTACATCCTCCTCATTTTTGATAAATTTTGCGAGGACTGGGGTTGCCCCCGTTGTGTAGATTGTATAGTTTCGGGCCGGGTTTGTCAATACGATTTTCAAAAAAATTTTCAAAACATTTTTTGTTCTGCAATTTTCTTTCAAAATCGCCCTGCCGCGGTCAGATGTGCTTGTCGGAGAGTACCTCGGCCACGATCTCCCGGGTGGCGGCGCACCTGGCCGCGTCCCGGCGGCAGACCTCGTGGAAGAGCACGTCCGTCAGATAGAGCTGGGCCACCCGGGCCGCCACGGAGCCCACCTGGAGCGGCCCCTCCCGGGAGCCGCACTGGAGCACCACGTCGGCATAGGCCGCCCCCGGCGACTTGGGGAAGCGGGTGATCAGGATGGCCATGGCCTTCCGCTCCCGGACGATTTTCAGGTTTTTCAGCAGCTCTTCGGTGGAGCCGGAGTAGGAGTAGTAGAGCACCGCGTCCCGGGGCGTCAGGTGGGAGGCGGCGATGGCCTGCATGTGGGAATCCACCACCGCCGTGAAGTTGGGCATGCTGGTGCTGAACAGATGGGCGCACTCCTGGGCCAGGAGCATGGAGCCGCCCTGGCCCATGCACAGCACCTTCTCCGCGGAGAAGAGGATGTCCGCCGCCCGGCGGATGGCCTCGGGGCGGATCAGCTCCAGGGTCTGGGCCATGGCGTCCCGGTCGGCGGCGTAGACCTTGCGGCCCATCTCCTCGATGCTGTCCTCCGGCAGCACCTCGCCCTGGGTGGGCAGGGTGTCCGGCCGGCCGGCCGTGGAGTTGGCCACCGCCAGCTTGAAGGCGTTATACCCCTTGTAGTCCAGCCTCCGGCAGAACCGGGAGATGGTGGCCTCCGCCACGCCGGACTCCTCCGCCAGCTCGGAGATGGACATGAACTGAGTCTTCTGCTGGTGGATGACCACGTAGTCGGCCACCTTTTTCTCCGCGCTGGTCAGCTGGTAGTACTCGCTGTTGATCTTCTCAAATACATTGCCGAAGGGCATAAGCGCCCCCCCTTATTGCTTGGCCAGGAGCTGATCCAGCATCTGATCGCACATGATCAGCATCCGCGGCAGGTGGAAGGGGCCCTTGAAGGTGCTGCCCTTGCAGGCGGGCATGGTGGGCTTGCCGTCCCGGCGGAGATAGCCGTACCAGTCGCCGAACTCGGGGTCGGAGAAGTGCTCCTTGCAGTAGTCCAGGGTGCGCTCGAACCAGGTCAGGTACTGCTCGTCGCCAGTGTCCCGGAAGATCATCAGGGAGGCGATGAGAATCTCGTCGTGGGGCCACCACAGCTTCATGTCGTGCTCATAGGCCTCGGGGGGACGGCCCAGGCAGTCGATGAAGTAGAGCAGTCCGCCGTACTCGTAGTCCCAGCCGGCGTGGATGGCCTGGTCGAAGATCTTCACGGCGGTCTCGTGCTGCTTCTTGTCCCCCTTGCGGTTGGCGTCCTCCATCAGGAACCAGGAGCACTCGATGTCGTGGCCGGGGTTGACCACCCGGCCCTCGGTGACGTCCAGGCGGGGGGTGCCGTCCATGGCCACGCTCTCCAGGGTGCAGCCCAGCTCGGGCTTGTAGTGGTACTGGAAGATCTCATTGACGCACTCCGCGGCCCGCTCGTTATACAGGGCCTCCAGCTCGGGATCCACCCGGCGCAGCACGGAGGTGATGTTCAGGTAGATCATGGGGTTGGCCAGGGCGCGGCCGGAGCGGGTCTCGGGGATGGTCTTGGGGCCCAGGCCGGTGGGGTCGGTGATGAGCCCCTGGTTCAGGTTCCAGATCAGGTCATAGGCGGCCCGGGCGCGCGCCAGGCACTCCTTGTCGCCGGTGACGCCGTAGTACTCCGCGTTGGCGATGGCATAGAAACCCTCGGAGAAGCAGTAGCGGCGCTGGCGCAGGGGCTTGCCGTCGCCGGTGACGGTGAAGTACATGCGGTTGCCCGCCTCCCGGTTGATGCAGTACTTCTCCATGAAGTCCAGGCAGCTCTTGCTGGCCTCCAGCCACTCGTCCTTCACGCCGTACACGTGGCACAGATAGGCGAACATCCAGGCGCAGCGGCCCTGCATCCAGACGCTCTTGTCGGTGGAGAACACCTTGCCCTCCCGATCCAGACAGGTATAAACGCCGCCGTGCACCGGATCCATGCCGTTTTCCAGCCAGAACCGGATGCTCCGCTCCAGCTCCTCCTTAATCCATTTCTGATGGCATTGCAGCCGAATAGACAGATCCATCCTTGATCCCACCTTTTCAGATTCGGGGGAAACCTCCCCTGTTGCCACCATCATACCTGTCCCCGCCGCCCCCGTCAAGAGAGTTTAGAAAATTATTTTCAAAAACCTGAAAATATGCTTGACAGATCCAAAAAAACTGATAGCCTATAGAGGAAGGAACTATGTGTGTTTCCGACAAAAAAGGAGGGTGTATCCGAATGAAGCATCTGGGTATTGAGGTGCCTGTGAAACATGTGCCGGAGCTGGATCCCGGTTTTCTGCCCCTGGGCAAGTTCTGCACCGCTTTTCTGAAGGACGCCAGGCAGCCCCTGGACATCGCCGTGGAGCGGGCCGGCGGCGAGGTGGCCGTGTACAAGACCTTTATCCACGGCACGCCGGACATGGCGGAGGCCGACACCTACTATGTGGATCGGCTCATCAAGACCATGCTGTGGTATATGGGCGGCTTCAAGGTCTATCTCAGCGGCAGCAAGGACATTTATGAGGCCATGAAGGCCACCTACTGCGTGGGCGGCAAGCGGAGCTTTGACGCCGAGTTCATGTCCAACGTGTATGAGAAGCCCTTTGAGGTGGTGTACTGCGACGCCGTGCCCGCCGAGAAGAGCAATCCCCAGGCCGTGGGCCGCCACCTGGGCGGCTGCCGCATCGGCTTCGACGCGGGCGGAAGCGACCGGAAGGTGTCCGCCGTCATCGACGGGGAGCCCGTGTTCTCCGAGGAGGTGGTGTGGTATCCCAAGGTCACCGAGGATCCCGACTACCACTACGAGGGCATCGTCTCTGCCCTCAAGTCCGCCGCGGCCCATATGCCCCGGGTGGACGCGGTGGGCGTATCCTCCGCCGGCATCTACATCGAGAACCGCACCATGGTGGCCTCCCTGTTCCTCAAGGTGCCCAAGGATCTCTTCGACGCCAAGGTGAAGGACATCTACATCCGCGCCATCCGCGACACCTTCGGCGACGTGCCCTACGTGGTGGCCAACGACGGCGACGTGTCCGCCCTGGCCGGCGCCATGAGCCTGGAGGAGAACAACATCCTGGGCATCGCCATGGGCACCAGCGAGGCCGTGGGCTATGTGGACGAAAACGGCAACATCACCGGCTGGCTCAACGAGCTGGCCTTCGCCCCCGTGGATGTGAACCCCGACGCCATGGAGGACGAGTGGTCCGGCGACATCGGCTGCGGCGTCAAGTACTTCTCCCAGGACGGCGTGATCAAGCTGGCTCCCGCTGCAGGCATCAGCCTGTCCGACGACCTGGCCCCCGCCCAGAAGCTCAAGGAGGTTCAGAAGCTGATGGAGAACCCCGGCTCCCCCGCCGAGGCCATCTTCCGCTCCATCGGCGTGTACCTGGGCCACTCCCTGGCCCTGTACCACCACTTCTACGGCTTCAAGCATGTGCTGCTGCTGGGCCGGGTCATGTCCGGCCGGGGCGGCGACATCATCCTGGACGTGTGCAAGCAGGTGCTGGCCGACGAGTACCCCGAGATCGCGGACAAGATCAACCCCACCCTGCCCGACGAGAAGGCCCGCCGCGTGGGCCAGTCCGTGGCTGCCGCCTCCCTGCCCGAGCTGAAGTGAGCCGCCAGGCGGCAATCCCCGCCCTGCTGTAACCCCGAACGGGCCCGGCGAGCCGTCGCCGGGCCCGTCCTCAGATCAAAGGAGGCCCCCGCATGGCCAAAGGTATTTTCAACCCGGACAACGACATCTGGCGCTTTACCGCGAAGCTGGTGGATCTCTTCCTGCTCAGCGTGTTCTGGCTGGTGTGCTCCATCCCCCTGTTTACCATCGGGCCGGCCACCTCCGCCCTCTACAACACGGTGGTGCGCTGCATCCGTGGGAACCGGCGGGACAGCTGGACTCTGTTCTTCCGGACGTTCCGGGACAACTTCAAGGTGGGGGCCCTGACCAGCCTGGTGGTGCTGGCCGCGGGGGTGCTGCTCTTTCTCATCTACAGCATGCTCTACCAGACCGCGCCGTACAGCCAGGCGGGCTATGTGCTCTTCATGGCCTACTACGTGTTCCTCCTGCTGCCTCTTGGGGTGCTGTGCTGGCTCTTTCCCACCCTCTCCCGGTTCGAGTTCGGGGTGGGCGGCCTGCTGTCCAACTGCGCCAAGCTGGCCATCGCCCACCTGCCCTCCACGGCGGCGCTGGCTCTGCTGCTGTACGGGACGGTGTTCGTCTGCATCAATTTCTTCCTGGCGGTCTTTTTCCTGCCCGCCGTCCTGGCCCTGGCCCACTCCCTGCTGCTGGAGCGGGTCTATGCCCCCTATATCCGCGAGCAGCTGGGAGAGGAGGAGCCGGAGGAGGACGACGGCTGAGCCCAGATCCCGGCAATGCAGACACCCCCTGATGCATCCGCATCAGGGGGTGTTTTGCGTGTCTCGGTCTGAATGGGGCGGTTACGCCTTGAGGCGCAGCCACTCGCTGGTGTACAGATCCAGGATGTCCTGGGGCAGGTTGGTGTAGGACTCGCACTGGGCCATGATCTCCGCATCGGGATAGGCCATGGGGTCGCTGGACACCTCGGGATCCAGCTCCTCCCGCACGCTCATCAGCGGGGTGGAGTACCAGATCTCCTCGCAGTTCTTCAGGCCGGCCTGGGTGGAGCACATGTAGTTGATGAAGGCCTCGGCGTTCTCCTTGTTGGCCGCGCCCTTGGGGATGCACATGGCGTCCACGTAGATGTTGGTGCCCTCCTCGGGGAGGTAGAAGGCCAGGTCGGGGTTGTTCTCCGCCATGGTCAGGTAGTCGCCGTAGTAGTAGGTGCCGATGGCGGCGTTGGAGCCCTCCATCTTGCTGAAGATCTGATCCATGGCATAGCCCTGGAGGATGGACTTCTGCTCGATGAGGGAGTCCACCGCCTCGGTGATCTGGTCAGGGTCGGTGGTGTTGTAGGAGTAGCCCAGGCGCTTGAGGGCGATGCCGATGGCGTCCCGGGAGTTGTCGATCATCAGGATATCGTTGCTGTATTTCTCATTCCACAGCAGATCCCAGCTGCCGGTGTCCGCCTCGTCCACCATGGTGGTGTTGTAGATGACACCCATCAGGCCCCACATATAGGGGACGGAGTACAGGTTCTCCGGGTCGTACTCGGGATTCTTCAGCTCCGGATCCACGTCGGAGAAGTTGGGAATGTTGTCGAAGTTCAGGGGCTCCAGCTTGTCCTCTTCGATGAGGCGGGAGATCATGTAGTCGGAGGGGATGATCACGTCGTAGTCGGCGCCGTCGCCGTCCAGCACGGCATACATGGCCTCGTTGCTCTCGAAGGTCTGGTAGTTGACCTTGATGCCGGTCTCTTTCTGAAAGTCCTCCAGGACGGACATGTCGATGTACTCGCCCCAGTTGTAGACGTTTACCTCACCGGCAGAGCCGCCGCCTCCGCAGCCGCTCAGGCAGGCCGCCGCCACAGCGGCGCCCAGGGTCAATGCCACAAATTTTTTCAATTCTCTCTCGTGCTCCTTTCAGACACAAAATACATATTTTCCAAACCCGCCGGGGCGTGCCCCGGCGGGGCCGGAACGGGGAAGGGGGATCAGGGCCGCAGGTCGGCCCGCCGCTCGGCCCGGATGGCCGCCTGGGTGCGCCGATCCTGCCGGCTCTGCCGGACATTGATGAGGATCATCAGTGCGATGACCACCACAAACATGAGGGTGGACAGGGCGTTGATCTCCGGGCTGATGCGCCGGCGCACCATGGAGTAGACCACCATGGACAGGGTGTTGGCCCCGGAGCCGGCGGTGAAGTAGCTGATCACAAAGTCGTCGATGCTCATGGTGAAGGCGATGAGGGCCCCGTTGAGCACGCCGGGCAGGATCTCGGGCAGGATCACCTTGCGGAAGGCGTACCACCCGGTGGCGCCCAGATCCTGGGCGGCCTCAAAGATGTTGGGATCCAGCTGCCGCAGCTTGGGCATGACGGACAGGATCACGTAGGGGATGTTGAAGGTGATGTGGGCGATGAGCAGGGTGCCGAAGCCCAGCCGGAGCCGCAGCCCCAGGCCGCCGAACAGGCCGTTGAGGGCCCCCAGGGCCAGCACGAACAGCAGCATCATGGACACGCCGGTGATGATGTCCGCGTTGGTCAGGGGGATGTTGTTGATGGTCATGCAGACGGTGCGGGCTCTCCGCTTCATGTTGGCAAAGCCGATGGAGGCGGCGGTGCCCGCCACGGTGGCGATGGCCGCGGAGAGGACGGACACCAGCAGGGTGGTCTGGAGAGCCTCCAGCACATACCTGTCCTGGAACAGCTCCGCGTACCACTGGAGGGAGAAGCCGCCCCAGACCGCGCTGCTCTGGGAGGCATTGAAGGAGAAGGCCACCAGCACCAGGATGGGGGCGTACAGGAAGATGAAGACCAGAATCAAAAAGAGCTTGCTGAAAATTCCATTGCGTTTCACAGCAGCACCGCCTCCCCCTCACCCTCGCCGAAGCGGTTCATAATTCCCATGCATACCAGCACGATCACCATCATCACCAGGGAGATGGCCGAGCCCAGATGGGGGTTGTAGGCGTTGCCCAAGAACTGCATCTCAATGAGATCGCCCAGCAGGATCGTGGTGCCGCCGCCCAGCAGGCGGGAGATGACGAAGGTGGACACCGAGGGGATGAACACCATGGTCACGCCGGACAGCACGCCGGGCAGGCTCAGAGGGAAGATCACCTTGCGGAACACCTGCTGGCTGTTGGCGCCCAGATCCTGGGCCGCCTCGATGACCCGGGGGTCGATCTTCTCGATGACGGAGAAGATGGGCAGGATCATAAAGGGCAGGAAGTTGTACACCATGCCCAGCACCACCGCGCCCTGGGTGCCCAGAAATTCGATGTAGGCCACGTCGGTGGGCAGGGCCAGGCCGAAGGCGCCGTTGAGGGCCCCGTTCAGGCCGTTGAGCAGGTTGAAAAAGCCCAGGGAGCCCAGGATGTTGTTGATAAACCCGTTGCGCTCCAGCAGGAACATCCAGGAGTAGGTGCGCAGCAGGAAGTTCATCCACATGGGCAGCATGATGAGCATGTTGGCCACCCGCCGGAAGCCTGGGGGCGTGCGGGTCAGCAGGTAGGCCGCCGGGTAGCCGATCAGGATGCAGATCACCGTGGCGATGGCGGCCAGCAGGAAGGAGCGGGCGAACACGGCGGCGTACCCCGCCATGCCCGCGAAGTTCTCCAGGGTGGGAACCCAGGCGCCGCCTGCCAGCTCCTTGGTGAAGGCGTACACCACCACCACAATGAGGGGGATTACCACAAACAGGGCCATCCACAGCACGTAGGGCGCGGAGAGCCAGGAAAGCCGTCTACTCTTCATCGCCGCCCTCCGCCTCCAGCCGATCCTCATTGAGCTCGTCGTACTCGGAGGAATAGGAGCTGTAGTCGCCGAACATGCCGGAATAGGCGCTCTTCTTCATGATGTGGAAGCCGTCGGGGTCGATCTTCACCCCAATCCTGGCCCCTACGGGGGAGAAGTCGGTGGTCTGGATGAGCCACTTGAAGCCCTTGAAGTCCACGATGATGTCGTAGTGCATGCCCTTGAAGGTGACCTCGGTGACGGTGCCGGTGAGCTGGCCCTGCTCCTCGGGGACGATGTCGATGTCCTCGGGCCGGATCACCACGTCCACCGGCTCGTTGGGGGCGAAGCCGCCGTCCAGGCAGGGGAACTTCTTGCCGTACATGCCCACCACCTTGTCCTCGTGCATGATGCCGTCGATGATGTTGGACTCGCCGATGAAGTCGGCCACGAAGGCGTTTTTGGGCTCGTTATAGATGTCCTCGGGTGTGCCGATCTGCTGGATCTTGCCGCCGTTCATCACCACCACCGTGTCGGACATGGTGAGGGCCTCCTCCTGGTCGTGGGTGACGTAGATGAAGGTGATGCCCACCTGCTGCTGGATGCGCTTGAGCTCGATCTGCATATCCTTGCGCAGCTTGAGATCCAGGGCGCCCAGCGGCTCGTCCAGCAGCAGCACCTGGGGCCGGTTGACGATGGCCCGGGCGATGGCTACCCGCTGCTGCTGCCCGCCGGAGAGGGAGTTCACCGACCGCTTGCCGTAGCCGGCCAGGTTCACCAGGGCCAGGGCCTCCTCCACCCGGGTTTTGATCTCCGCCTCGGGCACCTTCTGAATCCGCAGGCCGAAGGCCACGTTCTCAAAGATGTTCATGTGGGTGAACAGGGCGTACTTCTGAAAGACGGTATTGACCTTCCGCTTATGGGGCGGAACGTCATTAATCCTCACGCCGTCGAAGAACACATCGCCGGAGGTGGGCTTCTGAAAGCCGCCGATGATACGAAGTGTCGTGGTCTTGCCACACCCGGAGGGGCCAAGCAGCGTGAGGAATTCCTTGTCATTGATATAAAGGTTGATGTGGTCCAGAATGACGTCGTCGTCAAATTTCATGAAGCAATCCGACAGGCGGATCAGTTCCTTGGACATGTATCCTCCCCCATTTCAAAATGGTAGTAAAGGGCGTACCCAAACCGGCGGTTGGGTACGCCCTCATTGCGAAACAAATCATATATGCTCCGGCGAAAAATGTCAATAAGAAAATCGAAAATTTTCAGGGATTTTACGGGACGGGCCTCCCGGGGGCCCCGGAGGGGAAATATTCCTCGGCAAAGTCCACCTTTTCCACGGTGAACACCCTGCCACGCAGGTACTCCAGCACACCGGCGTCCGTGGGGAAGGTAAACTCCAGCTTATAGGAGTAGAGGGCCTGAAAGGAGCGGCCGTACCTCTTGTTGTCCCGTTCCCGGCCGTACTTGCCGTCCCCCAGCAGGGGGTGGCCGGCGGCGGCGAACTGGGCGCGGATCTGGTGGGTGCGGCCGGTGAGCAGCTCACACTCCACCAGGGACAGCCCCCCGGCGGTGCGGAGGGTCTTATATAAGGTAGCGGCGCTCTTGCCGCCGGGCACGGGGCGGGAGTATACCTTCACCTGGGCCTTGTCCTCGTCCTTGAGCAGGAAGCCCTCCAGCTTCCCCTGGGGCGGGCTCATGCGGCCGTGGATGACGGCCAGGTAGTATTTGGCGATCTCCCGGTCGCGGATCTTCTGGTTGAGCACCCGCAGGGTCTCGGCGTTCTTGGCGGCCATGACGATGCCGCCGGTGTTCCGGTCGATGCGGTTGCACAGGGCGGGGGCGAAGGAGTGCTCGTCCCGGGGGTTCCACTCCTTCTTCTGATAGAGGTAGGCCTGGATGTGGGTGATCAGGGTGTTGACCTTCTCGTGCTCGTCGGCGTGGCAGAGCAGGCCGGGCCGCTTGTCCAGCAGCATCAGGTTCTCGTCCTCGTAGACGATCTCCAGCCGGGGCCTGAACACCGAGAGGAAGGCGTTGTCCTCCCGGGGCTGGTCGAAGAACTCGTCGTTGATGTACAGCTGGAGCACATCCCCCTCCTTCAGCCGCACGTCCCGCTGGGAGCCCTTGCCGTTCACCTTCACCCGCTTGAGGCGGATGTACTTCTGGGCCAGGGGGCCGGGGAGCAGGGGGAGGGTCTTGGCCAGCCAGCGATCCAGCCGCTGCCCGGCGTCGTTTTTTCCGATGGTAAACTCTCTCATAGAGCCGCCTCACGTCGTAAGATAGATTGGATTACAGTTCAGTATACCACAAGCAGGGGCGGCAGGAAAGGGGGGAAGCTCCAGGCTGTCGATAAACTCTCCAGCCAAAGGATTCGGAGGGAGGGATAGTGTGAAAGGCTGCCCCGCAGGGCGTTTCGGAGCGCAACCGCCGCAATGCGGCGGCGCTTGGCGCGGAGATGAACCGTCAGGGTTCCCTTTCGCGTTGGATCAAACAACTTTTTGAAACTTTTTTGAAGTTTCAAAAAGTTCAGCAGCGTGTCGGAAAGGCTTTTTCGACACGCTGGGAAAGCACTTGCATCTTTCACCGGAATTATGCTATGATAATTTACAAGACTTTGTCTCATACACATGATGTTAGACAAAAAAGAGGCCCGTAAAGGAATACCGCCTGCTGGAGTTTGCAAAAATGCGGATTTTCAGAAAAAAGTATTTGACATTGGGCCCCGGTTTCTGTATAATGTCTGCTGTGCCATTATGTGAGGTGTACCATGCGACTGGATCTGCGACCCATCCTTCATGTTCCCGGCGCGTCCCTGCCCTTTGATTTCACCCTGGATCTGTCCGGGCTGGATTTCTATGGGGAGCGCCCCTTTGCCCACCCTGTCCGGATCACCGGCGCGGTGCGCAATATGGCGGACGCCCTGCTTCTGGAGGGGAGTGCGGAGACTACGCTGGAGCTGGTGTGTGACCGCTGTCTCAAGCCCTTCCGGCAGGAGATGCATCTGCCGGTGTCCACCCTGCTGGCCGAGACCCTGGAGGACGAGGAGAACGACGAGATCGTCCTGCTGGACAACGGCGAGGTGGATCTGGACGAGGTGTTCACCACCGCGGCGGTGCTGAACATGGACGCCAAGCATGTGTGCTCCGAGGACTGTAAGGGGCTGTGCCCCACCTGCGGCGCGGATCTCAACGAGGGATCCTGCGGCTGCAAGCCTGAACGTGATCCACGTTTCGCTGCCCTTGCGCAGCTGTTGGATAAAGAGAATGAGTAAGTTTTGCCCGGCCAGGGCATGAACCTAAGGAGGTGTCATACATGGCAGTCCCTAAGAGTAAAGTGTCCAAGCAGCGCCGGAATAAGCGCCGCAGCTCCGTGTGGAAGCTGGAGACTCCTGGCGTTACCACCTGCCCCAAGTGCGGTGCGTTCCGTCTGCCCCACCGGATGTGCAAGAACTGCATGACCTATAACGGCCACGAGTTCGGCAAGGTGGAGGCCCCCGCCGAGGCGAAGTAAATAGGCGAAAAGAAGAGGGGACTTTGCCCCTCTTTCTTTTTGCCCGGAAATAGGGTACAATAAGAAGCGCGGAGGCGCCCGGGAGCAGGACGACAGCGAACCACGCAGACCGAAAAACAGGCCGGCCGAAGGCCGGCGGCATTTTCGGCGGAGTGGTGAGCAGTTGTCCGCGGCGGAGGGCGCGCAGCGTGACAGCAAGAAACGCGGAGGCGCCCGGGAGCAGGACAGCGTCGCCGCAAGCTCCAGATCGTTCGCTTCGCCGTAAGCGGCAAAGCTCATTCCTTCCGCTGCGGCTCCTTTCCCCACCGAACCCGCTGCGCTGGGCTTCGGCGGGGGCCCCATAGCGCGGAGGCGCCGGGAGCAGGCGGGTAAGACCCGGAGCAAGGGCGAGCGGCGAACCGCGCAGCGCGGCATCTCACAGGTGCGGATATCATCCGCCCAGGTAAGAAGGAGGCCGGGGCCATGAGCCTGACCAAAATTCAATCGGTGGATCCCCACAGTCCGGCCCGCCGGGCGGGCGTGCGGCCGGGGGAGATCCTGACCCACATCAACGGCCGCCCCATCGCGGATGTGCTGGACTATAAATTCTACTCCTACGATCCCCGGCTGGAGCTGACTCTGGCGGGGGAGGACGGCCGCACCCGCATCGTGCGGGTGCGCAAGGATGAGGGGGAGGAGCTGGGCCTCAACTTCGAGACCTATCTCATGGACAGGGCCCGCTCCTGCGCCAACCGGTGCATCTTCTGCTTTGTGGATCAGATGCCCCCCGGCATGCGGGAGACCCTCTATTTTAAGGACGACGACGCCCGGCTGTCCTTCCTCATGGGCAACTATATCACCCTGACCAACCTGTCCCGCCGGGAGATCGACCGCATCTGCGAACTGCGCATCTCCCCCATCAACATCTCGGTTCACGCCACCGACCCGGCCCTGCGGGAGGCCATGCTGAAGCACCGCCGGGCGGGGGAGTGCCTGGACATCATGGGGCGCTTCGCCGCCGCGGGCATTGAGATGAACTGCCAGATCGTCTCCTGTCCCGGCGTCAACGACGGCCCCGCCCTGGCGCGCACCCTGGCGGATCTGGGGGCGCTCCACCCGGCGGTGGAGAGCGTGGCGGTGGTGCCGGTGGGCCTGACCAAATACCGGGAGGGGCTGTGCCATATCGAGCCCTACACCCCGGCCCAGGCCGCGGCCCTGATCGACCAGGTGGAGGCCTTCGCCGCCGCCTTCCTGGAGAAGCACGGCACCAGCCTGGCCTGGTGCTCCGACGAGTTCTATCTCATCGCCGGCCGGGAACTGCCGGAGAAGGCGTACTACGAGGACATGAACCAGCTGGAGAACGGCGTGGGCATGCTGCGCCTGCTCCAGAGTCAGGCGGAGCTGGCGGCGGACGACGAGGAGCTGGCCGGCCTGACGCCGCCCCCCTTCTCCATCGCCACCGGCGTGTCCGCTGCGCCGTTTTTGCAGAAAATTGTTGACACCTGCCGGGAAACATGTGCTAATATAGACGGATCGGTCTATCCCATTGTCAACCGCTTCTTTGGGGAGACCATCACCGTCTCCGGCCTGATCACCGGGCGGGATCTGATCGACCAGCTCCGGGGGAAGGAGCTGGGGGAGCGGCTGCTCATCCCCTCCAACATGCTGCGGGCGGGGGAACAGGTGTTCCTGGACGACGTGACCGTGGAGCAGGTGGAGGAGGCCCTGGGCGTCCCCGTCTGCCCGGTGGACGCCGAGAGCGGCTTCGACCTGGTGGACGCCATGTTCGGGCGGAGCCCGGAGCCGCCGGAATATACCCTGCCGCCGGAGGCGGAATACTATCGTTACAACCCATGAGAGAGGGAGCGTGATAGGACATGAAGCCCTTAGTTGCCATTGTTGGGCGGCCGAATGTGGGCAAGTCCATGCTGTTCAATAAGCTGGTGGGCCAGCGGCTGTCCATCGTGGAGGACACCCCCGGCGTCACCCGTGACCGGCTGTACGCCGAGGCGGAGTGGCGGAACCGGAAGTTCGATCTGGTGGACACCGGCGGCATTGAGCCCTCCGCCGACAGCGAGATTCTGGCCTTCATGCGCCAGCAGGCGGAGATCGCCATCGACCACGCCACGGTGATCGTGTTCCTGTGCGACATCAAGACCGGCCTGACCGCCTCCGACCAGGAGGTGGCTAACATGCTGCTGCGCTCCGGCAAGCCGGTGGTACTGGCTGTGAACAAGATGGATCAGGTGGGCATGACCAACCCGGACATCTATGAGTTCTACAACCTGGGCCTGGGCGACCCCATCGCCGTCTCCGCCGTCCACGGCCACGGCACCGGCGATCTGCTGGACGAATGCTTCCGGTACTTCCCCCCCGAGGACGAGGAGGAGGTGGAGGACGACGTGATCAAGGTGGCGGTGATCGGCAAGCCCAACGTGGGCAAGTCCTCCCTGGTCAACCGGATTCTGGGGGAGGAGCGGGTGATCGTCAGCGACATGGCGGGCACCACCCGGGACGCGGTGGACAGCTATTTCGAGAACGCCAAGGGCAAGTACCTGTTCATCGACACCGCCGGCATGCGCAAGAAGGCCAAGGTGGACGACCGCATCGAGAAGTTCTCCGTCCTCCGGGCCACCATGGCCATTGAGCGGTGTGACGTGTGCCTCATCATAATCGACGCGGGCGAGGGGGTCACCGAGCAGGACACCAAGGTGGCGGGCCTGGCCCACGAGGCGGGCAAGGCCTGCATCATCGTGGTCAACAAGTGGGACGCCATCGAGAAGGACGACAAGACCATGGACCGGATGCGCCAGGATGTGCGGCGGGATCTGGCCTACATGACCTACGCCCCCATCGTGTTCATCTCCGCCCTGACGGGCCAGCGGGTGGATCGGCTCTTTGATCTGATCAACTACGTCTCCGATCAGGCGGCCATGCGCATCACCACCGGCATGCTCAACACCGTGCTGGCCGACGCCACCGCACGGGTGCAGCCCCCCACCGACAAGGGCCGCCGACTGAAGATCTACTATATGACCCAGATCGGCGTCAAGCCCCCCCACTTTGTCTGCTTCTGCAACGACGCCAAGCTGTTCCACTTCTCCTACCAGCGGTATCTGGAGAACCAGATCCGCGCCACCTTCGGCCTGGAGGGCACGCCGATCCGGCTGACCATCCGGCAGAAGAGCGATAAGGAGGGATAGATATGCCCGGTATGACATGGGCGGATCTGGCGCCGTGGATGCTGTCTGATCTGCTCCTGCCCTTGGTGATCGTGGCGGTGGCAGCCTACTTCTGCGGCTGCTTCAACGGCGCCGTGATCGTGTCCAAGTATATCCTGCGGGACGACGTGCGCACCCACGGCAGCGGCAATGCCGGCCTGACCAACTTCTACCGCACCTTCGGCGGCCCGTTGACCTTTGCGGTCATTCTCACCGATGTGCTCAAGGCCGTCGTGGCCGTGTGGGTGGGTATCCTGGTGGCGCGGTACTGGGACGGCGGCTTTTGGAACCAGGAGGCCATTGCGGTGGTATACGGCAAGTACTGGGCAGGCACCTTCTGCCTGCTGGGCCACATGTTCCCCTGCATGTTCCATTTCAAGGGCGGCAAGGGCATCCTGTCCGGCGGCACCATCGCCATCATGATCGACTGGCGCATCGCTCTGGTGGTGTGGGGCGGCTTCCTGGTGCTGGCGGTGCTCACCCGCTGGGTGTCCCTGGGCTCCATCTGGGCCGGGGCCTCCTTCCCCTTCGCCACCTGGTTCGTATATCACGACTGGATTCTGCTGCTCCTGGGTATTTTCATCGGCGGGCTGATTGTCTGGAAGCACCGGGGCAATTTGAAGCGGATCCTCAGCGGCACCGAGTCCAGGTTCACCCTGCACCACAAGAAAGATGAGGGGGCATCCAAACCATGAAAATCGCGGTGATGGGCAGCGGCGGCTGGGGCACGGCCCTGGCCCTGGTGCTGCTGGAGAACGGGCACGATGTGACCCTGTGGTCTTATACGGAGGCGGAGTCCGCCGTCCTGCGGGAGCGGCGGGAGAACCCCATGCTCAAGGGGGTGTCCCTGCCCGAGGGGCTGAAGCTGACCTCCGATCCCGCCTGCGCATCGGGCTGCGGGGCGGTGGTGCTGGCCACCCCGTCCTTTGCCGTGCGCACCACGGCCCGCACTCTGGCCCCCCTGCTGGAGCCGGGCGCGGTGCTGGTGTCGGTGTCCAAGGGCATTGAGAAGGACACCTCCCTCACCCTCACCGAGTCCATCGCCCAGGAGGTGGGGGAGGGCCATCCCATCGTGGCCCTGTCCGGCCCCTCCCACGCTGAGGAGGTGGGCCGGGGCGTGCCCACGGTGGTGGTGTCCGCCTCCAAGGACAAAGCGGCCGCCGAGCTGGTGCAGGATCTGTTCATGAACGAGCGCTTCCGCGTGTACGCCTCCGACGACGTGGTGGGGGTGGAGCTGGGGGCGGCCCTGAAGAACGTCATCGCCCTGTGCGCCGGCATCTGCGACGGCATGGGCTTCGGCGACAACACCAAGGCGGCCCTCATGACCCGGGGCCTCACCGAGATCGCCCGGCTGGGCGTGGCCCTGGGTGGGCGGCGGGAGACCTTCGCCGGCCTGTCCGGCGTGGGGGATCTGATTGTCACCTGCACCTCCATGCACTCCCGCAACCGCCGCTGCGGCATCCTGATCGGCCAGGGCACGCCGGTGGACGAGGCGGTGAAGGAGATCGGCGCGGTGGTGGAGGGCTACTATGCCGCCGCCACGGCCAAGGCCCTGGCCGATAAGTCCGGGGTGGAGATGCCCATCACCGAGGCGGCCTACCAGGTGCTCTATCAGGACAAGAAGCCCAGGGCCGTCATCAAGGAACTGATGACCCGGGCGCGCAAGCACGAGCTGGAGGACAGCTGGGTCTGAGCCCCAGAAAAAAAGAAAGAAAAATTGAAAAAAAGGCTTGCATCTCGCCGCGGAATGTGGTAATATAATCAAGCCGTCTGAAACGGGCGGCTGTTTCCGGGTGTGGCGAAGTTTGGTATCGCGCTTGAATGGGGTTCAAGAGGCCGCTGGTTCGAATCCAGTCACTCGGACCATCAAAAAGACCGTCGACGAGAGTCGACGGTCTTTTGCTATGCCTTGTATTCATGCTTGCCGGCCACCGCCGTTGACATATGTTCCGGTCCAAAGACATGCCCGCCCCTCCCGCAGACAAATGAGCAAACCCGCAAGTCCCGATGTAAAGGACTTGCGGGTTAAATGCGTTATTCCCACTCGTTGTTGGGCATCGTGTTTAACGGATTTTGCTTCATAAATTTGATACCTCATTTTTTTGATTATTTGATGTGTCCATATTATCCAGCCTATACGATGGGCTGTTATCAAATTGTTATCGGTGGTGATAACGGGGGGTAGCAGGGTTGTTGTTTTCTCTGGTGGTTTACAACTACATTTTACCACGAAAGGCAGGGAAATGCAATAACCATCCTTGCTGTGGCGTATCAAGGAATCTTACTGAACATATGGCGCACCTTATCCAAACGGCTGTTTGGACGACGGGGCTGGATGACTGGCTCGCCGACAGCGGCCTGATACCCTTTCAGTTCCGTCAGGCACACGCTCCGCCCGTTGGTGTAAAAGGCCAAATCAGTACGGTATGCCTGTATGCAACGGGCGGGAATCTCGCCAGTAAAGACAACTTCATCCTTTTTTATCTGGGCCGTTTCGATGGTGGCACAGTATTTCGGCGCATCA
>DGYMJ06203__coassemble_437_pt1 | contig 28577 bp, 24 predicted proteins | sample DGYMJ06203__metabat2_low_PE_040 | metagenome-assembled genome bin DGYMJ06203 | reverse complement strand
GAAGCCCCAGTAGGGGCGACCTGCGGTCGCCCGCAAAGCCGGGCAATGGGCCGCGGCGGGCGGTCTTGCAGGGCGGGGGCTTGCCCCGCCCCTCGACATACCATAATCACCAAGGAGGCGCTTTCCGTGAAAACCATCGGACTATTGGGCGGCATGAGCTGGGAGAGCACGGTGACCTACTACCAGCTCATCAACGAGGCCGTGAAGGAGCAGCTGGGCGGGCTCCACTCCGCCAAGCTCGTGCTTCACAGCGTGGACTTTGACGAGATTGAGAAGTGCCAGTCCAGCGGCGACTGGGCCCGCAGCGGCGAGATCCTGGGCCAGGCCGCCGCCGGGCTGGAGCGGGCCGGGGCGGACTTCATCCTCATCTGCACCAACACCATGCACAAGGTGGCCGGAGACGTGCAGGCCCACATCTCCGTGCCTCTGCTCCACATCGGGGAGGTGACCGCCCGGGCCCTGCTGGCCAGGGGCATCCACAAAGCCGCCCTGCTGGGCACCCGGTACACCATGGAGCAGGACTTCTACAAGGACAAGCTGGCCTCGGCGGGTATCGAGGTGCTCATACCCGATGCCGGCGACCGGGCGGAGCTCAACCGCATCATCTTCGACGAGCTGTGCGTGGGCAAAATTCTGCCCCAGTCCCGGGAGAAGTTCAAGGCCGTCACCGAGGCCCTGGCCGCCCAGGGGGCCCAGGCGGCCATTCTGGGCTGCACCGAGATCGGCCTGCTGCTCAGGCCGGAGGACACCCGGGTGCCCCTGTTCGACACCACCGTGCTCCACGCCGCGGCGGCGGTGGAGCTGGCCCTGGAGGGGGAGTGACCCATGATTCTCAGCTTTGACCAGGCGGGCGACCTGCTGGATCAGATGGCGGAGGAGTTTCCGCCGGAGTTTTACGAGGAGCTCAACGGGGGCATCTCCCTGCTGCCCGAGGCCAAGGAGGATCCCGAAGGGGAGCCCGGCGAGCTCTACATCATGGGCGAGTACTGCAACGACATGATGGGCAAATACATCAACCTCTACTACGGCTCCTTCGCCGCCCTGGCCAGGCTGGAGGACTGGACGGAGGAGGACTGGGAGGACGAGCTGTACACCACCCTGGCCCACGAGTTCACCCACCATATCGAGGGCCGGGCCGGGGAGCGGGGCCTGGAGATCAAGGACGAGCAGTTCATGGAGGAGTTCCGGGCCGAGCGGGAGGAGTAAGCGCCCTGCCGGCATCCACGCAGAGAAAAAGAAAAGGAGACGTGCCCATGCAGGAACAGAATGGAGCGGTCAAGCAGCGGAGGGGGCCGGGCTTTCTCCGGTACATTCCCGTCAAAATCATTCTGACCATAGCGATTCTCGCGGCCGTGTTCGGGGCGGGCGTCGGGGTGCGCAGTGTGCTGGTGTCCGGGAACAAGCTCACCAGGCTGGGCTTTGAGGACATCGGCGAGCTGGCCACCCAGGCGGCCTACTGCACCGAGGTGAACGTGACCGAGGGGGCCCGGGAGCTCTTTGGCCTCACCATCCCCTTTACCCAGAGCAAGTACGTCTACAGCTACGACGTGGTGATCAAGGCGGGCCTGGACTTCGGGGAGATCGACTGGACGGTGGGAGAGGACACCATCACCGTCCGCCTGCCGGAGATCCGGATTCTCAGCAGCGAGATCGACCTGGACTCCTTCCGGGTCTATGTGGAAAACGAGAGCATCTTCCGCCGCATCAGCCTGGAGGAGAACAACGAGGCCATGAAGGCCCTCCAGGCGTCGGCCCAGGAGAACGCCGTGGCCAACGGCCTGCTGGACAACGCCCGGGCCAACGCGGAGACCATCCTCACCGGCTTTTTCGCCGGGGAATACGACCTGTCACAGTACACACTCCGTTTTGTGGATCAATAAAAAGCACAAAAAAATCCCGGTATGCGGTGCATACCGGGATTTTTTATTCTGCCTGTTCTGCCGCCGGCTCCTGGGTGATCTCCCCGCCGTCCAGGGGGACGGCGTAGACCGTGCCGTCCTCCGTCCGCTGGAAGCGCCAGGCCGTCCCGTCCCCGCTGAGGCCCAGGGAGGAGAAGCCCGCACCGTCGGCCTCCGTCAGGCCCAGGTGGGACAGCAGGGCCTCCAGCGCCCCGGCCTCGTCCAGCTGGGCCGCGGCGGGATCGATCATCATGGTGGTGATCTCCGCCTCTCCGCCGGCCGTATCCGTCTTCGGCTGGGCGGTGCCGCCGGGCTCCGCCGTCCGCTCCGTACTGCCGGTTCCGCCGCTGGTTTTGCTGCCCGTCCGGGGAGTGGCCGCCTCTGCGGAAGAGGTTCCCCCGGAGGGCTGCTCCGCAAAAGGAGCCTGTGCGGCAGGGGTCTCCGCCGAGGGCGCTTTCGAGGCGGGAACCTCCGCGGCAGGGGCCTCCTGGAGGGCGGCCTCCGGCGCCTGGGCGGCATCTGCCGCGGGAAGCTCCGTCCCGGCGGGGGCGTCTGCCGTCGCGGGCATGGAGGTGCCGCCGCTGTTCAGGGCGGGCAGGGCGGCCCGCCCGCCGAGGAAGACCAAGGCGGCCACCGCCGCCACCGAAACCCAGGCTTTCCACCGCCGGGGCTTTTTCTGCTCCCGGGCAGGGAAGGGGACGGTCTTTTCCGCCCGCACCGCGTCCATGATCCGTTCCTTCAGCTCCGCCGGCGGCTCTGGGGCCAGGGTGGGGAGGAGCTGGTGCAGGGACGCAAGGTCGGCGTCCAGCGCCCGGCATGCCGGGCAGTGCTCCAGATGCTTTTCCAGCCAGTCCTTCTCCTCCGGGGTCAGCGCCCCGTCCAGCCCGGCGCTGATGAGCTCCAGGGCCCTGTCACAGTCCGTCATGCCGTCTCCCTCCTTTCTGCCTGTTTTGCCTGTCAGCCTTTAGACGGCGTTTCTCCGAAAAAGTTCCCCTGTTTCGTCAAATAGTTCCGCAGGGCCAGCCGGGCCCGGGCGATGCGGGACTTGACGGTGCCCTCCTCCACGCCCAGCAGGGAGGCGATCTCCCCGTAGGACAGGCCCTCCAGCTCCCGCAGCACCAGCACCCGCCGGTGCTCCTCCGTCATCGCGGCCAGGCCCGCCCGCAGGGTGTCCCGCAGCTCCCGCTGCTCCGCCTGCCGGTGGGGGCTGTACCGCTCGTCGGGCAGCTCGGCCTGCCGGGCCTCCTCCTCATCGTCCAGGGAGACGGTCATGGACAGGCCCGCCCGCCGCTTCTCCCGCCGGAGGAAGTCGATGCACGCATTGCTGGCCAGCCGGTAGAGCCAGGTGGAGAAGGAGCTCTCCCCCTGGAATTTCTTCAGCCCCCGCCAGGCGTTGAGAAAGGCCTCCTGGCTCAGCTCCAGGGCGTCGTCCGGGTTGCCCGTCATGCGCAGGGTCAGGTGGTAGATGCGCTTCTGGTTGGCCTCCACCAGGGCGGCGAAGGCGTCCTCGTCCCCGGCACGGGCCCGCTGTACCAGCTCCTGTTCCTCTGTCACGCCTTTCTCACCTCCCGGTGTGATGCCCCTCCGCACTCTCGAAGGAATTCCGTCTTTCCGTCCTGTAGGGCGCGGCATCCCTGACGCGCCGCTTATGAATCTCTCAGATCCCGCTTGATGCCCGCGGTGATGCGGTCAATGTCCTCCAGGGTGGAGATTTTGCTGATCTGTTCCTTGTAATAGCCCGCGTAGGGCACGCCCTTGAGATACCAGGCGTAGTGCTTCCTGGCCTCCAGGCAGGCGATGTGCTCCCCCTTCTGCCCGGCGGAGAGGCGGAACTGCCGCACCGCCGTGTCGCACCGCTCCGCCAGGGGCGGCAGGGGCGGAATCTCTTTCCCCTCCAGGGCGGCCTGGGCCCGCTGGAAGATCCACGGGTTGCCGAAGCAGCCCCGGCCGATCATGGCCATGTCCGCCCCGGTGTACCGCAGGATATGGGGGGCGTCCTCCGGCTCGAACACGTCGCCGTTGGCGATGACGGGGATGCTCACCGCCTCCTTCACCGCACGGATGTAGTCCCAGTTGGCCCGGCCGGCGTACATCTGCACCTTGGTGCGGCCGTGGACGGCCACGGCCGCCACCCCGGCCTCCTCCATGGCCTGGGCGAACTCCACGCAGTTGATGGAGCCCTTGTCCCAGCCCAGGCGGAATTTCACGGTGACGGGCCGTCCCCCCGCCCCCCGGATCACCGCCTCGGCTACCTTCACCGCCAGCTCCGGCGTGCGCATCAGCCCCGAGCCGTCGCCGGAGTTGGCCACCTTGGGCACCGGGCAGCCCATGTTGATGTCGATGATGTCCGCCCCCGACTTCTCGGCGGCGATGCCGGCGGCCTGCTCCATGCAGGCAGGGTCGCTGCCGAAGAGCTGCACCGCCGCCGGGTGCTCCCCCTCCCCCAGCTGGAGCAGGGGAATGGATTTTTTGTCCTGATAGCACAGGGCCTTGGCGCTGACCATCTCGGTGACGGTGTAGCCCGCCCCCAGCTCCCGGCACACCGTCCGGAAACCCAGGTCGGTCACTCCGGCCATGGGAGCCAAAGCCAGCCTTGTATTTATGTTGATTTTGCCTATTTTCACGGTATCCCCCGATGTGATATAACTAATTTGCGCGGTTGAGCGTATCATACCACAAAGACGGCGCTTCGGCAAGGTATGGAATGGCCGCGTTCCGGCGATCCTAAGAATATAAACAAAAGGAGTTTTTACCATGGATAAGTATGTCTGCGATATCTGCGGCTATGTGTACGACCCCGCCGAGGGCGATCCCGACAACGGCGTGGCCCCCGGCACCCCCTGGGAGCAGGTGCCCGACACCTGGGTGTGCCCCCTGTGCGGCGTGAAGAAGGAGCACTTCTCCAAGCAGTAAGCCGAGACCGGGCCCCGGAGCGGAACAGACCGCTCCGGGGCCTTTTTTCGACCCGGGCGGCCCGGTGCCCGCCTTGACACATCGGATGGAACGTGATAATATACTGGAACAGTGAATCGCGCGAGGAACGGAAATAGTATCCAGCGAGCACCCGACAGAGAGGGCCCGTCACCGGCTGAAAGCGGGCCCGGGGGGTAACTGGAGAATGTGCGTCCGGGAGCGCAGAGGGCCGACGGCCCCCGGTCTGGCCCCGTTACCGGCCCCTGAGTGAGAAATGAGAGTGGAACCGCGATCAACGTCGCCTCTCGTGCCTTTGGGCACGGGAGGCGCGTTTGCATTCTGGGGGGTGCTTGGACTGACACGATTGGGAGAGACCCTGCGGGCCTATCAGGCCCGCGACCCTGCGGCCCGGAGCCGGCTGGAGATCTTCCTGCTCTATCCGGGCGTGCACGCCACGCTGTACCACCGGCTGGCCCACTGCCTCTACCGGCACCGGCTGTTCTTCCTGGCCCGGCTGGTGAGCCAGTGGAGCCGGTTCTGGACGGGCATCGAGATCCACCCCGGGGCCAAGATCGGCCGCCGGTTCGTCATCGACCACGGCATGGGCATCGTCATCGGCGAGACGGCGGAGATCGGGGACGACTGCCTGATCTACCACGGCGTCACCCTGGGCGGCACCGGCAAGGACCAGGGCAAGCGCCACCCCACCCTGGGCAACAATGTGATGGTGTCCGCCGGGGCCAAGGTGCTGGGCCCCTTCAAGGTGGGGGACAATGCCCGCATCGCCTCCAACGCGGTGGTGCTCAGCGAGATCCCCTCCGACGCCACCGCCGTGGGCGTGCCCGCCCGGGTGGTACGCATCGCCGGGGAGAAGGTGGACTACGCCAGTCAGGTGGACCAGATCCACGTCACCGACCCGGTGCAGAAGGAACTGCAGGCCCTGAATTCCCGGCTGGAATGGCTGGAACAACTATTGGATGAACAGGCAAGGAGTCAGAATCTATGAAAACAATCTATCTGTACAATTCCGCGAGCCACAAAAAAGAGGAGTTTGTCCCCCACGAGCCGGGCAGGGTGTCCATGTACACCTGCGGCCCCACGGTGTACCACTTCGCTCACATCGGCAACCTGCGCAGCTATATCATGGAGGACGCGCTGGAGAAGCTGCTGCGCTACGCCGGGTACGACGTGAAGCGGGTGATGAACATCACTGACGTGGGCCACCTGGCCTCCGACGCCGACACCGGCGAGGACAAGATGCTCAAGGGCGCCAAGCGGGAGCACAAGAGCGTGCTGGAGATCGCCAAGTTCTACACCGACGCCTTCTTCTCCGACTGCAAGAAGCTGAACATCAAATACCCCGACGTGGTGCAGCCCGCCACCGGCATGATCGACGAGTATATCAAGGTCATCTCCGCCCTGATGGACAAGGGCTATGCCTACTTCGCCGGCGGCAACGTGTACTTCGACACCTCCAAGCTGGAGAAATACTACGTGTTCAACGACCACGACGAGGAGGATCTGGCCGTGGGCGTCCGAGAGGGTGTGGAGGAAGATGCCAACAAGCGCAACAAGAACGACTTCGTCCTCTGGTTCACCAAGTCCAAGTTTGAGGATCAGGCCCTCAAGTGGGACTCCCCCTGGGGCGTGGGCTACCCCGGCTGGCACATCGAGTGCTCCTGCATCTCCATGAAGTACCTGGGGGAGCACCTGGACATCCACTGCGGCGGCATCGACAACGCCTTCCCCCACCACACCAACGAGATCGCCCAGTCCGAGGCCTATCTGGGCCACCCCTGGTGCAAGTACTGGATGCATGTCCACCACCTGAACACCAACCACGGCAAGATGAGCAAGTCCAGCGGCGAGTTCCTCACCGTCTCCCTGCTGGAGGAGAAGGGCTACGATCCGCTGGTGTACCGCTTCTTCTGCCTCCAGTCCCACTACCGCAAGGGGCTGGTGTTCTCCTGGGAGAACCTGGACAACGCCAGGGCCGCCTACGACAAGCTCATCGCCCGGGTGGCCGCCCTGGGCACCGACGGCGAGGTGGACCAGGCCGCCGTCCAGGTGTACAAGGACCGCTTTGTGGAGGCGGTGGGCAACGATCTCAATACCTCCCTGGGCGTCACCGCCCTGTACGACGTGCTCAAGGCCGACCTGAACGACGCCACCAAGCGGGCCGTCCTGGACAGCTTTGACCAGGTGCTGGGCCTGGATCTGCTGAAGAAGGCCGACGCCCTGAAGGAGCAGCAGGCCGCCCCCGTGGAGGGCGCCGAGGAGATCGAGGCCCTCATCGCCAAGCGCCTGGAGGCCAAAAAGGCCAAGGACTGGGGCACCGCCGACGCCATCCGCGATCAGCTCAAATCCATGGGCGTGGAGATCAAGGACACCAAGGATGGCACCACCTGGACAAGGGCATGACAGTATCACTATGAGCAAGCGGGAGGACACGGCCTGTTTGGCCGTGTCCTCCCGCTTGTTGCATTTCTTTCTTCGCGCCTGGAGTAGTATTATTCCGTGGCGCCTTCCCCGGTGATCTCCGCCACCTTGACCTTGCGGTCCTCTTTCAGGGAGAGGGTGGCCGCATCGGCGGCGGCGATGGCCGCCCGGGCGGCCTGGCCGGTCATGAGGGGCTTGAACTCATCGGGAACAGGCTCGCCGTGGAGGACTCCGTTAAAGAACTTCATCTCGTTCTTCATGATGCCGTGGAGCCACAGCGGGGGCTTCTTGCCGGGATGGCCGTACTGGATGGCGCCGTCCATCTCGGTGGAGTGGTAGATCCGGGTGCGGTCGTCGTCCTCCTCCTGGGTCTCGTGGACCAGGTAGTGCTCCTCCTTGCCATCCTTGGTTTTGACGGTCATGCCCACGTTGCACATGTCGATGCGGATGGCGCCCTCAGTGCCCTCGATGAGCACATAGTGCTCCGGCCAGTGGAAGGCGGAGCCGTACTCTACCACCGCATAGGTGTTGTTGCCGAACTCCATGTTGATAAAGAGCATGTCGTCCTCATCGCCGAACTGCTCCCCCTTGTGGGCCACGTTGCCGCCGGTCATAGTGACCTCGGTGGCGGGGCCCATGATGAACTGGATGCAGTCCACCTCGTGGATGTGGTGGTACAGGTGGCCGCCGGACTGGGCCCGCACCTTTTTCCAGCTGATCTCCGGCTGGGGCTCCTCCCAGCCGTTGCGGGCGGAGTGGGCGTAGAGCACCCGGCCGATGGCGCCCTCGGCGATCAGGCGCTTGGCGTGGCGCACGCCCCGGAAAAAGTTCATCACATGGCCGGCCATGAGGATCACGCCGTTCTCCTGGGCGGTGCGCACCATCTCGTCGCAGTCGGCGTAGGAGAGGGCCATGGGCTTCTCACAGAATACGTGCTTCTTGTGCCGGGCCGCGGCAATCACCGGCCCCTTGTGGAGGTAGTTGGGGGTGGCCACGATCACCGCGTCCACGTCCGGGCGGCCGCACAGCACGTCCAGATCGGTCTCCACGTCGCAGCCGTACTCCTTGGCGATGGTCTCGCCGTTTTCGGGATCCAGGACGGCCACCACCTTGGCCCCCTCCTGCTCGTTGAGGATCCGGCCCAGCTCGGCGCCGAAATATCCGGTACCTACGATTGCGTATCCGATGGTCTTCATCGTTCCAATCCTTCCTTTCCGTTATTTCACCGCGCCGTCCGCCAGACCGCCGGCGATCTTATTTTGGATGATGCAGAAGAAGATAATGGAGGGCAGAACCACGATGGCACTGGCCGCCATCATGGAGCCCCAGTTGAGGATGTCCGCGCCCTCCAGGGTCTTGACCGCCACGGACAGGGTGGTCTTTTCCGAGCTGCTCACCAGCAGCAGGGCGTACAGGAATTCGTTCCACGCGTTGATGAACACATAGATGGCGGTGGAGACAATGCCCGGCCGCACCAGGGGAAGCACAATGCGGGTGAATACCTGGAAGCGGTTGGCGCCGTCAATGCGCCCCGACTCCTCAATGTCGATGGGCACCGTTTTGAAGAAGCCCACCAGCATCCACACCGCGTAGGGGACACTGAAGGACATGTACACCAGCACCAGGGCAATGCGGGTGTTGGTCAGGTGCAGGACGTTCATCACCACCGCGTAGGGGATGACCAGCATGATGGAGGGGAACATATAGGTGGTGATGAGGATCTTGGTCATGATGTTGCCCAGTTTGGGGAAGAAACGGATGATGCCGTAGGCCGCCAGGGCGGAGATAAAGGTGGCGATCACCGTGGTGCACAGGGCCACGATCAGGCTGTTTTTGATGTTGGTGGTAAAGCCGAGAGTGACCAGCACCGTGTGGAAGTTCTCCAGGGTCCATTCCATGGGCAGGATTTTGGTTGGATTGGCCAGCATCTCCCCGCTGGATTTGAAGGCGGAGACCAGCAGCCAGATCAGGGGGAATATGCACAGCACCGACAGCACAATGAGATAGACATAGGAGAAGCATCCGCCCGGGGAGAAGCGTCTCAGTTTTTTCATCTCACTTGTCCTCCTTCTCCCAGCGGTTGATCACAGAGAAGTACAGCACACAAAGGATCACCAGGAACAGCAGCAGCAGGATGGAGGCCGCCGACGCCTTGCCCACCAGCCGCCCGGTCCAGCCGGTGTCGTAGATGAAGATGGGCATGGTACTGCTGGCCCCCGCCGGGCCTCCGCCGGTGATCATATAGATGATATCGAAGTTGTTGAACACCCACACCGTGCGCAGCACCACCAGCAGGCCCACCACTGTCCGGATGTGGGGGGCGGTGACATAGCGGAAGGACTGCCAGCTGCTGGCCCCGTCGATCTGGGCCGCCTCGTACTGGTCCTGGGGGATGGTCTGGAGGGCGGCGTACACGTTGACCAGAATCAGCGGCGCGCCGAACCAGATGTTGATGAAAATCAGGGTGGGCAGCACCAGATTCTTGTCGCTGAGGAACTGAATCAGTTCCGGTGTGATGCCCAGATCCCGCAGCAGGGTTGGGACAAAGCCGTGGATGCCGTTGAGCAGCCACTTCCAGGTCATGGCCGTGGCGATGGCCGGGAAAGCCCAGGGGATGATGGCGAAGATGCGGAACAGGTTCTTGGCCACCTTGTTCTGCACCCGGTTCAGAGCCAGGGCCCCGATAAAGCCCACGATCAACTGCCCCAGCACGCTGAACAGGGTCCACAGGAGCGTGTGGCCGAAGGCGGAGTAGAAATCCCCGTCTGTCAGAATATCGATGTAGTTTTGCAGGCCGACCACATCGAAGTCGTTCCGGATCATGGTCTTGTTGGTGAAGCTGTACATCAGTGTGGACAGCAGCGGATAGATCAGCAGGCAGATGACCACCAGCATGGCCGGTCCCACAAAGATCCAGCGCGTCGCCCGGCTTCCCTGGATCCCTCCGGAGCGCAGGGTACGCTTGGGAATTTTCAATGCCAACCCTCCTCATCCTTTTGATTCAAACGGAGGGGGCGGAAGGAACCCTTCCGCCCCCAGACGGTTCAGCCGTCAGGCGACCATGGTTGCAAAGATCTCGTTCAGTTCGTCCTCAGCGGCCTTGGCGGCGGTCTCCACGTCGGTGCCGTTGGTGATGATGTCCTGGAACATCTCCTCGATAATGCCCTGGTTGGCCAGCAGGCCGGCCTGGGCGCTGGGTCCGTGCTCGAAGCCGATGGCGGTGCCCTCCTCCACGGCCTGGGCGATGATGGCGGCCTCGTCGGAGAACTGCTGCACGATGGGGTTGGACAGATAGGTCTCGTTCTCGTCGATGCCCTTGATAGAGGGCAGCATGCCCACGGGAACGGCGGCCAGGAAGTCCAGGTAATTGTCGGTCTGATACAGGTACTCGATGAAGGCCTGGCAGATCTCGGGGTGCTCGGAGTTCTTCCACACCACCAGCGGGATGTGGGTGGCCTCGGCGCTGTAGTAGGGGTCGTCCTCATTCATCTTGGGCAGGGGGGCGCAGGAGACGTACTCCAGCAGGTCGGGGCGGTTGGACTCCACGCCGCTGATCTGGAAGCCGGAGTTGAAGTCAAAGGCGGTGGTGCCCTGATAGTACAGGGTGGCGTGGTCGTTGACGGTGTAGTTGATGGTCTCGGCGGGTGAGCAGTTCTTGTACATGTTCACCCAGAAGTTGATGCCCTCGATGGCCAGGTCGCTGGTCAGGTTGGCGGTCAAGTCGTCGTTGAGCAGGCTGCCGCCGCCGGAGCGGACGTAGTAGTTCAGGTAGCGGGTGCACAGCAGGTCGTTGGGGCTGCAGGAGACGGCGCAGCCGTACAGGCCCTCGTCGGGGTTGGTGAGCGCCACCGCGGCGTCATAGAGCTCGTCCCAGGTGGTGGGTACCTCCAGGCCGGCCTGCTCCAGCAGGTCGGTGCGGTACCACATGACCTGCGCGTGGGAGTAATAGGGGATGCCGTATGTAGCGCCGTCCACGGTCATGTCGGCCAGCGCCTTCTCGGAGAAGAGGTCCCGGCCGATGGCGTCGATGGTGGCGTCACTGGGGGCCAGCACGCCGGCGTTGAGCATCTCCACCACCTCGCCGGTGTTCTGGGCGGTGCTCATGTCGGGCAGGTCACCGGTGGTGATGCCGGCGTTCCACTTGGTGTTGAAGTCGCCCCAAGCCATGGTCTCGATGTTGATGGTCACGCCGGGGTTGTCAGCCATAAACTGGTCGGCGGCCGCCTGGATGGCCTCCATACGGGCGCCTTGGGTGAAGGAGTGCCAGAAAGTGATCTCGCCGGAGAGTTCGCCGGGTTCGCTGGAGGCTGTGTTAGCCGGGGTGTTGGTTTCGGCTGTTCCGCCTCCGCCTCCACATCCTGCCAGAAGGGAGACCGAGAGGGCCGCTGCAAGGGACAGAGACAGCAGTTTTTTCATTTTGGGGATCCTCCTTACCTCACTTTTTGGTGGTTTTGAACACATCTAAAGTATACTTCCGGGTTTGCATACGCGCAAGGAGGCAAAGCGATCATTGATAGCATAAAACGCCCAAATATTGGGCGTTTTATTTTGCGAAATCCATCTATACTTTGTGATATTTTTCACAAATTATTGTGCATTTCTCCGATACTCCTGCGGGGACGCGCCGAAGTTACGACGGAACATCCGGGAGAAGTAGTTGGGATCCTCGAACCCCACCTCATAGGCGATATCGGAGATCCGCGCGTCGGTCACCAGCAGCCGCCGGGCCGCCACCATCAGGCGCAGATCCTGGATAAAGGCGCCGGGTGACTTTCCAGTGTACCGCTTGAACAGGCGGCGCAGGGAGGAGGGGCTCAGGTTGGCGGTCCGGCACAGGGACTCGGTGGTGAACTGCTCGGTGGGGTGGTCCACGATGTAGTCCACCAGGGCGCCGATGCGGGGATCCTGCTGGGGCAGGCGGTTGAGGTGCAGATCGTAGCGGAGGTTGAAGGGGGTGTCCTCCCGGACGGCGCTGCTCCGCGCCGGCTGCACCCCAGCCTGCTCCACCAGCCAGGCGATGATCAGTTCCAGATTGCCCCGGACCCGGAAGGCCTTGCCCGGATTCTGGGAGGTGGCGCTGCGGTACACCTGGTCAAAGTAGGAGAGGATGGAGGTGTCCCCGGCGCAGTCGTTGACCAGTCGGATATGGAAATGATCCCGCAGCAGATCCTCCGCGCCCAGTTGGGTGGCGGACTTGAAGCGGATGGAATAGAACTCAAAGGTCTGGTCCATGGTGTGGCAGCCCAGCCGGCAGCCGTCGGGAAGGTACACCACCTGTCCCTCGTGGACCAGGAAGGCCCGGCCGTCCACCACAAATTCCGCGCTGCCCCGCAGGATGTAGCGCACCATGGCGTAGGGCAGGTGGCTGTCCGGAAAGACCCACCCCGCCCCGAAGACGTAGCGATCCACATAGAGGAAGTAAAATCGCATGGCTGTGTAGAGCTGATTTTGTTCCATAGCAGTTCGCCCCCCTGCTGTTTTTTTCATTGTAGCATTTGAACCCAAAAACCGCAACACAGCCATTTCGCCCATCACCGGGTGAAAACAACAATAAAAAAGGCAAGTGTTCTTACAGCGTTTCAAATGCTGTAAGAACACTCGCCGTGGTGCGCCTGAAGGGACTCGAACCCACACGCATCGCTGCACGAGAACCTAAATCTCGCATGTCTACCAATTCCATCACAGGCGCAGGACTCCGCCCGCAGGGGTCTGCAGTATCCCGCAGGGCAGGTGAATTAAGTGTACCATCCGGCACGGAAAATGTCAATTGCACTCTGGCATCAGAGCGGTTATAATAGAATGGAAGCCCAATAAACAAGGGGGAACACATATGAAACGCGCGCCGAGGATCGCCGCTATTCAGGATCTCTCCGGCTTTGGCCGCTGCTCCACCACCGTGGTGCTGCCGGTGCTGTCCGCCATGGGCGGGCAGTGCTGTCCCATGCTTACAGCTTACCTGTCCGCCCACACCGCCTTCCCGCCCAGCCCGCACTCTGTCTTCCTGGATCTCTCGGATCAGATGTCGGAAACCGCAGCCCACTGGGCGGAGCTGGGGGTTACCTTTGATGCCATTTACAGCGGCTTCCTGGGCTCGGCCGGCCAGATCGCCCAGATTGAGGCATTTTACCGGCAGTTCCGCCGGGCGGACACCCTGGTGCTGGTGGATCCGGTGATGGGCGACCACGGGAAGCCCTACCGTACTTATACGCCGGAGCTGTGCCGCCGCATGGAGGAGCTGGCCGCCCAGGCCGACGTGATCACCCCCAATCTCACCGAGGCCTCCCTGCTGCTGGGGGAGGACTACGCCTCCTGCCCCGGGGACGAGGCCGGCCTGCGGGCCTGGCTGGAGCGGTTGAGCCTGGACGGGCAGCGCTCCGTGGTGCTCACGGGGGTGAGCCTGCACCCCGGCGTGACCGGCGCGGGCTGCTTCGACCGGGAGACCGGCCGGATCTCCTTCGCCATGGCCCGACAGGAGCCCGCCCGCTTCTCCGGCACCGGGGATCTCTTCGCCAGCGTGCTGCTGGGCTCCCTGCTGCGGGGAGAGAGCCTGGCCGACGCCTCCCAGCGGGCGGCGGACTTTGTCCAGCACTGCGTGGCCTATACCCTGGCCGTGGGCACCCCCCTGCCGGAGGGCGTCCAGTTTGAACCCCTGCTGGGCGAGCTGATGGGCTCCGCCCCCAGCCGTACAGATGTTCGTTGACAGACAATATACAATGGTATATGCAGGGTAAAGTCCCGGTCAGGATTGGGTAAAACCCCGGTGTATAAGGCACTTTCCACATTGTCCACAGGGTTATCCACATCGCTTTTCCACCGCGCTTGTCCACAGATATGCAGATTTCGGTTGACATAAGCGAAGTCAAGGGAAATTTGTCCGGCGGATTCGCCAATCTTTTTCCGCCGCCCGGCCTGCGCCGGGCGGCGGCCGTGTCTCGTTGAGGTGAGAATATGTCCCAAACCATCGCCGCCATTGCCACGCCCCCCGCCCCCAGCGCCATCGGCATCCTGCGCCTGAGCGGAGACGGCGCCATCGAGGCCGCCGCCGCCGTGTTCCGCCCTGCCGGCGGGAAGTCCCTGGCGGAGTATGAGAGCCGCCGGCTGGTCTACGGCACCCTGCTGGGCCCCGACGGCGCCCCCATTGACCAGGCCCTGGCCACCGTCTCCCGGGCGCCCCGCAGCTACACTGGGGAGGACACGGCGGAGTTTCAGTGCCACGGCTCGCCGGCGGTGCTCCAGCTGGGGCTGGAGGCCCTGTTTGCCCAGGGGGTGCGTCAGGCCGGGCCAGGGGAGTTCACCCGGCGGGCCTTCCTCAACGGCAAGCTGGATCTGACCCAGGCGGAGGCGGTGGCGGATCTCATCGACGCGGAGACCCCCGCCGCCGTGCGGCAGGCCGCCGGGCAGCTCTCCGGCGCCCTGGGCCGCCGGGTGGGGGCAATCTACGACGGCCTGGTGGATCTCATGGCCCACTTCCACGCGGTGCTGGACTACCCCGACGAGGACATCGACCCCTTCCGGGCGGACACCATCCGGGCGGGGCTGGAGGAGGCCCGGGCGGGCCTGTCCGCCCTGCTGGCCACCTATGAGCGGGGGCGGTACATCGCCGGGGGGGTGCCCTGCGTGCTGGTGGGGCGGCCCAACGCGGGCAAGTCCTCCCTGCTCAACGCCCTGGTGGGCTACGACCGGGCCATTGTCACCGACGTGCCCGGTACCACCCGGGACACGGTGGAGGCCCGGTGCAGGCTGGGCGGGGTGGTGCTCAAGCTCATCGACACTGCCGGCCTGCGGGACACGGAGGATGCGGTGGAGCGCATCGGCGTGGCGCGCAGCAGAGCCGCCCTGGAGGAGGCCCGGCTGGCCCTGCTGGTGGTGGACGGGTCGGAGCCCCTGACGGCCGAGGACTTGGCTGCCATGGACGAGGCTGAAAAGGCCCCCCGGGTGCTCTGCCTGGTGAACAAGTCCGACCGGCCCCTGGCGGCGGATGTGGATGCGCTGCGCCGCCGCTTCCCCAACCTGCGGGTGGTCAGCGCCGCCACCGGCGCCGGGCTGGAGGCGCTGGAGGGGGACATCGCGTCCCTCTTCCCCACCGGCGGGGCGGAGGCGGCCGGGGAGCTGCTTACCAACGCCCGCCAGGCCGAGGCCGCCCGCCGGGCCCTGGCGGGGGTGGAGCGGGCCGGGGAGAGCCTGGCGGCGGGGATCACCCCCGACGCCCTGCTCACCGATGTGGAGGAGGCCCTGTCCGCCCTGGGGGAGCTCACCGGGGCCAGCGTGCGGGAGGATGTGACCGCCCGTATCTTCCAGCGGTTCTGCGTGGGCAAGTAGGCGCAAAGCAAACAGGCAGAGAAAAACGGCCCGGATTCCCTTTGGAGTCCGGGCCGTTTGGACTTTGGCCGCAATGTTTACAGCAGGATCACCAGGGTGGCCACGAAGCGGTTGCCGCTGTAGTCGCCGAAGAGCTGCACCCGGTCGTCCTCCGACAGGCGGCGCAGGCTGGTGGAGCCGCCGTCGGCGGTGAGGAAGCTGGCCCCCGACACGTCCACGGTGAGGGTGCCCCCGTCGGAGAGGCGGACGCGCAGGGTCTCGTCCCGGGTGTCGGTCTCCAGGACGGTGCCCTCCAGCCGGGTGTTCCGGCCGGCGTCCTCGTAGGCGGTGATGGACTCCACCACGCCGTTGTGAACCACCAGCTCCACCCAGTCATCCGCATTCAGCTCCTCCGCGTCGATGGAGCGGCCGTCCCGGGTGGCGGGCGCGGCGCTGTCCACCTCATAGGTGACGGCGGAGCCGTCGCTGAGGCGCACATCCAGGGTGACCGTTCCGCCCCGCCGGGCGGTCCGGGTGACGGTGCCGGTGACGGTAACGCTCTGGGCCTGTGCCTCCACGGCGGTCACCAGCCCGCCCTGGAGGGTGAGCACTACCGTGTCGCCGGTGCGCAGGGACTCCAGGGAGCCGGCCTGGCCGTCCCGGGTCACGGTGGGGGGCGCGGCTGCGTCCGCTGTCACGGAGGCGGCCTCGCCGCTGTCGGTGCGCACCCGCAGTGTGATCACGTCCCCGTAGGAGATGGTGTCCAGGACGCCCTTGACTGTGTTGGCCGCGCCGGGATAGGCGTCCATCCAGGTGACATAGCCGTCGGAGAGGCGGAGGGTGGCGAAGGCGCCCACCGGCACGTCCGACAGTCTGGCCGTCTCCCCGTTGTAGCGGACGGCGGCCTGGCTGGTGAGCAGGTAGGCCGTGTTGCGCCCGCTCACCATATCGGTCAGGGCCAGGCCGTTCTGAGGATTGGTAACCACGGTCTGAACCGTGCCCTGGAGATACTGGGTGCCGGTGTCCACCGACACGGCGGTAAGGCGTCCGTCGCTGTCGTTGGACACCCGCAGATTGACATAACAGCCCTCGTACCGGTCGGACATGCTGCCGGCACCGCCGTCCACGGTGACCGCCGTGCCGGAGGGCAGGGTATACCGCGCCTCCCCGCCGTCAAAGGCGGTGACGGTGAGGGTCTGGCTGCCGGAGCGGCCGTCCACCGCCCGGAGGATGCCCTCCTCGGTGCGGCCGCCGCTGGAGAGCTGAAGGGCGGCCAGGTGGCCCATGGCGTCCACCTGGCAGGCGGCGGTGGTGTAGCCGCCCTGATTGCTGAGCACCTGGGCGGGAATGGAGACGCCGTCGGCCTGGATGGCGGTGAAGCGGTCGATCTCCAGCCGGCGGGACACGCCGTTCACGTCCAGGGTCACGCTCCCGGGCTCAATGTCGGTGACGGTGCCGGTGTAGGCGGTGACGGCACCGCCCAGGCGCACCGACAGGACCGAGCCGTCCCCGTCCAGGTTCACCCGGGCATAGGTGCCCGTCTGGAGCAGGCTCAAAGGCTCGGCAGAGGCGCGCATGTTGTTCTCATAGATGGTCACGCCGGCGGGGAGGGTGACGGTCTGGGTGCCGGTGATGGTGCTGGTCAGGGTGAGGGAGATGCCGCCGGCGCCGTCCCCCGCCGCCTGGGTGATGGTGCCCCCCACCCAATCGTAGTCGGTGTAGGCGGGCAGCTCGGCATAGAGCCCCCGCTCCTCCATGAAGCCCATGGCGCGGCGGAGCATGGTGGCCATCTCCGCCCGGGTCAGGGAGCTCTTGGGCAGGAAGCAGTTGGCCTCATTGCCCCGGACAATGCCGTATGTATCCAGCAGGTAGACATAGGGCTGCAGGGCGGCGGAGATGGAGCTGGTGTCCGCAAAATCCATGGGGTAGGTGCTCAGGTTTTTCGCCATGGCGTCCAGCTGCATGGCCCGCACCAGATACATGGCCAGGCTCTCCCGGCTGATGGTCTTGAGCAGGCCGTCGTCCGCACTCAGGGCCCGCAGCTCGGTCACGGAGAGGATGCCGGTCTCCAGGCACACGGCCATCTCCTCCGCGGCCCAGGAGTAGAGGCTGTCCGGGAGGAGCTCCGCCAGCTCGTCCGCCCAGTAGGCGGCGATGGCGGCCTTGTCCTCCTCGCTGACGCCGGCGGCCCGGGAGCAGAACAGCAGGGCCTCGCAGGCGGTCATCTTCTGGTCGGGGGCAAAGGTGGTGGCGCTGGTGCCCTTGACCACCCCCTGGGCGGCCAGATACTCCACGTCGTCCCGGGCCCAGTGGCCCACCATGTCGGAAAATCCGACCGCGGAGGCGGATACGGTCAGCAGGGAGACCGCCGTCAGCGCGGCCAGCGCCAGGGACAGGATTCTCCTTCCTTTCATTGTACGTACCTCCCTTTTGCAAGGTTTCCATAACTACAGTATAGCCGCTCTCCGGGAAAAAAGCAACCTGCAAAAAACGCCCCGAAATCCCATGGATTCCGGGGCGCAGGTTGCCGTTCGCTGTCGCTGTCTGAGTGCCCGGCGGGGGCGGGCTCACCCCTTCCGGTCCGGCCCGTCCAGGCGCTTACGCACATTCCGGCGCAGCAGGGTGTAGAGGATGGAGGCGATGGGGACGCTGAGCAGCACGCCCAGCAGGCTGCCCACGCTGGCGCCCACGGTGACGGCAGCCAGCACCCACAGCCCGGGCAGGCCGATGGAGGTGCCCACCACCTTGGGGTAGATCACATTTCCCTCAAACTGCTGGAGGATGATGAGGAAGATCAGGAAGATCAGGGCCTTGACGGGGGAGACCACCAGCAGCAGCAGGGCGGAGACGATGGCGCCGATATAGGCCCCCGCCACCGGGATGATGGCGGACGCGCCCACGATCACGCCGATGAGGGGGGCGTAATCCGCCTGGATGAAGAGCATCCCCACGGCGGTCAGGCCGCCGATGATGCAGGCCTCGGTAAGCTGGCCGGTGACAAAGCGGGTAAAGGTGTCCGCGGTGAGGTGCACCACATCTGAGACCGGGCCGGCGATCCTGGTGGGCACATAGGCCCGGAACACCCGGCGGCACTGGCGCAGCAGCTTCTCCTGGCCGGAGAGCATATAGATGGAGAACACGACGGCCAGCACCCCCGTCACCACGGCGGACACCAGGCTGCTGGTGACAGAGGCCAGCAGCTGGGGCCCTGTGTCGGACAGGAAGGTGAGCACCTGGTCAAACAGCCCGCTGAGCTTCTCGTTCAGCCAGGAGAGATCCAGGGTCTCCGCGTCCAGGTGCAGCTGATCAATGATCTGGTTGTAGCCGGACTGGAGGTTGGTCAGGTACCCGCTCAGATTGAGCACAAAGGTCTGGATGCTCTCCACGAATTTCGGCAGCACATAGGCAAAAATGGCGGTGATCACCGCCATGAGGGCCAGGTAGGAGGAGAGCACCGCCAGCGGGCGGGCGGCCTTCCTGGCCCGGGTGCTGCCCAGGCCCCGCAGATAGAGCCGGTGGAAGAAGCGGCAGGGCCGGTTGAGCACAAAGGCGATGGCAAAGCCGATGAGCAGCGGCTGGAGCACGCCCAGCACCCACATCACCGCCTGTCCGATCACATCCAGGCGGGCCAGCACCACCACCAGCACCACCGCGTAGGTGATGATGAACAGGATACTTTTCAGCAGTTTTTTGTCCATAGCAGCTCCTGGTTTCCATAAGATTCACAGGCGAAGGATTTCTTCCTCTCCACTATAGCACGGCCCGGATTCCACCGTCAACGGAAAACAGGCGTTTTAAGTAAAGTTTAATAAAACCTTCCGCGGGGCGAAAAATTTCCCTTGACAGACGGCCGTGCCGCCGCTATAATCATAGTAAACAGATATGAATTTAGTATTTTGGAAGGGAGCGACATCCATGTCCCGTTTCATCTATGCCGACCACGCGGGCACCACCGCCCTGTCCCAGACCGCCCTGGCGGCCATGACCCCCTATTTTACCGAGCAATACGGCAACCCCTCCAGCCTCTACCGCTTCGGCCAGGAGGCCAAGGCCGATCTGGAGCGGGCCCGGGCCGATATCGCCGCCTGCATCGGCGCAAAGCCCGAGGAGATCTTCTTCACCTCCGGCGGCACCGAGGCGGACAACTGGGCCCTCAAGGGCGTGGTGGAGCTCATGGCCCTCAAGGGGAAAACCACCGGCCACATCATCACCTCCGCCATCGAGCACCATGCCCTGCTCCACACCGCCCAGCACCTGGAGAAGCAGGGGTATGCCGTGACCTACCTGCCGGTGGACGAGCTGGGGCGGGTGAGCCCCGCCGCGGTGGAGGCCGCCATCCGGCCGGACACCGTCCTCATCTCCATCATGGCCGCAAACAACGAGATCGGCACCATCCAGCCGGTGGCCGAGATCGGGGCCGTCGCCCGAAAGCACAAAATCCTCTTCCACACCGACGCCGTCCAGGCCGTGGGCCACATCCCGGTGGACGTGGAGGTGTGGAACGTGGATCTCCTCTCCCTGTCCGCCCACAAGTTCCAGGGGCCCAAGGGCGTGGGCGCCCTGTATGTCCGCAGGCCCCTGCGCCTGCCCCCCCTGCTCCACGGCGGCGGGCAGGAGAAGGGCCGCCGCTCCGGCACCGAGAACGTGCCCGGCGTCATCGGCATGGCCGCCGCGCTGAAGGAGGCCGTGGCCCAGCTGGAGGCGGAGGGCGCCCGGCTGTCCGCCCTGCGGGACAGGCTGATCGACGGCCTGACCAAACTGCCCTACACCCGCCTCACCGGCGATCCGGAAAACCGGCTCCCCGGCACCGCCTCCTTCGTCTTTGAGGGGGTGGAGGGGGAGGCCCTGCTCCTCCACCTGGACGCCCGGGGGATCTGCGCCTCCTCCGGCTCGGCCTGCTCCTCCGCCTCCCTGGATCCCTCCCACGTGCTGCTGGCCATCGGCCTGCCCCACGCCATCGCCCACGGCTCCCTGCGGCTGTCCCTGGGCGCGGACAACACCGACGCCGACGTGGACGCCATGCTGGCGGCCGTGCCCGAGGTAGTCGCTTACCTGCGCAATATGTCCCCCGTGTGGGACGCCGCCGAACAGAAACCCACCTGGGTTGTGGAATGAGAAAGGAGTTTTCAACATGCTGTATTCTGATAAAGTGATGGATCATTTCGAGCACCCCCGCAACGTGGGCAGCCTCCCCGGTGCCAACGCCGTGGGCCAGGTGGGCAACCCCAAGTGCGGCGACATCATGAAGATGTACCTGAACATCGACGAGGACGGCGTGATCACCGACGTGAAGTTCCAGACCTTTGGCTGCGGCTCGGCCATCGCCACCTCCTCCATGGCCACCGAGATGATCAAGGGCAAGACCATCCAGCAGGCCATGGAGCTGACCAACGCCGCCGTGGCGGAGGCCCTGGACGGCCTGCCCGCCTACAAGATGCACTGTTCCGTGCTGGCCGAGGAGGCCATCAAGGCCGCCCTGGCGGACTACTACCGCCGCCGGGGGGAGGAGGTGCCCGAGAACCTCCGCCTCCCCTGCGGCGGCGAGGAGCACGGCTGCTGCTCCTGCGGGGCCTGACGCCCCCGCTTTCCCCCTGAAAAGCCCCGGAACCATCCGGTTCCGGGGCTCAGCGTGTCGAAAAAGCGGCTTTGCCGCTTTTTCGAGAAAAGTTGCATGGCGGAAGGGGCTCGTTTCCTCGCGAAAAAGTCACCCCTTCCGCCATGAGAAGGGTCATTTCCGAGGCGCATGTCCCCGGAAATGACGGATTTTCATTTGATTCCTGCGGCTACGGCCGCAGGAACTCTGCGAGGCTTTCCCTTACGGAAGGTTTTTCGACAGCCTCAGCCCCGGAACCATGCGGTTCCGGGGCTTTTTCCTTGACAGAGGCCGTCGGTTGGCATAAAATAACGGGGATATTTGAACGTTAGAGGAGTCGGGGTCTGTGATCGAGTTAAGACACATTTCCAAGATCTTCCCCACGGCCGACGGCGATTTTCAGGCGCTGTCGGACGTCAGCCTGACCATTCAGGACGGGGATATCTTCGGCATCGTGGGCATGTCCGGCGCGGGCAAGTCCACCCTGGTGCGGTGCATCAACCTGCTGGAGCGGCCCACCGAGGGCCAGGTGCTCATGGACGGGATTCTGGAGGCGGAGGGCGGCGGCCCGGTGGATCTGTGCAGCCTGTCCCCCGCCCAGCTGCGGCAGGCCCGCCGGTCTATCAGCATGATCTTCCAGCAGTTCAACCTGCTCATGCAGCGCACCTGCCTGAACAACATCTGCTTCCCCATGGAGATCGCCGGGGTGCCCAGGGCGGAGGCCAAAAAGCGGGCCCTGGAGTACCTGGACATCGTGGGCCTGCCCGACAAGGCCAACGCCTATCCCGCCCAGCTCTCCGGCGGGCAGAAGCAGCGCATCGCCATCTCCCGGGCGCTGGCCTCCAACCCCAAGGTGCTCCTGTGCGACGAGGCCACCAGCGCCCTGGATCCCACCACCACCCGCAGCATTCTGAAGCTGATTCAGGACATCAACAGGCGCCTGGGCATCACCGCCATCATCATCACCCACGAGATGGCGGTGGTGGAGTCCATCTGCACCCACGTGGCCATCCTGGAGAAGGGCCGCATGGTGGAGACCGGCACGGTGGAGGAGGTCTTCTCCAACCCCAAGACCGAGGCGGGCCGCCGCCTGGTGTTCCCCGAGGGGGCCAACATCGACAAGTTCCCCGTGGCCGGCGTGGTGCGGGTGGTGTTCAACGGCGGCTCCTCCTACGAGCCGCTCATCGCCTCCCTGGCCATCGACTGCGGCGTGAAGGTGAACATTCTGGGGGCCGACACCCGCAACGTGAACGGCAAGGCCTTCGGCTCCATGCTGCTGGGCCTGCCGGAGGACAAGGGCGAGGCCGCCCGGGCCATGAGCTATCTGAAGGCCCAGAAGGACGTAACCGTGGAGGAGGTGCCCGACTACCATGCTTAACCCGTTTAACAACCCCGAGGTGCAGGAGCAGCTGTCCGTCCTGTTCAGCAACCTGGCCGGGGACATCTGGGCCACCCTGTACTCCACGGTGCTGGCCACCATCTTCGCCTACATCATCGGCCTGCCCCTGGGCATCCTCCTGGTCACCGGCGAGAAGGGCGGGGTCCGTCCCCTGCCCGGGGCGCTGATGAAGGTGCTGAATTTCGTCATCAATATCCTCAGATCCGTGCCCTTCCTGATCCTGATGATCATGGCCATCCCCCTGTCCCGGCTGATCCTGGGCACCAGCGTGGGCACCAACGCCATGATCCCGCCCCTGGTGATCGCCGCCTTCCCCTTCGTGGCCCGCATGGTGGAGTCCTCCCTGCGGGAGGTGGACCACGGCGTGCTGGAGGCCGCCCAGGCCATGGGCGCCTCCCCCTTCCAGATCGTGCGCAAGGTGCTGCTGCCCGAGGCGCTGCCCTCCCTGCTCACCAGCGCCACCACCGTCACCATCACCATCCTGGGCTACGGCGCCATGGCGGGCATCATCGGCGGCAACGGCCTGGGCGCCACCGCCATCAACTACGGCTACTACCGCAACCAGCCGGTGATCCTCTACGGCGCGGTGATCGTGCTGGTGATCCTGGTGCAGATCATCCAGTCCGCCGGCACCCACACCGCGGTGGGCTCCGACAAGCGCCTCACCAAAAAGAGCCGCCGGAAGGGCCTGCGGGACGCCAACCGGCAGGTGAACCGGGACAAGCGCACCCCCGGAGCCATGTAAAAATCAGCAGGATAGGCAAACCGAGCGGTTTGCCTATCCTCTCTTTTTGTGCAGAATGCCCGGTTGACAGATGGGGCCATTCGGTTGTAAACTAAACGCAACCCAAGCGGAACTGAATACGCCCTACAAACGCGAGGAAGAGAAGAGTAGGCTGGAAGATACGGCACAGAGAGCCCGGATTGGTGGAAACGGGTACGGAAGGTCCGGCTGAAGATGGTCTCGGAGCGGCGCGGCTGACTGCGGAAGGGATTCCGTACAGGCTGCGACGGGTGCGCCCGTCAGCGCGCAGGAGTATGGCTGTACTCCATAAGGCCCCTGTCGTGAGGCGGGGGTGAAGCAAGGTGGTACCACGAAGCGGAAAGCTCTCGTCCTTGAAATTGATTCAAGGGCGTTTTTTTGTGCTCTGATTTGGGAAAGACCACCTCACCTGAGGAACATGAAAAGGAGAAATGCAACATGAAGAAGCTCGTCTCTCTGCTCCTGTCCGGCGCTCTGGCCGTGGGCCTGCTGGCCGGCTGCGGCAGCACCGGCAATTCCGGCACCGCCAACACCCCCGCCGCCAACACCGAGTCCCCCGCCGCCTCCACCGAGACCGGCTCCCTGGAGGGCACCACCCTGAAGGTGGGCGCCACCCCCGCCCCCCACGCCGAGATCCTGGAGGTGGTGAAGGACATCCTGGCCGAGCAGGGCATCACCCTGGAGATCGTCCAGTACAACGATTACGTCCAGCCCAACAACGCCGTGGAGGACGGCTCCCTGGACGCCAACTACTTCCAGCACATCACCTACATGAACGACTTTAACACCGAGTACGGCACCCACCTGGTCAGCGCCGCCGAGGTCCACTATGAGCCCATGGGCCTGTACGCCGGCAAGACCGCCAGCCTGGACGAGCTGGCCGACGGCGCCCAGATCGGCGTGCCCAACGACGCCACCAACGAGGCCCGCGCCCTGCTGGTGCTCCAGCAGGAGGGCCTGATCACCCTGGCCGAGGACGCCGGCATCACCGCCACCATCAACGACATCGTGGACAACCCCAAGAACCTGGAGATCGTGGAGATGGAGGCCGCCCAGCTGCCCCTGCGCCTGGCCGACCTGGACATGGCGGTGATCAACGGCAACTACGCCATCGACGCCGGCCTGTCCATGGACGACACCCTGGCCGTGGAGTCCGCCGACGGCGAGGCCGCCCAGGCCTATGTCAACGTGCTGGCCGTGGCCGAGGGCCGGGAGACTGAGCCCGCCATCCAGGCCCTGGCCGCCGCCCTGTGCAGCGACGAGGTCAAGGCCTATATTGAGGAGAACTACAACGGCGCCGTGGTCGCCGTGTTCTAAAAAGCATCCGGGAAACAGACAGCGCCCGGCACACATCGGTGTGCCGGGCGCTGTTTTGCCTCTGTTCGTGCTCGCGGCGCGCCTAGGGCTTGTTTGAAAATTGGCGATGTGTCCAGCGGCGAAGGATTTTGGGCCGCTGGCAAGCAATTTTTTCGCAGGAATCCTGACGGATTTCAAGGAAAAATTGCGCCGTCCAGGGGGCAAAAGGCCCGCCGATTGGGCATGTTGACATGTTTCAAACATGCCCGAGGCCCATAAAGCGTTATGGCTGCGGCAGGGGCTCCACCGACCGGACGGTGAGGGTGTCCCCCTCCACGGTGAAGCGGACATTCACCCCGGCGAAGTCCAGGCCGTACACCCGCGCCGGATCGTGCTGGTAGGAGGGCCGGGGATCCCGGGCCAGCACCCCTGTGAGGGCCCCACGCTTGTCCGCCGGCACCCGCTCCAGCAGCGCCGCCGGGAAGTCTACCGCCAGCGTCCTTCCGCCGGTGTTGCCGGTGAAGCCGCCGCTGGCCTCGGGATGGCAGTCGGCGTAGGGCACGTAGGGCTTGATGTCCAGGATGGGGGTGGAGTCCATGAGATCCGCCCCCGCCACCACCAGCACGTGGCCCAGCTCCGGATCCCGCTCGATGCCCAGCAGGCGCACGCAGGACAGACCGACGGGGTTGGGCCGGAAGGGGGAGCGGGTGGCGAACACCCCCATGCGGGCGTTGCCCCCCAGCCGGGGGGGCCGGACGGTGGGAGACCAGTCCTCCCGCACCGCCTGGGAGAACTGCCAGATCAGCCAGATGTGGGAGAAGTCCTCCAGCCCCCGCAGGGCGTCGGGATTGCGGTACTCCGGCTCAAAGACCACCCTGGCCCGCAGCTCCTCCACCAGGCCGCTCTGCCGGGGTATGCCGAACTTGGTGGGGAAGTCGCTGCGGATGCGGGCGATGATTTCCATGGGGATCATGGCGTTCCCTCCTGCTTCCGCTTCGCCTTTTCCAGGGCGGCGGCCACCGCCTTGGAGGGGGCGGCGCGGTTGTTGGCCCTGAGGATGGCGGCAATCTGGCCGGTGACCTGCTCCACCTCCGCCTTGAAGGTGGAGGCGGACAGGCGCAGGGCCCCGTGGCCCAGGATGATCAGCTGCTCCGCCCCGTCGGAGGTGGCCACCCGCACCCGGTGGTGCCTCCCGATCTCGTAGGTGGCCCGCTCGATGTAGGCGTCCGCCGTCTCCGCCTCCTTGGTGTACACCACGTAGATGTTGTGGTAGCGGGTGACGTCCTGGACGCTTCTGGGCACCTTGTATGCGTCGAACACCAGGATCACCACGTTCTTTTTGAAGCCTTGGTAGTTGCTCAGAATGTCCATCAGCATCTGCCGGGCCGCGTCCAGGTTCTCCCTGGCCACTTCCTTCAGCTCGTCCCAGGCAAAGACGATGTTGTACCCGTCCACCAGCAGGTACTCCGGCCCTCTGTCCTGGGCCTTGACGTTATACTTCCGGTCGTCCAGGCTGGTGCGGGCGGGCCTGGGCTGTGGGCGGAAGGCGTTACGCTCCACTTTTCCGTAGGTACGCTCGAAGATGGCCTGGAGCTCCTTGTCCTGCTCCAGCGACCCGGCGTAGGACTGGGGCCGGGGCCGGGGCGGGGCGGCCTCCTCCTCCGGGGGTTCCTCCCCCAGGCGCAGGCCGCTGTCCACATGGGCGTGGGCCTTCACCTCGTCCCACTTCACGTTGTACCCCGCCCCGTGGGCGCAGAACACCGAGCCGGGTGGGTTCTCCACGTCCCGCTCCGGGTCGTAGCCCATGGCGGCCACCACTTCCTCCTGGTTGTGGCAGGGGGCGTACCCCCCGCTGGTGCAGGACAGCCGCCCCCGGCCCCGGGTATAGGCGGCCACCTCCCGGCCGTAGTCCCGCAGCTGCTCTACCGGGGCGGAGCCGGTGAGCACCGCCATGTCCCCCGCGGTCTCCGGTGGCTCTACCCGGCCGTACATCCGCTGCAGGTCGGACAGGGCCCGGCCCACCTGCTCGCCGGGCACCTCCAGCCGGAAATTGTACCAGGGCTCCAGCAGAATGCTCTCCACCTCCATGAGGCCCTGGCGCACCGCCCGGTAGGTGGCCTGCCGGAAGTCGCCGCCCTCGGTGTGCTTCTGGTGAGCACGGCCCGCCACCAGGGTGATCTTCATGTCCGTGATGGGCGAGCCGGTGAGCACACCGGGGTGGGACCGCTCGGCCAGATGGGTGAGCACCAGCCGCTGCCAGTTGAGGTCCAGCATGTCCTGGGGACAGGCGGAGGTGAGCACCAGGCCGCTGCCCCGGGGCAGGGGCTCCATCAGCAGGTGCACCTCGGCGTAATGGCGCAGGGGTTCGTAGTGGCCCACGCCCTCCACCGCCCCGGCGATGGTCTCCCGGTAGACGATGCCCCCCTGGCCGAAGGACACCTCCATGCCGAACCGCTCGGCGATGAGACGCTGGAGGATCTCCAGCTGCACCTCACCCATGAGCTGCACGTGGAGCTCCCCCAGCCGCTCGTTCCACACCAGGTGGAGCTGGGGATCCTCCTCCTCCAGCTGCCGCAGCTTCTGGAGGGCGGTGTGGGGATCCTGCCCGGCGGGGAGCACCACCTGATAGGTGAGCACCGGCTCCAGGGCGGGGGGCAGGGCCTCCGCCTCCGCCCCCAGACCCTCCCCGGCCGCGGTGGCGCTCAGGCCGGTGACGGCGCACACCGTCCCCGCCGCCGCCTCGTCCACCACCTGAAACTTGGCGCCGGAGTAGATGCGGAGCTGATCCGCCTTCTCCTCCCAGCCGGGGCCGGACAGGGGGGCCTTGACCCTCAAAGAGCCGCCGGTGATTTTCATCCAGGTGAGCCGCGCCCCCTGATTGTCCCGGGAGATCTTGAACACCCGGGCGGCGAAGTCGGGGCCGTACCGGGGCCGGGGGGCGTAGTGCTCCAGCCCCTGGAGAAACTCCGCCACTCCCTCCAGCTTCAAAGCCGAGCCAAACCAGCAGGGGAAGAGCTTCCGCTTGGCGATCAGGGCGGTGAGGGCGCCGTCGTCCAGGGAATTATCCTCCAGGTATCGCTCCAGCGCGTCCTCGTCGCAGACGGCGGCCTGCTCCCACACCTGCTCCGTCGGGGCGGCAAAGTCCACGCACCCCTCGTCCAGCCTGCTTTTCAGTTCGGAGAGCAGGGCGTCCCTGTCCGCCCCGGCCAGATCCATCTTGTTGATAAAGAGAAAGGTGGGCACCCCGTACCGCTCCAGCAGCTTCCACAGGGTGTGGGTGTGGCCCTGCACCCCGTCGGTGCCGCTGATGACCAGAATGGCGCAGTCCAGCACCTGGAGGGTGCGCTCCATCTCGGCGGAGAAGTCGGCGTGGCCGGGGGTGTCCAGCAGAGTTATCTCCGCCCCCTCCAGGGGGAGGACGGCCTGCTTGGAGAAGATGGTGATCCCCCGCTCCCGCTCCATGGGGTCGGTGTCCAGAAAGGCGTCCTTGTGGTCCACCCGCCCCAGCTTTTTCAGCCGCCCGCAGGTGTAGAGCAGCCCCTCGGACAGGGTGGTCTTGCCCGCGTCCACGTGGGCAAGGATGCCGATTACCAGTTTGTCCATGTATCGCAGTCCTTTGCGTTGGAGTGTACAATCAGATCTAGTATAGCATGTACCATCTGTGCGGGGCAAATAATTTCTGACCGGAGGCCCGCCTGCGCGGCGGGCGACCACAGGCCGCCTCTACGGATCATTACCACAACCGCCAAAGTTTTCAGTGGCATGGCACCGACGGCGGCCCGGCGGGCCAGGCCGGTACAGCGTAACAGCCATCAGGGCTTGCAGGGTAATCCCGATGCGTGCCACCCAAGGCGCGGCAGCGCCCGTTACGAAACTGCCTGAAAAACTTGCGGCAATTCGGGCCCGGTCTTTGCCCTGTCCGTACAGCCCACCGCCGCCATGAGCCTCCGTACTGGGGGGCGCCGGGGGCACTCCCCC